>Ga0075163_10009242_pt1 | contig 12946 bp, 8 predicted proteins | sample JI1023141ADNA_FD_71478 | JGI IMG/M metagenome (GOLD analysis project Ga0075163, IMG submission 71478) | Wastewater effluent complex algal communities from Wisconsin, to seasonally profile nutrient transformation and Carbon sequestration -... | ecosystem: Engineered > WWTP > Effluent > Algae...
GCACCTGATGCGCCGTCAGCTGGCGCCGCCCGCCCCGCGCCCTGAGACGCCACGCCTTGTCGTGACTCGGCAGCACCTGATGCGCCGTCAGCTGGCGCCGCCCGCCCCGCGCCCTGAGACGCCACGCCTTGTCGTGACTCGGCAGCTGGCGCCGCTCTCGCTGCGCCTCGAGACCCTACCCCTTGCCGTGCGTCGCCCGCGGGCGCTGCGGCCTTCGCTGCTGCATCCGACGCGGGGCTTCGGCGTGATGGGTCGGCGGCTCGCGCGGCTCCCTGCGACGCGAGCGCGCCCCTCGCCGATTCGACAGGGCCTGCTGCTGCGCCCGCCGCGGCATCAGAGCCGGGGCTTCGGCGCGAGGGGTCGGCGACGCTGGCTGACCCGTCAGAGCCCGGCCTGCGTCGCGACGACTCGATGAGCTCTGGAGCGACGGCGGCTTCCATGACGGTCGCCGCTGACGACGCGCCGCGTGGCGCTGAGGGCCTGGGGGCAGACGGACGTGGCGCTGCGGGCGCAGCCGGGTCGGTGCCCTTCGCGGTCGTGTCGAGCGGCGGCACCGCACGCACTCCAGCGACCGCACCGGGCCCGCGGTCTCGATGTGACGCCTCGGCCAGCAACGCCGCCGTCACCGCGGGAATCGGCACCGTCACCGCACCTGCGCCATCGAGCGACTGCACCCACTGCGAGAGCGCGTGGTCAGACATGCTGACCTGATTGCGGCGCTGCCACTCCTCGAGCGCCTCGGCGCAGACGACGCCGTCGAAGAAGCGGTGCTCGAGCCTTCGGTCCATCATCTTGCGAACGAGCGCGTCGAGGTCGGCAGGCACCGCGCGGTTCACGTCCATCGGGCCCGGCGTCGGCGTGTCACCGAGCACGAGCTGGCGGAACACGTCGAGGTGGTCGGCGTCGCCATAGAGCCTGCGACCCGTCAGCAGCTCGAACAGCACCACACCGAGCGAGAACACGTCGGAGGCCGCGACGGCATTTCCAGTGGCCTGCTCGGGCGCCATGTAGTGCGGCTTGCCGCGCACGAGACCCACCGCCGTCGTCGTCACCCGGCCCACGGCGCGCGCGATGCCGAAGTCGAGCACCTTCACCAGCCCTTCGCGGGTGACGAAGATGTTCTGCGGCGAGACGTCGCGGTGCACCACCTGCAACGGCTTGCCGTCGGGGCCCAGCTTGCGATGCGCCGAGCCGAGCCCTTGCGCGCACCGCAGCACGAGCGAGACGGCCAGCTTCGGCGGCACCGCCTCACCCCGCAGCGCCACCTTGCGCATCAGCGCGCCCAGCGTGTCGCCGATGAGCGACTCCATCACGAGGTACGGCGTGCCCTCGAACTCGTCGAACTCGAAGACCTGCACGATGTTCGGGTGGTTGAGCTGCGAGGCCACCTTCGCCTCGTCGAAGAAGAGCTGCTCGAAGTCCGAGGTCATCGGACCCTCGGTGAGGATTCGTTTGATGACGACCTCACGCGCGAAGTCACGCGGGCCGGGCTGCTGCGCGAGCCAGATTTCGGCCATCCCTCCGCGGGCGATGACCTTCTGAAGCACGTAGCGGCCAACCTGGAGCCCGGCCGCCCAGCTCTTCTGACCACCTGAGGTCATTCGATGCCCAACCGTATTCCCTGCGACGCTCGGCGCGAAGAACGGACACCGCCGATCTTTCCCGGCGTGTGGGTGTCAGGCGCAGACGACGCTCAGCCTTTCAGTGTGGCCATCGCGCGCTTCATGTTGTGGCGGGCGAGCAGCAACGTGAGGCTGACGAAGTCGACGGGCTTGGGCACGTGCGCGTCACCACCCACCGCCTCCATCTGCTGCGGCGAGTGCAGGTTGCCGTAGGCAGTGACGAAGAAGATGGGGCACTCGAGCGGCGTGAGGTTCTGCGCGAACGCGGGCAGCGTGCCGGTCGCCTTGCCGCGAAACAGCTGTGTGAGCGCCATGCCGTCGAGCGAGCTGCCCTGCAGCTGCACGTCCATCAACACGGCGTAGAGCTGCGGGCCGTGTTGGCGCACCAGCGCGCAGGCCTCTTCGTCGGTGCGCGCCCAGAGCAGCTTGAACTTCTTTCGCAGCCGCAGCTCGGTGACTTCCCAGTTCGAGGGCTCGTCTTCGACGTACAGCACGAGGTTCGTGGGGGCGGCCTGCTCGGACGGCGTGCCTTCGTCGATGCGTTTCATGAGGTCCTCTGCGTCTGGGCCCGCGCGAGCAGGCGACTGGCGACGCGCAACAACTCTCCGGGCTGCCACGGCTTGGCGATGAAGGTGGCGCCCAGGGCTTCCGCGGCGAGCTGGTTGTCGGGGTACGCACTCGAGACGAGCACGGGAATCGCAGCGAGCTGTGGGTCTTTCTTGAGGTCTCGCAGCAGCTCGAGGCCGCTCACCCTCGGCATCATCACGTCGAGGATGAGGAGCGCAGGCCGCGACGCGCGCAGCCGCTCGAGCGCGAGCCGCGGGTCGTGTACGGCGACGATGCGACAGCCGAGCGGCCGCAGGGCCACCGACGTCGTGTCGACCGCGATGCTCTCGTCGTCCACCACCACCACCACCTGCGCATCGGAGACCTCGGCCTGCTCGACGACCGGCGCGACCAGCGGCAGCTCGACGATGAACGTGCTGCCCTGACCGAGCGCGCTCTCGACCCGCATCGTGCCGCCGTGCATCGTCACCAGCCGCTTCGAGATGGCGAGCCCCAGCCCGCTGCCGCCGAAGCGCCGCGTGTTGCTGCCTTCGACCTGGCGGAAGCCCTCGAAGATGAAGGCCTGGTGCTCGGGCGCGATGCCGATGCCGTGGTCGCGCACCGAGAGGCTCACGCGTTCACCCGTCGACGACGCGCGGACCGAGACGGTGCCCTTGCCGTCGCTGAACTTGATGGCGTTGCCGACGAGGTTGATGAGCACCTGGCTCACCTTCACACGGTCGGCGTCGAGCGTCGCGTCCACCCCGCTCACCTCGAGCGTCACGCCTGCACGGGTGGCGACGGGCGACATGGCGAGCATGAGGTCGTCGAGCAGCGTGGTGATGGAGACCTTCTCCCGGTGCAACACCACCCGCCCCGCCTCGAGCTTCGAGTAGTCGAGAATGTCGTTCACCACGGCGAGCAGGTGCGTGCCGCTGCGCACGATGGACTTGAGCAGGCGCGCCGTCTCTTCGGGCCCCAGCTCCATGGTGAGCGTCTGCTCGAGCACCAGCTTCTGCTGCTGACACGACGCACACGCGGTCTGGTCGATGGACTCGTTGGCCTCGAGCGCGAAGAGCGCTCCACACGAGCCACACCGGGCGCGCCGCACCTCGTGAATCTGCTCGAGCAGCCCCTGGGGGATGTTGATGATGGCGTTGAGCGGCGTGCGCAGCTCGTGCGAGGTGTTCGCGAGGAACTCGCTCTTGATGCGCGAGCCCTCCTCCGCCTTGATGAGCGCAGAAGACAGCTCTTCGGCGCGTTGCTGGAGCGAGCGGGACAGCCGCGTGTTCTCGCGCGCGAGCTCGACGAACTCACCCACCACGACGGCGCCTGACATGGCTGCGAGGTTGGCGATGGCGAAGGTGAAGAGGCGCGGCGCGTAGAGCAGCTCGAGGTCGCCCAGCAGGTCGCTGATGCCCGAGCCCGCCACGATGAAGGTCGCCACCACGACGAGCGGGCCGAACAGCGTCTTGCCCTTCACGACGTCACGCACGGCGAGCACGAGACTGAAGAGGACCATGACGAAGAGCCAGTTGATGTACAGGCGGTAGACGACGCCCACGCCCACGAGGCTCAGCACCACGGCGAGGCCCGAGACGACCCGGTTCACCGAGCGGAACCAGGTGGCGCGCGAGAGGTAGTAGGCCTCGATGAACTCGACGATGCCCAGCCCGAGCAGGTGCACCGACACGACGATGACCATCATCTGCGCGCGCCCGCCGAGCGCCGAGACGAGGAAGCCGCTCTTCCCCAGCAGGTAGAGCGAGGCCGACGCGAGCAGGATGAGGGTGCTGCGATAGAGGTCGCGGTTCGCGCGGCCGGCCTGCAACACCCACAACGCAATCAGCAGCACGCCGAGGAAGCCGATGAGGAGCAGCGAGCCGTGCTCGAGCACCGAGCGCACCTGCTGCTCGTGGAAGCTCCAGGGCCCCAGCACCTCGTGACGGCCGAAGAGCAGCCTCGGGTCGGTGATGCCGTCGCGCCCGTGCATGAGGGTGCGCGTCTCGAGCGTGAGCACATTGTCCTGGGGCCTGACGAGCCGCGCAGGGACGAAGAAGGTCTCGGCGCCTGCCTCGAGCCCGAGGAAGTGCGCGTGGGGTTCACCCTTGAGGCCAATGGGCTCGCCGTTGAAGAAGAGCCGAACGGTCGCGCCGCGCACGCTGCCGAGCACGAACGCGGCGTCATGGCCGACGAGGCCCGGTGGTGGCGTGAAGGTTCGACGGACGAAGACGTGCCCGCCCGTCAGCCCCTGCGTGGTGAAGCTGCCCGGGAGCCGGAGCGGGCTCCAGGTGGACTGGTCGGTGAAGGGGTCGAAGCCGTCGCTGGCGACATGCCCTGCCCACTCACCGGCCAGCGGCATCACCGTGCCGGTCGCCGTCGGCGGCAGCTCGTACGCAGAGAAGACGAGCAGCAGGGGCAGCACCGGCAGCAGCGCGAGCAACCACACGGCTGCTGGTCGATTCGGCCTCAACGCCTCGGTCGTGCCCTGCGCCATCGCCATGTCAGAGCCTGTGCACGAAGCGTGGGTTCGCGCGAGTGCGGCGTGCGCTCACGGCGAAGTCCGGAATCGGAGCGTGAGCATCGTCGTCGAGTTGGCGTTCGCGTCTCGAATCGGAGCGACCGTCAGCTCGTATTCGGTGTTCGCGCTGAGTGGGCCGTGGTCGCCGCGAAACACGGTGGCGCTCTCGGACAGCCACGACAACGGCACGGCGGTGTTGGTCGCGACGTCGGCGAGCCGCGTTCCCTGCGCGACGGTGCTCAACGACGCGGGCGCGACACTGAACGTGAGGCGAATGGGTGTGTCGATGGCGACGACCGAGCTCGCCGCGGGCGTCGTCAGCTCGAGCACGATGGGCCGCGGCGGCGTGAGGAACTTCACGACCGCGGGCTGCGCGAGCGACTGGCCGTAGATGCTCGTGAGCGTCGAGGGCAGCGTGATGGTCTGCTCGGTACCGAGCGGGAGCGTCATGTTCCAGCGCACACGCACCAGCGCTCCAGCGCCGCTCTGAATCACCTCGACGCCGATGGGCACGTTGACGGTGCCGAAGGTCATGGTCGGCAACTGGTTCATCGGCAGCATCGGCGGCAGGTGACTCGAGACCTTGAGGTCGACGAAGCGGCCGGTCTCGTTCGGCTGCACGGGGAAACGGCACGCGCCATCCATCTCCACGGTGCCAGTGCAGATCAACGTGAGCGGTGTCGCGGGGTCGCGCGGGTCGGTCGGCACTTCTCCTCCCGCGACGGTGAAAGAGACGATGGGCTCGGGCTGATCATGCGGCACCACATCTGCGACTGGAGCGACGCGATACGTCTGGCCGGGGAGCAGCGGCTCCTTCGGCGTGAGGGTGACGGTGCCACTGGCGCGTGAGACGTCGGTCGCGACCCGCAGCCCGCGAGGATTCGTCAGCCACCACTCGAGCGGCGCGCTCCCTTCGACGGTGAGCACGATGCGCGCGTCGGCCGCGACGTTGGTCGCTCCATTCATCGGAGCGCTGCCCGAGAGCTTCACCGTTCGCAGCACCGAGCCTGCTTCGGCAGGAAGTCCCGCAGTGCCCACCAGCGACATCGGCCGCTTCACGTGGCCCTGACAGATCGCGATGACGCCGTACTGCGTGCCACAGAGCACCGACGACGCGCGCGCGTGGAGGCCGTGACTGCCGACCATCGACGAGGCGAGCAGGTGCGGCTCATCGGCCTTGCGAACGACCGGCGCGTCACGTGGAGAAGGACACTCCGGTGGAGCGGCGACGCCATCGCTGAAGCTGGTGAACGGAGCCTGGAAGAGCGGTGTCGGGTCGGGTGGCTCCGTCGGACGAACCGTGTGCGTGAAGGGCGGGTTCCACGCGAGCGACAACGCGCCGCACGGGTCACGTGAGAGCACCCCACCACGGCCTTCTCGTTCATTCGTGAAGTGCGTCTGCTGGCGGAAGCGGGCCGCTCCGAGTCCACCACGACGCGCGAACGCTTCGGCGACGACGAACTCCTCGAACTCGAAGCCGGCCAGCATGACCGAGCTGTCGGCCGCCCTCGCGACGTCGAAGTCTCCGCGCCACGACGCGCCCTTCTGCTTCAGCTCCGGCAGACGCGGCCCTTCGAGCTGCCACGTGCCGCGGAAGTCGAGGTTCGCCGAACGAACGGTCTTCTCGTGCACATGGGGCCGCGAGTGGTCTTCCGTGAGCGGCCGAGTCTCGACGAGCGTGGTGACGACCGGCTGATTCGAGTCGTCCCACGACAGGCGATTGCGGCAACCGAGGTCTTCGAGGGTGGTGGCCGTCTGCAGCCCGCTCATCGCGACCGACTGAACGAACTGCTGGCCTTCCCGGAGCGCGACGACGAGCTGGCTCGTGTTGCGACCGAACGCGATGGCCACCTTCCCGGCCGGAGAGACGCTCACGCGCGTGTCCTGACAGTGCTGCTGCCACAGGGGCCGCGTGGTGGTGGCGAGCGGAATCGACTCCTGGGTGACGAACGCGCCGTCCTTCCACACGAAGTACTTCACCTCGCTCGGAGCGAGCGTGCGCGCGACGAGGTGCACGGCTCCGGTCGCGGCGGGCTCAGCGTCCATCGAGACGACGTTCGAGAAGGCGAGGCCCGGCACGTCCATTCGTTGCCAGCCGCGATCGAGCTCGGCCCACGCCAGCACGAAGCCTTCATGGTCCTTCGGCGGAAACACGACGACGACGCGGTTCGGCAGGTTGACGATGGCCGCGAGCAACGACGTGTCGACGTCGGAGCCTTCGACCGGAATGCCCGTCGGTTGATCAGCGTCGCTGCGCAACGCCCACGGCAACACGCGCGCCGGGTACCTCGCGAAGAGCGCGTCTTCGGGTCCGGGCTGGGGCATCATCATCTGCGTGCCAGGGCAACCAACCAGCACCATCACCCCGAAGAGCGCTGTCCATCGCTTCATGGCGTCGCATTACAACAGAGGTCGAGCGCTTGGGCTGCTGCTGCTCGTCGGCGCGGCGGGCTGCGAACGACCGTGCTCCCTGGGACCCGTCGACGTGTGTGCGCGCCTCGAGCTCACCTGCGACCTCGACCGCGGCGTGTGTGTCGAGTTCTCGCCCTGCCAGTCGAACGCCGAGTGTTCAGGGCACCTCGCGTGCCGCACGCAGGCGGGTCTCATGGAAGGCGTGGTGCACAACGGCCTCCTGGGCTGCCCGCGCAACTGCATTCCCATCGATGAAGGCGAGGTGGAGTTCCCCGACCGCAGCTGCGACCAGGGCTATGTCTGCGACACCACGACGCGTCGGTGTGTGCTCGACACCACACGACAGTGCCGGCCCGGCGGCTTCACCGAGTGCCACGGCGCCAACTGCAGTCCGACTGGAACGTGCGTCGCGCCGAACCGGTGCAAGACGAACGCGGAGTGCACCGACGGCTTCCTCTGCGAGACGTCGACGGGCACCTGCTACGCGAGCTGTTCGGTGTCGTCGCAGTGCGCGAGTACGTCGAGCTGTGATGTGGCCGCGAAGCGCTGCGTTCGTTGACTCGACAGGCGCGCGCTTCGACACTCTCCATTCATGCGTGGTGCTCTTGCTGTCGTCGTCGTGGCGTCGCTGGCGTGTCCCTCCACGGAGATGATGAAGCCCGACGTGCTGTCGCCGGTCGAGCTGGTGTCTGATCAGACGGCGCCACTCGCCCTCGAGCTCGGCACTCCGGCGACCTGGGTGGTGCACGTTCGCGCGAAGGGTGGCGGTGCTCCGCCGAAGTACAAGATGGATGGAGCGCCGGAGTTTCTCGAAGACCTCGGCCAGACGCGCTGGAGCGTGACGAACACGGGCTCTGGCACCGAGACCATCACCATCGAGCCGCGCGACTACCAACCGGGCGTGACGGAGGTGAGCATCAACGCGTGCCCCGACAAGCCGTTCCCCGTGCGCGACAAGGAGTGCGCGACGTTTCGCCTGCCGACGTTCGTGCATGGTGGGCCGGCCGACCGCGTGACGCCGCTGGTGTCGAGCGCGTCGGTGCTGGTCGCAGAGAAGCGTCACCTCGAAGCGTTCGTCTCGGCGCCGCTGAAGAAGAGCCGCTCGTGGGCAGACCGCATCGAGCGCTCGAGCGTGCCAGCGACGTGGAGCAGCGCAGACACCTCCATCGCCACGGTCTCGAGTGACGGCCTCGTCGAAGGAAAGGCGCCGGGCAGCACGACGCTCTCGGTGAGCGCAGGAGGCAAGAGCGCGACGGTCGCGGTCACCGTGGTGAGTGGAACGCCGGCTCCGCCTGCCGACTTCGACGGCCAACCGCTCGACCTCGTGAAGACCTGGGACACCGGGCCGGTCGCGGCGTTCGATGACCGTGGCTACCCGTTCATTCTCGGGCGCTACCGTCATCAGAAGCTGGTGACGCAGACGCCGGTGAGCGGAGAGTTCAGCACGCTGTTCCTCGCGGAGTGGACGGGCAGCGGCTGGGGCGTGACGTTTCTGACGACGCCTTCGCAGTTCGTGCACGAGGGCACGATGCTCGTCGACCGGCGCAATCGCGTGATGGTGTTCTGGCGCGGGCTCTTCGGGGTCGAGCTGGCCGAGCGCGACGCGTCGGACGTTGGCGGTGCCTGGCGTCGCCGGAAGATCGACCGGCTCACGGGCCTGCACCCCGAGCTCGACGCGACGATTCTGCAGGAGGCGTTCGACCTGTCTCAGCTCGAGGGCAACCTCCCGCTCCAGTTCGCGGCGCTCGAGCGGCCCGATGGAGGCCTGTTCGCCGCCGTTCCCACGTACGAGACGAACGAGCGCTTCCCGTTTCCGTTTCAGTGCGTCGAGAACGTGCGTGTCTTCGAAGTGACCGACTCGGAGCTCACGTCGGTCGACGCCGTCTCGCAGCGGCACGACATCAGCCGGGGAACGGGAATGGCGATCGGCTGTGGTGGGCCGGTGGCGCCGTCGGGCTCGCTGTCGATGTTGCCGAGGCTCGGGGGCGATCGCTGGCCGCGGTTGCTCTACGGCGCTGCGAACGACCTCGGCCCGTTCAACACGCTGTTCCCGACAGTCGACGGCGAGCACTACGGCAGCGCGGCGGGCATGCAGCTGTTCACGCCGGCGAGCGGGCGGTGGCGGCGGCGCGACCTCGTGCCAGATGGTGGCATCGACATCGGGCAGGGTCGCACGGCGACGGTGATCAAGAGCGCGGCGTTCGTGACGGCGTCTGATCCACGAGGCGTGCTGATCAGCGTGCCCGACAGCTTCCGCGGTGGTGACTACGAGCTTCCGCAGACACTCGTGCTCGAGGCCGATGGTGGGCTCACCCCTCAGCCGTGGGACAAGCCGGCAGACTGGATGGATCCGTTCATCAACCTCGGGCGCGTCGAGGCGGGCACCGTGTCTCGACTTGGCCGGACCATCGTGGCGACTCAGAACGGCTTCGCGCTCACCATGCTCGAGCGCCGCCAGCCCTTGTTCACCGACGCGATGACGTCGCCGAGCGGGCAACGCCTGGGCGCCGCGTTCAAGACCGACGCGCTGGTGACCGGGCCGCACTTCGATGCGATGGGCCGGGTCTTCCTCTTCGGCACACACCTTCAGCTCGGAGAGAGCGTCTTCACCGCAGCGCCCGCGTCGCCGACGCTCTCGATCGCGAACCGCAACACGCTGGTGCTGGCGCCGGTGGTGATGAGCTTCGGTCAGTCGTTGTTCCTCTACACGGGCAACGAGGTGCACCGCAGTGATGATCAAGGCGCGACGTTTCAGATGGTGCGCGCGGTGTCCGATTCGTTCCGGCCGACGCAGGTGGCCTTCGCTCCGGGCGGCGCGATGTTCGCGTTGAACATCACCTCGGGCACGTGGGAACGGCGCTTCTCGTCGAACCTTCCCGGTGGAGCGCCCATCACGACAGTGCCGCTCCCGGCGACGACGGGCCTGTTGGTGCTCAGTCAATCGACCGAACTCGACGCGGTGGTACGCCTCGTAGGGAACGAGTTCATCGTGCTGAGCCGGCTCGCGGTGCAGGTGTCGGGGCAGCTCGAGCGGCATCTGTTCGTCGAGCGGTTCGACCTGACGGGCGCGCCGGTTGGCACTCGCGACCTGAACCTGCAGCTCCCGTCGAACCCGGCGCTCACCCTGGCGCTGAATGGTGGCGTGTTTCTCTCGACGAACAGCTTCGCGTTCGTGAGCTGGACCACGCCTGACACGCGAGTCGTCGTGCTCGACCTGACGACGGGAGCGCCGACGCGCATCACGACGATTCCGGTCGCGCGCACGGACAACGACGCACGCTTCATCTCAGCGACGGGCCAACTGCTGCGCACGAGCGACGGGAAGTTGCTGCTCGCGAGCGTCGAGAAGGAACCGGTCGTCGGCTCGATGCCGCTGCTGTACCGGTTTCACCCGATGTATCGCGTGAGCACCGATGACGGCGCGACGTTTGGGAGTCCACGAGCGCTGGCTCCGGCGGTGGCGCAGGCGAGCATTCCGGCGTGGGGGTTGAACCCGGTGAACGGCGCGCTCGTCGTGGTGCTGCGCGACACGTTCACCAATGACCACTTCGGCGAGAACGTGACTCACGCCGATGCACCGTTCGTCTCGTACGTTCGCAGCGTCGTGGTGCCGTGATGGGTCCGTCGTCGAGGAACCTCGCAGCGCTGCCACCTCCGCCGAAGCTCGAGCAGCTCTGGCGAGGGCTCGCGGTGCTCGACGCGATCATGGAGGCGGACGAGGACTCGCGGGTCTTCTCGTTCGAGGCTGCGCGGCCGCGGAGCAAAGCGGGCTCGTTCGCGACGCTGCGGGAGAATGACGGCAACGTCGTCTACGGGTTGTTCCTGCCGAACGGAGCGGCCGTGCTTCGCGGCTTTCACCACGACTCACCGATGAATCCGTTTCTGCACGATGAGCCCACGCAGTGGCCCGGGCTCGTGGAAGGCATGCCCGCGTCGCTGCTCCGGCATCGCGATGTGACGAAGGTCGAGCCAGACGAGGTGACGTTCGTGCTGTGGCACGAGGGTCGGCCAAAGTCGAAATGGCAGCGCGGTCAGCAGCGCTTTCCGAAAGGTGCAGACCCCGATGGGTCGCGAGAGCTGCTCTCGCAGCTGACGGTTGATGCGAAGCGCTACGTGGCCTTCGCGAAGTTCATGTTCGACCGGAAGCTGCCGCTCGCGTCCGTGAAGCGAGTCCTCGAGGGCGCGCCACTCGACGCGCAGCTGATCGAGAGCCTCAATTCCGAAAGCGATGCGAAGAAAGTGCTGCGCGAAGCCACAGCGATGGGCCTGCAGCGCTGACCGAACTTCAACGACTCGCACGCTCCAGAGAGGCCGCGACGTCGGCCATCGACCGAAAGAGCATGAGCGGATCATCCATCGTCTGCAGAAACCCGTGCTTGAGCCAGAACTCGCGAGCGCCCACGTCGACCGCGCGTACGAGCAGCGCTCTGCCACCGACGAGCCGCGCCCCTTCGACGCAGCGAGTGAGCGCATGCTTCAGCAGCCCTAGGCCGATGCCGCGACCTGCGTACGACGTGTCGGTGGCCAGCTGCCCGAGCAACAGGCAGGGAATCGGATTCGGAGGCTGCCCCGTGCGCACCGAGCGTGGAAACGCAGTCGGAAGCACCGCTGTCGGCGCGAGCCCGTAATAGCCAACGACGCGCCCTCGCTCGTGCACCACCATCACGACCGTGAACCCGCGCTGCTGATTGGAGAGCGCCCGCCGTTTGAGCCACTCGTCCAGCGACGGCTTCCCGCACGAGAACGAAGAGACGTCGTGCGACTCGGTCAACAGCTCTGGCGCTGAGAGCGTCATTCCCACGGTGCCCGGCGCTGCAGCACCTTCACCAACTGCTTCACGGCCTTTCCGGGGCCAGCGACCGCGCGGGCGAACGACGAGAACCCCTCGGGGCTCATGCGATGGAGCGTGTTGTCGAGCAGCACCTGCTCCGCAGCGCGCACAGCGGCATCACGAACGAACTCGGTCCGAGCGCGGCCCTGCTGCTTCGCGGCACGGTCGATCAACTCGACGTCGTCCGGGGGAAGCCGCATCGAGAGTGGTTGCAGCGCTGCCGTCTTCCGAGCCATGTCTGAAACGTAGTGCATTCTGCACTACGGCCACAACTCAGAGCATTCCCGCGGGCACCCGCCGTGCGGCGATGTCGGCCTGCTGCTCGTCGAGATACGGCGGCTCGAACAGCTGCAGCGACTTCTGCCTCGTGCGGAACAACGTCGAGATGTACCGCATGCGGTCGGCCAGGCTCGTCCAGTCACGCGCGGCGCTCGGAGCCCCTGCCGTGAACGACTCGTACAACGCACGCAGCTCGGGGTGCTCGAGCGTCTCGAGGCCGGGAGGAAACCGGCTCTTCTCGCTGTACGGCGGCACGTCACCACCGAGGTCGAGCGTCACGTCGGGCAACCGCATGCGCATCAACCGCCGCGTCAGAAACGCGCGCACCTGCCGCTGCACCATCGGCCGCGCCTTCATCGCCACGCCGCGCACAGGCCTCGGCAGCTGCCCGGCGAGCTGGTCGAAGAACACCTCGAGCGGCGCATCGAGCGCTTCATCGAGGATCGGATCGACGCGCGTCTGCTCGTGCAGGCCCACCTTCATGCTGCCGAGCAGAATGAGCTCGCTGCGCCGCTTCGCCGACCGCTCGAACGCCGCCTCGTAATACGCCGTCAGCGCGCCCTTCAGCGTGTCCTGCCCTCCGCGCTCACTCGGGCCCGCCTTGAGCTGCGAGAGCCCCGACTCCAACTTCGCGCGGTCGTACTCGTGGGCCTTCGCGAACGCCGAGACGAAGTGCACGAACGCGGGACCAATCTCTTCGAAGATGAACCGGTTCCCCTTCGCGACGCGGTCACC
>Ga0075163_10009243_pt1 | contig 12945 bp, 7 predicted proteins | sample JI1023141ADNA_FD_71478 | JGI IMG/M metagenome (GOLD analysis project Ga0075163, IMG submission 71478) | Wastewater effluent complex algal communities from Wisconsin, to seasonally profile nutrient transformation and Carbon sequestration -... | ecosystem: Engineered > WWTP > Effluent > Algae...
GAGCGTCAGTTTGCCCCCAAGCAGTTCAGTTGTATTTACCTTTACCTATGCGATACCACAGTCGGGTGGAGTTAACGCAACCGCAACGGTCGCAACGACTACGCCTGAGTTGAGTACGGCTAACAATATTGCTTCTGCTCTGACCGCTGTTGGAGGAATCGCTGACCTTTCAGTGTCGTTGGTGGTCAACCCCGAGACTGGACGATTGTCTTCCCTGCTTGTCGCGGGCGAGAATAATTCACTACAAGTTGTGGTCACCAATCTTGGGACGGCGGCACGTGGGGGGACTGCCACCTTGATACTGCCGCCGTTCTTTGCGCCCTCCTATACCTATCCGCTACGTACAGGCAACGATGCGAGGTGTGCTGGTGGCAATACGTGTACGTTTGTGCTTACTGGTCCACTTTCACCTGGGCAGACAACCGGATTTACTGTTTCCTACTATGTTGTCCCGAATAATCCGACGGCTACGTTTGTTACAGATGGAACAGCTGCGCAGACTTTCACTGCTGTCGTTCGTGCAGATGGACCGGAGTCAAGGCTGGACAATAACGACACCGGTCAACTTTTGATTCCGATCGGCGCAAATCTAAGTGGTACGTCCTGTATCGACTCGCAGAAGAATGGCCGTTGTAATGACGCTGGTGATGTGGTGCTGCCAAATGTGCTCGTGAAGCTGTTCCGGGGCAACACGGCAACGTTGGTTGCCACTCGAATCACCGATAGCAACGGGAGGTATGAGTTCAAGGGTCTTGAGGCCGGCAGCAACTACATGATCATGTTCCTAAGTTGTACCGATCCCAGGAACGAGGCAACTTGCACGACAGTCAATACAACGCCACGTAATAATGGTCAGACCACGGTCCGATTCGGCGAGGCCAATCGTGCGACTGTTCAGGTGGAGCCAGGGCGTACAACGCCGTCGGGTGGGACGGTTGGTGCTGTTTTGCAGAATGTGGTATTGGTGGCGGGTGATTCGACCATCAATCAGGAATTGCCGCTTGACCCAAGTGGCTCTTTCTATGATTCGTCTACACGTCAACGAATTGCATCTGCCATCACCCTGCGTCTGTGTGGTCCTGCAGCGTTTTCTTCGATTCATCTTGTTTCGCCCGCAGGCGCAAGTGTGCGCAACGTGGGCGGCCAGCAATGTGTTGACTCCGATTTTGTTGGTGGTTTCTACTCGTATCTTTTCAATGGCGATCCAGGTAACAGACCGCCAGATGGTGAATACACCTTGGCAATATTGGCTGCACCTGGTTATCAAGTTGCGGTTGCGACTGGAGGGGGAGTTTCTGCCCCAGGTTCGATCGGTGCGACGCCTTTGCTACCGTTTGCGCCCGTTGCAGGACGTCCAATTCCCCCTGACGGTATCGTCTTCATGCAACAGGATCATCCTGATCCAATCACCGTGGGTGGGGTTCGTTATAGCGTTCCTCAAACCAGGAATCAGATTGGAGAATATGGCACCGTCACTCCGGCCAATGCAGGTTCCGGAACTCAGTACGCGTTGCGCTTGGCCTTCAATTTCTCTGCATGCGGCGGTGGCGGTGCTGGGATTTGCTTCAACCAACTCTTTAACAACAACATTCCACTGGATGCGATTGCCGCCCCGGTTGTTCTGAACGCGGACGTCTCGATGTTGAAGAGCGGGCCGGTGGAGATGGTTGCTGGGGGTACGGGCACGTACACGTTGGCGGTTGGCAATGGTGGTCCTGGTTCTGCGGCCAATGTGGTTGTGACTGACAACCTTCCGGCGGGCCTGACGCTTCTGAGTGCGACCGTGCAACCTGCTGGGGCGCTGGCGCTGTCAGTCACGCCGTCGGGTGTGTCTGCGACCACAAACAGCTTTGCAGCTGGAGCTGCCGCCACGCTCACTCTGGTTGTGCGCGCCGAAGTCTCGGCTGTAGGAACCACCGTCACCAACGTGGCCAGCATTGCCAGCTCTACGACCGATACCAACCCGGCGAACAACACCTCGTCTGTGGCGACCCGGATCATTGGTGCGGACATGAGCATGGTCAAGACCGGGCCTGCGAGCCTTGCAGCGGGCGGTACAGCCGTTTATGTGCTGACAGTCATTAATGCTGGCCCCAGCGCGGCAGCCAACGTGACCGTGACCGACGCACTGCCGGCAGGGCTCACATTGTTGAGTGCGTCGGCTTCGTCGGGCAATTTCACGCTCATGACCACCAGCAGCAGCCTCACAGCGCTCGCCCTTGCCATGCCGGTGGGCACAACCAACATCGTCCTGACCGTGGCACTGGATGATCTGCTGGTGGGCACCGTGACCAACGTGGCGCGGGTCAGCAACACCATCGGAGACCCCAACCCGAGCAACAACAGCGGGACAGCCACCTCAGCGGTTTTGGGTGCGGACTTGTCCATCACCAAATTAGGACCACCCAGTATCAGTGCGGCTGGAACGGCCACCTACACCTTGGTCATCGTCAACAACGGCCCCAGCTCGGCGGGCAACGTGACCGTGACCGACGTTATCCCTGTGGGCTTGTCACTACTGAGCACGGTGGCCAGCGGTGCAACGCTGACCGTGGTATCGACCCCGGACAAGATGGTGGCCAATGCACCGCTTTTGCGCGCGGGTAGTACCGCTACTCTGGTGCTGACAGTTCAGGCGGCTTACACGGCTACGGGGACTGTGACCAACATCGCCAACATCACCAGTACCACACCGGACCCCACGGCGACCAACAACATCGGTTCGGCCACCTCGTCGATCCGGGATGTGGAGCCTGGGGTGATTCTGGTCAACAAGACAGGCAACAAGACCGTAGCGGAGCTGGGTGACTCGGTGCAGTACACCATCCGCATGCGCAACACGATCGGGTTGCCGGTGAACCGTGTGACGCTGGAGGATCTGCTGCCGGCGGGCTTCCGGTACATCCTGGGCACGGCGAGGCTGAATGGGGTGGCGCTGGCCGATCCGGCCGGAGGTGTGGGGCGTCAGCTCGTCTTCGATGTGGGCAATATTCCTCCATTCACCACCTACGAGCTGACCTACTACGTGAGGCTGGGGGTGGGATCGCAGCAGGGTGATGGAGTGAACCGGGCGACGGCGGTGTTCCCTGGGGCCAGGGGCTTGGCGATCCGCTCGAACACGGCGCTGTTCAAGGTGAATGTGCAGGGTGGTGTGTTCAGCAACGAGGGCTGCATTGTGGGCAAGGTCTTCCTTGACTGCGATGGGAATCGCGTTCAGAACCTGAACAAGGACGGGACGGTGGAGTTGGGCATTCCAGGTGTTCGGCTGGTGATGCTGGATGGCAGCTATGTGGTGACGGACAGCGAGGGCAAGTACAGCCTGTGCGGGGTGAAGCCGCAGACGCATGTGATCAAGGTGGATCGCACGACGCTGCCGGCGGGTTCACGGCTGCTGCCGTCGAGCAACCGCAATGCGGGGGTTGGTGATAGCCTCTTTGTTGACATGAAAGGTGGGGAGTTGGCGAGGGCGGACTTCATTGAGGGTTCGTGCAGCGTGGAGGTGCTGGAGCAGGTAAAGGCGCGCAGGGCGCAGGGTGGGGTGGCGGTGCCGGAGACGAGGGCGCAGCCGCAGGCTGGGGGTGTGAAATGACGATGAACAAGCCCCGGGCGTCCAAGGCGCGCGATCTGGTGATGGCGCGGCGAGCGCCTGCGGCGGTGGCGGTGCTGGCCCTGCTGCAAGGTGTGGGTGCAGTACAGGCCCAGCCGGCGCCCAATACCACCAGCGCGGATTTGCCTGAAGCACGCAGCCTGTTTGAGAGCGGTGGGCAGGAGAGCATCGGGCCGCGGCCCTTCAACTCCTTCCTGGACCGGCTGAGCTCACCGGTCGACAAGATCACGGTGAAGGTTGCCGGAGACAACCTGCCGGCGGATGGTCTGACAGGCACTGAAGTCTCGGTGCGCCTGCTCGGGCGCGACGGGATGGCCGTGCGCAGCGATGTGGAAGTCACGATTGAAGTGGACGCCGGAGCGCGCATCCAGTTGCCCGGGCGATCCACCACAGAAAGCGGGTCTGATCGCGGGGACATTGATCGCATCCAGCCGGGCGTGCAGACCACCGTCAAAGACGGCGTCCTGCAGTTCAGGCTGATTGCTCCGTACAAGCCCGAGGTCGTGAACCTGCGGGTGTCGGTGCGCGGTGTGGTCGAGAAAGTCGCGGTGCGTTACGTGCCGGACCTGCGCGAGATGATCGTCGTGGGGCTGGTGGAAGGCCAGCTCAGGGCGGACAAATTTGACCCCCGTCAGATCGTGCCAGTGCGCGAGAACGACGGCTTTGACAATGAACTCAGGGGATTCACCCGGGAATTCAACGGCGGCAGCGGCCGGCTGGGGGCCAGGGCCGCCGTCTACCTCAAAGGCAAAGTCAGCGGTCAGTACCTGCTCACACTGGCCTACGACTCCGAGAAAGACACCCGCACCCGGCTGTTCCAGGACATTGACCCCAATGCCTTCTATCCGGTGTACGGAGACTCCAGCGTGCGCGGGGTGGACGCCCAGAGTACCGGCAAGCTGTACGTACGGCTGGACAAGAACCGCAGCTATCTGCTGTATGGTGACTACAACACGGCGGACTCCAATCCGGCGCGATCGCTGAGCCAGTACAGCCGCTCACTGCCGGGCTTGCGAGGCCACTACGAAGAAGGTGACATCACCGCCAATGCGTTCGTGGCGCGCCAATCGCTGGCGCAGGTGGTGGATGAGTTTCCGGCGCGCGGTGTGTCCGGGCCGTACTCGGTGTCGCGCTCGGACGGGCTGGCGGGCAGCGAGAAGATCGAGATCCTGGTGCGCGACCGCAACCAGACCACGCGCATCCTGAAGGCCACGACGCTGACGCGTTCGGTGGACTATGAGTTTGAGCCGTTCAACGGGCAGATCCTGTTCAGGGCGCCGGTGCCCACGGTGGATGACCAGCTCAACCCGGTGTCCATCCGCGTGACCTATGAGGTGGACAAGGGCGGCAAACGATTCACCGTCATGGGGGCCGATGCGCAATTGAAGTTGACCGATAGGCTGTCAATCGGGGTTGCGGTTGCTCGCGATGAAAGTCCGGATATTCCAATGACATTGCTTGGGACGAATCTGCACCTTAAGCTCAGTCGGAGTACTGAATTCGTCCTTGAGGTTGCGAAGTCAGACACTGTTGTTGGGGTGGTGGGCAGCAACTTCACGACGAACACGAGCAACAATTTTGCGGGGGTGAGCGGGCCGGTGTCGGGCAGTGCGGCGCGGGTGGAGTTGAGGCATTCGGACGAGGCTTTGCGTGGTCGGGTGTATGCAAGCTCGGCGCAAAACGGTTTCAACAGCGCCTCCAGCGGCGTCACCGGTGGCCGCTCGGAGGTGGGAGCATCGGGCGCCTATCAGGTCAGCAGCAACGTCACCGTCAATGCGGAAGTCCAGCATTCCGAAGACAAGATCAACTTCACCAAGACCGACTCGGCCTCACTGGGCGCAGATCTGAAGCTCAGTGACCGTTTGACGGTGGGTGCGGGTGCGCGCAAAGTCTCCCAGAACGCCGTCACCCTGGTGTCCTCCATCGGCAGCAACTGCCTGGGCGTAGGCTCGGGCAGCGGCTCCACCCAGGGCTACAACGTTGGCTACGGCATCAACCAGGTCGGCAACCAGCAGATTGACCCGGCCACCGGCCAGCCTGTGGTGTGCAACAACCTCTTGCTGCCCACAGGCCCTGTTACCAATCTGGACACCTCCTCGCTGTATGCCAGAGCCAGCTGGAAGGCCACTGATAAAGTCACCGTCAGCGGCGAACTGCAGCGCGAGCTCGGCGAGAACGCCACCACGCTGTACCGGCTCGGGGCGGATTGGCAAGTGGCCGAGAAAACCCGGCTGTATGCCCGCTACGAGCTGGCCCGCCAGTACACGGGAGCCTACGGCCTGGGTGTCGGGGACACCGGAGGCAACATCTCCTTTGGTATCGACACCCAGTACCAGAACGACAGCGGCATCTACACCGAATACCGCATGCGCGACTCCTCGGGTGGGCGCGAAGTCCAGGCGGCCATCGGGTTGCGCAATGGCTGGCGGGTGGCTGAAGGGCTGCGACTGCTGACCAACGTCGAGCGCCTGTACTCCAGCGGCGGCAACGCCAACGCGGCCGGTCTGGGCCTGGAGTACACCGGCAGCGAACTCTGGAAGGGATCGGGGCGGCTGGAGTGGCGCCAGGACGCCTCCAACACCAACTACCTGCTGACCGTGGGGGTGGCGCGCAAGCTGGACCGCAACTGGACCCTGATCGGCAAGGACTACCTGAACCTGGTGGACCCGAAAGACCCGGCTGTTGCGACCAAGCGACAAAACCAGATGCAGATCGGGTTTGCCTACCGGCCGGTGGATGACAACAAGTTTGATGCGCTGGGGCTGTACGAGCACAAGTCCCAGAGCGACCCGGCGGCGGCGCTGAAGAGCCGCACCGACATCATCAGCCTGCGGGCCAACTACCACCCGAGCCGGGTGTGGTGGGTGTCCGGGCGCTATGCCATGAAGCGGGTCAACGAGCTGTTGCTGGGCACAGTGGACGACAGCTACCACGCCCAGTTGTTTGGCACCCGGGTCACCTACGACATCACCAACCGCTGGTCGCTGGGGGTGCTGGGCACAATGCTGGTAGGCAAGGGCGGGGCGCGCCAGTATGCTTACGGGGTTGAAGCTGGATACATTGTGGTGGACAACCTGTGGGTGACACTGGGTTACAACCTGCGCGGCTTCCGTGACGACGATCTGACCGGCAGTGACTACACCAACCGAGGCTGGGTGTTGGGCATGCGCTACAAGTTTGAGGAAGACCTGTTCAAGTCCAAAGACCCCTTGATCAATACGACCGTGTCACCGCGAACGGAAGTGAAGCCATGAGATTTCCGCTTGCAGGCGCTGATGGTCGTTTGAGGATTTCCCTGCTCATGGTCACGGCATGGGTGGCCGGATGTGCCAATCACACACATGTGGGTCAGCCACTAGCCACCGCGGGCCATGAGGCTCTGCCCGCCACCAGTGCGCAGGCTATTGACGAGCTTCAGACCCGGATCCGCAAGCTCAATGAACAGGGGCTGACGGCGGCCAACTACTCGGTCGCAAAGGCGCAATGCTGGTTGGACACCGCGTGGAGCCAGTACAGCGAGAACGACCGCAGTGGCTTCCCTGAGGAGGCACTGGCGGAATCCACCGCCATCGTGCGAGCGCTGGAGACGGACAAGGCGTCCAAGGCGGGCTTCTCCACGCCGTTCATTGTCCGCAGCACCAAGGTCCGGGATGATCTCTGGACCCGCGTACAGGATTACAAGACCCGCAGTGCTTCTCTGGCGTGTACGGCGCCCCATGTTGCCTGTGCCGAGGTTCACTTGGTGCGTGCTGGGCATGCGCTGAATGAAACCGGCTGGCGACAGGCTTCCCCCTACGTTGACATGGCCGAAGATGCCTTGCGACGTGCAGGTACGGCCGCCGCCCGATGCAACGCTCCGACTGCGCAACTTCCCGCCCCAAATTCGCTGCTTTTGCCCTGATCAGTCCGGCACGACTGCCGTGACCTCGATCTCCACTTTGGCGCGTTCTTCCATCAGCGCGCTGACTTCCACGCAACTCATGGCCGGAAAGTTGCGCCCCATCACCCGACGGTAGGCCTCACCCAGTTCCTTGAGCCGGCGCAGGTATTCCGGCCGATCCACGATGTACCAGGTCATACGCGCCATGTGTTCAGGCCCGGCACCGGCCTGCTGAAGCACGGCAGCCACGTTGCGCAGGGCCTGCTCGGTCTGTTCAATGAAGTCGTCCGACTCGAATTGCTGTTGGGCATTCCAGCCAATCTGGCCACCCACAAAGACCAATGTGCCGCGGGCCGCGACGCCGTTGGCATATCCCCGAGGGGCAGCCCAATCGGGCGGTTGCAGTTGCTTCATGGTGTCCTCAACTTGAAACGTTGCAGCTTGCCGGTTTCCGTCCGTGGCAGGCTGCTGACAAACTCAATCTCTCGCGGATATTTGAACGGCGCAATGCTCGCCTTCACATGGTCTTGCAGCGTCTTGACCATACTGGCGTCGCCCTGGTGGCCCGGTTTGAGCACGCAAAATGCCTTGACGATCATGCCGCGCTCCTCATCGGGCTTGCCGATCACACCGCATTCCGCCACGGCCGGGTGGCGCAGCAGCGCATCCTCGACCTCCGGGCCGCCCACGTTATAGCCGGCCGTGATGATCATGTCGTCTGCGCGGGCTTGATAGAAAAAGTAACCGTCGGCGTCCTGCATGAACGCATCACCCGGGTAGTTCCAACCCTGACGGACGTAGTTCGCCTGACGTGAGTCGTCCAGATAGCGGCAGCCCGTCGGTCCACGCACCGCGAGCTTGCCGACCGTCCCTCTAGGCACTTCGTGACCCTCGTCATCCACCACCCGGGCTTCGTAGCCTGCAACCACTTTCCCAATGGCCCCGCGCCGCACATCGACCCCGGCGGCTGAAATGAAGATGTGAAACATCTCTGTGGCGCCAATCCCGTCCACCATCTCCAGGCCTGTGGCGTCCTTCCAGAGCTGCCGCGTGGCATCCGGCAGGCCTTCGCCGGCACTGACGCACTGCCGAAGGGATGGCGTACCGTGCTGTCGGGCGAACGGGGCCATCTGGCGGTAGAAGGTCGGGGCCGTGTAGCAGATCGTGGCCCCAGTCTCATTGATCAACTGAACCATTGCCTCTGGCGTGTAAGCAATGTCCGGGTAATACACCGAGGCCCCCGCCCACATGGGGAACAGCAGCAGGCCACCCAACCCGAAGGTGAAAGCCAGCGGAGGAGAGCCCATCACGATGTCGTCGGGGCCCGCCTTCAGGACATGGCGGGGCCAGGCATTGCAGGCGGCCATGACATCCCGATGGGCGTGCACAGCGGCCTTCGGTTTTCCGGTGGTGCCCGAGGTAAAGGCCATCATGGCAATGTCGTCTGCAGAAGTACGGCAAGCCTTGAATTTTCCATCCTTGGCGGCTGCAAGCACGGCGAGTGAACCTGGCTCGTTCATCAGGTTGAACGGGACAATCGTCTGAAGCACCGGGTGTGCGGTCTGTGCCTGCTGCAATTCAACAAGCAGCTTGGCGTCGCACAGGGCCACCGTGGGCTGGGCCTTGTCAATGATGTCGCCGAGCTCCCTGGCCCGCAGCAGCGGCATGGTGGCCACCGCAATCAGACCGGCCTTGACCACGGCAAGCCAGGCCAGGGCCATGCCGATCGAGTTGCCGCCGCGCAGCAGCACACGGTTGCCCGGCACCAGACCCAGGTCTTCCACCAGCACCTGCGCAATGCGGTCCACACGCTCCTTGGCGTCGGCATAGGTCAGCACGATCTTCGGCGAACGCAGCATGGGGCGGTCGGCCCAGCCCCGCTCAGCGGCTTTGTCCAGCAATTCCTCGACCAGGTTCAGGGTGCTCGGGAGTTTCAACTCGGGGGTGTCGTACCGGAATTCAGGCCATTGCGCCTGCGGCGGCAACCGGTCCTGCACAAAACGGTCTACATGGGCGCTCATCGCATCACTCCTGCAGGACGGACTTGCCGATGATCAACTGTTGCACTTCGGTCGCTCCTTCGTAAATGCGCAGGGACCGGATGTCGCGGTACAAGCTTTCCACGCGCGTGCCCACCTTGACCCCCAGCCCTCCGTGCATCTGCAGGGCCATGTCGATCACCCGTTGGGCGTTTTCGGTGGCGACCATCTTGGCCATGGCGGCCTCTGTCGTGGTTCGAGCACTTTGCACGTCGCGCAGCCAGGCCGTGCGGTAAGTCAACAGGGCAGCGCTGTCGATCAGGGCGGCCATGTCGCCCAGCTTGGCCTGGGTGATCTGGAAGTCGGCCAAGGTCTGGCCGAACATCCGGCGCTGTCGTGCATGGTGAACCGCCTCGGCCAACGCCCGTCGGGCAAAGCCTAGCGCCGCCCCGGCCACCGACGCACGGAAGATGTCCAGCGTCTGCATCGCGAGCTTGAAGCCACCGTGGGTCGGGCCGAGTTGCGCCTCCAGTGGCACCCGGCAGTCCTGAAAGCGCAAGGTGGCCAGCGGGTGCGGGGCCATGACCAGGATGGACTCGGACGCGTCCAGGCCTGGCGTGGTGGCGTCCACCACATAGGCCGATACGCCCCGCGTTCCAGCGGCAGGATCGGTCTTGGCAAACACGCAGTAGAAGTCGGCGATGCCGCCATTGCTGATCCAGGTCTTGCAGCCGTTCAAGGTGACATGGGTGCCGCTGACTTCGGCGGTGGTCGCCATGGCACCAGCGTCCGAGCCCGCGTCCGGCTCGCTCAAGGCAAAGGCCGCGATTTTGTCGCCGCGTGCGACGGCCGGCAGGTAGGCCGCCTGGGTTGCCGCATTTCCGCCCAGCGTGATGGCCCCACTGCCCAGGCCCTGCATGGCAAATGCAAAGTCAGCCAGCGGTGAATAAAAGGCCAGGGTCTCGCGCAGCAGCACCAGCGCCCGGGAGTCGAGCTGGGGTAGTGCGCCGCCATGAGCGGCTGGCACGCAGTAGCGCAGCCAGCCGGCATCGCCCAGCTGTCGCACCCACTGCCGGCACGCGGCACGGTCGTCGTGTTCATCGATGGTCTGTGCCGCGGCCCAGGTCGCCACGGCGGGTGCCAGCTGGCGGTGGGCGTCATCAAAGAAAGGCAGGCCCAGATGCTTGACGGAAGGGGTCATCTCAGTCCCCTCCAAAGACCGGCTTCTGTTTGGCCGCGAAGGCTTCATAAGCCCGTGTGAAGTCCTGCGTCTGCATGCAGATGGCCTGGGCCTGGGCTTCGGCTTCGATGGCCTGCTCAATGGTCATGGCCCACTCCTGCTGCAGCATGGTCTTGGTCATGCCATGGGCAAACGTCGGGCCGGCGGCCAGCTCGCCGGCCATGGCCCGGGCCTTGGCCAGCAGTTCGCTGCCCTCATGCAGCGCGTTGAAGAAGCCCCAGGCCAGGCCTTCCTGCGCGGTCATGGCGCGGCCGGTGAACAGCAGCTCGGACGCGCGACCCTGGCCAATGACCCGGGGCAGCAGCGCGCAGGCGCCCATGTCGGCGCCAGCCAGCCCCACGCGTGTGAACAGGAAGGCGGTCTTGGTGTTCGCGGTCCCGTAGCGCAGGTCGCAGGCCAGGGCCATCATGGCGCCCGCACCGGCGCACACGCCATCGATCGCGCCAATGACCGGCTGGGGGCAGTTGCGCATGGTCTTGACCAGGTCCCCGGTCATGCGGGTGAATTCCAGCAGTTCTGGCATGCGCATGCGGGTCAGCGGACCGATGATCTCGTGGACATCGCCGCCCGAGCAGAAATTGCCACCGTCGCCAGTGACCACCACCACCTTCACATCGGTGGCAAAACGCAGTGCGTGGAACAGGTCCCGCAGCTCTGCATACGAGTCAAACGTCAGCGGATTCTTGCGCTCGGGCCGGTTCAACGTGATCGTGCCCACCCCTTCGTGAAATGACCAGCGGAAGTGCCGGGCGGCATAGCCGGCCTTGGCGTCGAACTGGCCGCGCATGGGGTTGCTCGCCCCGAGATAGTGTTTCATGCAGATTCCTCGGATTGGGTGTGTTGTTTGACTTTGCCCAGCAGGCGATGCAGCGTGGCCACCTCCCGCTCGCTCAAGCCTTCGAAGGCGCCAACGATCCAGGCTTCGTGGGCCTGGGCCATGTCCATGAAGCTGCTGCGTCCGCGCGCCGTCAGGCGCACCCGGTAGGCGCGCCGGTCACCGGCAACTTCCACCCGCTCGACCAGGCCTTCGGCCACCAGCTGGTCGGTGATGCCGGTGACGTTGCCGCCGGTGACCATCATCCGGCGCGAAAGCTCGTTCATCTTCAGGCCCTCGGGCGAGCGTTCGAGCTGGGCCATCAGATCGAAGCGCGGCAGGGTGGTGTCGAACTGGTCGCGCAGCCCGAAGCGCACCTGCTTTTCAATCAGCTGGGTGCAGGTCAGCATTCGCAGCCACAGTCGCAGGGCCTCCGGGTGTTCGGCATGGGCGCGTGCCTCCAGGTCCATGCTCAGCGCCCTTCGTCAGTTGCTATTGATTTCATAGCAGGTGACGCAGCATTGGCGAGGGCTAGAACCTGTTTTTGCCTTGCAACCTCCCTGTAGAGCTGGTCGCGGCCGCTCAGATAGGCGCGGGGCCAGTCGATGTCGCGGCTTTCCAGGCGGGCTGCCTCGTGCAGCGTCCAGGCCGGGTCGGCCAGATGGGGCCGGGCCACGGCGCACAGGTCGGCGCGGCCGGCGCCAATGATGCTGTTGGCGTGGTCGGCCTCGCTGATGGCACCCACGGCGATCGTGCGGATGCCCACCTCATTGCGGATGCGGTCCGAAAACGGCGTCTGGTACATGCGGCCATAGACCGGCCTGGCCTGGCGGGTGGTCTGGCCCGACGACACGTCGATGAAGTCTGCCCCTGCCGCCTTGAACAATCGGGCCACCACGACCGCGTCGTCTGGCGTGTTGCCGCCAGGCGCCCAGTCGTGGGCCGAGATGCGCACGCTCATCGGCCGCCCTGCCGGCCAGACCGCGCGCATCGCCTCGAACACTTCGACCGGAAAGCGGCAGCGGTTCTCGATCGAGCCACCGTAGGCATCGTTGCGCTGGTTGGTCAGCGGGCAGATGAAGCTGGACAGCAGATAGCCGTGGGCGCAGTGCAGTTCCAGCCAGTCAAACCCGGCTTCTGCGGCCCGCCGTGTCGAGGCCACGAAGGCATCGCGCACTGCATCCATATCGGCGCGGGTCATGGCGCGCGGTATCTGGTTCTGCTCGCCGTAGGCCACATCACTGGCCGCCAGCAGGGGCCAGTTGCCGTCGGGCAGAGGTTCGTCGGTGCCTTCCCAGCCCACTCGTGTAGAACCCTTGGGGCCGCTGTGACCGAGCTGCAGGCCGATGAGCGCGGTGCTCTGGCCATGGACAAAGTCGGTGATGCGGCGGAACGCGGCTTGTTGCGTGTCGTTCCATAAACCCG
>Ga0075163_10009244_pt1 | contig 12945 bp, 13 predicted proteins | sample JI1023141ADNA_FD_71478 | JGI IMG/M metagenome (GOLD analysis project Ga0075163, IMG submission 71478) | Wastewater effluent complex algal communities from Wisconsin, to seasonally profile nutrient transformation and Carbon sequestration -... | ecosystem: Engineered > WWTP > Effluent > Algae...
GGAGAGGCGGATTTTTCCCACGAGATGGCCACCAAAACCCCACCAAAACCCCACAAGAAGGCCACAAGGTCCGGCGTAGGTGCTCGTTTCAGGGAGTTCCGCGGCTCCACCGGGACGAGATGGAGCCAGAACAGGTTTGCACTAGACGTGGTCGATAGGAATTGGACAGAGAAAATGGTCTATGATCGCGAGCGTGTTGTAGACTTGGCCGAGTTAGCTATTGATGAGCTGGATAAGTGGAAAGAGGCTATTACTCTCGCCTCAAAGGAAAGAAAGCTGCCCATCGAGTGGGTAGATCTCTGGATAAGCTATATCTTCGAAGCGGGCGCCCGCCCACCCGACCTGCAGCCCTGGCTGCTGGCAAACAAAAAAGCCTCAGACGATTCCGAAAATACTCAGAAGACGACCGAAGCCCTGACAAGCAACAGTTCTTCCGAACCGCTCGACCAACCTTTAAACCTCCAGATCCAAGCGGCACAAAGGCCTCTGGTTCTCCTCAGGACTAGAGGCCCTAAGGTCTCGTTTCGGTAATATAACCAAGGTGAACACAGCGAAATCTGAACTTCTCCGCTTAAGGACAGAGAATGCCGAGTTGAAGCGTGAAGTTGCACGCCTTGAGAAGGCGGCTTCACTTGGAACAACCGTGCCGGCCCAAACTCAATTCGAGAGTGAAGAGCAGCGTCAGGCGTGGTTGCAGAGTATAAGAGAAGAGCCTTTAGAATTGGAGCTTCCCGAGCGCTTCCGCCGTGAGCTTTAAGACTTACCTCGTTGATTCTGACATCTTGATCGACCTTCTAAGGGCCCACCCACCAGCGATAGACTTCTTTAGTCGCGAGAAGAATCTGCAGATAACCTGCTTTTCGTTCATGGAACTTTTAAACGGCGCGCGAGATTAGAGCCGATACGACTTAGCGCAACTAGGTCTTTGACTGTTGTTTTGGAAGAGCTGGAAGTAGAGCGCTTGGATGAACAAGCACGCCTGGATAGCCTTAAAACTGCGTTCGAACGCAACAAGTTGGGCCAATTCGCAACGCCATCCGAATTGGCGTTTAGTCTAACCAAGTATGCTTTAACATTGCTGGAAGAACTGAAAGTAAGATTCTTGGACCCTGCAATAGGCACAGGCTCCTTTTTCTCTGCGTTGACGAGAGCGTCTGTGCCCGGCCAAATAGAGCAAGCAAGCGGCGTGGAGATCGACCCTTTGTTCGCTAAGACAGCTCTTAGGTTGTGGTCGGATCGAGGTTTAGCCGTTATTCAGGCGGATTTCACCAAAGAAGAACCGCCGGTTAAACGCTTCAACTTTGTATTAGCTAATCCACCATACGTCCGGCATCATCATTTATCTGGTGAAGATAAATCTCGACTAAATTCTAAGATAGCTGAATCACTGGGACTTAAGATCAGCGGCTTAGCAGGTCTCTACTGTTATTTTCTACTCCTTTGCCACGAGTGGATGGACGAGAACGGCATCGCCGTATGGCTTATACCATCCGAATTTATGGATGTTAACTATGGCGTTACACTACGCCGCTATCTAACAGACCGGGTAACGTTACTCCAGATACACCGCTTCTGTCCTACGGACGTTCAATTTACGGATGCTTTAGTGTCCTCCGCAGTCGTGATATTTCGAAAATCGAGTCCCCCTAGCGAACACAATATTCAGTTCTCGTTTGGGGGACCCATTGATTCCCCAGGTTGCTGATGGATGCAGCAAACTCAAGATCCGTAAACACATCACTGGTCTAAAGAACCAGCGATTCCATCTGTTTAGGGGTCCAGCTCTATTGTGTTTGCCCCGCGGATGAGCGGGCGATGATACATCGACGGACGATGAGGCCAATTGTCAAGGCTCCACGTCCATCAAATGTGACGCCGTGATAGCCTATGCTAAGCCCATCTGGATCAGGACCTTCTTCTACCCCTCCACAGGCAAGAACGAGCTAATGCGCCACGCTATAGGCTTCGAGGTGTGCGGCCCAATGCCCAACCCTGTCCCCCTCACCCTGGCCAATGTGCTCCTGTTGTGTGAACACGAGGAGAGAGTCAAGCGCTACAGGGCCGCTGTCGCTGATTGTGGGCCAATCTGGGGCAAGGTCAAAGCGGCTGTGCTCCTACACGCACGCCAGTAGGCGCGCCCAGGGGCCCATTTAAAGCGGTCTGGGCAACTTGGAAAATCCTGACAACACGAAACGACCCGGCACTCTCGCCGACGCTGCAATCAGGCATAACATACCCAGCATAACAGGCCGGCCGGTGGCAAAATATTTCGCGCAAACCCTTGACAAATCAGCGCGCGCGAGGGTGACAAACAGCCCCAAAAAGTGCTAGAATTTGGCTCAATTCACTCCTGAACGGCGAAATTCAGGAGAAAAATGGCTCGAAAAGACCCGCAAGAGGAGCGCAAAAAGAGCGCTGTTTCAATGCGACGGTTGCGCGACCACCGGAAGGCCGAGAAGCTGACTGGGGCAACCGCTGGCGCGGGTCCGAAGAAGGCGGCCAATCCCAAGGCCACTGCTGCCCCAAAGGCCCCATCCAAGCGCGGGCGCCCCCCCGCGTTCAAGCTCGAGTCTGACCTCGAGTGGGCTCAGCAGTTGATCGTTTTGGGCCGGTCCTGGGTCGAGCAGTCGAAGATCATGCTCCCCACCAACCCAACCGGCGCCTACAACCTGGGCAAGGCCGGCATCGAGCTGATCAACGCGAACCGCAACCTTCTGCCACGTCCAGAGACCGATGACGGGCCGCAAGCTGGCAGCGTGGCCGCTTTGGACGGCGAGTTTTTACACGATCCCGAATACCGGCGCCTGGCCGAGGCCCTGCTGGCGCGCAAGTGCGACCTGCAAATAGAGCGCGAGAAGCAAAAGGCCTAACGTGGGAGCAACGCCAGATCTCGGGAATCTGCAACTGCGGACGCTGACCCCTGCTCATTTGTGCGAGTTCACCGGGCAAGGGCGGTGGAAGTTCTTCAAGCACCTGCGCATTATCCAGGATTTCTTCTGGAGGCTCGAGACCGGCGAGATCAAGCGCGGAATGATCTTCATGCCGCCCCAGCACGGCAAGAGCGAATACGTTTCGGGCGGCGTGGTGCAATGGAAGTTGGGTCAGGACCCCTCGATCCGCTGTGCGCTGGCCAGCTACGCGGCCCGAATCAGCAAGAAGTGGGGCCGGCGCGCCCGCGACTTTTTCGCAGCGCACGGCAAGGAGCTTTTCGGGCTTGAGCTCGACCCGAGCAAGCGCGCGGCTGACTACTGGGGATTTGATGGCCACCAGGGCGGCATGGTCACCTGCGGCGTGGGCGGTTCGCTGACCGGTGAACCGGTTGACTTCGGGGTTATCGACGACCCGTTCAAGGACGCTGAACAGGCGAAATCTGCCAGCCAGCGCGAAAAGGTCTGGGACTGGTATAACACCGTTTGGCTGACCCGCCTCAGCGCCCGGGCCAAGGTGCTGATCATCAACACCCGCTGGCACCCTGACGACCTGTGCGGCCGGCTGCTGGCCTTGGACGAGGAGGGCCAGGGCGAGGGCTGGGAGGTGCTCAACCTGGCAGCCCTGTGTCCCGGCGAGGACGAGATCCCGGAGGAGGACTGGCCCCAGTTCTTCCCTGACCGCCTTGACCGCCAGCCAGGCGAAGCGCTCTGCCCCGAACTGCACAGTGCAGACAAGATCAACAAGGTCCGCGAGACCATGGGCGAGTCATGGTTCTGGGCCATGTTCCAGGGCCGGCCGACGCCTGGCAAAGGCGACTTTATCAAGGAGAGCTATTACCGGTATTACGAGCTTTCGGAACTGCCCTGTGTGCGCGATCCGAAAACCGGTAACTGGTATTACCCTGATTGCCGCTGGTGTTTTGATGATTGCATTCAGAGCTGGGATACGAAATACAGCAAGAAGACCACCAAAACCGGGTCCTGGGTGTGCGGCCAGGTCTGGGGGCGCAAGGGCGCCAATAAATACCTGCTCGACGAAGTCCGGGGCCGCTGGGGCGTGGAGGACACGATCAAGCAAGTCCGGGCGTTGTCCGAGAAATGGCCGATCGCTAAGATCAGACTTTTCGAGCCCAAGGCTTCCGGCCCTGAAATTGTTACCCGGCTACAGAGCGAACTCACCGGCATGAAGCCCTGGCCGGTGGCAGGAGACAAAGAGACTCGCATGCGCGCTCAGGAACACCATTTCATGGGTTCTAACGTTTGGCTGCCGGCGCCAGGTCTTTACGGATGGATGAGGCCACACCGGCAGGAATTATGCCAGTTTCCAAACGGAATCTATAATGACCGTGTGGACGCGACCTCACAGGCTCTTCACTACTTTGATTCCAGGTCTGGCCAGGGCGGTGTGCTGCGTCAGGATAAGCCCTCTGTCAAAGATGATCTGTGACAGAATTTGACACCGCCAAGGTATTTTGATACCCTTTTGACCGTGACAAGTTATGTCATTGGACGAAACGAAAGCCGAGGCGTATCGCCTGGCTTTCTTGTCTTTTCGGAGGGTTTTGAATGGCGGACAAACGAGAGCGACCAAGGATTGACGCCCGAGTTTCGCAAGCGATTGAGTCCCTTCAGGATTCTTCAGAAGTCGCCAAGCTCCGAACTGAACTCGCGTCGGCTCAAGCCGAGTTGGCTGAACTTCGCCTGCTTCGGGACCGAATTATCTGGTGTGAGCAGCAATCTGCGGAAGGCGTGCGGGTTGTTTGGGGCGAGTATCGCATCACTGGCCAGCGCTTTTGCAGCGTTATGGCCGGCCGCTACACGCAATTCGAAGAGTCAACGTTTCCCGAAGCTTTTGACAAAGTCCGCGAGCGGATTGACCGCTACAACAATCCACGGGCCCACCTGCTGGGCTAGAGAGCACACCGAATGAACAGGATGGCCACCTAAACCAGTGGCCGCGGTGACTGACAAGACTGGTCAGCGCCGCGGACAACCTCACAAAGGGGCCCGTTCCTCACGCCCATTCGACTGGACCACCGCTTTCGGGTGGATGGGCGTTCTTCCGAACTCCGACAACATCCCGGCCAGCCTCTATCGCCAGATGTCGGAGACCGATGAGACCATTTCCGCAGGCCTCGAATTCATCGAATTGACCTGCCTGGCGCACCTTGGGGACTATCAGAACCCCAACAAGCGTGCCGCCGCCTACATCCGGGACATGTGGACCTACTCTCACACCCCATTTCAGCAGGCGGTTTCTGAGATTTTAAGCGCGCTTCGTTACGGCTTTTCTGTGCTGGAACTAGTGATCCGGCCCGGGACTGACCTGCTTTGGCTGGACGAACTTCCCGGAATCAAGGCGGAAACCATCCATTTCATCCCGGAAACCGACCCGGCGAAACAAAACTACGGCCGGATCACTGGGATTAAGCAAACCACGGACATGAGCAAGCTGATCAGCGTTGACGATCTCGCGATCTACTCGCATCGGGCTTACAACAGCAACCCCTACGGTATGTCGCGCCTGAAGTCGATTTACCGGAACTGGGTGCTCAAGAACGCGCTGCTGAAAAACTGGGGCGTGGCCTTGGAGGCCTACGGGAGCCCCATCGCTCTCGGCAAAACTGCCAACGCCAGCCAGATGGAGAACGCTGACGGGGAGGGCAAGACCCGCGCCCAGCAACTGCTCGACCAGTTGAGCAACCTTCAGGGCGGTTCTGCGCTCGTGGTTGATCCTGAGGACAGCGTGGAGTTGGTTCAGGCCCGCATTTCCATCGGCAACGACTTTGAGCGCGCCCAGAACCACCTGAACAAGTGCATGCTGCGCGGCCTGCTGATCCCGGCACTGCTGTTTGAGCCGACCGACATCGGTTCTTTCGCCCTTGGCTCTAAGCACTTTGAGCTTTTTCTGCGTTCCATTGGCCGGCTGCTGCTGGACGTGAAGCGGGTGCTCCTGGATCAAGTTTACCGGCCCATGCTCTGGGCTAACTTCGGCGCCAATTGCCCGATCGGTGACTTCGTGACCCAGAAGCTCGAGGAAGAAGACCTGAAACTTTGGTCTGAGATCTTCTTCGCCATGACCCAGTCGGGCTACTTGAGCGCCCGCCGCCTGGACGATTTAAACGCCGTCAGGAGCAAGTTCAACGTCGACCGGGTCACCGAGCTATTGCCCGAGGCCCCCAAGCCCCAGGGAAGCGCTCAGGGAGACAATGGGCAGGTTTCCGGCCGGGTGGCCGGTGGCACAGAGGGGACCAACGTCGGGAGGCCCCAGGCAACCCCTCAGAGGCCCACAGGGCCCCAAGGCCGGGCCGCAGCTGGCGAGGCTACCTCTAAGCTCTCGGTGAGCGAGCAAAACGGATACCTGGAGGGCTACCATGCCTGATCAGTTTGACTTCTGCTGCTTTGACCTTGCTCAGACCGGTGCAAGCGCTGAGATGGCCCGCCGGGCTTGCTCCATTGCCTTTTGGCAGCATAACGGTATGAGCGCGGACGTTGCCTCTAAGCGCGGCCTGAACCCCCCCGGGTCGATTACGATGGCCGCCAAGCGCGTTTACTCCCAACTGTCGGAAGCCGGTGGGAACATGCTGCTATGCGTGTCCTCGCGCAGCCTGGCCGCCACTGTTCGCCTGGACCAGTTTGGCTACCAGGCTGAGCCGTGCGAAGCGCCCCGCGAGACCCGCGAAGCTGTGGTGCTCTACCCCGGCACATACAACGGGTTCGAGTTTACGGCCGCCGACTGCAAGGCCTACGCTGACAACTTTGACCCGGCCAACCCGCCTCCGGTGATCCTGGACCACGACATGACCAACGCAGACAACTGCCATGGCTACGTGCGCGGCCTGCTCTGGGACGCCGAGGCGCAGGAGTTGGTGGCTCTCGCGGAGTTCCTGGGGGAACACGCTGTCGAGCGTGTCCGCGACCGCCGATGGAAGCGCCTGTCCGGGGCGTTCATGATCTCTGAGGACCCGACCCAAAGAGTTATGGTCGAGCTTTCCGTTACTCTCCGGCCCGCCGTGGCTGGAGCGCGGGTGCTGGCCAAATCTGAAACAGTGGAGGCTACCATGCCCGATCCCGAAGTCGAGAAGGAGGAGGCCGCTCCCGCTGAGGTGGCCGCCGATACCGAAGAAGTTCCCGAGGAGACCCCGGCGGAAGAGCCGGTTCCCACCGTCCCCGAGCCGGTCAAGATGTCCGCCGCCGAGGTGGAGTTACTCCAACTGCGCGCCAAGGTTGCGGAATACGAAACCGAGCGAGTCGAGTTGCGCGCCAAGGAAGACAAGAAGGACTGGCAATTACTGCTGGCCGAGGGCTACACCGAACCCAGCCTCGGGCCCGATCAACTCGCTTTCATGGCCACGCTGAGCGAAGGCCAGAAAGACCAGTTCCTCAAGCTTTGCCGTCAGCGCGGAAAGATGCACCAGTTTGGACGTAAGTCCTCGGCTGAAGTCCCGTCCGGCCCGATCGAAGACAAGAACAAACCGCTCGAGCTGTCCGAGAAAGAGAACGAGCTTCTGAACGCCATGCGTTCGGCGGCCAAAATCCCCACCACCAACGGCCAAGCGGCCAAGTAAGGAAAGGAGTCTAACATGCCTCAAACCACCACCACTTACCGGCCGATTGAGATCCGCTTTTTCGGTTGCGAGCACCTTCACAGCCCCACCATCGGAGTGAAAATCAAGAGCGGGGTCGGAACCCTGGAGGTCGGGACCGTTCTCGGCCGGATCACCGCATCGGGTCTTTACAAGGCCTACGCTGCTGGAAATTCCGACGGTTCCGAAGTTGCCGTTGCTATCCTTGGGGAAAAGGTTGTCGCTACCGGCTCCAACGATATCGACACCTTCGCCTATATCGACGGCTGGTTCATCGAGTCGGCTCTCACCGGCGTCGACACCAAAGCCAAGGCTCAACTGGGTGCAAAAAGCTATGCCAACGGCGCTCTGCATGTTGTCGGCGGTGCTTCTCAGTTGCTTCCCGGCACCGCGATCACCGCGAGTTATACCCAGGTTCTGGGTGACCGCATGATCGAGGTGGGAGCCACCGCTGCAGCCGTGACGATTACCCTGTTGCCTGTCGCGACCCTGGGACCGAATTACACGTTGATCGTGAATGCCGGCCCCGATGCGGCTACGCGAAACGTGACCCTGGACGGGAACGCCTCCGAGACCATCGACGGCGCTACCACCAAGGTTATGTCCGCAGCTTATGGCGTCTACCGCCTCAAGGTAAACGCCGCCGGCACCGCTTGGATCAGCTTCTAATCTAGGGCCATTGGCCAGGGCCTTCGGGCCCACCCCTCCCTGAACGGCGAAATTCAGGAAGGAGAAACCCCCAAATGTCCACCACGTGGCCCAATACCGTCCTGGCGACCAAGCTCGTTCAGGAAGCCCCCATCAGCACCGAGGAATACCTCGGCCGCCGATTCTTCCCTCTCAATACTCAAGATTTTTCGAACCAGTCGATCCGCTATAAGCGGCTTAAGGCTGTTACCGGTGCAACTCAGGCGCACTCTCTCGATACCACCGTGATCAAGCCTGTCGTGATGCAGGGTCTGGATGACGTGACCCTGGACGCCAACTACTGGAAGGAAATGGCGACCATCAACGAGGGCGACATCCTGAAACTGGCCGATGTTTTGGACGAGCGCGTTTTGCTATCCAAGACCGGTCGCCTGTTCGCGATGCGCGCCATGCAACTGGATCGACGCCTCAACACCCGCATGGAAATCGACACCTGGCTTGCAGCCCGCAACGGCTACAAAGACGGCCTGGACGTAGGCGGAAAGACGATCAAAATCGACTACGGTATCGCAGCCCCTACCGCTGCTTCCGTAGCCTGGGCCACCATCGCCAGCGCCAAAATCATGAACGACATTTACGCGGGCGTGGAAGCCATGCAGGGCACCGGCGCTCTCTATGTTGACGTGGTTATGCCCGTGGCTGCCGCCAAGCTCTGCGTTCAGAACGCGGAGATCCGCGACCTGGCCAAGCAGAGCCTCTGGGCTGGCCAGCTCGGTATCGGCAACGTCGGCGGCCTGATGAAGCAACTGCTGCAGGGCGACATGGGCCCCAAGGGTGGTCCCGAGATCCGAGACGTGATCGTTTACGCCGGATCCTACGTGGCCGACGGTGGCACCGTTACCAAATACCTGGACGACGGAATTGTCCACATGTTCGGCAGCCGCACCGGGGCCCAGATTGACGCGCTGGTTCCCCAGGAGGAACTGCTGGGTGAGTGGGCTTCTGTCCCTCACGTAAGCACCAGCGGCCTTCAGGGCAATTCCATCCTGACTGAGACCGGCAAGTTCATGCTGGTCAACGACGAGACCGCCAAGCGCCAATACCTGGAACTGGTGGCCGGAATCTACGGCGCTACCGCTGTCTATCACCCCGAGTGGGTCTACAACATCGACATCACCCCGTAGCCAAAGTTTGAGAAAACCTGGCCGGGGCGCTTTCTTCGCCGTTCACGCCCCGGCCAGGGGATCTCAATTTGCCAACCAGAGAGGAGAGAATGATGGCTTACAGTGACAGCACCGCAGTGAAAGCCCGCGCGAAATGCCTGGATATTGCTGATCCCGATGAAGTCAGCGCGGGGATCGGTTGGGCCGATTCGATCATTGACGCCCGCCTTTCTGGACGATATGCAGCGCAAATCCCATTCTCTCCCGTGCCCCCGATCATCGCTTCGATCAGCGCTGACCTGGCCGGCTACTATGTGATCTTCGAAATGAACATGGCCGGGGGCGAGGATCTTCCCGTTGCTGCCGCCCTTGAGCTCAAGAACCGGGCATACGAACTTCTGGCTGACCTCCAGGACGGCAAAATGGTGCTTCCTGTTGAGCCTGGCGCCGAGGTGTCGACCTTGCCTCCTGCCTCCATTCTGAGCAACAACACTGCCCCCGGTGTGCTCCGGTCTTTCGACCTGGTCAACGTGCCTTGCACCAACCTGCCGCCCTTCACGCGTCCTCGACGAGGTGTCTGGTGAACGTGCGCGCTGGGCTCGACCTCGGCCCCCTGAATGATGTCTTTGGCCAGCTAAAGCGTCGAGCCAATGACTTCCGCAAGCCTTTCCAGCAAGTGGGCGAGAAAGGCCGCGAACAGTTTAAAAAGCGCTTTGATCAGTCTGGCCCGGGCTGGGCGCCCAACAAAGCCGGAACCAAGACGCTGATTAAAACCGGCGAGCTCTTGGCGTCCTTTGTGACCGTTGGAGCAGTTGGAAACCTGAGCGTGATCGGACGAGATGAAGCTGTTTTTGGCTCCAACTTGCCCAAGGCCAAGATTTTGCAAGAGGGTGGAACCGAGACGTTCACCAGCGAGAAGGGCCAGCGCTACACGATTAAATTTCCGGCCCGCCCTATCGTGGTCGAGCCCAGCAGTGTTTTCAAAAACCAGATCGGCCAGATCGCTGGAGCACATTTTGACAACCTGAAGCCAGGGGATCGCAGCGTATGATTGTCTCCGACGTTAACGGTGCTATGGCCCGTCTGGAGGCGCACCTGACCAGCTGCATGGACTCCGGAAGTGGACTTATGCCCGGCGTGCTCACCGTGCGCGTGGGCGACTACAAGCTGACCGACCGAGAGGCGCCCCTGGTCACGATCGATTGGGACCAAGAGAGCTACTCCGGAGAGATCACTGGCCGGGGCCTGATGATCACCGAGGAGAGCGAGATCTTTATCCGGCTTTACGTCGACAAGATGGAAAAGGGAAGCTCTCACGAGGCCCTTGTGCGCCAGCTTTTTGACAACTCAGGCCAGGGCCTGAAGCACGCTCTTATGACCTACCCACAAGGTGAGGGTTTCGTTTTCCGAGTGCTTCGAGCGGCCCGCATCCGTCAAGGCACACGATCAGACATTAGATTTAGCGCGGGGATTGAGGTCTCCGCAACCATCACCCTGGTGAAAGGGCGGTAAGCCGCCTCCCCACCGCCCCCTCCCGACTGAACGGCGAAATTCAGGAAGGAGCTCAAAAATATGGCTGCTGGAGTAGTAACCGGCGATAGCAATCAGGTAACAATTGGCGGCGCTCAGGTTCTTTTTGATACTGTCGACGTTGGATACACTGACGGAGACATCGAGTGCAACCGCGAGACCACTGTGAAGGAATTGGAGGACGGGATTCCCCTCCAGATCGTCCTTCAGGTCCCGATCCGCGAAAAGTGGAACATCAAGATCCCCATGGTCCAGAGTTCGATCGCGAACATGTCGCGGGCCAGCTCGAACCTTTTGGCCTATAACTCTGCGGGCACCGAAGTAACCATTTCGGCCTACCAGAACCACACTTTCGCGGCCGGATTCAACTCCTCGCCACTGCAAGGTTTTCAGGTCAAGGACTCCACCGCGAGCAACATTCCTTGCACCAACCTGAACACGGTTGTGGTCAAGGATAGCACTGGCGTCACCACTTACACCGTCGAGGACGATTACTTTGTAGATGCCGCCCGCGGCATGATCTACCGCAACCCCAGCGGCACAATCGGTTCGCTGGCCACCGTTCGTGTGACCTGGAAATACACGAACGCTGCATACGATGAACTGCGCTTCGGCCTGAACACCGCGATCCAGAACAAACAGGTTGAGTTCATCCACGTTTCCCCCGTGGATGGTCGCGTGCATCACACCTGCTTCTGGAAGTGCCAGGGCACCGGCAGCCTCACCCTCAGCCACAAAAAGGAAGACTGGCTCGGCTTCACCGCCGACATGGTCGCTCTTCCGGATGTGGCCGGCCACCCCAGCAACCCTACCGGCTTCCGCCGTGTGGTTCCGGCTGCTGGTGCTGCGGCCTACCTGGCCACCATCACTGTGACCTAAAGCCTCCCCGGCCCGGGGGCTTCGGTCCCCGGGCCATTCCAATCAACCCGAAGGAGAAAGAGAATGGCGAACAAGCTGGTCCTGGAACTAAGAGAAACGGCGGTAACCTTGGGCGGTCGCGAATTCATGTTGCGCGAGATGTCTGGGGCAAAGCAAAACAAGTTTTACCCTCTGATCGCGAACTTCGCGAAGGTCTGCGGTTCCGTTCAGGAGCTGGAATCCCAGGCAGATCTGACCAATGAGCAGGCCAAGCAACTCGAAGACAGCCGGCAGTTGATGAATAGGCTAAATGAGGAAATCTGGACCATGATCCTCAATCCAGCTGATGAGAATCGGGACCGGATAACCTCGGAGTGGCTTGATAACTTCGCAAACGACCGGCTGGGTGAAGCAATCCTGCATGAACAGATGACCCTGAATAATTTTGAGTCCACTTTGGGAAAGTTAACCGCCCAAGCGCAAAAGCAGGCCGCAATTCTGGGAACCGACGCGGCCGAACTGCAACTTGGGTTGATTACTGCCGCACCATTGGCCGATTCTATCACCTCGACCCTATCAACTCTCTCTGGTGTGTCTGGAGCCCCAGACAACTCGTAGAGCACTACGATCACTGCCTTCGCTGCCAGCAAGAGGAGCAATATTTTCTCCAGGAGTTGCACCACGGCCGCCGGTTTAAACCGGTAGACTGGGGCTGGCTGGACGAGGCAGAAGAGGCGATTTGGGGAGACGAGAAGCCGGAAGGCGAAGAAGTCCCTCCTGAGCGCAGCCAGCGCAATCTTCTGGCCCTGGCCAGAGCCGGAAAACTAGTGCCCCAAACTCCCAACTGAACGGCGAAAATTCAGTTACGGAGTAGCCCTTGGCGACAGAAGTCCCAATTGTCCTGAGAGTTTTTGCCGAGCGAAGCAGTTCGGTGAATTCCGTTCTTCAGGATACAAAGAAGCAGTTCGACAGTCTGGCAGGATCGATCGAGTCGGTCGCTCAGAAGACTGCTCTTATTGCTGGTGGGATTACTGCAGCCCTGGGCGGGGTGCTCACCTCCGTCTTTAAGGTGGCCGGCCAATTCGAGCAACTTAAGGTCAAGCTGGAGAGCACACTAGGCAGCGGCGAGAAGGCCGCAAAGGCTTTCGGTGACGCTCTTCAGTATGCGGCAAAAACCCCGTTTGACGTGCAAGGCATCGTCAAAGCCACCGTGACCCTCACCGCTTTTGG
>Ga0075163_10009245_pt1 | contig 12945 bp, 7 predicted proteins | sample JI1023141ADNA_FD_71478 | JGI IMG/M metagenome (GOLD analysis project Ga0075163, IMG submission 71478) | Wastewater effluent complex algal communities from Wisconsin, to seasonally profile nutrient transformation and Carbon sequestration -... | ecosystem: Engineered > WWTP > Effluent > Algae...
CCTTGGCGGCGATCACGACGGCGCTCCCGGCGTGGCTGGTGATCTTACTGCCGATGGTGGTGATCTCGCGAAAAAGCTCCTGGGACAGGAAGTCGAGGGTCTTGCCCTGTCCGACCTGGGCCGGCGCCGCCAGCACGCCGCGGAACTGCTCGAGGTGGCTGGCGAGGCGCGCCAGCTCCTCTTCAATGTCCCCGCGCTGGACCAGCGCGGCAACCTCCTGGGCGAGCCGCTCCGGCGGCGGCGGGCTCACGCCGGCGCGAGCGCACAGCGCGGCGATCTTCTCCGCGAGCCGGTCGTGCAGGCGCTCGGCCTCCCCGGCGAGGCTCGCGCGCAGGACCTCGCCGTGCCCGGCGAGCTCGTCCACCAGGGCGAGCAGGACCTGCGCGAGCGCCTGACCCTCGCGCTCGCGCATCACGCACAGCGCGTCAAGGGCCGCGGTCAACAGCCCCGCGAGCTCGGCCGGGGCGGCCTGCGGGGCGTCCCCGAGGCCGGGCCGGGAGCCCGCGACGAAGCGCAGGAGATCCAAAGGGTTGACCGGCGCGACTTCAACCAGTGCTTTGTTCGCCAGGACCTCGATCTCCCGGACCTGCGCGAGGACCTCGAGCACGCGCGCGCGGTCGAGGCTGACGGCCTCGGGCCCGGCGCCGGCGGGCTGCAGGTGCACGAGCAGCTCGACGCGGCCGCGGCCGAGGCGGGCCTCGACCGCGCGGCGCAGCTCCTGCTCGGCCAGGGCCCCGAAGGACTGGCGGATCTTGATCTCGAAGAAGCGCTGGTTCACCGAGCGCAGCTCGACCCCCAGCACGTGGGGCACGCCCCCGTGGTCGATGACACGGGTCGCAGCGCCGAAACCAGTCATGCTCCGCAGCGGCATCCGTGCTTGCTAGCCGCTTCGGGCGCCGGACCGCAAGCGCCGTTCGTCACGCGTCCGCGTCGGCGGGTCCCGGGCGCACGGAGGGCTACCGCGGCGAACGCCACGCGCCTATGCTCCGGGGCCCGTGGACCTCGCTCGCACGCTCGTGGCCGGCATGCTCGTCATGATCGTCATGGCGTACGCCGGCCCGGCGGCGGCCGCCGAGCCCACGCCGCGGACCCGGCGCTTCATGCTCGGCATCGAGGGCGTCGGCCTGCAGGTCCCGGCCCTGCGCCCGCGGATCACGGCGCTCGACGCGCGCTACCTCGGCGGCAGCGTGACGCTGGGCGGGGTCGGGCTGGTCGGTCGCTGGCAGGTGGTGCCGCTGGTCGGGCTCGAGCTCGGGGTCCGCTCGGGCTCGCTGCGCTACCGCACCGAGGCCGGGCTGATCTCGCAGGACATGGTCCTGGCCGAGGCCGGAGCGCTGCTGTACGTCGCGCGCGGGGCGATCGGCCACCTCGCGCTCGACGGCGGCGGCGGCGGCCTCATGCACGCGATCCGCTACGAGCTCGACGGGCGCCCGGCCGGCTCGCAGATCGTCGGCGCCGCGCTGATCCACGTCGGCGCGGACCTCGAGCTGCGCCTGCGCCGGGTCGCGTTCACGGCGTCGCTGCGGACCTACGGGGTGATCAGCGACGTGGGCCGCACCCGCACCCGCGGGGCGCTGTTCGACGGGGTCGCGGCGGCGCTGCGCCAGGCGCCGGTCCCGGTGTTCCAGACCTATCTGCTCGGCTCGGTCGGGATCGCCTACCGGTTCTGAGCGGTCGGGTGCTCACGGTGGCTGTTCGAAGGGACATGTCCGCAGGACCAGGCTGACCTGTCCTCGAGGACAGGTCAGGCGTCCTCGGCCGCGAACTTGGCGAACATCCGCTCGATGCCGCGGTAACGGATCGCCTCGTCGGCGCTGGCCTCGGTCGCGTCGGCGGCGGCCTCGTCGGGCTGCAGGACGTCGCTGAGCGGGAAGATCGTGTGAAGGATGAAGATCCAGGTCGCCATCGGTGCTCTCCTCGGAAACGGTGACAGCCCGGGTTGTAGCAGCGTGTCCTACACGCCCCCAAAAAACTGGATCATCGCCGTCCGCTGTGCCGCCCGAGAAAACTGGATCAGCCGCCACCGGTGTGCAGGAGGGCCTGCGGGGCCGCGGTCAGGCCGAGCCGGTCGAGGCGCGGGAGGTCGTCGACGAACACCAGGCCGGTCAGCGCGCGCGAGCCGAGCAGCACCTGCGCCGGGGCGTGCAGGACGGACACCGGGTGCAGCGCGGCGAGGCGGGCGGCGATCGCCGCCTTGGCCGCGTCGCGCTCGGCCCGGCTGGCGGCGCCGCGGTAGGCCTCGAGCGCCCGGTCGAGCTCGCCGTCGCTGACGCCGCTGAGGTTGTGCGCGCCGCGGCTGTGGAACCAGGGGGAGAGATCGACGTCGCTGGCGCCGGCGAGGCGGACCAGGGCGAGGCTGAACTTGCCGGCGCGCAGCAGGCTGAGGAGGTAGGCCCAGCCGGCGGTGACGCTCGGGGTCTGCACGCCGATCTGCTTCCAGGCCGCGCGCAGGACCCGGGCGGTGCCGGTGGCGAGGCCGGGGCTGCCGTCCCACGCGAGTGGGAGGCGCAGGGTGCCGGTGCCGCGGCGTCGCAGGCCGCGGTCGAGGATCCAGCCGAGCTCGGCCAGCACGAGATCCGCCGCGACCCGGCCGGCCGCGTCGGCGCCGAGGTCGGCGGCCTGGACGAAGGGACCCAGGCCGGCCTCGGCCACGCGGTCCTCGGCGATCGCGACCAGATCGACCTCGGTCGGCGCGACGAGGTCGACCGGCGCGGCGACGGCGAAGCCGGGCTCGCCCTGCACGGCGGCGGCGATCTCGGCGCGCGGGACGGCCTGATCGAGGGCGCTGCGCATCCGCGGGCCGGCCTGCGGACCCTCGCGCAGGTTGTAAAGGATCAGGTCGTAACGCGGCGGGCTCAAAAGGAAAGCGGTGAAGCGCGCGGCCATCCCGGGCTTGCCGAGCTCGCGCGGGACGTGGGTCGGGGCGACCTCGGGGAGGACGTGGATCTCGCCGCGGCGCAGCGCGGTCAGGGCCGCGGCGCCGTCGTCCATGGCCCGCAGCTCGACCTGGCGGGCCAGGCCCGGGGCGGGGCTGGTGCGCGTGAAGACCAGGCGATCCTCGGCCTGGAGCGTGAGCTGCATCGGGCCGCTGCCGACCGGCTGGCGGGCGAACCGGGCGCTCGCGGCGTGGCGGCCGCGCGGGACGATCTTCATGGCGGCGACGCGCTCGAGCGCCAGCGGGTCGCGCTGGGCGAAGCCGAGGCGCACCCAGCCGTCGCCGGACTCGCCCGGCGGGGGCCCGGCCTCGACCGACTTGAGGTCGTCCAATCCGTAGCGCTGGCGCAGGTTTGCCCCGCGGGCGCCGATCCACAGGTTGAGGCTGTAGAGCACGTCCTCGATCGTCACCGGGGTGTCGTCGTGGAAGCGGGACCCGGCGCGCAGGCGGCAGGCCAGGCCGCGGCCGTCGTGGACGACGACGCAACGCTCGGCGAGGGCGGGCTCGGCCCAGGGGTGGTCGGCGACGCGGCGGGTCAGGCCCTCGAACAGGAGATCGTCGACCACGCGCTGACCCCACGGGTCGAGCTCGCCCGCCGGATCGAGCGCGCCGGGCAGGCGGCGCAGGGCGATGACGACGGTGTCCCCGGCGCTCGCGGGCGCCTCGGCGGCCGGCGCCGGCGGCCCCTCGGCCGGATCCGGCCGGGCCTCGGCGTCGGGCGAAACGTCCCTGGGTGGCCCGCAGGCGCCGACGCAGGCGGTCAGGCCCGCGAGGCACACCGCCAGGATCGCGCCGGACCGGCGCCCGGGCCCGTCGTCGCGGACGCCCGGGGCGGCCCCGTCCCCCGCCGCCGCGAGGGGCTGTTCCCGCGATGCTCCGCGCCGTCTCGGCATGTTTGTCCCTCTATCGCGTTTCCCGAGCACTTGAAAACCCGCTTGCGCGCGTGTTACAGGCTCCATGCGAACGGCTCTCCACCCGGAGAGCTTGGAGGTCAACGCTGGCGATGACGCGCACTTCTTCGATCCCCCTGCTCACCGCGATTTTTTGCCTCGGCCTCGTCGGCTGCGGCAAGGAGGCGCCCAAGGTCAAAAAAACCGGCGAGGAAGACGCGCCCAACGCCGCCGACAACGTGAAGGTGGAGCTGCCGGCGGCGCCGGACTTCGACGAGGGGAAGGTCGCCGAGAAGTATGACGACGGCGCCTGGTCGATCTACGGCCTGCGCAAGGAGCTCGACGCCAACGTCAAGGCCGGCGAGGACGGCGTCGAGATCGAGGTCCGCGGCTACGTCCAGGACATCTACGAGCCGCCGGTGTGCCCCGAGGGCGACACCTGCCCGCCCGGCAAGCAGCCGCACGTGTGGATCACCGACAAGCCCGACGAGAAGGGCAAGAAGCGGGCGATGATGGTCGTGAACTACGCGTTCACGATCCCCGAGTACGACGTCAAGCGCTGGAAGGACGTGCCCACCGTCATGCTCGAGAAGGGCAAGCAGTACACCTTCAAGGGCAAGTTCAAGCGCTTCTCGGACACCGGCTTCGCCGACGCCCGCGGCCTCCTCGACTTCATCTCCTACAAGGGCGAGGGCATGCAGGACTGGGTCGCCCCGCCCGGCGCCTCCTGGCACCCGCTCGAGCAGGCCCGCGTCGAGGAGGAGAACAAGAAGTTGATCGACAAGGTCAACAAGGACGCCGCGAAGAACCGCGGCGGCTGAAGCTGCGGGCGAGCCGCGGCGGTGATTCGCGGTCGAGCTGCTGCGGGTTCGTCCGCGGCGGTCGACCGCGAGCCTCGGCCGCGGTGGGCTCTGCAGCCCTCATGACGGTCGGCCGCGGGTGCGCGCCGGCCGTTTCGCGCGTGCCTCCGCGCCTGCGCGTGAGGGCGTGCCGGCGGCCCCCGTGCGCGCCCGCGGACGCCCCCGAGGCCGACAGAGCGCCGTTTTGGCGGGGTCTGGCGGCGAGGCCGGCAAAGGTGTAGGACGGCATTGTCCTGCCCACCTGCGAGAGCGAGACCCCTGTGAAGTACCTGCAGTTCGCCGTCGCGTTCGTCGGTTCGGTCCTTGTCACGCTGGTCGCCTGCACGGCGCCAGAGGTCGAGTCCTGCGAGGACTACGTGAGCGCCGCCCGCGACTGCGCCGAGATGAACGGCGATCCGCTGAGCCAGCTCGACGACCTCTGCGACGACGTCGCGGTCGAGTGCCGCGAGTACTACAAGTGCGCCGCGCAGGCCGAGTGCAAGGAGTCCGGCGGCGTGTACCGGCTGGCGGCGATGGCGTGCACCATGCCCGAGGGCAAGGAGTGCGTGCCGGCCAGCTGAGGCGGCCCGGACCTCCGTCGGACCTGCGACCCGCGTCGGCCATGACGTGGGAGGAAGCGGAGGAAGCCGGGCCCCGGCGGCGCCCCGGACCCGGACGGCGATCGGACCGGGCGCCCGAAGGGGCTAGCCGACCCGCCGCGAAAGATGGTAGCAAGGGCTTGTCGTCCCCCGCAAAGCGAGAAGCCCGTGAAGAAGCTGCTGTTCCTCGTCGCATTCGCTGGTTCGGTCACCGTCGGCGCCGCGTGCACCTCCGAGCTCACCGAGGCCTGCGAGGACTTCGTCGACGTCCGTGACGCCTGCGAGCTGCAGAACGGCGACCCGCCGCCGACCTACAGCTACGACCTGTGCGACAACATCGACCCGGAGTGCAAGGAGTTCTACCTGTGCGCCGTGGCCCAGACCTGCGAGGAGGTCAACGACAAGTTCCGGCTGCAGTACAAGGACAACTGCGAGCAGCCCGAGAACAAGGAGTGTACGGACGCCGACCTGCGCATGTGAGCGCAGCGTCCGCGCCGACTCGCAGCTCCGCTGCCCCCTGCCCCGTCGAGCCCGCCGTGTCGGGCGCTTCGGGGCAGCGCCGCTCGTCGGCGCCGATCTTCCGCTCCCCTGCCCCGTCGGGCCCGCGATGTCGGGCGCTTCGGGGCAGCGCCGCGCGTCGGCGCCGGCTGGCCGTTCGGACATGTCCGTGAGGACATGTCCTTCGGGTCAGGTCGGACGGGCCGCGCGGCGCGACCACAGCGCGCGCAGCAGGTGGCCGAGCAGCATGAGCGCGGCCAGGCCGGCGAGCAGCGTCAGGCCGACCTGACCGGCGCGGCGGCGCAGGGCCGCCTCCTCGGCGGTGGCCGGGCGCTCCGCGACGCGCTCCTGGGCGGCGAGCACCGCGGGGTCGTCGGGCGCGAGGGTCTGCGCGGTCGCCAGCAGCATCGCCCGACCCTGCGGCGGCAGGGCCTCGATCTCGGCCTCGACGAGCAGCGCGCGCAGGCGCAGCTGCTTGCCCCGCTCCGGGTCCGCGTCGGCGAGCAGCGCCGCCGACTTGCGCAGCAGCCCGGCGGCGCGCGGGAGGTCGCCCGCGGCCTCGGCCTCGGCGGCGGCCGCCTCGTAGCTCGGGACCAGCTGGTCGCGCATGCCGAGCTCGGGGTTGTCGGCGAGCAGCGCGTCGAGCATCGCGACCGTCTCGGCGCGGTCGGTGCGGGCGAGGGCCGCGTCGACCTGGGCCTGCTCGCGCTTGCGGCGGGTGAGCTCGACGCGCTCGAAGTAGGCCGCGGCGAGGCGGGCGGGCTGGCCCTCGCACTCGCGGTCGCGGAGCCCGCTGGGCAGCACCGGCTTGCACTCGGGCTCGAGCAGGTCGGGGTGCTCGGCGCCGACGCGCTCGCGGATCGCCAGGCGGGCGAAGTCGCGGTGGGTCAGGCGCGCGGGGGCCTCGGTGGTGTGGCCGCCGAGCAGGCGCAGGGTCTTGCGCTCGGCCCGCGGCGGCGGCCCGCTGACGTAGGCGAGGAACGCCTCGCGCGCGGCGGCGCGGACCCGCGGGGTCGCGGCGTCGACGTGCTCGAGCAGCGGCGCGGCGGCCTCCTCGGGGCGGGTCACGCCGTAGGCCGCGAGCAGGTCGGCGAGCAGGCGCGGGTCGTCGCGGACCGCGGCGATCGCCTTGCGCGGCTGCAGGCGGTCCATGCGGTCGAGCTGGACGCGGGCGTACTCGGCCTTGCGATACGCGACGCCGGCCTTGATCTCGGCGGCCTCCTTCTCGTCGACGGGCAGCGGCGGGGTCTGGGAGCGGCGCAGCAGCCCGGGGATCGCCGGCTCGCCGAGGCGGCGGATCGCGCGGCCGACCTCGTCGCGGAAGGTGCCCTCGTGCACGTAGGCGGCGGCCAGCAGCGCGTCGACGACCGACTCGGTGCGCGCGGGGTCGCGGCCGATCTCCGCGGCGGCCCGCAGCAGCGCCGCCGTCACCACGCAGTCGCGGTGGATCCCGCGGAAGATCTTGCTGACCCGCGCGGACGGCAGCGCCAGCAGGTCGGCGTACCAGTCCTCGGACAGCTTGACCGCATAGCCGTGGGCGCGCTTCCAGCCGAGCTCGAAGTGGCCGTAGCGGTTGGGCACGTCGCCGCCGATCAGGCCGAGGAGCGCCTTGTAGTCGGCCTTGCGGGCCTTGCGGTCGGCGAGCAGCTCGGCCTCGACCTGCGGCCACAGCGACGCGGGCGTGCGGCCGAGGGCGTCGGCGAGGGCGGCGAGCCCGTCCATCGGGGCCGCGCGCGCGGCGGCGACCAGCGCGGCGAACGACTCGGCGCTGGTCGGGGCCTCGATGGTTGTCTGTCCCTCAGGACCTGTCCCCGAGGACATGCCCCGAAGGCCAGCGAGCACGCCGGCGAGCGGGTCGGCGGCGGGCTCGGCGGCCTCGGACGGCGCCTCGGCGGCGTCCGGCGTGGCGTCGGGCTCGGCGCGCGGCAGCCGGCGCGGGCGCCTCGGTCGCGCGGGGGCGTCGTCCGCGGGGACGTCGCCGAGCATGGCCTCGATCGCCGGGTCGGCGAGCTCGCGCTCGCGATCGGCGCGCAGCTTGAGGGCCCGCGCGATCAGGCCGTCGGGGCGCGCCGTCGCGGGCGCGTCGCCGACGCGGGTGACGACCTCGACCCGGGGCGGATCGCCGCACGCGGCGCAGGCCAGCAGGAGGAGCACGGGGAGCGGTCGACGCGGCGGCACGGCTCCTGTGTAGTGGACTCGCCGGCGCGCCCCAAATTTGCGGAGCAGCGGCGCGTGTGCTGCCATGCGCCCCGGACTCCGGGTCGGGTCGGGGCGCGCGCGCCCGCGACGCGGGCCCCCGCGTCACGCGAGCCGCGTCGCCCCGCCGTTCACTGCAGCAGGCCGACGCGGCGGCGCAGCTCGATCGACGCGTCGCTGCTCCAGTAGCGCATCAGGTCGGAGATGACCTCCGAGTTGACGACCAGGTCCTCGCCCTCGAGGTAGAGGAGCGCCTGGTCCTCCTGGCGGAGCAGGGCGACGCAGGACGGCAGGTCGGCGGCGATGACCGCGGCGGTGCGGTTGACCGAGACGCGGTTGTCGGCGTACCAGGCGTTGAAGTCGACGGGGGCCGACTGGGCGTACTCGGCCGAGGCGTCGTTGAGCAGCAGGCGGTCCTTGCGGGCCATCGCCTTGACGATGCGGCGCTGGAGGTCGTCGAGGGCGGCGCCGTCGGCGAGGTTGCTGCCGTAGTTGGGCGCCGAGGTGCGGGCGGCGGCGGCGAGGATCAGCATCAGCTCCGAGGCCTTGAAGCGGCTGAGCGCCTGGAGGCCGCGCTGGACGCTGGCGAGCGCGCGGGCGATGACGAACGCCTGCTGCGGCTCCGGGAGGCGCAGCACGGTCGCGGGCACGAGCAGCACCGGGAGCGCGCCGAACTCGAGGCTGGCGACGGTGCCGGCGCCGCGGAACACGTAGAGGTCGTAGTCGGGGATCGCGAACAGCGCGGCGATGCGGTCGACGAAGGTCCGCAGCGGGTTGCCGGAGCGGGCCGTGATCTTCTCCTTCGGGTTGACGCCGAAGCGCTGCTGCAGGTCGCCGAGGTACAGCTTGCCGAGGCTGGCGTTGATCGCGAACAGCAGCTTCTCCGCGACCGCGGCCTGGCTGCCGCGGTCGCAGTAGGCGCGCAGGACCTCCGGGGTGAACGAGCCCGGGGTCGCGGCCGCGGGCTTGGGGGTCATCTTCGACAGCGCGCGCATGTCCGACTCGCTGGCGGCCCCGAGCACGCACAGCGGCGCGAGGGCGAGGCCGGCCTCGCCCATGCGGCCGCGGTCGACGTAGCACGAGACCAGGCCGCGCCAGCCCTCGGCGTTGGCCGGGTACAGGCTGACGAGCTGGCGGTACGCGGCGATCGCCTCGGCGAGGCGGCCGTCGCCGCGCAGGCGCGCGCCGTACTCGACGCGCAGCGGGATGTCGTCCTTGACCTCGGTGATGCCCATCTCCAGCGTCGCCAGCGCGCGCTGGAGCTGGCCGAGCAGGTCGGCCTGGACGCTGGCGAGCTCGAGGTAGGCGCGGCAGACCCGGGCGTCGTCGCCGGAGACCTGCTGCAGGTGCTTGAGCAGCGCCTGCTCGTAGTGCTCCCAGCCGCCGCCGTCGCCGAGCAGCGACTTGTAGCGGTGGGCCGCCTTGCCGTCGGGGCCCTCGAGGATCACCGCGCTGAGCAGGGCCTCGAGCGCCTGGGCGCGGTGGCCGAGGTTCTGCTCGATGGTCGCGAGGTGGATGATCGACGCGACGCGCTCCTCGGTCGAGGTCGCGGCGCGCAGCAGGCGGCGCGCCGTCTCGGCCGCGGCCGCGCCGTCGCCGAGGCGGGCCTGGATGTCGGTCAGCTTGAGCAGCGTGACGCGGTCGTCGGCGCGGATCGTCAGCGCGGCCTCGAGGCAGCCGCGGGCGCGCGCGAGGTCGCCGAGGTGGTCGGCGAGGATCGACGCGAGGTTGTTGTTGGCGTTGAACAGCGCGTCGGCGCTGCCCGACATGCGCACGACCTCGCTGTAGGTCTCCGCGGCGTCGCCCCACTGCTGGTTGCGGTTGTAGAGGTCGGCGAGGAGCATCAGCATGCCGACGTGGTTGGGGCGGTCGCGCAGGACCCGACGCAGCACGCTGATGCCGCCGGCGATGTTGCCGAGCTCGTCGGCGTAGAGCTCCGCGATGCGCAGCCACAGCGCGCCGGAGCGCTCGGTCGAGCGCGCCGACTCGGCCGCCTGCGACAGCTTCTCGACCAGGCGCGTGCCGTGGTCGAGCATCAGCAGGATCTTGTAGAGCATGTCCGCGGCCTCGGGGTGATCGGGCCAGCGCTCGAGCGCGGTCTCGAGGTCCTGCGTCGCGCCCTCGGCGTCGTCGAGCCGCTGCAGCCGCGTCTTCGCGGTCTCGACCAGCAGGTTCGCCGCCGTCTCGCCGCCGCGCTCCGCCGTCGCCAGCCGCGTCTTCGCGGCGACCAGCGCCCGCGGGTCGTCGAGCGCCGTCGCCACGCGGACCAGCCCGTACATCGCCCCGAGGCTGTCGGGGTCGTGGGCCAGGCCCATCTCGTAGGCCTTGAGCGCGGAGCTCATCGTGCCGGCGCGCTCGAGCGTCTCGCCGAGGCGGGTGTAGTACGCGCCGAGCAGCGCCGGGTCGTCGTCGCCGCTGGCGAGCTGGGCGTCGACGCGGGTCAGCAAGGCGTCGTCGCGGGCCGCGAGCGCGAGCCGCTCGAGCGCGGCGAGGGCGACCGGGTCGCTCGGCACGCGCTGAAGGATCGCCGTGTACGCGGCGCGCAGCTGGTCCGCGTCGCCCATCGCCTGGTTCTCGTAGAGGTGCGCGACCTCGCGCAGCGCCGCGACGCGGGCGCCGTCGTCGGTCAGCGTCTTGCTCTGGCGCAGGTACAGCTCGACCAGCGACTTCCACAGGCCCTGCTGGCGGTACAGCGGCTCGAGCGCCAGCATCGCGGCGATGTTGATCGGGTCGCGCTCGAGCACCCGCTCGTACGCGGCGATCGCCCGCTCGGGCTGGTTCATCTGCTCGGCGAAGATCTCGCCGGCGCGCAGCAGCGCCGCGGTCGCCAGCGCCGGCTCGCGCGAGGTCGCAGCCTCGGTCGCGAGGTCCTCGACGATCCCCGGCCACGCCTCCTGGGCCGCGCGCACGCGGGCCAGGCCGTCGAGCGCCGGGCGGTACTCCGGCACCGCCTCGGTCGCCTTGTGATACGCCGCGACCGCCTTCGTCGCGTCGGCGATGTGCTCCTCGTAGGCGCGGCCGATGCGGTAGGCCGTCAGCGCCCGCGACTTCGGGTCGCTCAGGCTGCGCAGCTCGAGCTCGAGGACCTCGACCAACTCAGCGAACGCGCGGCGGGCCTGCAGCAGGCGCGCGAGGCCGTGCAGCGACGGCCCGTGCTTGGCGTCCATGGCGATCGCGCGGCGGTAGCAGTCGATCGCGCGGGCGTCGTCGCCGATGCGGTCCTCGGCGAGCTGGCCCATCGTGTGCAGCAGCGCGACCGCGGCGCGGCCCGGCGGGGTGATCGCCAGCTCGCGCTCGTAGATCGCCAGGAGGTCGTCCCAGCGGCCGATGCGGTGGTAGAGGCGGCCGAGGCCGGCGAGCGCGGGCGCGTGCTTCGGGTCGATCTCGAGCGCGCGGCGGTAGCGGATCAGCGAGCCCTCGCGGTCCTCGAGCTTGTCGTCGAGGATCTCCGCGGCGCGCCCGAGCAGGACGACGATGCGCTGCTTGTCGAGGGTCTTGGCGGCCTCGAGCTCGAGCGCGTCGACCAGCTCCTTGTAGCGGCCGGAGACCTCGCAGACCCGCTGCAGCGCGTGGATCGCCCCGAGGTGGTCGGGGTCGAGCTTGAGCACGCGGCGGAACGTGTGGGCCGCCTGCACCGGCTCGTGCAGGTAGTCGGAGTAGAGGTCGGCGATGCGAAACAGGTACGCGATCCGGCGGTCCTCCTCCGCGGCCTCGTCGATGCCGCGCTCGAGCAGCTCGATGAGCTCGTGGTAGCGGCCGGCGTCGCCGTAGAGCCGCGTGAGCGCCTTGAACGAGGTCGCCAGGCCGGGGTGCAGCGCGAGCGCGCGGGCGTGGTGGTCGATCGCCTGCTCCGCGTCGCCGAGCTGGACCTCGAAGATCTCCGCCATGCGGGTGTGGGCCGCCGCGGCGCGCGAGCTGTCCTCGGTCGCCTCGGCCTCGGCGTGCAGCATGTGGATCAGCGGCTCCCACAGCTTGCGCCGCGAGTACAGCTTCGACAGCGCGCGCAGGCTCGGGCGGAAGGTCGGCTCGATCTGCAGGGCGGCCTCGTACCAGCGGATCGCCTCGTCCTCGTTGTAGAGGCGCAGCTCGTGGATCTCGCCGATCTGGTAGAGGATCGAGATGCGCTCCTGCGGCGCTTCGATGTTGCCGACCAGCAGCTCGAGCATCTTCACCTGGGCGTCGAAGCGGTCGGCTGCGGCGTACAGGCGGATCAGCTCCTCGACGACGAGGCGGTACTTCGGGTTCTCCGCGACCGAGCGCTCGAGCGCGGCGATCGCCTTGTCGCGGTTGCCGAGCCGCTCGGAGTGCAGGCGCGCGACCCGGTAGTAGGCCATCGCCTTCATGTCCGGGTCGGCGATCTGCGCCGCCTCGCGCTCGAGCACCGAGATCAGCTCGCGCCAGCGGCCCTGGCCGTGGTGCAGGCGCTTGAGCGCCGCGAACGCGCCGGGCGCCTGCGGGTCGAGGTCGATCGCCGTCTCGAGCAGCTCGACCGCGGTGCCGACGTTCTTGTGGCGGACCTCGAACAGGTGCGCGCGGCGGGCGACGAGCGCGGAGCGGTGGCGCGGGTCCTTCTCGACCGAGCTGGCGATCTGCGCGAAGTCCTTCTCGAGCTGGTCCCAGGCGCCGACGCGGGCGTCGATCTGCTCGAGCGCCTTGAGCACCGAGACGTTGCCCGGATCGAGCTCGCGCGCCGCGGCGTAGGCGGCCCGCGCCTCGGCCTCGTTCTTGAGCACGTCCGCGAGCAGGCTGCCCTTGGCGTACATCAGGCCGGCCTTGCGCCGCGGGTCCGCGGTCAGCCGGATCTCGGCGTCGAACAGCGGCAGGGCGCGCTGGAAGTTGCGCTGGGCCAGCAGCACGCGTCGGGCGCCGCGCAGGATCGGCAGGTACTCGGGCAGCAGGCCGTGGGCCCGCAGGTAGTAGGTCGCGGCCTGGTTCAGATCGCCGAGCGGATACTCGAGCAGGCGGGCGATCTCGTAGTTGAGGCGGGC
>Ga0075163_10009247_pt1 | contig 12944 bp, 16 predicted proteins | sample JI1023141ADNA_FD_71478 | JGI IMG/M metagenome (GOLD analysis project Ga0075163, IMG submission 71478) | Wastewater effluent complex algal communities from Wisconsin, to seasonally profile nutrient transformation and Carbon sequestration -... | ecosystem: Engineered > WWTP > Effluent > Algae...
AGCGCCATGCGCAGCGTCGCCGACGTCACTTTGTCCTGCGCGCGGATCGCCTCGGTCAGGTCGGCCTGCAAACTCGCCTTTGTCACGGTCATACCTGCCATTCTCGCAAGCAGCCGCAAGAGCATTTCGTGAGGCGTCGATGGTTCGCGTGGGAGACTGGGGCGATGCATCCTCTCGTGCGAGCCATCACCTCGGCAGGCGCCCTGGGCGCGGCCGGGTTGGGATATGCCGCGCTCATCGAGCGGAACGCCTTCGTCCTGCGGCGTTTCACCCTGCCGATCCTGCCGCTGGGCGCCGACCCGCTGCGCGTGGTGCAGATGAGTGACCTGCACCTCCTCCCCCGCCAGGAACGCAAGATCGCGTGGGTGCAACGGCTCGCCGACTTCGGACCGGACCTGGTGATCAACACCGGCGACAACCTCGCGCATCTGGAGGCGGTGCCCGCGGTGACGCGCGCACTGGAGCCGCTCTACGGCATACCTGGGGTCTTTGCGCTGGGCTCCAATGACTATTACGGGCCGCGGCTGAAGAGTCCCGCGCGCTATTTGCTGCCCGATTCGCGGGTGGCGCTGGATGAGAAGCTCGCGCTGCCGACGGGGCAGTTGATCGAGTCCTTCACTCGCGATGCCGGGTGGCTGGATCTGAACAATGCCCGTGGCAAGCTCACCGTGAGCGGTCTCGATGTGGAGTTCGTCGGCGTCGACGACCCGCACCTGGACCGCGACCGGTATGCCGAGGTCTCCGGCCCCCGCGCCGGCGGCAGCGATCTCTTTCTCGGGGTGCTGCACGCGCCCTACACCCGGGTGCTCGATGCCATGGCCGCCGATGGCGTTGATGCGATCATCGCCGGCCACACGCACGGTGGGCAGCTCTGCCTGCCCGGGTATGGCGCTCTTGTCACCAACTGCGATCTTGACCGGCGTCGCGCGAAGGGGGTCAGCCGCTGGTGGCCGGGGGCCAACGGCATACCGTCCTCGGCGGCGCCCGCCGATGCGGCCTATCTGCACGTCTCTGCCGGGCTCGGCACCTCCCCTTTCGCCCCCGTCCGCTTCGCCTGCCGCCCCGAGGCTAGCCTGATCACGCTGGTCCCCCGGGCCTGATTTAGAGTCCTCGCCGCGCCTGGGTTATCCTGTCTCGTCGCCACCTCCGGGTGGCGATTGAGCCGTGGCGTAGGCCGCGGCAAGCCACGGGGTGTGGCGCAGCTTGGTAGCGCGCTTCGTTCGGGACGAAGAGGTCGCAGGTTCAAATCCTGTCACCCCGACTTACGTTTATGCAGGTCAAAGGCCCTTTGCTCGGTGAGAGCAGAGGGCCTTCGCCGTCGCTGAGTGACTATCTGAGTGACTATGGATTCTCGTTTCCGGTCCCGAAGATGCTGTCCATCGCGACCGCGCCGGTCTGCAGGACTGGCCGGATCTGGTGGCGGTAGACGAGCTCGGTGACGCTCGTGCCGCTGTGCCCGACGAGGCGCGAGATCTCCTCGATGGAGACGCCAGAGTCGGAGAGCAGCGAGACGAACGAGTGCCGCAGCTCGCGCGGCGACCACTCCTTCGGGGCGAGGTTCGGCACGTTGGCCAGAGCCGAGCGGAACGCTCGAAGCGCGTTGTTGCGGTCCATCGGTGTGCCCACCTTGCTCGGGAAGACCAGGCCGTGGTCGATCCACCGCTCCCCCGCCTTGAGGCGCAGCTCGGCCTGCTCGATCCGTTGACGCCGGAGCGCCTCGACGGCCCGAGCCGGCAGGGCGAGGGTTCGACGAGACTTGCGCGTCTTGGTGTCGCCGCCCGACCGGATGGATCGCCAGACCTCGACATAGGCCGGCACGGGAGGCGAGGCGTTCGGAATGCCCTCAAGGTGGACGTGCTGCCATTTGAGCGCCCGCAACTCCTCAGTCCTGGCACCCGTCAGCAGCGACACGACGATGTAGTTGTGCATCCAGTCGTCGGCCGTCTTGGTCAGCAGGTCGCGAGCCTGCTCCATCGTGAGCGACTTCGATGGGCGACCAGGGCGGCCGGTAGGGACGCTGCACAGCAGGACGACGTTGCGCTTGACCTTGTCTCTCGCCATGGCGCGGTTCACAGCTCGGACGAGGCAGGCCCGCACCCCGCGCAGGGTCCGCGTGCTCAGCTTCTTGGAGAGCGCGAGGAGCCAAGCGTCGACCTCGCGGGCGGTCAGGTCACGGAGACGACGCGCTCCCAGATGAGGGATGACGTGGTTACGGCACAGGCTCTCGTTGGCGGCGCGAGTCTCCGTGTCTCGTGAGCCGAGGCCGAACTGCAGCCAGTCCTCGACGGCCTGCTTGACGGTGTACGTGTCGTCACCCAGGGCAACCCCGTCCTCGTGGTCGCGGAGGACCTCCCGCAGCTTGCGCTTGGCCTCGGTCTTCGTCCGGCCCGACCCCTTCTTGACGATGCGCTTGCCTCGACCGTCGTAGCCGAGGGTGACGGTCGCGATCCACCGCTGGCGACGCTCGTCCCAGTGCAGGCCGCCATCGCCCTTGGACCGGCGCTCGGTCATGCCACGCCCTCGGACAGGGACTCGAGGTACTCCTGCAGCGCGGCGACAGGCACCAGCCGACGACTCCCCTGCTTCACGGTGCGCAGCCGCCCCGACCGGATCAGCTCGTAGATGACTGATCGGCTCAGCCGCAATGCCTGGGCAGCCTCCTCCACGCGGTAGGCCACGGCCGGGACGTCGATTTCCTTCTTCATCACTGCGCTCCCCTCAATGGTGGTCCCGCCACGGTTGCGGCGAGTCGTGCGGTTGCCGAATTGCTGTCCACAGGTGGTGAGCCGCGTTCTGCCGCGAGCGCTTTGGCCTGCTCGTACTGGACCCGCCACCTTTGGGCTTGCCGGAGCGACTGCGCGATGACGGTGGTGTAGTCCCGTTCCGGGACGGGTACGTCTTCCCCGACGAAGCGGGGTTGCCCGTCGGTGTCGAGGACGTCGGCGGCCATCCGGTCGGCGTCGGGAGCATCGATGCCGGCCTCTTGGAGGACCTGGCGGACGACGGCGGCGCGGTCGGCGCGGTGCTGGGTCAGGGTCTTGCCGGACCACTGCCGGGAGACCAGGACGCGTCGGCCGCCGAGGCCGAGGTGCTCCCGGTCGTGTGCCTTGCTGCTGCACTGTCCGGGGGTGAGGCCCGGGCCGGCGTCCTTGGGCTGGATGCCGTAGCGGAGCCAGTTCGCGCAGGCGGGTGAGCAGGGCAGCCAGCGGATCTCCCGGTGGAGCCGGTTGATGTGCCGCTCGTACGCGACGACGGCCGGGTCGACGTCGTCCGGGTTGTCGTCGTCGCGCCCGGTGGCGTAGGTGTCGGCGACGGACTTGGTCAGGTACTTGCACAGGTAGCGCACGGCCCGGTCGGAGTCGGGGGTGCCTCCGAGCAGGCCCTTGATGTCGACCTGGGAGCCGAGCCGCAGGACGTGCATGGGCTCGGCGTCGTCGTCCTGGTCGAGCTCGTCAAGGGCCTGCTCCCAGGTCGGGAGGGCTGCGCCGGTGTCGGGGTCGAGGTACCCGCCGAGGTCGGTGTGCCAGCCGGGCAGGTAGTCGTTCTGGTAGACGACCTGGTCGATGGGTGGCCACCAGATCGCCGCGTAGGTGGCCTTGGCGACGGCCTTGATCGTCGCCCTGGGGATGGCGCCGCGGACGGCGGCGTGCAGGTGCGGGGCGAGGCGGCGTTGGGGTTCGACGGCGGCGAAGTACTGGACCTTGTACCCCGCCGCACGTCGGAGGTTCTGCCAGAAGCGGTCGACCAGCCGCGGGAAGAGCAGCGCGTCGAGCGCGGCACGGCGGTAGTCGTAGCTGCGGGGGTTGCGGGGGACCCCGGTGCCGGGGATGACCTTCCCGTACGAGGGAAGCGTGATCGTGACGAACATCGACGGCCGGTACGTCTTCCCGGTCTTCTCGTCGGTGAACGCGCGGCCGACGGTGCGGTCCTCGACCGGCAGCACGGCCAGGTCGGGAAAGCCGGAAAGGTGCCGGGTCGAGCGCACCCGTCGCTTGGGCGAGGCCTCCTCGTCCTCGTCATCTTGCTCGTCCTGGTCGTCCTCGAGGTCGACGTCCGGGTCCTCGTCCGTGTCGCCGTGGCGGGGTGGGTCCTCGGTGAGGTGCCAGCCTTCGCGGCACTGCTGCATCCGGACCCGGCGCGCCTTCTCCGCGCAGGACGGGCAGACCTTCTCTCTCGTCGAGCCGCAGGGCAGGGGGATCGTGGTGACGGCACCGGTGAGCCGGTCGGTGACCTTGCGCAGCAGCGGCCGGATGCACACGCCGGCCGAGGAGGCGGCGGCGACGGCCATGTCGGTGGTGACGCCCAGGTCGACGCTCACGCCGCACCCCCAAGCTCCGACTCGGCGGCAGGCGCGAGGCGGTCGTAGATGCGCACGACGCGCGGAGCAGACGGGTCGCGGTACCGGCCCGCCCAGAACCCCGCCGTCACCCGGAGCCGTTCCGCCTGGTCGGCGCACTGGCGGCGGACCGGGCAGGCGTGGCAGGCGCGCGTCATCGCCGCGAGCTGCCCGAGGGTCCAGTCGAACCACTCGCCGGTCCACGGCAGGTCCGGCCGCTCGACGACACACGCCGCGGATTCGATCCACTCGTTCCCCCGAGCCATGATCACGCCGCCTCAGGCCCGAAGCCACCCGCGTCCGTAGGCGCCGTGGTCGGTCGGGGCTGCCGGATGCGAGGCTTGCGCGGAGATCGCGGCTTCCGCCCTGTCGGGAAGTCCTGAACCCGCGCCGAGGAGGTGTTCTCGGAAGGAGGTCCCTCCTCATCCATCGGCCTGGCCGGCGCAGGCGGGACAGGAGCATCCGAAGCCGGGAGCGTGTCCTCGACCACGAGGGCCGGGTAGGCGGCGGCGGTGCGGCAGACGAGCTCGTCGGGCCAGAAGTCGGCCCGGACCCGGTCGAGGGTGCCGTCCTCCTCCACAATCCACGCCGACCCGGGAGCCGAGGGCGAGAGCCGGTGTGCGGGTGCGAGTGCGGCGGTGCCGTCGCCGAGGACCATCCGGGTCTCCTCAGGGGAGCGGAGCCGTAGGGCGATGGTCTGGGTGAAGAGGCCCCGCATGCCGACGACCTCCTTGCGCGGATCCTGCACGCACGCCAGGACGACGACCCCGAGGGCGCGGCCCTGGGTGAGCACCTCGGACAGCAGCCGAGAGGCCTCGCGCTTGGTGTCGTTGTCCGCGTAAGCGGTGAGGGCGGCGAGCTCGTCGATCACGAGGACGTGCAAGGGGTCCCCCGGACGGGGGACATGCAAACGGGTGACGCCAGCCATGGCGCGTCCGCGTTCCTCGACCACGGCCAGCAGCCGGCGCAAGGTGGCGATTGCGTCGGTCGGGGTGATCGCGACCGTGGTGAACAGGGACCGGCCCATCATCACCTCGACGCCGCGCTTGAGGTCGACCCCCCAGAGCCGGACGAGGTCGGCGCGGACGGCCGGGGCGAGGCCACCGCAGACACCCCACAGCATGGAGCCCTTCCCGGAGCCGGAGCAGCCGACGACGAGGGTGTGGCGGCCGCGGACCTGCAATGCCCAAGGCGTGCCATCTTGGCGCCGCCCGAGGGTGACGGTGTCGACGGATAGGTCGTGACCGAGCGGTGCCGGAATCTCCGCGTCGGTGGGGTGGGCGAGAGCCTCGCGCATCACCAGGTCGACGTCGAGCACCGAGGGCGTCCAGGCCTTGACCCGGTAGGAGACGGCGGAGAAAGCGGCAGCGAATGCCGGGGCGGCCTTCTCCAGGTCCTCGAGTGTCTGGCCGAGGCGGGCCTTGACGCGCAGGGTGAGGGTGTCGCCCTTGGTGAGGACGTCCATCAGGCGCGGGTGGACCCACTCCGATGCCGTCGACGTCGACGAGACGAGCAGGCGCGCGTCCCGCTTCGGGGCCAGCGACCAGGAGCGGCGGCGCACGTTGCGCTGCACCGACAGGCCACACTCCCGGGCGAGCCGCGGCCAGATGCGACGGGCCCGGTGCCGCCACCCCCACCGACGAGCTGGGGCCGCGCAGAACCGCTCGTAGCCGACCGGCCAGCCCCAGTCCCACACCGCCGCCACCAGCCCAGGCATGAGGCCGAGCAGCACGAGCGTGCGGCCCTTGCCCGGGTTCCCGAGGGGGATCGCGAGGAAGGCTGCAGCCAGGACGACCCAGAACACGAACCGGGCGTGACGAGCCACCCAACGGACCCAAAGCCGCGCGACCTCGAAACCCGAGGCTGCGGCGGCGTGGGTGAGCCGGGCGGCCCGGGAGCCGACCGAAGCCGACCCCCGAACCCCGACATCAGCTGCGGCCGACATGGTCAGGCCGCCTTCTGGCCCTGCTGAGCAGGCTTGCCCTCGTCGACGAGCCGCTCGGCCCGCCACATCTCCGACAGACCGCCCGCCTTGTTGACCCGAGCCTCGACCGTCAGGCCGACGAAGTCGACCGGCGCGAACTCCCCCGTCACCGGACGGTGCGGGCAGCCCACCTCGACCAGCGCCGTGGCCATCGACTCCCGGCCGAACGACGTCTGCTTGAACACGACCTCCACCTGCCACAACGGCATCCCGGTCGCCTCGTCCCGAGCCTGCGTCTCCGAGGGGCGGCGCCTTCCGTCCCGCTCCTCCCACTCCTTGACCTCGTTGACGATCCCCGTCGAACGCATCGACTGCCGCTTGCTGTCCACCGCGTAGAACGACATCCCTGTCTCCTCCTGTGTGCGGGCCTTGTTGCCCGACACCAGAGGACCGCGACAGACGGGGACGAACACACCACCCCGTAGGACGTTTCAGGACGTCCTTCTGTGCTAGAAACGTCCCATAACGTTCACAGGAGGGGTCATGTCGAACGAACGCCTCAGGGCAGCCATCACCAGCGCAGGCCTGAACCTGCAGTCCTTCAGCGAGCAGGTCGGGTCGACCCGAAGACCGTCGAGCGGTGGATCACCAAGGACCGCGTCCCGCACCGCACCCACCGCATGAACGCGGCAGCCATCCTCGGCAAGAGCGACGGGTTCCTCTGGCCCTCAACAGAATCAGACCGGATCAGCCGATCCGCGACCGAGGCCGAGCTCGTCCGCCTGTATCCGAGCCGCGGGGCCATCGACGCCCGGACCTGGCTCGAGCTAGCCGAGGGCGCGAAGGAGTCCATCGACCTACTCGCCTACGCGGGCAGCTTCCTGCACGACAGCATCCCCGGCTTCTTCGACCAGGTCGCAGAACGCTCCGGAAACGGCGTCCGAGTCCGCCTGCTGTTCGGAGACCCACGAGCGACGCCGTCGCGCTTCGCGGTCGCGAGGAGGAGATCGACGACCTCATGGCCGCACGCTGCCGGCTCACCTGGAAGTACCTCGCCCCGTGCGTCAAGGCCCACCGGATGCAGGCTCGACAGCACGGCACCACCCTCTACGCGTCGATCTTCCGGTTCGACGACGTGCTCCTGGCGAACCCACACGCATACGGCTCCAGCGCCTCCCAGTCTCCGGTGCTGCACATCAACCGCATCCCCGGCGGCCGGCTCTTCAGCCACTACCTGGAGTCCTACGACAAGGTCTGGGCCACCGCTCGACCGCTCTGACCCGACGCACGTAGGCTCGCGGGATGGGCCGCATTGACTACATCGACGACCCCAACGCACCCGCGATCAACAGCGTCGTGCCCTCCGTCGTCGCCATCGTCCAGGACTACCAGGGCCGGGTCCTGATGATCCACAAGACCGACAACGACAAGTGGGCCCTCCCCGGAGGCGGGCACGAGCCCGGCGAATCCATCAGCGACACCGTCGTCCGCGAGGTCAAGGAAGAAACCGGGTACGACGTCGCGGTCGACACGATCACCGGGATCTACACCAATCCGAAGCACGTCATGGCGTACGACGACGGCGAAGTCCGACAGCAGTTCTCCATCGCCTTCCGCGCCCACCTCACCGGCGGCCACAAGCGCACCAGCAGCGAGAGCAGCGAAGTCGAATGGCTCATGCCCCACCAGATCGAGCAGCTCGACCTCCACCCCTCCATGCGGCTACGGCTCCGGCACGCCCTCAGCAACGTCGAGCGGCCATTCATCGGATAGGCCCAAACGCGCCCGCGCACGGTGCGCCGACGCCAGAAGTGACGCCCGCGAACGGGTCACCGCTCGATGCACAGGATCCTCAGCGTCGTACCGAGTGAGGATCTCCTCGATCCGCCTCTCAGGCGTCGTGAGTTCTCCATTCGGTCCCACCACCAGGTCGAGCAGCGTCAAGGAATCCAAGTCGTCGCTGTTTGGGGCTGGCAGCCCACCCAGCTCGTCCACGAAGCCGCGCTCCGCCGCCTCATATCCCGCGCCGGTGTGATGGGCCACGAGCGCAACAACCCCCGACGAGATGCCTTGGCCCTGCAGGAATCGAGCGCCGTCCAGAGGATGAAAGCCCGTCCTCGCAACAGACGGCGCGTAGCCGACATCATGCAGCCACGCGGCGGCCAGCACCTCTGCCGACACCATGCCTTGTACCGCCAGAGCCTCGGCGAGATGACCGACGCCTTGGACATGTTTCCAGCGACGGCCGGCATCACCAAGATGACCAGCTGCCAGCTCTGAGGCCTTTTGAAACCGCATCACAGCCCATGATGCATCAAGGTTCGCAGGCGACCGTAGGACGCCGACATCGATGACGCGGCAGGCCTACGCCGGATTGCAGGACTTCCAGCGCTCATCGGACCGAATGTGTTCGAGTAGACGCCCGAGGTAGTCCGACGGCCGTACGAGCTCGGACAAGACCGGCTCGCCATCGCGGTGCACCCACTGCCAAGACGCCGCCGGGCCCTCGCTGCCCAGTCCAGATTCGCCGAGCGCCAGCGCATCATGATCGCGGCCCACGAGATGAAGTGCTAGAACGCGATTCGCGAGATTCACGCTATTCGGTTCGTCGAGAAGTTCCGCCGCCTTCTCCAGATGGCCTAGTGCAGAGAGAGCATCCTCTGGTACTAGGCAGAAGCCCAGGTTGTTGTGGCCTTCCCAATCATCCGGCCGGACTGCGACTACCGCGCTGAATATGGCAACAGCAGCGTCCCGATGGCCAGCCTCAAGGTTCTCAACTGCCACGGTCGTGAAATCGTTTGTCGTGAACTTTGGCCGCGACTCAGCCTCGCCCTTCCAACGTGAGCGAGCCTTCTCTGCGATCGCCTTCGCAACAGCGGCAACATCCGTGCGACGCTCTCGCATGATGTCCGGGGCGCAACAACCTGGGGCTTGGGCATGCAGATAGTCCCACTCGAACATCAACGAGCTCTCAGACCACTCGTCCAGGTACGTTCGGGTGGAGCGGTCCATCAGCCAGTCCGCTCGCTGGCCAACATCCCCCTCTGAAGGCGCCTCGGGAGTGATCCTGAGGAACGCCTCTGCCTCGGGTGCTGCCCAACGGATCAGATCGGACTCATCGGCCGTTCGGGCCCACGCCATGAAGCGCGATTGGAACGGCTCGGTAAAGGCGTACTGCCACGCCTCGTCAGTAGAACCGTCCGCCGCATGCGCGGCCTCGATCACATGGCGCCAACCGGGATCTCCCTCGGGCAGCCCCAAGCTGTCCTCGCCCTGACCCATTGATTGGGCCATCTCGCGCCAGTACACGGAGAAGGTCAAGACACCGCCGACTTGCGGAGCGATCGTCCTCCTCAGCAGGTCGTCCACCGGCAATCCGCGAGCTCGCAACTCCCCCGCCGATGCCTGGATGGTGTAGCGCCGCTCCTCGACGTCTGGTGACAAGTGAGGCGGTGTCTGCATTTGGTCTCTCAGCGTCAGAAGCAGCGAGACGGTACTGCACTGCTCCGTGGGTCGGTCCTTGTCTCGAAGCGCAACCTCGGTGGCGTCAAACGCTCTGGCCTCGGCCTCCGGGCCCCGCCGAGGGCGAGGTTTGGGACGACGAACGAAGAACGTCTCGTCCCAAACCTCCACGCCCTTGTCGCCATTCACCTGGGGGAGCCGTTCGGCCAGCACGTCCAAGCACTGTTCACCGCATTGGGGTCCCTTAGGCCCGACCTCGAAGAAAGGACAGCCTGGCGTCAGTTCTGGCATCTCGCACTGGTCGCTCATTCTGCGAAGAGCTACCGCCATCAATCTACGTTCGATGGCGGCCCCCGAGGCTCCGTCGCTCATCGGTATGCGTCCCTCCGCATCGGGATGGCGAGCACAAGAATCACCGGCTTGTCCTCGTAGATGATCCGGTGACTACGCCCGAGCCAGATCGAACGCTTGCCGGCAAGTGGTCCCAGGAGTTTCTTGCCCAATGCGGGCTCGGCGTCCAGTCTGTCGATGAGGTTGCGGGCCTTCGTCTGCAGCGCCTCGGGCAGTTCTTCGAGGTCGCGGAGCGCGCGCTTGGTCAGTTCCGCCATGGTCAGCCTTCGGCGAAATCTGCCGCGCCTTCGGCGATGGCGCTCATCGCCTCGGAGTCGCTGAGGATGTTGAGGGTCTCGACCAGGGACTCGTACTCATCAAAGCTGAGCACGACCGCCACGGGTCGGCCGTGTCGGGTGATGGTGTACTCAGTGCCGGTCTCAACTACGTCGTCCACGATCTCGCGGAGCTTGTCGCGGACCTCGGTCAGTGGTGCGGTGTTCATGTCGGGTCCTTTGCCTTGGAGGGTCTGTGGCTCTTGAATCTTACGTACTTACGTACAGAACCGCAACCAGGATTCCCAGCTCCTTCGGGACCAGCAGTCGTCCTTCCACACACGAGAGGAGGGCAAGATGCGCGGGAGGCTCGTCCTCAGGCTTGCTGGGCACGGCTCTATGAGATCAAGGGCGCGGCTCCGCCGCGCCGACCGACGGGCTCACGCCGGCTCACGGCAGGGACCCCCGCGCTCCGGCGCTGGCGCGCCTACGCGCACCCCCGCCGCTCACCGACCACACCAGCCGGGAACCCAGGGAGCAAGCGCTGGCCAACCATCACCAGGCCACTGACCTCCGAGCCGCCGACCCGACGCAGGAGCATCCGCCCGACTCCGGGACGCGTCAAGGGCGCCTGCGGCGTCGCTGCGCGATGACCTTCGGCCACCCCTGACCCGTCCACTCCGTCGAGCTCTTGTGCTCCGCTATGGGTTCGGTGGCTCTCCCTGGCCGAGTTGGTGAGGGGCCCCGAATCACTCAGCCACGCGACGAGGTTGACAGGCCCTACGGCGCTGAGACCACCACACCGCCGAGTGCGGATTCAAGCGCCGATGCGTCCTCGGAGTTGATGATCCAGTTGGGCCCTACCAAGAGAGACAGCGGAATCTCCTTGGTAGCCATCCCCTTCATGAAGGACACGACCTCGTCGCGGGCGGACTCGGAGGTGTAGACGGAGAAGACATCTCCGTCCGAGCAGTGCCCCGACTCGGCGGCCGCAGCAACGACGTTGTCCTGCTCCCACGAAGGACACGCATACCCGGCAGCCACCGCGGCGTCTCTGAGGTCGCTCACAGTCCCGACCTCACCCAGATCCACGAGCGTCGGCGAAGGTGACGCCATCGTGGTTGACGCAGGAGCTGTCGTCGGCTGCACCTCGGCGCTGGCGGCCTCCGGGCTCGAGGAGCAGCCGGCAAGCAGCAGAGGGATGACGAGCGACAAGAGGAACGGCTCGACGGTCACGCTTTTCTCACTTTCTGGTTGGACATTCGTGGAGACGTGGCCGGCTGGGCATGCCCGGCGTGTCGACGGGCGCAGACGACCCCGACACACTCATGGCCATCAAGCGGCGCCTGGCTCGGCTATTGCCCAGGCATCGGCCGGACGCATGAGGTGGCATCGACGCGCTGGGACGGGTTCGCCCAGCGCGTCGTAGCGCGAACCTGCGCCTTACTGCGAAATCGCAGTCCAACTTCCATCGGCGCGAATGGTGATCACGGCTGGACCGTCGCTCACGGGGACTGTCCCCTTGTAGGCGCCGATCTCGTTGATGAGCCCGCCATCTCCATTACCGATCGCGTGCACGATGAAGTTGCTGTCGCCCTTGTGCGTGAAGGCCAGATCCGCGGCTGGCATCTCGTAGAGGAAGACGCCGTCACCCTTACCGGCCATCTTGGCCTTCCAGAGAGGCGCTTGGGAGACGGGCTTCAGTGTGATCGTCCAGGCGCCGTCCGCTTCAATCTTGAGCTTCGCAGCTGCCTCGTCGCTGGACTCCCCGATCATCACCGTGCCGGAGTAGCGACCGATCTCGTTCACCAGGCCATCGACATCTTGGTTCCCGCTGTCGAGGGCGTGAACGATGAAGTTGCTGGACCCCTTGTGCGTCGCGACCAGGATTCCGCCCTGGATCTCCGACGGGAACTTGACGACGCTGTCTCCGCGGCCGGACTTGGTGAAGGCCTTGAATGTCCCGAAGGCTTCGTCGTATTCCCCCGCGTATGACACTGCTTCTTCTGTCGGAGTCGGCTCCTCAGTCACCGGCGCGGCAACCACGCTCGTTGGTGTGATGCTGGTGGTCGTCGTTGCCACCGACGACGTGCTCGACGGTGCTGCGACCGGTGCTCCAACGTTGGCCGAGTCGTCGCCCCCTTGCCCTGCTATCGCTGCGATGGCCACCAAGCCACCGGCCGGAATCAGGAAGCGCTTCTTCTTCCACCACTGGCGTTTCGCCGCCGCAGCCGGAGCGTCGAGCGGCGGTGCTGCCGGCTCTTGAGGCGATTCGTTGGGTGGCTGTGGAATGTCATTTCTTCCCCCTGTCGTGTTGACAAGGCGATGGTGGCGTAAGGCACCGACAGCCGCAGCGTTTTGACCTTTTTGTGACACTCGGCACCCGAGGAGCCGACAGGCGGAGGCCGCGCGGTGAGTGACTATCTGAGTGACAATCGGCTGCGACGTGACGCTCCCCGGACGGACGCGCATGGACCGAATCATGCTCAGCAGCAGGCGAACCCACAGGGGGGACCCTGCTTCGGGACGAAGAGGTCGCAGGTTCAAATCCTGTCACCCCGACCAGTTGGCTTTTGGGCTCTGACCTGCGGAAACGCGGTCAGAGCCCTTTCGCTTC
>Ga0075163_10009248_pt1 | contig 12944 bp, 9 predicted proteins | sample JI1023141ADNA_FD_71478 | JGI IMG/M metagenome (GOLD analysis project Ga0075163, IMG submission 71478) | Wastewater effluent complex algal communities from Wisconsin, to seasonally profile nutrient transformation and Carbon sequestration -... | ecosystem: Engineered > WWTP > Effluent > Algae...
TACCTGGGGCAGTGGTAAGCCAGTCATTGCGATTGGCTCGGATGTGGATTGCATTCCGAAAGCTTCTCAAAAACCAGGTGTTGCCTATCACGATCCGATTGTAGAAGGAGCACCCGGTCATGGCGAAGGTCATAACTCCGGTCAGGCCTTAAACATCATTGCGGCCATAGCTCTGAAGAAAATTATGGAGCGTGAGAAAATTCCAGGTACGCTTATGTTGTGGCCCGGTGTAGCGGAGGAATTGGTAGGCGCGAAAGCATTTTACGTGCGCGATGGGTATTTTAAAAATGTAGATGCCTGCATCTTTACACACGTGGCTAATAATCTGGGAGTATCGTATGGTGATGCTGGCAATAATGGATTAGTATCTGTGCGTTTTACCTTCGAAGGACAAGCGGCTCACGCAGCGGGTGCACCCTGGCGCGGAAGAAGTGCCCTGGATGCAGTGGAGTTGATGAACATTGGTTGGAATTTTAAACGTGAACATTTAGAACTGACACAGCGCTCACACTATGTGATTGATGATGGGGGAGACCAACCTAACGTAGTACCTTCGAAAGCGTCTGTTTGGTATTACTTCCGCGAGCGCACCTATCCGGATATCAAGAAGCTTTTTGAAACGGGTGTCAAAATAGCAGAAGGCGCAGCGCTGATGACGGACACGAAATTCACCTACGAAGTATTAGGTTCTGCCTGGCCGGGTCACTTTAATAAACCAATAGCCGAAGCCATGTATCGCAACATGAAGAAGGTCGGTTTGCCCACCTGGTCTGCCGAAGATCAACTGCTGGCGAAAGCCACGCAACTTGAATTGAAAGCTTCGAAGGTGGAAGGACTCGCCACGAAACTCGATACCATCGGTCTGCCCACGTCAGCCAAACCCGTGATGAGCATGGGGCGTATGACACTGACTATGGCCGGAGGCTCTGACGACATTGCCGATATTTCCTGGTCTTTGCCAACGGTAGTCTTACGTTATCCTTCTAACATACCCGATCTGCCTGGGCATCATTGGTCCAATGCTATTTCTATGGCCACCCCCATTGCACACAAAGGTATTGTCGCAGGGGCCAAAGCGGAAGCCATGACGGTATTGGATTTATTATTGCAACCGGAGCTGTTAAAGGATTCCTGGGAGTATTATAAGACTGAGCAAACCAAAGACTTGACGTACACCCCCCTGGCCGGTCCCAAGGATATACCTGCGATCTATTTGAATAAAGAGATCATGACACAGCACAAGCCCAACCTGAAAAAATATTACTACAATCCGGCAAAGTATAAAACCTACCTGGAACAACTCGGCATACAATATCCTACCTTGCGCCCCGATCAGAAAGAGCAAGTACAGAAATTAGGCGAGAAGAAGTAATATGTTCACGGGCATTATTGAAACAACAGGCAAGATTATTCGCATTGAGCAGGAACACACCAACAAGCATTTTTGTGTGGAGAGTTCCATTGGAGATCAATTGAAGGTGGATCAAAGTGTGGCGCATAATGGAGTTTGCCTCACCGTAACAAAAGTGGAGGGTCGTAAACATTGGGTTACTGCTATCGATGAAACACTGCAGAAATCAAGTCTGGGCAACTTGCAGGTTGGCCATAGCGTTAATCTGGAACGTTGCATGTTGGCCAATGGTCGTTTTGACGGACACATTGTTCAAGGGCACGTAGATCAAACCGGGCGTTGTACGGCTGTGAAAGATGAAGGCGGTAGCTGGTTATTTGATTTCGAATATGACCCAACACAGGGCAACGTAACGGTGGAGAAAGGTTCTATCTGTATTAATGGGGTGAGTCTTACCTGTTTTCGCTCTGCTGAAAATAGTTTTCGAGTGGCGATCATTCCCTACACATTTGAACATACTACGTTTAAAGAGTTGAAAGCCGGTGCTATTGTCAACCTGGAGTTTGACATTGTTGGCAAATACGTAAAACGTTTACTCGGCAAGTAATTTTTGATCACAGAAAGAAGGGCTGTAATTTTTAGTGTAAGGACAGATGAAATTTTCATTTTACATCGTTGGGGGCTTGCTGGTGGGATTGTTATCGATTCAAGCCTGTTCAGAAGATCGAGTTGATCAACTCTCGCCCCAATCATCCAAGGACTTAATTCGGTCTGCGGATCTTTCCTTTTTACCTACCATTCGAAAAGAGGGCACTGTTTTTTACAATGCACAACAGCAAGCCGGTGATGCACTAGACATTCTCAAAGCAGCAGGCTGTAACACGGTACGCCTTCGACTTTGGCATACACCGGTAAGCAGTAGTTCTTCTTTGGAAGAGGTGCATTCCTTTGCCAATGAAGCGCGCGCCAAAGGCCTCAAGATTTGGATTGTTATACACTACTCCGATACCTGGGCCGATCCAGGTAATCAGGAGAAGCCAGCCGCGTGGATGAATGCATCCGCAACCGTATTGGGAGATAGTGTTTACAACTATACCAAGCGGGTGGTGAAGTTGCTGAATCCGGAATACGTTCAACTTGGTAATGAAATTAATGGCGGTTTGTTGTGGCCGGAAGGACGCATTTCGAATCTCGCTAACTTTAGTTTGTATCTGAAGAGGGGAGCGGCAGCCGTGCGTGAGAGCAGTACAACAACGAAAATCATCCTTCATCATGCCGGTACAGAGGCGGATGCCTTTTATGCAACGGTAAAAAATCAGCAAATCGATTACGACATCATTGGCTTGTCGTATTATCCGCGTTGGCATAGTAAGAGTTTAACAGAGGTAAGTGCTGCTCTCGATCGTTTAAGTGCAACGAACGATAAAGATATTATACTGGCTGAAACAGCTTACCCCTTCACTTTAGGATGGAATGATTATACCAACAACCTGGTGGGCGAAGCTTCTCATTTGCTGACGGGGTATCCTGCGAGCCCCACTGGTCAGAAGGACTTTTTAATGACCATACGATCGATGATGGAATTGACACCGCGTGGACTCGGCTTTTCGTATTGGGAGCCTGAATGGGTTGCGTATCGTGGTACGGAAGCCAGTGATGGATCTCCCTGGGAGAACATGGCGTTGTTTGATTTTAACAGGCAAGCATTGCCTGGAATTGAAGTATTCAAAGAGTAGTTAATTACAGGCGTTCTTTTTTCGCCTTCTCAGCACGCAACATTTCGGGATAGCCCAAACTTTTGGCTAGAGCGTTTACTGCCATGGTAATGCGCTTTATTTTAGTGGCTTCTGTTTTAGCGTCTTCAATCCACTTACTAAAATACTTTTGATGCCCGGGTGTAAGTGTTTTAAAGAAGGTAAGCGCCTTTGGTTCATCTTCCAGGCAAGCTATAAAATCTTCAGAGAGCTTAAACTCCGATTTGTCTACCGACAAACTTACGAGTACTTGCGCTCCATGCTTTTTACCAATGGCTTTTCGAATGTCCGCCTTTAATGGCAGTATAAAATGACCGTTCCCCATGGGCAGTAAGGCCATTTGTTTGATGGGATGCTTATCCAGTTTTCCTTTTACGCGAAAAGATTTCTTATTGCCGGGAAGTAATTGCTGCGCAAGGTCTTCGGGTACTTCAATGTAGGTCCAGCCGGTTTTTTCTCCTTGTTTGTCGAATCGCAGTATGGTGGTTTTGTATTCGATCATCAGGTATTTCAGTCAGCAATTGGTGTATTGAGTTTACGCAGGATGAGCGAGAATGTTTTATATCCAATCCATCCTACTGAACAACCAATCATTCCTCCTACCAGAATATCACCCGGATAGTGAACGCCTAAATAAATGCGGGTATAGGTCATCAAGGCGGCCCACACAAAAATCCATTTGATCCAGGGATGTATGTTTCTGAAAACCAAAAAGAAAAAAGTAGCCGTGCCAAAAGTGTTGGCAGCATGACCGGAAGCAAATCCATACTTGCCCCCCTTATACCCATTTACAAGATGAATCAAGCCTTCCAAACTTGGATCACGAGAGGGGCGGAGACGTTCGAAGAAAGGTTTCATTAAGCCACTGGTGATTTGATCTGCCAATAAGATGGTAAGACCAATGCCGACCAATACTACCCAGGTTTGCTTTTTGAATTGGCGAATGCTTAAGTACAGGAGAAATAAATACAAGGGAAGCCAGACGATGGTTTTGGTTAACCAAAACATGATGGGGTCTAACCAGTCTGCATGAAAGCTGTTGAGAAATATGAGCAGGTCTTTGTCAAGTTCCAATAAGGTATCCATCGACTATTTTTTTTCTACGAGTTCTTGTTCATTTTCAGTGCGCATCCAATGCGTGGCCTCGTCCATGGTTTCAAACATTTCGTAGAGAACACGATAGGTTACCAGCGATTGATTGATGCCACTTAGGTAATTTTTAATGGCAGCCGTATGCGCATCGGGTTTAATACTGGCAATCCTGCGCAATCCGAATTGAGACGCTTCAGGAATGATGGAGCTAAACATCCATTGCTGATCTTCCGTGGCAATGGGACCTTGTTTGGAAATGTCAGCGATGTAATTGGGGGTATGGTAGGCTTTTACAAATTCAAGACTCTTCATAAACACATTTCGGTATTGCTCGCTGGTGAGTGGTCCTTGCCAGATGATGCCGGTAGCGTTCACACTCGCATCAAAAAATATTTGAGCGTAGGGTTGGTCGAAAAGAATTTGCCGCTCAATGTTCTCGGGTTTTCGCAGGTAAGCAGTAAAGCGTGTATACTTATTCAATTCACTTTCTACTTTAATATATCCTCCCAGTGCTTCGCATTGTAGCTTCACTAAAAACAGACCAATACCTTTTCCTTCGGTATGATGGTGAAAACGCTTATACAACTTAAATACATTTTCCTGCTGACTGGCCAGGTCAATGCCTAAACCGTTATCTTCTACAGTTAGTATATAGTAGTCTTCAGTTTGTTGTGCCTGAATTCGAATTTCACAGAACCGCTCCGGTGCCCTGTACTTAATGGCGTTGCTGATCAGGTTGTACAAGATGCTATGTACCATCGGGCGAACTGAATAAATCTGGGGACATAACACCAGATCGGTATTCAAATTAACGTATCCTGATTCGGTAGTGATGTTAAGTACTTTTTTAATTTCCTCCAGCTCTTCCGCCAACATCACTTTTTGCCGGATCTGAAAAATGTCGTTTCGGATATCAATAATCTTATTCAGGTCCTGGATAATGCCGTCCAGTCGTTCGGTGGAGGTAGCGATATAATCCGTGATTTTCAGATTGTCTTTTGTCAACGTGCTGCGATCTAAAAGATCGGTCAATCCCAGCAAGCTTGCTACCGGTCCCCGTAAATTGTGGGAGATGGTATAGGAAAACTGTCGAAGTTCATTGTTGTATTTGATGAGTTCGGCATTCGCCTCCGATAGGTCTCTGTTTTTAACAAGCAACTCAGACTCCAGATTTCTATTTTGAATGGATAAGAGTTCTTTTTGCTTTTCGATGACCGCATAGGCATTCAGAAGTTCAGATTGTTTTTCATTCAACTTCTCACTTTGTGCCAGCATTTCATGGTGTTGTGCTTCTATCTCCTGGTTTTTGCTCTGCAGATCCTGATTACTCTGCTTTACCTCATCCAATAAGCGTGTATTCTTCCGATCGGCTCTTTCCAGGTTTATTTTCAGGAATAACAAAGAACCTAATAGGATAAAGTAAGTGATGGCCACGACTACATTGGAAAAGTCGTAGGTTGTTTTGGCCATGCCTTTTCCCGCATAGCCTACCTGAAAGAGTTCATGCAATCCATCGTGCAGCATGAGCACAGCAAAGTTGAACGCTAAACAGCTGATTAATAATGTTTTTTCCCGTGTGGAAAATAAGATCGCTGGCAAGATGGAGGACCCCAGAATAATGAAACGAAAGGAGAAGTAATCCAGATCGAGTTGCTGGTCGTAATACAAGGCTTTGGAATAGATCGACAAGGCCATCGTAGCGAGGGGTAAAAACAAACTAGTGCCAATGCGACTGATAATGGTGAATCGTAGTGCATTCAAGGTGATAAATCCCAGCCCAACCGCGCCAATGCTCGGTATCAAATAACTAATCACATTGGGGGAATAGGTTATCCAATAAAAGATACCTAAGAGAAATCCCAGCGTCAGTAAAATCAGGTTGATTTGATTGCTTAACAAGATTCCTCGTTTCTCGGAGGTAGGCTTGTCTTCCTCAATTCCTGCGTGGACTAATAATCGTATAAAGTTGGACACAGGGATAATGCGCTAAATTTGTTCGAATCTCAAAAATAGCGAAATAATGAAGGTCTTTTAACATATTTGCGCCATGTTATTCCAGCAAGCTCCACACTCTGTTTTCATGGTTCGCCCGGCCGCTTTTGGCTTCAACGAGCAAACCGCCACCAGCAATTCTTTTCAACAAGCCGCAGAACTGGATGCCAGTAAATTACAAGAGCTGGCAGTACAGGAGTTTGATGCTATGGTGCAAACCTTGCGCGAAAATGATATTGAAGTTGTTGTGTTTGAAGACAAAAAGGAGCCGAATAAACCAGATGCTATTTTCCCCAATAATTGGATGAGTTTGCACGAAGATGGAAAGCTGGTTTTATACCCCATGCTGGCTCCGAACAGACGGCAGGAACGCAGGCCAGAATTTGTGCAGATGCTGCGTGACAAGTTTCAGATAAAGGAAATAATAGACTACTCAGACAAGGAGCGACAAGGCCTGATTGTGGAAGGTACCGGTAGTTTGATTTTCGATCATGTGAACAAGATTGCCTACGCCTCTCGCTCTGAGCGCACGCATGAAAACCTGGTCGAAGAGATTTGTAAAAAATTGAATTATGGACCTGTTGTTTTTGATGCCGTGGATGAGTCAGACAACCCCATTTACCACACCAATGTATTGATGTGCGTAGGTGAGAAGTTTGCTATCCTCTGCCTGGATGCGATTCGGAAGGAAGAAGATCAAGACAAGGTGTTAGGGTCTCTGGCAGATACTGGCCACAAAGTAATTGCGATCAGCTATGCCCAGCTAAAGGCCTTTGCGGGCAATATGCTGGAAGTAAAAAATACAAAGGGTGAGGCCTTCGTGTTGCTTTCACAGAGTGCCTTTAATTCCTTACTCCCCGGACAAATTGATGCCATCACGCAGTTTGCCGACCTGCTTCCCATCAATATACACACCATTGAAAGTCATGGAGGAGGGAGTGTGCGCTGCATGGTAGGAGGTATCCACACACCAAAAAAGTGACGTTAATTCTCTTCCTTCCTTAATTACTAAAGTGTACCTTAGGTGCTCAATCGCTTAAGGCTTTAGTCTATGGAAAAATTCGATCTGGTGGTGATCGGTGCAGGCCCCTCTGGTTATGCAGCGGCCATGCGCGCACTTGATTTCAAAAAGAAAGTTCTACTCATCGAAAAAAATAAAGTGGGAGGAGCCGGTGTTACCAACGGTGCGCTTTCTTCTAAGACCTGGTGGGAATTATCGCGCGAAGCAGCCTCCTTTCGAAAAAATCTGAAACGGTTTAATCTCAAAGCACCGAGTATCAACTACGGTGAAATACAAGAAGAAGTACAACGAGCAGTTGGTGAACGCAAGTCGATGTTGCATGAGCACATGGAAGTACTCCGCAACATGAATGGACGAACGCTGCTATCCTTTAAAAAGGGTACCGCCAAACTCATCAGCCAGCATGAAGTGGAGATTGTGAATGGCCATCACAAGGAGGTGGTAGAGGCGGATTACATTATTCTGGCAACAGGAAGTCGGCCACGCTATTTGCCCGAGCTTCCGATTGATGAAAAAATTGTACTGACCAGTGAAGGCATTGAAAAGTTAAGCGATTTTCCAGAGAGCATGGTGATTGTCGGAGCCGGGGTAATTGGTTGCGAGTATGCGACAATTTTCTCGGGTTTTGGCAAAACAAAAGTTCACCTGATTGACAAAGGGGATCGCATTCTTCCTTTTGAAGACGAGGATGTGGTGAACGTGATTGAGCGTAACATGGAGAACAATGGTGTCTTGATTCACCGTAACTCACGCCTGGTACGCATGGAAATTAAGCACGGTCGTGTGGAGTATGAATTGGAATACACCGACAGCAGTAAAGAAGTGTTTAATGTAGAGAAGGCCCTGGTTTCTGTAGGGCGCGTTCCTAACCTCGAAGATTTATGGGACGATAACGTAGGGATTAATATTTCCAAGCGAGGCATTGAAGACAACGATACGCAAACCAATGTCTCCAACATTTTTGCGGTGGGCGATATCACAGCTGACATCTCGTTGGTGAATGTGGGCGAGCTGGAGGGACGGTATGCCGTAGAGCGCATCTTTGGGAATCCCAAGCGCAAGCTGGTGTATGAAAACATCAGCACCATTATGTTCCTGAGTCCAGAAGTTGCCGGAGTAGGATTGAATGAGATTCATGCCCGTGAAAAGGGAATTGATTATAAAGTAGTAACCCTTGATTACAGTTGTATTCCGCGCGCCATCGCCAAACGTAATACACAAGGCTTTATCAAGCTAATGGTAACCAACGATGAGAACATGCGCATCCTCGGTATGAAAGTGGTTGGCAACCATGCATCCAGTGCTATACAAGCAGTGGCCCTGCTCATCTCAATGGATAAAGGCATAGAAGAACTGGCAGAGTGTGTGCATCCTCATCCTTCGATTACCGAGGGTATACAAGAATGTGTGCGCATGTTATTGGGTAACTCCACCTTTAAACCGCATGCCTTGAAGGGGCGTTTATCCTGCCGTACCAGTATAAAGGGAGAGTATGCCGACATTGATTTTTGATAAGAGAAGAATACTTTTTAATTCGAATAGTATGAAGTTGATCAGTTTTGTATTGGTGCTTATGTTGGCACACGAGGTAACAGCACAGTCGAACAAACCCAGACGCTTTAAGTATGAAGAGATTGGCTTTGAAGATATGATTCATCGCTACTTGCATCGCGATGGACAAAAGGCCAGCACGATAGAAGGTATTTATTCCGTATCATGCATTATTACCAAGAGTAAGCGGCATTGGCTTACTGGCAAAGATGTGCTGAAGGTTATGGAGCGCAGAGATAACTATGCACGTGTGGCCATTATGAAAGAAACTTTTAGCCCTAAACGCGATTACATTGAAGTTTCCTTAAGTGGAAAGGATGCTTCCCGGTACTTTGTTGTCGGTGAACTTACCGAATTGGCGGAAGGCAGTGGTTTTGTCTATAAACATGTGGAGCCGGACGGAGAGATTCTTTCTTTCTCCTTGTTGCTAACCACACCTGATTTAGTAGAAGCACAATACACCTATTCCAAACGTAAGCACATGGTCACCACACGCTTGTCTTACTTCAAGCTCTATCCGAAAGTGGAGAAGGATGAGATCATTAGCAAAGGCAATTAGTAACAAGGCTTACTTGATTCTATTTTTTTTCGGTCTCAATTAATCCTGATAATTACTGAAATAAAATCTCCACGCGTCTGTTCAGGGCGCGTCCGGCATCGGTATCATTTCCGGCCACCGGAACGCTGCTACCATATCCCTCGGTTGTGATAGAAGACGCAGCAATTCCTTTGTTAATTAAATAATCGGAAACGGCTTTCGCGCGGTTTTTGGAAAGCGTCATGTTGAATGATTTGTTGCCAATGTTATCAGTATGGCCTGCAATTTTCACTTTCAACGTTGGATCGGCCTTCATGGCTCTTACTACTTTATCCAACTCTACGCTGGAGCTCGGCTTCAAGGTAGCCTTCGCAAAGTCAAAAAGAATGTTTTTCAACACCAGTGATTTTCCCTTTACTACCTTGGCTTCATTGAAGTATTCTATTTTCTTGTTTTCCTGCTGATAGAAGAAGTGCTGACTAAAGGTAGGTAAGCCCAACGTGGATAACCTTCCCTGTAGTTCTACGGCTTGCTGATTGAAACCACAACCAATGCCAGGGATGTTTGGATTTTCAATCACTCCCAGGTAGGGAGTTTTATAAACTGTAAAATAGATCTTTCCATCCATTGCTATTTGTAAGGCACCCACCCATGCTTTTGGATTAGTGGCACCTATTAAGGTGGCGCTGGCGCGAATGGCTTCTTCCGAACCTGCTTGGAGATTGTATTGGAAAATTTCTCCTGTTCCTGCGGCTGATACATAGAGCAAGGAACCGTCTGGTGAGAACTCAATACCGTACACATAAGAACCTTGTGGCAATGACATGCTGATGGGCGCTGAGACTTTTCCACTTTCATTATCAAAATCAAACAGCTCAATCACATTGCTTTCTTCTAACGCCAAGGCCACGTTGGTGCCATCCGGATTTACTTTCATGTAGCCTTGGGTATTCAACGTAGTACCATTGTGAACACTTCCACCCGATGATAATACAGGTTCTGTTTGCAAGCCTTGGGCTGTAATGCGATAAGCGATGAATACATCCGACATCCACTCGTGTAAGAGTATCCAATAGTCTTTGCCGTTGCGGTGCAGGGTGGAGGTTAACTTCTCCGTAACCGGATGTTTTAGTTTTATGTTTTTTAAAGAAGGGAGTATGTCTCCGCGACCGCTGTCTAATTTCATATCCACCATGGAGTAGCGGAAACCTGCAGTATCGGCTGTGGCAGGAACGGTGAAAAGAAAAAACTGATTCGGATTACCGGGATGTTGGATGACTACACCCGAGGAGGTGCTGGAAGGTGAGCCAAACAAACCACTGCCATTGGGCATGCGCTTGTGCTGTGCATTCCACACAGACACCCCATCGGTATAGAAGAGTAGCACACCTTTTTGATCGCTGATGGTTACACACCCTTCTTCTGTATTCAGTTGTCCGTCACTCAGGGCTTTAGGTGAACCATAGGAGAAATCGACTCCGGCATTTTGCCCGAAGTACCAGACACTGGCGGGACTTTGAGCATACATCGAAAATGAAACACAGGCAATAAAGAATAGCAGACTATATTTTTTCATAGCACAGGGAAAGGTTTATAAAAGTACTAGATGCCAGTACACAGAACTAGTCAGAAGTCTGTAAATACCATGAATTGGGTAGACAGCGATACCCAGTAGGTGGTAGAGGTAATTTTACACGGTTCACGAGTCGTCAGGCCGAAAGATCTGACAAAACAAATGCAACAATGATTTAAGCCATCTCTTTTATCTTCTTTTCATTCGTTGCTGCTTCAGCAAGCATAATATTCTGTATTCCTTTTATCAGCGCATCTGGATTAAAAGAGATAGAATCAATCCCACAGTTCACCAGAAAGGTCGCATACTCCGGATAATCACTCGGTGCCTGTCCGCACAAGCCAACTTTTACGCCTTTCTTATGCGCTGTATGTATCAGGTGTCGGATTTGGGAAGTGATCGCTTCATTCCTTTCATCAAAGAGATCACTCACAATGGCAGAGTCTCTGTCCAAGCCAAGCGTTAGCTGGGTGAGGTCATTTGATCCGATGGAGAAACCATCAAAGATTTCTGCGAACTGGTGTGCCAGTAGAATGTTACTGGGGATTTCGGCCATTACGTATACTTCTAAACCATTCTCTTTTCGCTGTAAACCAAAAGAAGCCATGGTTTCTAATACCTTCTTGCCTTCATCTACGGTTCTGCAGAAAGGAATCATCACCTTCACATTGCTGAGTCCCATTACCTCCCGTACTTTTTTGATGGCCTCACACTCAAGACCAAAGCCCTCGCGGTAGCGATCGTTGTAGTAACGACTGGCCCCTCTAAAACCGATCATGGGGTTTTCCTCTTCGGGTTCAAAGGTTTTTCCTCCCAACAGGGTGGCGTATTCATTGGTTTTAAAATCACTCATACGCACAATCACCTCCTTGGGATAAAAGGCAGCTGCCACTAAGGCAATGGATTCTGCGAGTCTTTCAATGAAGAAAGTTGTTTTGCTGGCATAATGTCGCGTGAGTGCATCAATTTGTTTTTTCTCGGGCGTGTCAGGCAGTTCGTGAAATTTCACCAAGGCCATGGGATGTACTTGCACGCTATTGGTAATGATAAACTCCATGCGCAACAATCCAACACCTTCATTTGGATAGGCTGCATACAGCAAGGCCTTCATCGGATCGGCCAGGATAAACATGGGTTTTGTTCTGGTCTTCGACAATTTCTCTAAAGGTGTTTCCTTTTCAATCCAGGGTAAGGCTCCGTTGTAAACAAGTCCTTCATCACCACTGGCGCACGACACGGTAATGAATTGATCATCCATCAGTTTTTCGGTGGCGTTGTTGGTGCCCACCACTGCGGGTATTCCGATTTCGCGTGCAATAATGGAGGCATGACTGGTGCGCCCTCCTTTGTTGGTGACAATGCAAATGGCTTTGCGCAATAAGGCATTCCAATCGGGGTTGGTGATATCGGCTACGATAATATCTCCTTTTTTGATTTTGTCCGCATCCGCTAAAGATTTAATGATACGCACCTTTCCACTGACGATCGATTTACCAATTGCTTTGCCCGTTACGAGTGGTTTGTCTTTTGTTTTAAGTGTGTATTCTTTTAAAGCGATCTTCTTCTGTTGCGCATGAATGGTTTCAGGTCTTGCCTGTACAATAAACAATTCTCCACTTACTCCATCTTTCGCCCACTCAATGTCCATGGGCATTTTATAGTGCTGTTCAATTTGATAACACCACTGTCCGATGCGGTTGATCTCCTCATCGCTGAGAATGTACTGATCCCGAAGAGCAGGAGGCGTTTCTTCCCATTGTGTGGAATGTGTCTCGCCATACACCATCCGCTTTTTCTTACTGCCCAGCGAGCGATAGATGAGGGCTTTCTTCTTGTTGGCAAGAGCTGGCTTGAAAAGATAGAACTCATCGGTGTTCACGGCTCCTTGCACAACACTTTCACCAAGGCCCCAGGCACCAGTCAGGTAGATTAAATTCTTGTTTCCTGTCTCTGGCTCAATGGTGAAGGCCACACCGGCACATCCTTTATCGGAACGCACCATGCGCTGAACACCCACCGACAGGCCAAGGGATAAATGAGCAAAACCATTATCCAGCCGATACTTGATGGCA
>Ga0075163_10009249_pt1 | contig 12944 bp, 11 predicted proteins | sample JI1023141ADNA_FD_71478 | JGI IMG/M metagenome (GOLD analysis project Ga0075163, IMG submission 71478) | Wastewater effluent complex algal communities from Wisconsin, to seasonally profile nutrient transformation and Carbon sequestration -... | ecosystem: Engineered > WWTP > Effluent > Algae...
TGGGACATCACCAATAACCAGGGAAGTGCGAATATTGAATTTAACGTAATAGATAATGATAACATCAGCCTGGAAAGAGTGCTCAACTACCCTAACCCGTTTAATAGAAAAACAAATTTTCAGTTTGAAACCAATTTAACAGGATTGCCTTTAGAGGTAACCATTTATATTCAATCCATAAGTGGAAAAATGGTGAAAACCATTCAAAAAAACATCAATATGGATGGCTACCGAACAGCTGAAATTGAATGGGATGGTACCGATGATTATGGATCTAAGTTGGCTAATGGAGTTTATTTATACCAAATTCGTGTTTCAGGGGATACTGGCACATCAATCATTAACAAGCGTAGCAAGCATGAAAAATTGTTAATTCTCCATTAACTGATTTCTATACAATTATTACAATTTAGTACTTATCTATATTTATAATTAACTGAAAAAACATAACTTTGCAAAATATTCATCATTTTTATATGACCAAAATACTTTTTACCTGCATTTTCTTGAACATAGCCTTCGTCTTAAATGCACAGATTTGGGACCCAAGAAAAAACTGTGTTGTGGATGTCAATACAGATCAGTGCATCTCGAATACTCTTCTGACAGCACTTCCATTTCTCAGGATAACTCCTGATGCTCGTTCAGGCGCACTAGGAGATGCTGGCTTGGCATTAAGTGCAGATCCCAATGCAATGCATCATAATGCCGCAAGGTTGGCCTTTGCTGAAAATGACCTGGCAATTTCTGCAACATATTCACCCTGGCTTCGAAACTTGGGAATCGATGACATCTACCTGTTATATTTATCAGGATACAAGAAAATTGACGATAATCAAACAGCTGGAGCTTCCATTAGATTTTTCTCATTAGGCACCATTGAATTTAGAAATGAGGCAGGTGTAGATGAAGGAACAGGACAACCAAACGAATTAGAAATTACAGGAGCCTACAGTCGGAAACTTTCTGATAAACTATCCGCCAGTTTGAGTGCTAAGTTTGTTTATTCTAATTTGGCTACTGGACGCTCTGTGGGTGGAGTTCAAATTTTTCCTGCAAAAACTTTTGGGGCAGATATTGGCGTCTTTTATAAAACACCTATGGGTGCCAGCGGAAGAAGAAATTATTTAAGTATTGGTTCCGCAATTACTAACATTGGTGCAAAAGTAACTTACACGAAATCTGTGGTAAAAGATTTTATCCCAACAAATTTTGGAATCGGAGGAAATTATGAAATGAATTTCGATGATTTTAATACCTTAAACATTATTCTTGATTGTAATAAGCTGCTTGTACCCAGTACTATACCATTCGGTCATCCAGATTTTGATAAAAACCAAAATACTATTGCAGATACCCGTGAAAAATCCTTGTTTGAAGGAATTCTTGGCTCATTCGGGGATGCCGTCGGCGGTTTGACTGAAGAAGTACAGGAAATAACTTTTTCTGGGGCATTGGAATATTGGTATGACAAACAATTTGCGGTAAGAATGGGATATTTTCATGAGCATGCACTCAAAGGCAACAGACGATTTTTTACCTTGGGTTGCGGTTTAAAATACAATGTTTTTGGAATAAATCTCTCCTACTTGGTCCCGGTAAATATCAACAGAAGCCCATTAGCCAATACGCTGAGATTCTCATTTGTATTTGATATGGCAGCGTTTAAGGACGACAATAATTAAAAAAAATAAGCCAGTATAAGCCGGATTCTGTCATCAATAAGATGCGCTGTCATTTATCTGGATTCGATATCACTATCGAATTCTAGCTGCCTACCCTTCCATCTGCAAAATTGCACAATTGAGGCTTTGAATCCTTTCGGATTAATGGATTTATTTGGCATTTCAACACACAAGGTTTATCCGAAACCCACATTACTGTAAGCTTCTGTGTGCTCTTACCACACATTTTCACCCTTACCTTTACCAAAGTAAAGGCGGTAATTTTCTGTGACACTATCTGTTTCCACTCTTTAGTGGAACCCACCAGTTAGGTGGTGTGTTTCCTCACGTTGTCCGGACTTTCCTCTTGCCTTTAAAGGACAAGCGACAGACACTGGCTCGTACAAATTTACGGAAAGCAAAACTAAAGTTGGGATTTTTTCGCATTATAATTAAATACAATGTATAATACATTAACTTTATGCTGTGAATTTGGAGGATTTAAATCTGAAGAAGCATAAGCATTGGTTTTACCTATGGCTTATAGCCCTTTTGATGGTGGCGCTGGGTAAAATTTATGAGATTTACTATCCTGAATTTAAGCACGACAAAGGACACCAGTTTCTTAAAAACTGCCAACAGAAAATAAATCAGGTCGAAGCCGGGAGTAAAGAGTTAGAGGCCCAAATAAAAGGCATAAACTACTCCAATCAAAATAAGGATGAATTTATTGCGGAAATAAGTAAAAGACTTAGCAATCATAGTCTTTTTTCAAAATTTTCCATCCTGTTTTGTGAAAACGAAAAACTCATCTATTGGAATCGCGATAATGTCAGATTCGACCCTAAGTGGTGTCCTTGTCTTGAAAATGAGGGTAGCGGGATTTTTGATTTTGAAAACAGTTATTATTTTGGAATTAACAAGACACTGAATTCAGAAAAATTCGGTTTATGCTACATAATTTATTCAGAACTTTCCCCAAACGATATTAATGGCAGGGAGTTTCATATTTCAGAGGAGAGAAATTCCAAAGAATCCCTTTCACTAAAAAATGAGAAAGGACAAAACATAGCTTTCATCAGTAATATCGGATCGAATCTGTCTTCTGAATTTTCAAACTTCATACTTATATTTTATTTACTTCTTCTTATAATATTTTACTACCCTACTCATTACTTCGGTAAAATATTTTTTAACATGGGTATGAATTCCTGGGGATTCCTAACACTTCTTATTGGAATTATAGCAACAAGCAGTTTGGCGAATTGGCTCGTCTCGAATCCGGATTATTTTGACAGCATTTTTACCTCATCTAAATTCAAAACGAACTATTTTCAGTATACACTATTTGAATTAATCGTATTGTCAATACTGGTATTCCATATAGCTTACTTTTTTCATAAATACTATATACTCAAAGTCAATCAACCAGCAGGAAAAAATTATGTTGACCTTATAATTCCTCTTTTTAATTATGTAATAACTTTTCTAGCCTTATTGGTTTATTGTAACTTGTTTAAAACAGTATTCGTAAAATCTGAATTCAGTTTTAATTTGGATAAATCAATCTTCCTGCCCCTAGAAAATTATCTACTTCTTATTTCGTTATTGTTGATTTTGATTTCTGTTTTTCTCATTGCACATAAACTCTGTTTAAGTACGATTAGCTATCAATTACCGATTAAAAGAAGAATTCAGCTTTTCACAATTGCGTTTGCCATTACAATACCTTTGCTTTATAAACTAAATCTAGAAATTACACTTATTTCATTCTTCCTTAGTTCATCAATCATAATTTGGCTGCTGGACTATTTTGTGGATTACAAACAAACCAGTGCATTATGGCTGATTAGTTGGATTTTAATTATCAGCTTCCTTACTTCAGGTTTGATTTTTCATTACCAAAATATCCGAAAAAGATATGAAAAAACAGCACTGCTCAACTCAATAACCACAATCGGTTATTCAAAATTAGACTCTAATACAACTTCCATTTCATCTGATGTAGGTATACTGATAGAAAAAAGCAATCAACTTGGTTATGACCTATTTATTTATGAAAATGAAACACCAAGGTATAGTTCCAATTTTAAAAAGCCTGAACTTATTCAATTAAAAAATGATCTAGGCACAAAGAGCAAGACCATAGTAGTAAGAAATTCAGAAGAATGGTTGGTTCAAAAAATAAAACCAAATTATTTGATTTTAATTTCACATCCAATCCCTTCAATTGTTAAGGCAATTTCTCTCTTCAGCTATTTATTTACGATACTGATAATACTTTCATACTTGGTTAGTTTGGTCCACCAAAAGTACCCTATACTTCCCGATGGATTGAATATTCAAGTAGATGACAAACCATCTCTAAGGACCAAAATCCAATTTTATATCATCCTTGGAATTGTATTTAGTTTTTTAATCATAGCATTGGTTACTGTTTTTTTTACAAAAAGGTCTGAACAACAAATTACAGAAGAGACCCTATACAATAAAATCAAATATTTAAGCACTTTCCTTGAACAGTCTATTTCTTCTACTAATAATCTACAGGACGCTCAATTTGTTTTAACAGAACAAATAAAATCTACCTCATCCCTGTTTGACTATGGTGTTGAATTTTATGACAATAGAGGCTTTGAAGTTAACTTATACAAAAACCAATCAAGCACAAACACAAAAATAAAACTTTGCAATCCTTCATTTTATTTTTATTACCCTTTTGGAATTTCTGATATCGTCATTAAAGTGAATGATGACTTTAATAACCAAATTAAAATTTCTGGGTTTAAAAATATTTTTTTAAATAATCTCAGATTGGGAACTCTTGAAATGGTTAGCTACATTAATAATGAAAAAGCAAGAGATAATAGGTTGAATAACCTAATTAATACCTTGCTTAATATTTATGTATTCCTGTTTTTGATTGCAGCAAGTCTTGCTACCATCTTGGCCAATTCTATAACTTCACCTTTGGAGGTATTGAGTGATAAATTAAAATCCATGCGGCTTGGCAAAAGAAATGAAACACTTGATTGGTCAGGGCAGGATGAAATAGGTGAGCTTATTCAGGATTACAACAGAATGGTCACTCAGTTGGATGAAAGTGCGGGTTTATTGGCTAAATCAGAAAGGGATTCAGCTTGGAGAGAAATGGCTAAGCAAGTAGCCCATGAGATTAAAAACCCATTAACTCCAATGAAGCTCAACATTCAGTATTTACAACAGAAAATAAAAAGTGGAGAAAAGGATCTTACCGAATTGATTCAAAGAATATCCATTACTTTATTGGAACAAATTGATGGTTTGACTCAAATTGCAACAGAATTTTCAAATTTTGCAAAAATGCCTAAAGCTGAAAATGAAAAAATTCTAATAAATGATCTTGTCTCCTCTGTGCATGATCTATTTCGAAAGAGAGAGGATGTTGATATTTATCTGATTGTTCCAATCGATGAACTATTTGTATTTTGTGACAAGAACCAGATGATTCGAGTATTGAATAATTTAATCAATAATTCTATACAAGCAATCCCTGAGCACAGAAAAGGAAAAATTGATATCCAATTGGGTCAAAAAAATAACTTTGCATTTATCTCTATAAAGGATAATGGGGTTGGAATTGATGCAGACATGAAAGAAAAGGTATTCTTACCCAATTTTACCACGAAAAATTCAGGCACCGGCCTAGGATTAGCCATGTGTCGACAAATTATTGAATCTGTAAATGGAAAAATTTATTTTATTTCCGAAATAAATGTTGGCACAGAGTTTATTGTAGAATTGCCACTTATGCGTTTAGAAAAAAATACGAATTAACTTAAAATTAGCTGGATTATAGTATACTTTCATTCATTTGTAACACGATAATCCAGAATACGTTTAAACCGAACTCATCATAACTTGTTTCACTATAAATAATCAGAATATATGGCAACTTGGGTAATCAATACAGGGCTGGTTTTTCTGGCATTCATAGGAATGGAATTTATGGCTTGGTTTACACATAAATACATAATGCATGGCATTCTTTGGACCTGGCATGAAGATCATCATAAGCCTCACCAACTAAAAGAAGGGTTTTGGGAAAAAAATGATCGCTTTTTTCTTGTTTTTGCAGTTCCAAGTTTCCTGTGCTATTTGTTTGGAAGTTTGTACCCTGATTTAAGATGGCTATTGTTTATCGGAATTGGTATTTCTGTATATGGCATATGTTACTTTCTCGTACATGATGTTTATATTCATAGAAGGTTTGAATGGTTTAAACCACTTGACAATACATATTCCAAGGCAGTGCTTAAAGCGCACGGTGCACACCATGCCAAGCAAACTAAAGAAGACGGGGAATCCTTCGGAATGCTTTTTGTAAACCCTAAATACTTTAAAAAGAAAAAAGCAATTTAATGATTAGGTAAGGATAACCAATCCAAAGATTCAAAAAGATTATTTGTATTACTTTTTTAGAACCTCTTTCATTTTTAAGCCAATTTGAGATGGGGATTCTACAACATGAATTCCACATTCCTGCATAATCTTAATTTTAGCTTCTGCAGTATCTTCTGCGCCCCCAATGATGGCTCCGGCATGTCCCATTTTTCTGCCCTTAGGTGCAGTCTTTCCGGCAATAAATCCTACTACTGGTTTGGTACCATAATCTCTGATCCACAATGCTGCATCAGTTTCCATACTACCTCCAATTTCACCAATCATCACAATACCATCTGTCTCATAATCAGCCATAAGCATTTGAACTGCTTGAAGAGTTGTTGTACCAGGTATTGGATCTCCACCTATTCCAATACACGTAGATTGTCCAAGACCAGCCTGTGTAATTTGGTCTACAGCTTCATAAGTCAAAGTTCCGGAACGAGATACAATCCCTACCCTGCCTTTTCTATGAATAAATCCAGGCATGATTCCAACTTTAGCTTCCCCCGGTGTAATTACACCCGGACAATTAGGACCTATTAATGTACAAGGATAATTTTTAAGATATTCCATGACTTTTACCATGTCTTGTACAGGAACACCTTCTGTTATGCATATGATCACACTAATCCCTGCATCTGCGGCTTCCATAATTGCATCTGCAGCAAAGGCTGGAGGTACAAAAATGATACTGGTATCTGCTTGAGTTGAATCAACTGCTTCATGAACCGTATTGAAAACAGGTAAATTCAAATGTGTTTGCCCACCTTTACCTGGCGTGACACCGCCTACAACGGGAGTTCCATAACTTACCATTTGCTCCGCATGAAAGCTTCCTTCTTTTCCTGTAAATCCCTGAACAATAATTCTGGAATTTTTATTTACCAATACACTCATGGATTATTTATCTGTTTTCTTTTTGGTTTCGATAATATAAATGTCTTCATCTTGTCTTGCCATAAAGTACTTCTCCCTGGCAAACTTTTCATAATTCTGTTCGAGGTCCTTTTTATCTTGTTTCGCTTCAGCGATCAATTGGACGTAATTCTCTCTTTGAGCTTTTAAATCAGCTAGTGTACCATAAATTCTAAACTGAGTAGCTAAATTAAACTTATCAAAAAAACACAAATAAACAATAAAAATCAGAATTGTTAACGGTGCTTTTTTCTTCCATGCATACCTTGTAATCCTGGAAGGTATGTGTAAAATATGCCTTTTATTCTCCATAAGAATAACATTTAAAGGCAAATATACATATCATTTATCTTTTAAGTATACTTTTACCGTAAAATTGAGCCTGATCACCCAGCTCTTCTTCTATTCTAATTAGTTGATTGTATTTGGCAGTCCTGTCTGACCTGGATAAGGAACCGGTTTTTATTTGACCACAATTTAAAGCAACAGATAGATCTGCTATAAATGTATCTTCAGTTTCTCCTGACCGATGACTCATCACAGTGGTGAATGAATTTCTTTGCGCCAATTGAACAGCATTGATAGTCTCCGTAAGTGATCCTATCTGATTAACTTTTATCAGAATTGAATTTGCTGCCTTTAGATTAATCCCTTCCTGCAACCTATTTTGATTTGTAACAAACAAATCATCACCTACCAGCTGGATTTTACTTCCAAGCTTTTTATTCAAATTCACCCAGCCAGCCCAATCATCCTCTGCTAAACCATCTTCAATCGATATTAGAGGATATTTGGAAGTCCACCTATCCCAAAAGTCTACCATTTCATCCGAAGTTAAAGATTTAGAACCTGATTTATGAAAATGATAAAGCTTATCCGCTTCGTTATACATTTCCGACACAGCTGCATCCATGGCTAGCCAAACATCTTCTGCTGGTTTATATCCAGCACTCTCTATTGCTTTCAAGATAAGCTCTATAGCTTCCTCATTCGATCCCAATGATGGGGCAAATCCACCTTCATCTCCAACATTGGTTGAATAGGATTTTGATTGTAGAACTTTTCTTAAACTATGAAAAATCTCTGAACCAATTCTAATGGCATGACTTATGGATTCCGCTCCAACAGGCAAGATCATAAATTCTTGAAAATCAAGTTTATTGTCTGCATGCAAACCCCCATTTATAATATTCATCATCGGAAGGGGCATCAGATGGGCATTGGTTCCTCCTATATATCGGAATAAGGAAAGGTCTGTTTCCTCAGCAGCAGCCCTTGCGCAAGCCATTGATACGGATAAAATTGAATTCGCACCAATTCTTGACTTATTCTCGGTGCCATCTAACTCAATCATTAATTGGTCAATATACCTTTGATCGGTAATTTCAACGCCAATTATCCTGTCTGCTATTTCTTCTTCAATAAATGAGCAGGCATTTAAAACACCTTTACCCATGTATATGCTGTCATCCTTATCTCTTAGCTCGACGGCTTCATGTTTACCAGTAGAAGCCCCTGATGGAACTGCAGCACGACCAATAAATCCATCATAAGTCACTACTTCAGCCTCAACCGTTGGGAATCCTCTGCTATCCAAAATTTGTCTGGCGATTACATCAACTATTTCACTCATACAATTAATTTATAGTTTGACTAATGCCCAATTCTTTATTGATCATATTAGAAAATTGTTGAAATAAATATCTGGAATCATGTGGCCCTGGACCTGCTTCAGGATGATACTGAACACTGAAGACAGGACGGTCTATAATTCTTATACCTTCCACACTTTTATCATTCAAGTTAATATGGCTAAGTGAAATTCGGCTCTTATTTGCAAGCACCTCATTTGTATCTAAGGCAAACCCATGATTTTGGCAGGTAATTTCGCCTAATCCAGTTTCCAGATTCAGTACTGCATGATTTGAACCTCTATGACCATTTAGCATTTTTATCGTTTTTACACCCATTGCAAGGCCAAAAATTTGATGACCCAAACATATTCCAAAAGCAGGTTTCCGTGATTCTAATATCTTACTGGCTGTGTTTATGGCATAATCCATTGCAGATGGATCTCCAGGGCCGTTAGATAGGAAAAATGCATCCGGTTTCCAATCGACCATAGTCGCAATATCAGTTTGTGCAGGAAATACCCTTACATTAAAATGATGTTTGTTTAGTTGTTTTAATATGCTTGACTTAATACCAAAATCCAATACAGCGAGCCTAACAGAATCCTCAGTATTAGGGAGATCATAAATTTGATTTGTAGTAACTTTTGAAGACAATTCCAATCCATTCATGTCAGGAACTGCATCTAACAAATCTCTAAGTTTATTAAGGTCAAATTCTTCATTTGAAATGATGGCATTCATCGCACCATGTGTCCTGATATGTCTTACCAATGCTCTGGTATCCACATCATGAATACATAATAAGCCATTGAGTTCTAAATATTCCTGTAATGAGGAGTCTGCATTCAACCTGCTGAAGTGATCAGAAAAGTTGCGACACACAAGACCTGCAATTTGTATATTTCCAGATTCTACTTCCTTTTGATGCGTTCCATAATTTCCAATATGAACATTGGTCATCACCAAAATCTGTCGAAAATAACTTGGATCGGTAAATATTTCCTGATAACCAGTCATCCCGGTATTGAAACATATTTCTCCGACAGTAGTACCTGTGATTCCTGCAGATTTGCCGTGAAAAACTGTGCCATCCTTCAACATCAGCACAGCAGGATCACGATAATTTTTAGACATTAAATTAAGTTATATAAAATAATTGCAAATATATACTCTCTCATCCACAGAACATAAATAAAATATCAAACAGGTTGACAAAACACTTAAACAATATGCCCCTTTTGCAAACGTTCTTTACAAATTTTATTGCAAAAAAAAAGCGGCAAAAAGCCGCTTTTAAATTATTCTTTAGTTTCAGAATCTGGAGAATTCAATTCTTCAGAGTTGTTTTCCACAACACCCTCAGCTTCCGATTTAGTTTTCTTGGACGATCTTCTTGTTCTTTTTGCTGTTTTGGCTACCGGAGATTCTGCTACCGATGTTGAAACCATTACAGTGTTAAAATCAACAAGTTCTATCATGGCCATTTCTGCCCCATCTCCTTTTCGGAAGCCGGTTCGAATGACTCTTGTATAACCTCCAGGTCTGGTAGCTACTTTTTCTGCAACTTCTCCAAACAAGGAAGCTACGACATCTTTGTTTTGCAAATAACTAAATACAACTCTCCTTGAATGCGTTGAATTGTTTTTTGATTTTGTGATCAAAGGTTCAATATAAACCCTCAGTGCTTTAGCCTTAGCTACTGTGGTGGTAATTCTTTTATACTTTATGAGAGCACCCGCCAAATTTCTCAGCAAGGCCGAACGATGTCCCTTTTTTCTACTTAGATGGTTAAACGCTTTACCATGTCTCATGACTTAATCTTTTAGTCTATAATAAAATCAATAATACCGGATCAATTATTCTTCGTCCAGTTTATATTTTGAAAGGTCCATTCCAAAACTAAGGTTCTTTGATTGTAAAAGTTCCTCAATTTCGACAAGGGATTTCTTTCCAAAATTTCTAAATTTCAATAATTCGTGGGTATCAAATTTTACCATTTCCCCGAGCGAATTTATTTTTGCAGCTTTTAGGCAATTATAAGCTCTAACAGAAAGGTCTAGATCTTCCAAAGGTGTCTTCAATAATTTTCTCATGTGTAAGACATGTTCATCCACTATTGTATCTTCCTTACGTACCGCATCTTCAAAAGTGATATTCTCATCTGTGATGAGAAGCAGATGTTGTATCATTATCCTGGCTGCTTCTTTAACCGCCTCTTCAGGATGAATGGTACCATCTGTTTTAATGTCCAAAAGCAACTTTTCGTAATCGGTTTTTTGTCCGACCCTAGTATTTGAAATACTGTATGATACTTTTTTGATAGGTGTATAAATAGCATCTACCGGAATTACACCAATTGGCAAATCCTTTGTCATATTTTCATCAGCAGGAACATAACCTCTTCCTTTTGCGATAGTAAGTTCAATCTCAAGATTCACAAAAGGCTCCATGTGACAAACCACCTGATCAGGATTTGTTACTTCAAAAACATTTGTAAATTTTTCGATGTCCCCTGCAGTAAAGACTTCTTTCCCACTAATGGTAATATATATTTTCTCCTCCTTAATCTCATCTTTTTCCAATTTGCTCTTCAAGCGAATTTGTTTCAGATTAAGAATGATCTCAATAACATCTTCTATAACCCCTTTGATAGTAGAAAATTCATGTTCAACACCTGCGATTCTAACATGGGTAATAGCATAACCTTCTAACGAGGAAAGGAGTATCCTTCTTAGTGAATTGCCAAGTGTTTGTCCAAATCCAGGCTCTAAAGGTTTGAATTCAAAAGATCCATCAAACTCAGTAGCTTTTTGAAGAATGATTTTATCGGGCTTTTGAAAATTTAATATACTCATATCCTATTATATTACTTTTAGTAAATGAATTCTGATTACTTAGAATACAATTCCACAATCAATTGTTCGTTGATATTCTCAGGGACTTGGTCTCTTGATGGGTATTGCAAAAATTTACCCTCCATTTTATCAGTATTCCACTCCAACCAACCAAATTTTCTTACATCCGATTTTTGAGCAACCTTATGACTTATGAAGTCGAGGTTTTGAGAATTACCTCTTACGGCCACGGTATCCCCAGGTTTTAACCTTAATGAAGGTATATTGGCTACCTTACCATTTACGGTAATATGTCTGTGTGAAACTAATTGTCTTGCCCCCTTTCTTGTGGAAGAAATTCCCATTCTATAAACGGTATTGTCCAACCTTGCTTCTAAAAACTGAAATAAAACCTCCCCTGTAACGCCAGATTTTTTGTGCGCATCATGGAAAATATTTCGAAATTGGCGCTCTAAAACACCATAAGTGTATTTTGCTTTTTGCTTTTCTAGCAATTGAAGAGCGTAATCGGATTTCTGTTTTTTCTTACGTGAAGGACCATGTTGGCCAGGAGGATACTTTTTCTTTTCAAAAGATTTGTCAAAACCTGTAAGGGACTGTCCAAATGCTCTGGATTTTTTAGTGACGGGTCCGGTATATCTTGCCATAAAATAGATTCTAATAAATGATTAGGGAAATTAGATACGTCTGTGTTTAGGAGGTCTACATCCGTTGTGTGGAATTGGCGTTAAATCGGTAATCTTCAATACTTTAATTCCTGTTGCATCAATGGCTCTAATTGCAGCTTCCCTTCCAGAACCAGGTCCTTTTACAAAAACTTCAGCAGATCGCATTCCTGCTTCAAAAGCAACGCCGGCAGCATCATTCGCTGAAAGTTGCGCGGCATATGGAGTATTCTTTTTTGATCCTTTGAATCCAGATTTACCTGCACTGGACCAACTGATAACCTCTCCAGCTCTATTACAAAGTGAAATGATGATATTGTTAAAAGTGGCTTGAATGTAAACCAAACCGTCAGCATCGACTTTAACTTTCCTCTTTTTAGCCTTTTTGCCTTTTGCCATTTCCTAATTTTTAACCGATTAGATGATTTATTATTTAGTTGCTTTCTTTTTGTTGGCAACAGTCTTTCTTTTTCCTTTACGTGTTCTTGCGTTAGTCTTGGTACGCTGACCTCTTACTGGAAGTCCCTTACGATGTCTAATACCCCTAAAACAAGCTATATCCATAAGTCTTTTAATACTCAACTGGACCTCAGAACGTAGCTCTCCTTCAACTTTTACCTCATCCTGAATCATTTTAGCAATCGACTGAACTTGATCATTTGACCATTCATTCACCCGAACACTTTCATTAATATCTAATTTAGACAAGATATTTTTAGCCGTGGTGCTACCAATGCCATAAATATAAGTAAGGGCAATAACACCCCTTTTATTCCTTGGAAGATC
>Ga0075163_10009250_pt1 | contig 12944 bp, 12 predicted proteins | sample JI1023141ADNA_FD_71478 | JGI IMG/M metagenome (GOLD analysis project Ga0075163, IMG submission 71478) | Wastewater effluent complex algal communities from Wisconsin, to seasonally profile nutrient transformation and Carbon sequestration -... | ecosystem: Engineered > WWTP > Effluent > Algae...
CCGCCAGGCACCGCAGCGACCCCGGTCTGTCGGAAGCCGAGCTCAAGGTGATCGAGAAGCGAGCCACCGACGAGGGCCTGTGTGCGCTGGCGTTGCGGTTCAGTGGCGACCCGATGGCTCCGGGGGAGCGATTCGCAACGCTGAAGGACAGGCTTGGTGATGCGTTCGAGGTCATCGAAATCGATTCATCGCGGGGCAACCCGCACGGTTTCGGTCCGCTTGCGCATTCCGTTCTCACCAGGGAAGTGCGTGAGATCGAGGGACAACCCGCTTACGAGGCGCGCAAGCGCGTCGTCGAATTCCTCAGGGAGCGCCTGAACTAGGTGCGTCGCCCCCGGGGTTGGCAAGAGGTGCCGCGACCGGGTTTTTTCGACGAAAGGCGAAGCGGCGCTTGGGTGTTGGTTCGTGCATGGTCATCTCGACGTCATGGTAGACGGCCAGGTAGACCGAGACGGTGGTGACGATCATGATCATCACCACGGGACCGAGCACGATGCCCCAGAAGCCGAACATCGCCAGTCCGGAGAACACCGCGAGCAGCATCAGAGCCGGATCCAGCTTGGCCTCGCGGGGGACCAGGATGGGCCGCAGGAAGTTGTCGATGTTGGTCACGCCGATGACGTGGAACAGCACGACGAACAGACCACCGGCCACGTTGCCGAAGAACATCATGCCGATGCCGAAGGGGATCGTCACGATCCCGCTTCCCAGAGGCACCACTGAGAGCGCGGTGAGGAAGATGCAGATGAGGAAGAATCCGCTGTGGAAGCCTCCGATATAGATCGAGGCCGCACCAAGGACGCCCTGGACCGCCGCGATGATGAACTGTCCTTTGACGGTTCCGCGAACCATCGCGCCCATCTTGGTGAAGTAGAGGTCGGTGACGTCCTCGCCCATCGGGTTGAGCCGCCGGATCAAGGTGAGCACCTCATGCCGGTTCACCAGCAGTGAGATCAGCACGTAGAGAAAGACGATCGCAGAAGTGAGTGCGCCGATCAGACCTCCGGCGGCGCCCTGTGCGGAGTGCAACAGCCATCTTCCGACCGTTTGGGCTGCCGAGACGATGCCATGACGCAGTCCCTCCTCGGTGACCGTCACATGTCCGAACGGAAGCTTGGCCAGCATTCGGTTGGCGAATTCGACCACCTGGGTGCCGAGGTTGCGGACATCGCCGGTCTGCGCCCACTCCGCGACATGCACGACAATGTGTGAAATCTGCAGCCCGGCGAGAAATATCACAAACCCCAGCGGGACGATCACGGTGGCCGTGGCGGCCAGCACCGTCACCGTCGCCGACAACCCGGTGTTGAGTTTCCGTCGGCACCGGTTGTACAGCGGGGTGAACAGATAGGCGACGATGGCCGCGATCACGATCAGAATGAAGTAGTGCCGCAGAAAATAGGCGCCAAAAGCAAGTGCGATGACGGTGATCACCGACAGGGCCCGCTGCTGTGCGGGTGTGAATTGGTCTCTCACTGTGTGTCCTCGCGCGATTATTGCGTCAGTTTGGGCCAACGCCTGGCCGATGCCGGAGGCACCGCCGACGACCAGTGCGATCCCTTGCGCTTGAGGTATACACGCGTGAGCGGCGACGCGAGGAGCAATAGGTGGTCCAGCTCGGGTGCTCCAGGTCACCCAGCAACGACTTGGCATGGGCCGAATAGGCCTGAATAGCGAGTCCAAGATACCCGGTATTCAGCGGTTTTAGTTTGCTGGCACTCCTTCGAGGCGGTCGTTTGGCGCCTTTTGTGAGAGTATGTAGCTAATCGCACCGGCGCGAAGACATTCATCTGCGAGGCCAGCCTGCATCAAGTAGCGGCCGGCGTCTCGCGCCGGAGGAAGCCTGACGACGTTGGAGTACCAATGCGTGCCCAGAATATATTTCAGACGACAGACGCCGGATCCGCGCACAGCGTGGGTGTGACGACGCTGCTCACCGCGATCTTTGCCGGGGTTGTGACATGCCTGGCTCTCGCGAAATCCACCGCGTGGTCCATGGCGGTGGTCGCGGCGGCCGGCTTGGTTGTAGGCCTGTTGGTCGGTGCCGTCGGCCGAGCCATGGTCACCGGCCCAGTCCGGGGTTTGCGCCACATCGCGAGTAGAGCTGCAGTTGCTGTAGTTGTCGGTGTTGTCGTGGGTGAATTGGCCGCTCTTGTGGTGTTTGCGGCGGGAACTCAACGTGTGCTGGACGATCAGGCCGCACGCCAGGCGGACACGGCACCCAGTGTCGTGCAGGCATCGAGGCAACTCGACCAGGATCGTCAGACGCGTACCGCCATGGTGGTTGCCGTCGATCAAGCCCGAGTGAATCGCGACAACGCGCTGGTGGTTGCGCGCTGTGAGTACAACCCGCGGCCGGAATGCCCGCAAACCCAGATCACCGGCGACCCGGGCGAAGGTCCGGAGACCCGGACCGCCAACGATTTCCTGGCGGACAGCCAGCAGGAGCTCGACAAGGCATCGGCTGAGCGCGATGCGCGGCTCCCGGCGCTCGATGCGCAGATCGCGGCCGACGAACAAGCGCTGGCGCAGTCCCGTAGCACCGTCATCGCAGCGGCTGACGACGGCCTGGGGGCGCGCTGGATCGCCATGAACCACTACACGATGTCCAGTTTGGGCGCTGCGGTGCTGCGACTGATCACCGTTGTGTTCTTCGCCCTGCTCACCGCGCTGCCGTTGATCCTGAGGGTGTGGCGGGGTGAGACGGCCGAGGATCGCAGGGTCACCGCAGAAGCCGAGAGGGAAAAGGCCGAACTCGAAGCCGAGACCGCTGTCGCCGTGAAACGGGCGGAGATTCGGGCAGCGTCTGAGACGCTGTGGGTCGAGCGGGAGCTGGAAAGCGCTCGGCTGGCCGTGGCCGCGGAGAATGAGATCGAACGGGCCCAACAGCGGCGTCGCGTGTTTGACGCTGTGGACGCCGTGGGTGGACCCGATGCCAGGTTCGTGACAGCCGAAGCAGTAGGCGCCGGAGCGATCCGTACGGAAGCCGTTGGTTCGGTGGCCGATGACCTGTTGCCGATCGAGGCCGAAGCGGCTGCCGCGATTCGCTCCGCGGCCCTGCCCGCCCCCGTGGCCGCCGTGAATGCCCCCGTGGAGATTCCTCAGAACCTTCCCGAGAAGGTGGAGCAGGGTGGATGGGCGACCATCCCGGATGTCGCGGGCGCAGCGGCTCGCTGGGTCCGACCCTTTGTTCCGCCCATCGTCGCGAATGCCATCGATGCGACGGCACACCCGTTGCGTACAGCGCGGCAGGTGTTCGAGGAGGTCGAGGAGATCGGCTTAACTCTGAAGCGCACCCGCAGGACGATCGTCGAGGATGTCACCGCGCCGTATCCGGAGGGGGGGTTCCTGCCGGAGCCGCCGATTGTCGCCGGCTCCGTCCCGCAGCCTGGCTGGGTTCAGGCTTCCCCTACCGGTTGGTATGACCAGCCCGTGCAGCATCAGCCGCTGGCTCCGGCGGACTACCCGGCGGCCGACTATCCGGCTGAGTTGCCGCAGCGCGAGGGCGCACCCGCGTTGCCGGGCAGTGAAGGACCCTGGCAGTTGCCGCCTGCCTACTGACGGCTCTGCGATCGCCGGCCGCCGGTCCGGCTAGGCGACTGTCCCTTTAGCGTTGACTGTCCCTTCGGAAGCGACGGGGCCCCGCTTCGGCGCACCTTTACCGGCCGCTTTCTGCATCTGATCGAAGAGGCCGGTGTAGTAGGGCATGCAGTCACGGGTGGCCTCTTCGGTGGTGAAGAGCGGTTCATACCCCAAGTCCCGCTTCGCTTTTCCGATGGAGAAGTAATTGTCGAGATAGAGACGTTCCACGGCGAGGGGTTCCAGTGGCGGCTGGGGTAGGCCGAATTTGAAGTGCAGCCACTGCCATCCGAGCATGGCCCGGTGCACCATCTGCCCGGGAACCCAGACATTGGGCCACTTGGCGCCGCAGGCCAACACGATGGGCCGCGCGAATTCGAACATGTTGATCGGCTCGCCGTCGTTGATGAAGTACGCCTGCCCGGGGGCTGTGCCGCCCTCCACCAGGTGTTCGGCGGCCAGGATGAAGCCGTGAACCAGGTTGTGTACGTAGGAGTTGTCGAGCTTGATGCTCTTGTTGCCGATGAGCACCTTCACGTTGCCCGCGATGACGTTCTCAAACATTTTGCGGAACATCGTCTGATCGCCGTGGCCCCAGATTCCGCTGGGGCGAATCGAACACGTCAGCATCCCCGCGACGCCGTTCTCGCTCAGCACGAATTTTTCGGCGGTCACTTTGGTTTCGGTGTAAAGATCGTTGAAACGTGTTGTGTAGGGCATGGTTTCGTCGCCGCCGCTGATTTTTTGGCCGCCCATCACGACACTGTTGGACGCCGTGTAGACGAACCGCTTGACGCCTGCGGCCTGCGCGGCATGCACGAGGTTCTCGGTACCGCCGACGTTCACGGCGAAGCTGCGCTGTCGGTATTCCTCGGTCGCGGAGGCCCCGCCCATCAAGTCGATGATTGCCGCGGTATGGAAGATCGTGTCGATGCCGGCGACGGCCGCCTCGACGGTGTCTTTGTTGCAGATGTCGCCCTGGATCACCTCAAGCCGCTCGTGGGCGGGGAGCGGAGATGCTGCGCGGTCGAACGCCCGGACCTGGTATCCCCGTTCGAGTAAGTCGCTGACCAGATTGGCGCCGACGAATCCCGCGCCGCCGGTGACGAGTACGTGGCCCAGTGCGGTCGTCAAGGTTGTATCACCCATGTCGGCAACTATAACTGAAACGCGTTACAGTTTTAGGTTCGAAATTGTCCGTGCGCCTGTGGTTCAGTCGACTTCGTTGTCGCCCGCGGCAAGCTTCTCCTCAATCCGATTTCGGGCTCCGGCTAAGTGCTGCTCGCAGCGTCTTGCCAGATTCTCGCCCCGTTCCCACAACTTCAGCGACGCGTCCAAACCCAGCCCGCCCTGCTCGAGAACGCGAACGACTTCGATGAGTTCGTCCCGGCATTCCTCGTAGCCGAGTTCACTAATGGGCTTCATATTCTGGCTGCTCATGTCTCCCCGTCGGTTGGGCCTGAACTGGTGGCACTCACCGCGCCATCGGCGACTCTGATACGTAAGAGGGTGCCCACCGGAGCGTCGCAGACCGATCGCAGCACCACGCCGCCACCGCCGTCATCATCCAAGGTTTGCACCACCGCGTACCCGCGCGCGAGAGTGGCCGCGGGGCCAAGGGTGGCGAGCCGCGCGGACAAGTGCTCGATGCGGTCGGATTCCGCGGCCACCAGTCGGGTTACGTCGCGGCGGCCGGCCGCGCGACAGCGCTGCACCTCATCGGCGCGATCCGTGACGGCACGCAGTGGGTCGGCCAGCACCGGACGGTTCCGGACGTGCTCAAGCGCACGCTGCTCGCGAGCCACCCAATGTCGCAGCGCCTGTGCGCTGCGTTGCCTCAGTTCGGCTACCAGTGCCAATTCGGCTGCGGTATCGGGTACCACTTTCTTGGCCGCGTCGGTCGGTGTGGCGGCACGCAGGTCGGCCACCAGATCACAGAGCGGGTTGTCCGGTTCGTGCCCCACGGCACTGACTACCGCTGTCCTACATGCGGAGATCGCCCGGCACAGTGTCTCGTCGGAGAACGGGAGCAGATCCTCGACGCTGCCGCCGCCCCTCGCGATGATGATGACGTCGACGTCGGGGTCGGCGTCGAGAATTTCCAGGGCCCCGACAATCTGCGCCACTGCTGTGGGGCCCTGCACGGCGGTGTTGTGGATCGCGAAGCGAACCGCCGGCCAGCGGTTCGCCGCAACCGTGGTCACATCATGCTCCGCTGCACTTGCCCGGCCCGTGATCAAACCAACGGTGGCTGGCAGGAATGGCAGTGCCCGCTTGAGGCGAGGATCGAAGAGGCCTTCGGCGTCCAGCAGTTGGCGCAGGCGCTCGATCCTGGCCAGAAGTTCACCCATCCCGACGGCGCGAATCTCGCTGAGCCGCAGGGAAAATGTGCCCCGGCCGGTAAAGAAGCTGGGTTTACCGCATACCACCACCTGGGTGCCCTCGGTAAGTTTCACCGGCGCGGTCAGCACGAGGTCGCGCGGGCACGTCACGGTCAGCGACATATCGGCGGCAGGGTCGCGCAGGACCATGAACACGGTTTTGGTGTTCGGCCGCATGTTGATCTGAGTCAGCTGGCCCTCGACCCACACCGCCCCGAGCCGATCAATCCATCCGGCAACCCGAATGGCCACCGCCCGCACCGGATACGGGTTCTCCGCAGACGCGCCCTGCGGATTGGTCACTTGGCGTTCGCGCGGGTGATCCTGTTGGCCAGCAGAGTCTGGAATGGAGCGCGCGCCTTGGACGCTTCTTCGTAGCCGAGTAGCGCCTCGAGTTCGGCGACGTTGAGCGACTGCAGTCGGGCTCGCAGCTGTGCGAGGGTCAGGGACTCATAGTCCAGTTCGTCGGCGATCGCCGGCCGCTCTGCCTGGGCCGGGGTCTGGGCCTCTTCTTCGTCGGGGGTACCGATCGGGGTATCGATCCGGTCGACCGAGTACAGGGCGAATCTGCCTTCCGTACGCCGCGATCCGTTTCCGTTGGCGGGCGCGGACGTGCCGTCGGTTCGGTGCTTGCCCGAATCTTCGGCCTGGTCTTCATCGAAGGTGGCCCATTCGGGTTGCTCCAACTTGGGTGGAAACAGCGTGTCAAGCGCGGCATCGCCTTTGATTGCCAGGTCGGCCAGGTCCTGCTGCATCTTCATGACCAGCTGCGCCAAGGTGCTGGCGAAGGTCATCGGATACATCAGGATTGTCTGGGGCAACCTCCTGGTTTCCTCGAGTGCTGTCACAGCGGCACCGATGAGCAATCGGATCCCGTACGGAGCTGTTGGCATGGTTCCTAGAGTACGGGTGGCCTGCGACGACCGCGGGAACGTACCCTTAAACCATGCCCTCCACAATCAACATGGGGATGCCTGGCGCCTCTAACAGGTCGCACAGCGGTGGCAAACGAGTTTTGCTTGCCGAGCCTCGCGGATATTGCGCCGGTGTCGACCGTGCGGTCGAAACGGTTGAGCGGGCACTTGAGAAGCACGGCGCCCCGGTATACGTCCGCCACGAGATCGTGCACAACCGTCATGTGGTGGAGACGCTTGCAAAGGCCGGCGCGGTGTTCGTCGATACCACCGATGAGGTTCCGGAGGGCGCCATCGTCGTGTTCTCCGCCCACGGCGTGGCACCCACGGTGCACACTGCCGCGGCTGACCGAAACCTCAGGGTGATAGATGCCACCTGCCCGTTGGTGACCAAGGTGCACAACGAGGCCAAGCGGTTTGCCCGCGACGATTACGACATCCTGTTGATCGGCCATGAGGGGCACGAGGAAGTCATCGGTACCGCGGGCGAAGCACCCGACCACGTTCAGCTGGTCGATGGACCAGACGCGGTCGACAGGGTCACGGTTCGCGACGAGAACAAGGTCATCTGGCTTTCGCAGACCACGCTGTCCGTCGACGAGACGATGGAAACGGTCCAGCGGCTCCGTGAGCGATTCACCAACCTCCAGGATCCGCCCAGCGACGACATCTGTTACGCGACCCAGAACCGCCAGGTTGCGGTCAAGGCGATGGCACCCGAATGCGAGCTGGTGATTGTCGTCGGCTCTCAGAATTCGTCCAACTCGGTGCGGTTGGTGGAGGTGGCGCTGGGCGCGGGAGCCGACTCCGCGCATCTGGTCGACTACGCCGAGGACATCGAGGATCAATGGCTCGATGGCGTGACAACGGTCGGCGTCACGTCCGGTGCCTCGGTGCCTGAGATCTTGGTTCGCGGGGTCCTCGAGCGATTGGCCGACTGCGGCTTCGGCACCGTTCAGACGGTGACCACCGCGAACGAAACGCTGGTATTTGCCCTGCCTCGGGAGATTCGCCCCGCACGGGCCTGATAGGTCGGGCCTTGACGGTTGAGGCAGCTATCGCCAGCTGTCGTGGTCGCCCCGAGTGCCGCGCGGTTCCGGATCGCGCTCACCCCGATAACGCACCCGAGACACCGGATGTTGGCTGCCCGTCCAGCCTTGAGGATCTCTGGAGAATTCCGAATCGTAGCGGCCACCGCTGGATTCGGGCCGACGCCGTGGTGGCGGCTCGTACGGTTGGTATCGCTCGCGGGGGGAGTAGGGCGGATACGGCTCTCGTGGTGGGTAACCCCTGGGCTCGTCGGCATCGAGGCGCCGGCCATGGCCTGACGCGCGTCCGAGGTGGTCACGGCTCGACGGCTCGCGTCGGGAAGTCCGCGAGCGCAGCTGTTCGTCGCGTGGTCTGCGCGCGCGCCCGGGAGGCTGGCCCTCGTCCACAGGCGGGCGGGCGTGGCGGGAACGCGCGGATGCGCGCCTGCCCGTGTCGGAACCGACTGGTCTGTCGGAACGCGTCCGTCCCTCGCCGGCGCGGGAATGTGTTGCCCGCTGGCGTCGTGGCCGCTCCTGCGCAGCCGGAGTGGAATCGGTCTCGGCGCGGCGGATTTTCGATCCGAACATCGACTTGAGAGTCGCGGTGAAACCGCTCGCTATGCCGGCAAGCCCGACGGCGGCCGGTGCGTCGGTTTCGTCCGTCGGTCCATCCGAACCCTGCGGCCTGACCGCAGACGCGAAATACCACCGTGTCATGCCGATCAGCAGGACTCCCGCGGCGGTGAAGATCATCAGCGGGAAACGTTCGACCAACGGGTAAGCGCAGCTGATCAGGGTGTCTTTGAGGTCACTGAACGTGGCGCCGTGAAAAAGGAAGTAGGCGCCCGGCACCGTCACGAACAGGACTATCGGCGGCTGGATGATCGCGGTGAAGATGCCGGATTGCCGCACGGCCAGTACAGCCAATACGCAGCCGAGCGCATACAGCGAGCCGAACACACCGCCGAGTTCGTTGTCACCGGCGTCGAGGGTGACCCCGACTGCCGTGACGACCACAGCGATCAGAACTGCAGCCCACCACGGCACGCCCGGCAGAGCCGGGTAGGCGGAACGACGATCGACGGGAACCGTCGCCGAAGTCCGCTGCTCTGACACCCCTAGACCGTACCGGGTCGGATGCCTGTCGGCCGTCAGCGAGTGCTGGCGTGCCCGCGCCTGTTCGCGTCGATCAATGTGCTCATAGACTCTGGAGTCCGTGAGCCTGAACCTCGGAATCGTCGGTCTGCCGAACGTCGGGAAATCGACGCTGTTCAACGCCCTGACACGTAACCACGTGCTAGCGGCCAACTACCCGTTTGCGACCATCGAGCCGAATGAGGGTGTGGTCGCGCTGCCGGACCCGCGCCTCACCAAGCTCGCCGAGATCTTTGGATCCGAACGCCTCGTCCCGGCGCCGGTGACGTTCGTCGACATCGCCGGAATCGTCAAGGGCGCCTCCGAAGGTGCCGGTTTGGGCAACAAATTCCTGGCGAACATCCGCGAATGCGATGCGATCTGTCAGGTGGTGCGGGTCTTCGCCGACGACGATGTGGTCCACGTCGACGGCAAGGTGGATCCCGAATCCGACATTGCGGTCATCGAAACCGAGTTGATCCTCGCCGACCTGCAGACGCTCGAGAAAGCCCTACCGAGGTTGGAGAAGGAAGCCCGCAACAACAAGGACCGCAAGCCGGTTCACGAGGCAGCCGTCGCCGCCGGAAAGATCCTCAACGAAGGCACGACGCTCTTCGGGTCCAAGCGTGATTGGTCAGAGATCCGGGAGCTGAATCTGTTGACCACCAAGCCGTTTCTGTACGCGTTCAACTGCGACGAGGCGGTGTTGACCGATGCCGATCGTGTCCAGGCGTTGCGTAACGTCGTAGCTCCGGCCGACGCCGTGTTCCTCGACGCCAAGATCGAATCCGAGCTCGCGGAACTCGATGACGAATCGGCCGCCGAACTGCTGGAGTCAATCGGGCAGGACGAGCGCGGCTTAGACGCCCTGGCTCGCGCAGGCTTTCACACGCTGAAGCTGCAGACGTATCTGACCGCCGGGCCGAAGGAGGCCCGCGCGTGGGTGATTCGCCAGGGCGACACGGCACCGAAAGCCGCGGGCGTGATCCACTCCGATTTCGAAAAGGGATTCATCAAGGCCGAGGTGGTCTCCTACAACGACCTTCTGGAGGCGGGCTCGATGGCGGCCGCCAAGGCGGCCGGCAAGGTCCGGATGGAAGGCAAGGACTATGTCATGGTCGACGGTGACGTGGTGGAGTTCCGGTTCAACGTTTAGAGATGCAGGTCAATGCAGGTTTATGACCGCTGAGTCCGCAGAGCGTCCGCAGCAGTATTTACCTGGGTTATCAGACCGGCCGCCGCGGTGCGGGTCCGGTCGTTTGCGTCGGGCCATAGGTGGGCGTACGTCGACAGTGTGACCGTCGCGCTTGAATGCCCGAGCGCGCGTTGAACGGTCACCACGTCGCAGTTCTCGCGGATGAGACCGGAGGCGTAGAAGTGGCGCAGGTCGTGCAGCCGGTAGGTGGTCGCCAGGCCTGAGCGTGCGCGCCGCCACCAGTACCCGACGGAGTTCTGGTGCAGCGGATGGCCGTTTTGTCCGGGGAACATCCACCGCGTCGGATCGCTGCCGGATCGGTACAGGCGGATGTGTTCGGAGAGGACGGTGAGCAAGCCGTCCGGCGCGTAGATAGTGCGTTCGCTGCCGAACTTCGGTGCGCGGATGTCGACGTCGCCGCCGTTGACGCGTTGGACTTGTCGCTCGACCTTGATCTCCTTCTGCAGGAAATTGATGTCACCGACGCGCAAGGCTGCGGCCTCACCGAGCCGAAGGCCGGCGAATCCGCACAACGCGACGAAGGCGACGAACTCATCGTCGGCCGCCGCGAGGATCTGACCGACCTCGGCAGGTGTTGGAATCTGCATTGCTGCAGCCGATTTCCGGCGGCGGGGGAGCTTCACGTCGACCGCGACATCCCGCGCCAACAGTCGCTCGGTGACAGCGGCCCGGATGACGCCCCGCACATTGACGAACCGGGTGTGGATCGTGGACGGTTCGAGCGGCTTGTCTTTCATCGCCTTAACCCAGGCCTCGATGTGCGATTTCCGTAGGTCGGCGAACGGCACGTCGGTGAACGATGTCGAGTACACCGCCAGGTCCATCGCCGACTTGGTCCCTGCTACCCACACCTGTCGGGCAGACCAGTCGCGGTAGAAGCTACGCAATGTCACCTTGCCGTGGGCCGGGTCGACGTAGGTACCCGATTCTTGCGCCGCGACAACGCTATTCAGCCACTTCGTTGCGTCAGCTTTGGTGCGGAACCCTTTGGCGTGTTCCTTGCCGTTCTCGTCGACATACCTTGCCCGCCAACGCAATCCCTTGCCGCTGTTTACCGACTTGAACGTCATCACCGGTTCGCCGTCGGCATCGACCATCGGTGTGCCGTCCGGGTTGCGGTCCTGGCGCGGTTTCTTCAGATCCGCCCAGCGGTCCTCAACACCAGAACGGCGATTACGCGTCTGAGTCATCGACATCCGGCTTCACAAATGGCTTTGCCCATGAGTCGATATCGGTCTCGTGCACTTGGGCAAATAGTGCTGTGTTGCATTCGCGCACAGCTGATTTCACGATGTTCATAAGCCCATCTGGGTTCGAGACGTAATAGCGCAGCACTCTTCCATGTCGATGCTGGTCGGCACCTGGGTGGCCTTCGAGGAATTCGGAGGCTTGCAGTAGCAGAGAGTGGAAATTGCCCGCCGCCCTGTGCAGCTCGTCTTGCGCATTCTCGAGACCTTCGCGGAGTTCCTTTGCCTCATCATGTGACAACTCGTCTAGTGGATAGAGGAATTCATTCAGAGAGCAATTCAGGACCTGGGAAATCGCTACAGCCTCCGAAAATTTCAGCGGGCGCCCGGCCTCGATCTTCGCAATGGTCTGCTGCGACGCCTTGACTCCGAAATCCTTCAGCTTTGCAGCTAGATCGCCTTGTCGTAATCCCAACTCGGTCCGTATGGCTTGAATGCTGCGACCGATCGCCCTGTTGAGATCGGCATCAAACTCGGACACCCAGACAACGTTATGGCGTTCAGTACGACACCGTCAACGCGTACTCCCAAATGTTGTTGTGTCAAACGCCACCAACGCGTACGCTTCTCGGTTGTCTCAATAAACAACTCTTAGGAGTATTCAGATGAAAGTTGACGACCTGCTCACCACGAAGCAGGTATGCGAGCAGTACCCGGTGTTCAACCCGGGGACATTGAGGTTCTGGCGGTCAAGCAATCAGGGTCCTGCGTCGTTTTCCTTGGGGAATCGTGGCCGGATCGTGTATCGGCGGTCGGAAATCGAGCGCTGGATCGCAGAGCAGGAAGCAACGACCCGGCGCGGCGGGGGAGCGGCCTAGTGCGGAATCTCCCGCAGTCCGAGCACGCCGACATCGGATTAATCGAGAACGACAACACGGAAGACATGCGAAAGGCCCCGGCGGCAACCGAGGCCCTTCAGGAAAACAACCACCCCACCCACCCGTTAAGTGAAGGAGAAGTCATGTCTAGTTTATCCACTACCGCCGATCCTGGGGTACCCCCAGGCGGAGAGGCCGACATGTGGACCGGCCTCGGCGTCCGCGACGTGTACTCGATCATCGGTGTTGTATCCACCAGCCGCGACTTGCTGCGGTGTCCTGCGGTTACGGTCGTCGCGGAGCAGCGCGGCAACGGCAGTCTCGGCAGGATCGACGTCGATGTTGATGCGCGTGCCAGTCTGACGCCCGCGCAGGCTCGGGAGTTGGCGAGCTTATTGGTGGCTGGTGCCGATCTCGCCGATGTCTGGGCTGGTGTGCCGGCTGAGGGTCGCCGCGACGGCGATCTGCTCGCTGATGTGCCGCTGCCGGTGGGGATTACGGCGGGCGAGTGGGAGATCGACGCCGACGGCCACCTGTACCGGGAACTGAGCGATGGTCGTCGTCAGGGCGGCCGCGGTGAGATCACCGGAGAACCATCGCTGCCCGTCCAGTTGTCCGCGGTGAAGG
>Ga0075163_10009252_pt1 | contig 12940 bp, 7 predicted proteins | sample JI1023141ADNA_FD_71478 | JGI IMG/M metagenome (GOLD analysis project Ga0075163, IMG submission 71478) | Wastewater effluent complex algal communities from Wisconsin, to seasonally profile nutrient transformation and Carbon sequestration -... | ecosystem: Engineered > WWTP > Effluent > Algae...
ACCGCCCAGATCGCAGACAAATACAACGATCCCGGGAAATTCAGCGCCTTGATCGGTTATGAATTCACGCCCAACCCCGGTGGCGGCAACAACCTGCACCGCAATGTCATCTACCGTGATGGTGCCGATCTGGCGGTTCAGGAGCTGCCGTTGACCTCGTTCCAGACCATGGATCCCGAGAAGTTATGGGAATGGATGGAAAAATATGAAGCGAAGACCGGCGGCAAGCTGTTGGCCATTCCGCACAACGGCAATCTGTCGAACGGGCGCATGTTCGAGGAAACCACCTTCACCGGCGGCCCGATGACCAAAGCGTATGCCGAGTCCCGGCAGAAATGGGAACCGCTGTTCGAGTTGACGCAAACCAAAGGCCAGAGCGAAAGCAATCCGGTACTCTCGCCTACGGACGAATTCGCCAGTTGGGATCTGTGGGACAGGGGCAACCTCAACGGTGCCGCCAAGAAGCCGGAAATGCTGCGTACCGAATACTGGCGTGAAGCGCTGAAGTCCGGGCTTCGTCTGGAAGCGGCGCTGGGCGTCAATCCGTTCAAGTACGGCGCCAACGCCGCCACCGATACCCATACCGCGCTCGCGACCGGCGATGAGGATAATTTCTGGGGCAAGTTCGTCGGCGCGGAACCGTCAGCCACGCGTTGGAAGCCGGTCATGATCGGTGCTGGCCAGCCCGGCCAGATTTACAGCTGGGAACAGGCTGCTTCGGGCTATACCGGCGTTTGGGCAACATCCAATACCCGCGCCGCGATCTGGGATGCGATGAAGCGCCGGGAAACCTTCGCCACCACTGGCCCGCGCATGAGCGTGCGTTTCTACGGCGGCTATGAGTTCACCGATGCCGATACCGCCGATCTGGTCAAGGCCGGCTACAGCAAAGGCGTGCCGATGGGCGGCGATCTGAAATCGGCGCCCGCAGGCAAGGCACCGGTGTTCCTGATCGCGGCGATGAAAGATCCGGATGGCGCCAACCTCGACCGGGTGCAGGTGATCAAGGGCTGGCTCGGCGCCGATGGCAAGACCCAGGAAAAAATCTACGAAGTGAAATGGTCCGGTGACCGCAAAGTCGGTGCCGATGGCAAGCTGCCGTCGGTAGGCAATACCGTCGACCTCACGACCGCCACCTACACCAACAGCATCGGCGCCACGGAACTGGTGACCGCCTGGAGCGATCCCGATTTCGATCCGAAGCTGAAAGCGGTCTACTATCTGCGTGTGCTCGAAATCCCGACCCCGCGATGGACGGCTTATGATGCGGTGCGTTATAAAGTCAAAATGGACAAGAATGTCGCCATGATCCACCAGGAGCGCGCGTTCACTTCGCCGATCTGGTATTCGCCGAATTGATTCCGCGTTAATCCAAATGATATTCTCGACGGCGGAGCCGAAAGCTCCGCCGTTTTTTCATGTGAATGGAGCTATCCGTGAAACTACCCGCCATACTGCGCGAACCGCTGGTCCATTTTCTGCTGATTGGCCTGGGTTTGTTTCTGCTCTACGGCCGTGTCGCCACTGAGGGTTCTGACAGCCGCACAATCGAGATCACTGGCGCCCGCGTCGATGAAATGGCGCGCCAGTTCCAAGCGGTGTGGAGCCGCCCTCCGACCGTTTCCGAAATGCAGGGACTGATCGACACCTACATACACGACGAAGTGCTGTACCGTGAAGGTCTGGCCATGAGCCTGGACGCCGATGATCCGGTCATCAAACGCCGTGTGCGGCAGAAAGTCGATGTGATATCCGAAGAAATCGGCAATCAACAGGCGCCGACCGATGCCGAATTGAATGACTATCTCGCCAACAATTCGGATGATTTCCGGCGGGCACCGATCCTCAGCTTCGAGCAAGTGTTCTTCTCCGGCGATGCGCCTGCGGACGTTGTCGAACGGCAAAGCCGCGAGGCCTTGGCGCGCCTGAATGAAGGTGCTGCACCGGCCAGTGTCGGGCAGGCCACCATGCTGCCGTCCTCGGTCCGCTCGATGCCGGCCGATCTGGTCGCACGGGATTTCGGCGAGGAGTTCACCAAAAGGCTTGAAAGCCTGCCTTTGAATGTCTGGCACGGACCGATTGCATCCGGCATGGGCGCCCACCTCGTGCGCATCACCGGACGCAAGCCATCCGAGTTGCCGCCATTGGCAGCCATCCGCCCGCAGGTACAGCGTGAATGGGAAAACCAGCGCCGTGAACGCAACCGCGCGGAAGCCTATCAGGCCATGTTGAAAAACTATCGTGTCGTCATCGATCCGGCGGCCGCAACGGCGGATTCGACACCGTGACCGGCCGCGTCATCCGGCCGCTGCTGGCGTTGGCGTTGCTTGTGTTCACCGGGCTGGCCGGCGCCGATGTATTCAAACCGGCCTATCTGCAACTGACGCAGGTTGACCAGAACACCTACGAGGTGATGTGGAAATTGCCGGCGCTCGATGAAAGCACGGCGCTGAAACTCAAGCCGCGCTTTCCGAAAGGCACCCGGAATCTCAGTGAGCCGCAATCGGTATTCGCCGAAGGCATGGCGGTCAAGCGCTGGCGGATCAGCGTGCCTGACGGCTTGAACGGAAAAAGCATCGGCATCGACGGCTTGACGGCAACAGGTACCGATGCCATCGTCCGCGTCGTGCGCCTGGACGGCAGCGAACAGGTCGGCCGGATTCTGCCCGGCAGCGAAGCGTTTGCGGTCATGGCCAGCCCGGGGGCGCTGGAAGTGGCGCGCACCTATACGGTGATCGGCATCGAGCACATCCTGCTCGGCTTCGACCATCTGCTGTTCGTGCTGGCTTTGGTGATGATCGTCAAATCGACGCGCAAGCTGCTGATTACGGTGACCGCATTCACCATCGCGCATTCGATCACGCTCAGTCTGGCGACCTTGGGCGTGATTCATGTGCCAGGCCCGCCAGTCGAGGCCATCATCGCCTTGTCGATTGTGTTCGTCGCCACCGAAATCATCCACCAACGCCAGGGCCGTGAAGGCCTGGCCTCGCGTAAGCCGTGGATCGTGGCCTTCGCTTTCGGCCTGCTGCATGGGCTGGGATTCGCCGGCGCGCTGGCCGAAGTCGGCTTGCCGGAAAACAGCATCCCGCTGGCCCTGCTGTTCTTCAATATCGGAGTCGAAATCGGCCAGGTGCTTTTCATCGTGGCGGTATTGGCTGTTTATCATCTCGCCAAAAAGTGGAATGCCGACCGTTTTGATCTCGCCAGATTGGAACCGGTTCCCGTGTATTTCATTGGCGGCATCGCCAGTTATTGGGTATTCGAGCGCGTGGCAGGTTTCTGGATGTGATTGACGGAATGCAGCGGATAAGACAAGGTTAGGTTACGGCACCGTATTCTTCAACGCCTCGTCCGACCAGCCGCCGCCGAGTGCGCGGTACAGATCGACGTGCGCGATCAGCAGGTCGCGCCGCGAGCGGACCAAGTCAAGCTGGGCGTTGTACTGCTGGCGCTCGGCATCCAGCACTTCCAGATAGCTGTTGACGCCGGCCTTGAAGCGCATACGCTGTAGCCGGGTGTTTTCAATACCGGCTTTGGTGCGGATTTCGTTCTGTTCGATCACCAGGGCCACTTTATCGGTGGCGGTCAGGGCATCGCTGACCTCGCGCAGGGCGTTAAGCACGATGCTCCGGTAATTCAGTGCCGCGATTTCGGCATTGGCACGAGCGCCGCGGACCCGGTTGTTGGCACGGCCCCAGTCGATCAACGGCAGCACCATGTCCGGTCCCCACGAGGTCACGCTCTGGGTCGCGCCGTCGTTGCCGAGGGTGTCGCCCAGATTGATCCCAATCAGGCCGATGAAGCCGCTGAGGCCGATGGTCGGAACCGGGAAGCGGTTGGCGATGGCGACGCCGATGCGGGCGGTGGCGGCCACCAGAAGCTGTTCGGCGGCACTGACATCGGGCCGGCGCGCCAGCAGTTCGCTCGGCAGGCCGGTTTTCGGCAGGGCCGGGGTCTGCGGCATTGCGGCCGCGGTGTCGCGGATAATCGGTCCGGGTTGCGCGCCCAGCAGCAGGCTGAGCGCGTTTTCGGTGGCGACGATGGCTTGCTCGATTTGCGGCTGGCGCGAGCGCGTGAACGCCAACTGCGCGATCGCCTGCTGTTCATCGGCGCCATTGGCCACACCGCCCTTGAGCAGTGAGCGCACCAGTGCCAGCGATTCCTCCTGGCTGACGATATTGGCCTTGGTGATGGCCAGTTCCTGGTCGAGCGCGCGCAGGTTTAGCCAGGTGCTGGTGGTGGTGGCGACCAATGACGCCATCACGGCGCGGGCGCCGTCCTCGGTCGCCAGCAGTTCGGCCATGGCGGCCTGGTTCTCGCGCCGGATCTTGCCGAAGATATCCAGTTCCCAGTTCAGCACGGCACCCAGACTGTAGCTGCTGTCGCTGCTGGCAGAGGGGTTCGGTGCGTTACTGAGGCTGCCGGATACCGTCGGCAGAAAATACGAGCGGACGATGCCGTTCTGGGCGCGCGCCGCCTCGATCCGGACCAGGGCAACCTTGAGGTCGAGGTTGCGTTCGACCGCCCGTTGCAGAAGCGCGGTCAGTTCAGGATCCTGGAACAGCGCCGACCAGGCGATATCCGACACGCTTCGCGCCTGTGCATCGGCGAGCTGTGCGCCGCGGTATTGCGCATCGAGCGCCAGGTCAGGGCGCGTGTAATTCGGCCCGAGCGTGCAGGCTCCCAGCAACGCGACCGAAACCGCCAGGAACAGTTTCTTGGAAATCATGCGTGATTCCCTCCGCTGGATTTTTCCGGGCCGTGCGGTGAACCGGAAAAGCGTTCGGACAAGCTCTGGATGATCACATACAGTGCCGGTACCAACAATACCGAGAGCAGGGTCGCGGTCAGCATGCCGCTCAGCACCACGGTGCCGACCGACTGCTTGGAAGCGGCACCGGCACCGCTGGCGATGAACAACGGCACCACGCCGAGAATGAACGCGAACGAGGTCATCAGAATCGGCCGCAAGCGGATCTTGGCGGCCTCAATCGCCGATTCGACGATCGGCATGCCGGACTCGCGGTTGAGTTTGGCGAATTCGACGATCAAGATGGCGTTCTTGGCGGCCAGACCGATCAAGGTCACTACGCCGATTTGCCCGTAGACGTTGAAATCCATGCCGCGCATCAGCACGCCCATGTAGGCGCCGAGCATGCCGAACGGCGCCGCCAGCAGTACCGCCATCGGCACCGACCAGCTTTCATAGAGCGCCGCCAGGAACAGGAACACCACCACCACCGAAAGTCCCATCACCAGGGCGGCGGCATCGCCCGATTCGATTTCCTCACGGGTCATTCCGGCCCATTCATAGGCATACCCGCTGCCGAGGGTCTCCGCAGCCGTCTGTTCCAGCGCGGCGATGGCATCGCCGGAACTGAACCCGGGGTTGGGCGAGCCGGTGAGTTCGGCCGAACTGAAAAGATTGTAGCGCTGCAGGAAACGCGGTCCGACCGATGCTTCGGCGCTGACCACGGTATCCAGCGGGATGATCTGGCCGCTGTTGCTGCGCACGAAAAGCTTGGAAAGCGTCGAGATGTCGCGGCGGAAATCGGCTTCGGCCTGCATGGTCACTTTGTAGTTGCGGCCGAAACGGGTGAATTCGTTGATCTGGGTTCCGCCAAGATAGGACTGCATGGCGGTGAAGACATCGTTGAGCGGTATTCCGAGTTTCTCGACCTTTTCCCGGTCGACCGTCAACAGATAGTTCGGCGTGCCGGTCTGGAACGTGGTGCTGATCCGTCCGATCGCCGGTTTCTTCTGCGCCGCAGCGATGAATTCCTGGGTCTTGGCGGCGAGTTCCTCGGGGCTCTGGTTGTCGCGCGCCTGCAGCATCATCGAAAACCCGGAAACCGAACCGAAGCCCGGTAAAGCCGGCGGGTTGAAGGCGAACGACATCGCTTCGGGAATGCCGAGCATAAACTTGGGATTGACGGCGTCGATGATGCCGTCGGCTTTTTGATGGTCGGCTGTGCGTTCGTGCCATGGTTTCAGCTGCACCACGGCCATGCCGGCATTGGGTGCGGCGGTGCCGGATATCAGGTCGTAGCCGGAAATGCCGAGTACCGATTCGACGCCTTCCTGCTGGCGCAGCAGGGTCTGGATCTGCGCCACGACCTTGGCGGTACGCTCGACCGACGCCGCTTCCGGAAGTACCGTCTGCACGAAGAACGCGCCCTGGTCTTCATCCGGCACGAATCCGGTCGGCGTGATCCGTGTCAGCATGACCAGAGCGGCGAACATCACCGCCATCACCAGGACCACACGCGCCAGCCGGCGTACGGTTTTCGCGGCGAACAGCGTGTAGTGCCCGGTCATCCGTTCGAACCAGGCGTTGAAGGCATCGAAAAAACGGTCCATGAGGCCCCTGCGGCCGCCATGATCCTTCGGCTTGAGCAGGATCGCGCACAGAGCGGGCGTCAGCGTCAACGCCACCAGCGCCGAGAACAGGGTCGATACCGCGACCGTCAGCGCGAACTGTTTGTACAGCTGGCCGGTGACGCCGGGCACGAACGCCATCGGCACGAACACCGCCGAAAGCACCAAGGCGATGGCCACCACCGGGCCGGACACTTCCTGCATGGCGGCGTAAGTGGCGTCCTTTGCGCCCAGCTTCAGGCTGTGCATCTTGTGCTCGACCGCCTCGACCACCACGATCGCGTCATCGACCACGATGCCGATGGCCAGCACCATGCCGAACAGCGACAGCGTGTTGATCGAAAAGCCGAGGAATTGATAGGCGATGAAGGTCGCGACCAGCGACACCGGCACTGCCAGCATCGGTATCAGGGTCGCGCGCCAGCTCTGCAGGAACAGAAACACCACGATCAGCACCAGCACCAACGCTTCCACGAAGGTATGCACCACCTCTTCGATCGAGGCTTCGACGAACAGCGAGGTGTCGTAGACGATTTTGTAATCCAGATCGTCCGGGAACGCCGCCTTAAGACGCTGCAGTTCGGCCTTGACCAGTTCGGCGGTTTCCATGGCATTGGCGCCCGGTGCCAGCGAGATGCCGAAGGCGGCGCTGGCGGCACCGTCGAGCGTGCTGCTGATCGCATAGTCCTTGGCACCGAGCTCGACCCGCGCGACGTCCTTGAGGCGGATGAAGCTGCCATCCGGCTCATTGCGCAATACGATGTCCTCGAATTCCTTTTCCTCAACCAGCCGGCCCTTGACGCTGAGCGTGTACTGGAAGCCGGTGCCCGACGCGGCCGGCGCCTGGCCGACCTTGCCGACCGCGGCCTGCACGTTCTGCATCCGCACGGTGCGCGCGACATCGGCGACGTTGAGGCCTAACGCGGCCATGCGGTCGGGCTTCAGCCAGATGCGCATGCCGAATTCCGAGCCGAACACCTTGACGTCGCCGACGCCTTTGACGCGCTTCAGGGAATCGAGGAGGTACAGGTAGGTGTAATTATTGATGAACAGGAAATCGTAGCTCCGCTTCGGCGAGTAGACGGCGGCGTACAGCAGGGTGTCCGGCGATTTCTTGATGACCGAAACGCCGATGTCGCGCACTTCCTGGGGCAGCAGCGCAGTGACCTGCGCGACCCGGTTCTGGACTTCGACCGCGGACAGGTCGATATCGCGTTCGAGCTCGAACGTCACCGTCACGGTCGAGGACCCGTCATCGCCGGAAACCGCCTTGATCGACTTCATGCCGGTGGCGCCGTTGATCTGCGTGTCCTGTACCGCGGAAACCGACTGTTCGACCACCGCGGCATTGGCGCCAGGATAGCTGGAAACCACCGAAGCCGTGGGCAGTGCGATGTTGGGGAACTGGGCGATCGGCAGACCGACCAGCGTCAAAACGCCTGCAAGCATCAAGAACAGGGAAATGACGATCGCGAAGATCGGCCGGTCGATGAAATACTTGGCCATATCGGGATGCCGGTCAGGGTGCGGTCGGGGCCGGCAAGGCCGGATCGGTCAGTTCCGCTTCGGTGATCGGTATCGGGTTCAGCACGGTTCCGGGACGCGCCTTCTGCACGCCCTCGACAACCACCCTGTCTTCGGCGGTCAATCCCGAATCCACCACCCACAACGCGCCCACCCGCGGCCCGGGCTTGATCGGTTTCTGAACGGCTTTGCCTTCCGGTCCGACCACGATCACGAAATAGCTGCCGAGCTGCTGGATGACCGCACGCTCCGGCACCAGCAGCGCCTGCCCGAGTTTTTCACCGGTGACCTGTACGCGCGCGAACATGCCGGGCAACAGGATGTTGTCGGGATTGTCGAATTCGGCGCGCAGCCGGTAGGTTCCGGTGCGGGTGTCGAGGGCACGGTCGCTGAAGTTGATTTTCCCTTCCAGTGGATAGGGCGTGCCGTCCGACAGCGTCAGGCGTACCGTGCGCACGTCTTCGAGGCTGATGGTCTTCTCGCTCAGGCGACGGTTGAAGTCGAGCACGTCGTTTTCACTGACGCTGAAATACACCCAAGCCGGGTTGGCGTTGGATATGGTGGCCAGCACGGTCTGGCCGGCGGTGATCAGTCCGCCTTCGAACACGTCGGCATCGCCGATACGTCCATCGAACGGCGCCCGCACGTCGGCATATTCCAAGCCGAGATTGGCGGCGTCGGCCTGCGCCCGCGTTTGCTTGGCGACCGCCACGGCGTTGTCATAAACCTGTTTGCTGATGGCGTTTTCGGCCACCAGCGGCCGGTAACGGTCGACATCCAGTTGCGCCCGGCTGGCTGCGGCTTCGGCGGAAGCGGCCTGTGCCCGGTATTCACGCGGATCGATGGTGAACAACAGGTCGCCTTTTTTCACCAAAGCGCCTTCCTTGAAATTCTTGCGCATCAGGATGCCGGACACCCGCGCCATCAGCTGCACTTCCTGCGAGCCGCGGACCTCGCCGACCAGGTCCTTGCTGACCGCGGTATCGCGCTGGATCACTTGCATGACCTTGACCGGCAAGGGCGGCATGGCAGGCGCCGCTTCTTCCTTGCTGCAGGCGGATAACACGAGCAACAGGATCATGACGGCGGTCGGGCGTAGGAAGCTCGGCAAATGCATGGCGTCAGGTCCTGTGATGGCGGTGCCAAGGTGTTTGGATAATATCATGTGCGGTCGATTCGGACTACGGCCGGCTAGGCCGCCCGTGGACAGCACGGCACACCCGCCAATATACTCATGACGATCCCATGAAGTTTCGGCATGGGAAGATTTCGTGTTCGGAGCCCGTGGAGTTCTGCTGATGGAAAATTGCGATTGAGCAGGATCATGCCATGCCTGGTGGCTGCCATGCTGGCAATGCCGTCTGCTGCGGCGGCACGTAACGCATCGGAGTCTCCGGCAGAGCCTGCGTCCGGGGAGGTGCGGCTGGACCAGGCCGAAGACGAGTTCGACAGTTCCGATGAGCAGGGCCAGGTGCCATTGGACGAAAGCTTCGGCGAGCTAAGCACACGCGAGCAGATCCGCAAGCAACGGAAAAAAGCCCTGCAGGACACGGCGATAGATGTCCAGTTGCGTACCTACTATCTGGATCGTAATCGGTTTGATGGCTCCCAAAGCGAAGCTTGGGCTTTGGGCGGGCGGATAGGAGTTAAAACCGGCTACTTCCGCGAACGATTCGCATTCGGTGCCACGGCGTTCACCTCACAGCGCCTGTATGGTCCGGAAGACAGGGGCGGTACCGGGCTTTTGGCGCCGATCCAGCAAGGCTACAGCGTGCTGGGTGAAATCTATGGTGAATACATGCTGATGGACGGTCTTGCGCTGGAGTTCGGGCGCAAGGGTTTCAATACCGCATTTGTCAACGAATCCGATACCCGGATGACGCCGAATACCTTCCAGGCCGCGGTTTTGCTGGGCGAGATGGGGGGTGAAAACGGCTCCACCACCTGGCGATTCGGTGCCGGCTACTTCGATAAAATCAAAGAGAAGACGTCCGAGAAATTCATCTCGATGGCAACGGTTGCTGGCGCACTCGATGGCGTGGAGCGCGGCGTGTATGCGGCGGGCGTCAATATCAGCCAGCCGCTGTCATCCGGGGATTTTTCGCTCGGTGCCATCAATTACTACAGCGCGGATATCCTCAATATTTTTTACACCGAAGCGAAATATACCTTTCCGGTTTCGGATGAGGCATTCCTGCAATTGGCGGCGCAATACATCGCACAGGACAGCACCGGTGATGATTTGCAGTTCGGCGTTCCATTTTCGGCAAACCAGATAGGCGTCAAAGCGGAATTGGCCATCGGCGATGCCCTGTTCACGACCTCCTGGAACGGAAACGGCAATGACGATGCCTTGCAGAGTCCTTGGGGAAATATTCCCAGTTACAATTCCGTGCAGGTACAGGATTTCAATCTGGCCGGCGTCAATTCGATTTTGCTGCGCGCGGAATATGCCTTTAAATCGGTTCAGGGCTTAAGCGCTTATGCGGCTTGGGTGCATGGTTCGCAACCGAAAGATCCCGCCGAATCGGCGCAGGACGAATACGATTTCAACATCCAATGGAATGCCTCATATGGTTCGTTCAAGGGATTATCGGTCAGGCTTCGCTATGCCGTTGTGACGCAGGATATCGGCGGCCCCGATCTGCAGGATTTCCGCTTGATCGTCAACTACGATCCGCCGTCGCTTTGATTCTCAACGACCGAAATTGCTGCCATTCCAGAATGCTGAGGCGTACCTGAAACAAAAATCCGATACTGCCATGGCGCCAATGCCAGTTTCTGAGTCATCGGAAAACTTACACTGGCGCCGCTGAGGAAATCCGTGTACTCGCCGGAGTGCAGGGTTTCCTTGAACACGATGCTTTGTGGTTTGTCACTCAGGTTGAACACCGCGAAAATTTTATTGCCGTCCTGCTGGCGCACGAAGCTCAGCACCTGTTGTTCGGCGTTGTTCGGCACCTTCTGCATGCGTGCGCCCCAACCGGCGTTCCAAAGCGACGGATTGGCTTTTTTCAAGGCGAACAGCTTCCGGTAAAGTTCGCCGTTCGGGTGCTCCTGCCATTGGATTGGGTCCTTCTCGAAAAACGCAAGACGCCGGGTATTGCCCGCTTCCTGACCGTTATAGATCATCGGAATGCCTTCCGATATCACCGACAGCGCCATGAACGCCGGAAGCGCATCGCCGAAGGCTTCGAATTCGGTACGTTCCCAGGCGTTGAGGTCGTGGTTGCTCAGGTGCAGCATGCGGAAGATGTTCCGCGGATAGTATTTTTCATTCCACGAGTAGTACACGTAGAGCTTGTTGACGTCGGCCTTGCCCTGTGCGATCTGATGCACGGCGTCATACCAGCTCCAGGCGTAGGTGGCGTCGAACGAGCGCGCGTGCAGGTCGCGGCCTTCCCATTCACCGAGCAGGAATACCGGCTTCACCGTCTCGAGGTGCGGACGCAACTGCTCCCAGAAATCCAGCGGCACGAAGCCGGCGACATCGCAGCGGAAGCCGTCGATGTCGTATTCTTCAACCCAATAGCGCATGGCGTCCGCCATGTATCGGCGCAGCTCCGGATGGCTGTAGTCGAGGTCGATGATGTCATGCCAGTCCCACCATGGCGTCGGATGGAAATCGCCTTTCCAGTCACGGGCATACCATTCCGGGTGTTCGGTGACCAGCGGGTTGTCCCAGGCGGTATGGTTGGCGACCCAGTCAAGGATCACGCGCATGCCGAGTTTGTGTGCAGCGGCGGTGAAATCCTTCAGATCCTGCGGGCTGCCGAATTCCGGGTTGACGCCGAAATAATCACGCACCGAATACGGGCTGCCCAGCGTGCCTTTGCGGTTCCTGACTCCGATCGGCTGCACCGGCATCAGCCAGACGATGTCGATGCCGAGCGCCTTCAGCCGCGGCAATTGCTTTTCAGCGGCCTTGAAGGTGCCTTCGGGACTGAACTGCCGGGTGTTGAGCTGGTAGATGACCGCATCCTTGCTCCATTCCGGATGGGTAATCCGCACATACGGCCGCGGCGTGAAGTCAGCCGTCATGGTCTGCGCCGGTGACGGCGCCGCCCACAATGCCATACAGAGCAGAAAAGTACCTTTCCACATGGGAACCTCAGCGAATGGAAATATTCAATGAATCAGCGCGCCAAGTCACTGGTACGCTCAATGTTTTGGCGTCCGCATCAAATACGGCCGTGTTCTGCAGAGTGCCGTCGACTTTCACTGCGGCCGGTTTGCCAGGCCAGTTGTGCACGATGAGCTCGATATTGCGGATGGCCGGTTTGCCGATGAAATCGCCTTTGCGCAAAAGGGTAAAATCCAAGCGCTTTCCGTTTTGCTTGGCGTTGAAATCCAGTTTCTCATAACGGCCGGATTTCAATGCGGCCGGATCCTTGCCATCGTCGTCGTACATCACGCCATTGGCTGCGTTAACGGTGGTGTCGGCATAGTAATGCAGTTGCAATTTGCCGCTGTCGTACTGACGCGTGTTGTCCATGTCATCGGCCATCGGAATGAAAGCGCCGGCTTTCACCAACACCGGAATGGTTTCCAGCGTGACCGGAATCTCGGCAATGCGGCCGCCTTCGATGCGCTTGCCGTTCCAATAATCAAACCAGATGCCAGCGGGCAGATTGACCGGCATCGAAGTGACGCCGGGAGCGGTTACCGGTGTGACCAGAAAGGCGTCGCCCCAGTAATAGGTCTGTGCGTTGTCAATCAACGCGGGGTTGGACTCATCGGAAAAAAACAACGGCCGCATCAACGGCATGCCGGTCAGGCTGTTCTGATAGGCCAAGCTGTAGTTGTAGGGCAGAAGGCGGTAACGGAGGGTTACATACGGACGCAGGATGTCCTGGGTTTTGGCGTCATGGAAGACCGGTTCGGATGGAATGTGATCCTGCGCGTGCGGGCGATAAACCGGTTGGAATACGCCGTATTGCAGCCAGCGGATGTAGAGCTCGGGATCGAACTTCTCGCCGCCGGCAAATCCACCCAGATCCGAATGGGTATAAGCCAAACCCAGCAGGCTCATCTG
>Ga0075163_10009253_pt1 | contig 12939 bp, 11 predicted proteins | sample JI1023141ADNA_FD_71478 | JGI IMG/M metagenome (GOLD analysis project Ga0075163, IMG submission 71478) | Wastewater effluent complex algal communities from Wisconsin, to seasonally profile nutrient transformation and Carbon sequestration -... | ecosystem: Engineered > WWTP > Effluent > Algae...
GGCTGGCTGACCAACGACTTCACCCACCCCTCCGAGAGCGGCGACACGCGCATCGGCAACGCGCTGTCGGCCGGCCTCCTCGACGGCTACGCCGCCTTCAAGGCCCGCTGAATCCACGCCGCGGTGGCGGCGCGGTCATCCACGTGGAACGGCCCCGCCGACGTCCCACGTGGAACGCCCCGCCGACGTCCCACGTGGAACGCCCGCCGACGTCCCACGTGGAACGCCCCCGCCGACGTCCCACGTGGAACGCCCGCCGACGTCCCACGTGGAACGCCCCCGCCGACGTCCCACGTGGAACGCCCCGCCGACGTCCCACGTGGAACGCCCCGCCGACGTCCCACGTGGAACGGCCCCGCCGACGTCCCACGTGGAACGCCCCGCCGACGTCCCACGTGGAACGCGCCCGCCGACGTCCCACGTGGAACGCCCCGCCGACGTCCCACGTGGAACGCTTGCGACCGCCGCCGCCGGGCGCGGCGCATGGGGATGCGCGCCGTCGCGTGGTTCGGCGGCGCGCGCGGTTGCCATCGGGCGGCCGCCGCATATCCTGCGCCCCATGTCCGAGCCCGACCGCGTCGTCCGCGCGATGACCATGGATGGCGCGTTCCGCCTGATCGCTGCCGTCGTCACCGATACCTCCCGCGCGGCGCTAGGCGCGCAGACCGCTGGCGATGAGCTCGGCCTGCGGCTGGCCGAGCTGCTGGCCGCGGCGGTGCTGGTGCGCGAGACGACCCAGCCGTCGCGGCGGGTGCAGCTGGTGTGGCGCGACGCCCGCGGTGGCTCGCTGGTCGCCGACTCGCTGCCCGAGGGGCTGTCACGCGGGCTGGTGAATCCCGGCGAGGCGACGGCGGTGCTGACCGCTGGCGACCATCGGCTCCAGGTCAACTACACGCTGCTCAACGGCTCGCTGCACCAGGGTACGGTGGCGGTGCCCGACGGCGACGACATGGCCACGGCGCTGATGCGCTACTTCAAGCAGTCGGAGCAGATCGTCGCGATGGTGGCGCTGGGCGCGCTGCCCGGCCCCGGCGGCGTGCGCGCGGTCGGCGGCTACGTGGTGCAGCTCTTGCCCGAGGCGACCCGGGAGGTCATCGACGCGATGACCGATCACCTCGGGCAGCTCGAGCCGATCGGCATCCTGCTCGAGGGCCGCGGCAAGACCGCGCCCGAGCTGGCCAAGGCGGTGTTCGCCGGCTTCGAGTACGCCGACCTGGCGTCCTCCGAGCTGCGCTTCGGCTGCACCTGCAGCGAGGTGCGGGTGATGACCAGCATCCTGACCCTGCCCGACAGCGACGTCGAGGCGATGCTCGACGGCGACCCACTCGAGGTGCGCTGCGACGCGTGCGGCCGCAAGTACCGGATCACGCCCGACGCGCTGCGCGGCTTCCGCGATCAGGCCGTCGGCGCGTGAAGGCGGCGCTGGTCGCGCTGGCGGTGCTGGGGTCGCTGGCCGCCCCCGCCGCCGCGCACCAGGCGTCGGTCACCTACTCGACCGCCACCGTCGACGGCGCCGCGGTCGACTACCAGATCCGGATCGCCGCGGCCGACCTGGCCGAGCCGGCCGGCCGCGATCCGACCGTCGCGATCCGCGTCGGCGAGCTCGACGCGCCGACCTGGGCCGCGATCGCGGGCTACGTCACCGCGCGGATCGCGATCGGCAGCGACGCCGGCCCGTGTCCACCGACCGCAGCCACCGCCCGCGCCGACGGCGGCGACGCGCTGGTCACCTGGCGCGCCACCTGCGCGCGCCCGCTGGCCACGCTGGCGATCACCTACGACCTGTTCTTCGACATCGACCCCGGTCACGACGCCGCGCTGCGGGTGATCGTCCCCGGCCAGGACCCGGCCGACACGATCCTGGTGGCCGACGCCAACCGCTTCGTCTGGGACCTCGCCGAGCCGCCGCCGTCGGGCGCGCTGGCGTTCATCCGCGCCGGCGTCCACCACGTCGCGACCGGCCTCGATCACGTCGCGTTCGTGCTGGCGCTGCTGATCGCGGTGGTGATCGTCGGCGGGGGCGGCGGCTGGCAGCGACGCGCGCTGGCGCCATCGCTGCGCGCCACCGCGGTGCTGGTGTCGGCGTTCACGCTGGCACACTCGCTGACGCTGATCGCCGCGGCGCTCGGCTGGGTGTCGTTGCCGGCGCAGCTGGTCGAGTGTGCGATCGCCGCATCGATCGCGTGGACCGCCGCGGCGGCGGCGATCCGGCCCGGCGCGCGCGGCGGCTGGGCCGTGGCCTTCGGCTTCGGCCTGATGCACGGCCTGGGCTTCGCGCGCATGCTGACGCCGCTGTTGCCGCCCGGCGACGTGATCGTGCCGCTGCTGTGCTTCAACGTCGGCGTCGAGCTGGCGCAGTTGACGATCGTCGTCGTCGCGCTGCCGCTGACCTGGCTGCTTGCGCGGGCGATCGGCGCCGCCGCCTACCGCCGCTACGCGCTGCCGGCGCTCGCCGCGGTGCTCGGCGGGCTCGGCCTGGTGTGGCTGATCGAGCGGCTGTTCGCGGTGACGCTGCTCGGCCTGTAGCGGTCGCCGCGCTCGACCGCCGGTCAGTCGACGATGACCGACCAGGTCACCGACGTGATCTTCCAGCCATCGGGGGTGTCCAGGAGGGTCCAGATCTCCCGGCCGTGGTTGGTGACGTGGCCATCCTCGACGAAGCGGTAGTCGGCATCGAACACCGCCAGGCCGTCGCGCACCGTGATGACCTCGTGGTCGAACTCCTCGCGCCACGCCGTCGTCGCAGCGCCGACGTCATGCGCGAACGCGGCCGCGGTCGACGCGAACAGCACGCCGGTGTCGACCCGGCGGGCCCGGAAGGGGACATCGGCGGCGATCATCAGGGCTCGCATCGCGGCCTCGTCGCGCGCCTCGATCGCGGCCTGGAACCGCGCGCGCACCGCGGTGACCGCAGCGGTGGCCGGGTCGACGACCGTCGGGGTCGACGTCGACGTCGGCGTCGGCGCGCGGGCGCAGCCGACCAGGAGCGCGAGCAGCGCGGCGCGGCGCCGGGTGGCAGGGAGCATGCGCGGAGTATAGGAGCCGCGGGCCCGCGCGACATGCGCCCGTAGTACCTTCACACCATGGTTCGCGCTCGTCGTACGCAGTTCGCCGCGCCGCTGGTGATGGTCGTCGCCAGCGCCTGCGGCAGCAACAAGGCGCCCGACCCCAAGCCCGAGCCGCGGCCCGTGCCCAAGGACGATCGCCCGCGCTGGACGCTGAACCGCGACGGCGATCGCTGCACCGCGATGGCGCACGTCGAGTGCCCGCCGCCCGACGTCGCCACCTGCAACCCGCCACCGCCGATGACCATCGCGTGCGGCGACCTGGCCGCCGGCGCCACCGAGGTCGTGCAGATGAAGCCGGGGCGCTGCGTCGTCGCCGGCGGCAACCGCATCGTGACCTGCCCGGTGGAGCTGCCGCCGCCGCCACCGCCGCCGCCACCGCCGCCGTCGACGGTCGACGCCGGGGTCGCCGCCGCTGCCATCGACGCCGGCGCCGCGGTCGCGGTCGCGCAGGTCCGCTGGGAGGTGCAGCGCTCACCCAAGGGCTGCGCCGCGTTCGAGGACGTGTGCAGCCAGGCCCACATCCCGCCCGGCCAGCCGGCGCCGCCGTGCAACCCGCCGGCGCCGATCAAGATCGACTGTCCGCCCGACGACGTCGTCGCGATCCTGCAGGTCTCGCCCGGCGCCTGCGTCGCGACGATCAAGCAGAACTGCCCGCCCAACACGCCGTGCAACCCGCCGCCGCCCGCCGCGATCGCCTGCCCCACGCGCTGAGCGCGCGTCGCTCGCCTACTCGCGCGTCGGCTGCTCGCGCGCGCCGGCGGCGACCAGCGCCGTCTTCTCGGCGGAGCTGACCGCGGCGGTGAGCCGACCGAAATCGGCGCCCCACACGCCGGTCCACGCAGCGACGCGCTCGAACGTCATCGCGCTGGCGCCAGTGGCGAGCGGGTACACCCGCACCGCGGCCGGGTCCTTCGTGCCGAGCAGACCGAGGATCTGAGGGACGCTGCGAGCCATGCACGGTGAGTACCGCGCCGGTACGACATCCCGACGACATCCCGCCTGGCGCGCGTCAGCGGCTGACGCGGTACTGCGGCAGATCGATCAGCGATCGATACAGCGCGCTCCAGTCGTAGCCGCCGGCGGCGAACGCGGCGGTGGCCTGCGGCAGCCACGTGAGCGTCTCGTCGGCGGTCAACTCGCGCCCGAGCAGCGTCTGCGCCAGCGTCCGCACCGCGCACTCGCCGAGCTTGGCTTGCTCGGCGGGCTCGTCGACCAGGCCCGCCGGGCCGCGATCGATCGCCAGCGCCTCGGCGTCGCTCAGGTACGCGCGCGCCTGAGGCCAGCCCTTCCACGCGGCCAGCTCGTCGGGGTGGGTCGAGTTGCGGTCGGTGATGAAGTACGCGTCGCAGAACGCGCGGCTGCCGGCCGGGGTCGCGGTGGTGCACTCGGCGCGCGCCGCCGTGAAGTCGACGTCGGCGGCGGCGAGGTAGCCAACCTGCGAGGTGTTGCGCCAGCGGCCCCAGTGCGCGGCCGCGCGCTCGATCGTGTCGTGGCAACCGCCGCAGCCGTTGCGGGTGCGCAGGTTGGGATCGGGCAGGCCGGGCGGCTCGGGTGGCAGGCCGCCGGCCGGCGGCAGGAACGGCTCGCAGCGGAACGCGGTGTACCAGCGGTTGACGCGCGCGCGGTTCGACGCGAAGCGCAGCATGAAGCCGGCGGTGGTGAGCGCGCCGGCGTGCACCGCGTCGCGCTCGATCGGCACCCAGGTGTCGCGATCGGCGAACGCCAGCGCGGGCAGCGTCGCCGACATCCGGCCGTCGTAGCCGACGGCGCCGGCCTGGCGCAGCGCGACGCCGGGCCCCGACAGGTCGGCGTAGAAGTGCGCGAGCGGCCCGTTGACGAACGACCGCTGGGTCGTGAACGCGTCGAAGTACGAGCCGTGCTCGCGGACGACGCTCTCGAAGATCCGCGGCGCCTCGTCGGCCAGCGCCGCGCGCACGGCGGCGTGGTTCGGATCACCGGTGCCGGGCAGGCAGTAGCGCAGCCCGGCGCCGCAGCCGCAGCCGGCGTTGATCGTGTACGGCCCGCAGGTCGGCGGCGTCGCGCCGGTGCCGGTGGCCAGCGCCTGGGCGTCGAACGCGCACACCTTGATCGGCGCGGTCGCCCAGTACGGCGTGACCATCACGTAGCCCTCTTGCCGGCAGGTGCCGCCGGTGCAGGTGGCGTCGGCGAAGGTGGAGATCGGCACCGGTCGCCCGGCGGCGTCGAACTGGGTCTGCGGCTGGTCCAGGCACACCACGTCGACGCGCCCGCGGAAGGTCCCGCGCAGGTTGCCGGCGAACCACAGGTTGGTGGTGGCCTGCCGCGTGACCGTCCGCTGGTTGCCGACGACGGCGAGGTCGTCGGGCAGCCCGCCCCAGATCAGGTGGCGGAAGTAGGCGCGCGCGCCGACGAAGAACTCGTCGGTGGTGAACATCGCGTCGATCGCCGCGGCGTCGAGCGCGGGGCGCGCGGCCAGCGCCTGGTACTCGTCGATCGTCGGGATGCGCCCGTAGAGATCGAGCGTGAGCTGGCGCAGCATGCGGAACTTGTCGGGCGGCGCGTCGGGCGCGCACACCAGCGGCGACGCGGCGTGGCCGGTGCCGGCGGTGGTGACGGCGATGGCGACGGCGAGCATCCAGGTGCGCATCACGACCTCCCCGGGATGAGCGCGGCGATCGGCGCGACCCGGAACGGCGCGTGGTCGCCGCCGACCGCCGAGATCAGCGTCGCGCCGACGTGCTCGGGCAACAGCACGGTGCCGGTGGCCGAGGGCGCGCCGGTGGTCAGGTCGATCTGCTGCAGGCCGAGGTTGTCGGCGCCGGTGGCCCCGAAGACCCCCGGCTTGAGCGCGCTGCCGAACACCAGCATCGAGTTGGCGAACCAGTGATCGCGCCCGCCGCGGCCGTTGAACTTGGGCGTGCGCGCGAACTCCGAGCTGACCAGGACCAGCGTGCGCTCGAGGTCGGGGTCGAGCTCGCGCAGATCGGTGAGCAGCGCGCCGACCGCGTCGAGCGCGGCCTTGAGCCGGGTCGGGTGCAGCGTCGCCCACTCGGCGCCGTGGGTGTCGAGGCTGGGCGCCATGGTCACGGTCACCGAGCGGCTGACCCCGGCCCGCACCAGCTGCGCGGCCAGCGCCGCGGTCACGCCGACGTTGAGCGGATCGGCGGTGACCGCGTTGGCGGCGAAGCCAAAGCGATCGCGGATCGCCACCATGTCGGCCGTGGCGGCGCCGAAGTCGAACTGCGCCGACAGGTTCTCGGCGAGCAGCCGGCGCAGCCGGCCGCGACTCGAGGCGAGCTGCTCGGCGGGCCGCGGCCCCGGGTAGTGATCGGAGACGCAGCTCGCGGCCTGGTCTTGCGCGGTCGCCAGCATCGCCTCGACGTCGGCGCCCAGCGGCGTGCTCAGCGGCTTGAGCAGGCCCTGGATCTCCGACGCGCGGCGCAGCGACACCGCGGTCAGCTCGCGCGAGTAGGCGGTGTTGTAGCTGGGGAAGCCGACGGTGACGTTGGGCAGGATCCGCTCGGGCGCGAGCTCGCCGATCGCCGCGGCGACGGTCGCCAGCGAGCTGCCGCGCACGACGGTGCCGGCCGGCGGGATGAACGAGTTGACGTAGGCGCGGCCGGTGGCGTGCGCGACGGTGTTCATGTTGACGCCGCGGAACACCGTGGCCTTGTCGGCGTGGGGCACCAGGCCCGCCATCGCCGATCCCCACAAGGTCGGCGTCCCGCCGATCGTCACCTCGAGCGGCGTCTGGAACTCCGGCGCCAGCCGCGCGGTGCCGAGGTCGAGGCCCGCGTAGGTGCCGGGCGCGCGGGTGTCGGGCCCGAGCGTCACGTCCCAGCCGCCGTTCAGGTAGACGTGGACGAAGCGCAGCGACTCGTCGGGCGTGGCCGCGACGACGTCGCGGATGCGGCGGATGCCGAGCATCGCCGCGCCGAGCCCGAGGCCGCCGCCCAGGAGCACGAAGCGTCGTGAAGGTCGAAAGGTCATGAGGGCCTCGAGGTGAGCGCCGGGGCGCGCATCAGTACGTGAGGAAGTCGGGGTGGGTGACCAGGCCGATGCACACCGCCTTCCAGCGGGTGGCCATCTCGACGTCGGTGGTCGGCGCGGGCGCGGCCTCGAGCAGGCCCAGCCACGGTGCCAACCGCGGGTCGTCGCCCGCGTCGATCGCCACGCCGAGGAAGCGCAGGAACAGGTAGCGCAGGTTCGCCTCGGCCTTGGCGCGATCGCCGCGATCGGCGGGCCGCGCCTCGCGCATGATCACGGTGCCGCCGCCGGTGCGATCGAGGTCGACCGCGCGGCCGCACGCCTCGCGCGCGGCGTCGTGAACCAGCTTGTCGAAGGTCACCGACAGGTCGGTGCCTTCGTCGGTCAGCTCGCCGAAGTCGGGCTTGCCCAGCGCCTCGGCGTAGGTGGCATAGCGCGTCCACGCCTGGCCGGTGGCGATCTCGAGCGAGCGCGCGAACTGATCGGCGGTCAGGCGCCGCACCCGGCGGCCCGGGGCGGGATCGGTGGGGCCGACCGGATCGCGGTCGGGCGGATCGTCGCCGGTGCTGCCGCAGGCGGCGAGGCCCAGCGCGAGCGCGAGCGTGAGCGGACGGACGTTCATGGACGCATGCCTCCCTCGATCCAATCGATGACGACGTCGATCGTGGCGCTGTCGAGCGGCGGGCCGCTCGGCGGCATCTCGCCGCGCAAGAGCCGCTCGCGCACGCGGCTGGCCTTCTGCCGCCAGCCGTCGTAGGTGGACAGATCGATCCGGCCGCCGCTGGGGCTGGGCCCGTGGCACCGGCCCCCGGCGCAGCTCGCGGCGAAGATCGGCTCGATGTCGGCGGCCCACGAGCGGTCGGAGATCTGCAGCAGGTTGTACGGAAGCACGCGGGTCGCGGCGCCGGCGCGGATCGTCAGCGCGTGCCAGCCGCCGGCGCCGAGCTCGACGTCGGGCAGCGCGGCCACGCCGTCGACGACCGGCGCGGTCGCCAGCGCCACGCCGTCGCGCTCGACGGTGATCGCGGTGGCGTCGGCCGGCGGCGCGACGCGCAGCTGCGCCAGCGGCGCCACCCGCGGCTCGTAGGGGCGCAGGCCGTCGACGCGGATGGCCGGCGCCAGCGACGCGCGGCACACCTCGGCGCCGACCTCGAGCCACGCGCCACCGGCGGCGTCGGGCCAGATCCGGCGCGGCGCCGCGGGCAACCCGTCGACGATCGCCCACCCGTCCGCGATCCGGACAAGGGTGGCGCCGCCGGCGACCACCCACAGCCGCTCGCCGCCGCTGGCGACGTGGGCCACCGGCCCGGCGGCGAAGCGCACGCCGCGCCACGGCGGGCCGAGCGTCAGCTGGTCGGCCTCGCGCACCGCGGCGCCGACGCCGGGGACGATCGCCACCTCGTCGACCGGCCCGGGCCGCAGCTCGGCGCGGTCGCGGGTGATCCGCCACAGCGCGCCGGCCGCGGTGGTCAGCCACACCGCGTCGTCGGGGCCAGCGCAGGCGCCGTCGACCCGGGCCAGGCCGCGCGCGCCATCGAAGCCTTGGCCCGCGGCGGTGGTCGGCGCCGACCACTTCCACCACAGCCCCGCCGATCGCTCGAGCAGGCCGCCGGCGGTGGCGATGAACGTGCCGTGCTCGGCGCTCGGCGGACCGCACACCGCGGCCGCCGCGCCCAGCGCGGTCGGCGTCGGCACCACCTCGCGAGCGCCGTCGTCGAGCGTCCACACCTCGCCGCCGATCACCGCCGCCGCCGCGCCGGCGCTGGTCGGGTACAGCGCGGTGGCGTCGTCGATCCGCCACGGCAGCGCGCGGCGGGTCCCGTCGGCGGCGATCACGATCGTCGTCGCGCCCTGGGCCAGCCACAGCTCGCCGTCGGGCGAGTCGCCGCGGACCGTCGCGCCGTCGGTCGGCGTGCAGGTCACGGTCGCGGTGACGTGGGGGACGTCGAGGCCGACCTCCTCGTCGGCGAGCTCGGCGCCGCACGCCGCGCCGAGCGCGACCGTCGCCACCGCGACCGCGTGCGCGCCGAGTCGTGCGCAGAGCGGTGCCGTCGCGTGCGGAGCCACGCGATCGAGAGCCGCGCGAGTTCGGAAGTAGCTCACGGCCGCGAACGAAAGCACGGTGCGGGCCAACGCCACGCGCGATCGCAAGCGCACGACATCACGCGGTCGAACCGATCGACGGTGTGCCAGCCGGTGTCGATCGACCCGAGCCGCGGTGGTCTCGCGACCCCTGCTCAGAAATCTGCGCTCGACGACGAATCTTCGAGGGCGCCGACGGCGACAGTCGGTGTACCGACGATTCGCGCGCGCGAGCTATCTGCTGTCGCGCACGAACAGCAGGTACTGCTCTTCGAGATCGTCGACCTCCATCGGTCGACCGCAGCGCGGGCAGCGCGTCTCGGGCAGCTTGCCGCCGTTGGCGCGGCAGGCCGCGGTCTCGAACAGCTGATCGATCTGCTCGTCGCACTCGGCGCACACCATCGGGGCGAAGAACGACGCCAGCGCGCCGTGGCCGAGGAACCCCGAGACCATGTTGCACTGGTCGACCACCGGCGGCGGGCACTGCACGAAGGTCAGCCGCGCCGACGGCGCGATCCGCCGGACCGCGTCGATCCAGGTGCGCACGCCGAACGAGTTGATGCGCCGCACGCCGCGCAGGTTGACCTCGATCGGCCGGGCGCCCAGCTCGGACAGCGGCGCCAGGTCGGCGTTCTCGTCGATGATGCCGCCGATCGTGACGACGTCGACGCCGTCGCGCTCGGCCACCTCGATGCTGAAGGTCGGACGGGCCGCCATGATCACGCCCCCCGCTTGGTCGGCGGGTCCTGGATGAAGATGTGGAACGACTTCGCCTGCTGCCGGAACCGCTTCATCGTGAGCCGCAGGTCGATCAGACAGATCACCTCGGTGCGATGGCCCGGGTCGACGTTGATCACGAACTTCGACAGCGACTGGAACACCCGGTACAGGCCGATGCCGGCACCGCCCGAGGCCTCCGACAGCTGCTCGGGCCCCTTCACCAGACAACGGTTCAGGTAGCTGACCACGGTCTCCTGGGTCAGCGCGCCGAACGGATCGATCTGCGCCACCGCGATGTAGTCGCCGTCGCACGCGAACTCGAGGGTGCCGACCTCGTCGTCGGCCAGCTCGACCGGCTCGCGCCGCGACAGCCGCGCGTACTTGGGCTCGCCGTCGTCGGTGCGCGGCGCGTTGTAGATCGCGTTGGTGACCAGCTCGTCAGCGACGGTCTCGACCAGCTCGACGACGCGCTCGTTGCAACCCAGCGCCAGCGCGTAGGTCGCCACCTCGTGCAGGTAGTCGAGCTTCTTGCGCGAGTCGCGGATCTCGACCCGGTACGGCTCGACGCCCCACAGGAGGTACTTGCCCAGCCCGAACAGGTCCTGCCGCAGCAGCTTCTCGGCGGTGATGATCAGCTCGTCGGGTTCGATCGGCTCGTCGTTCTTGGCGATGATGTTGCGCAGGAACGGCCGGGTGGCCATCAACGGCAACGTCGCCTCGGTCGGCGCCGTCGAGTGCAGCACCAGCTTGCACCCGGGATAGCGCGCATCGAAGTGCTCGAGGCGCTCGGTCCACCGCGGATCCTCCCGCAGGGGTGGATCGTAGGAGATCATCATCAGGTCCCAGCGCGACTGATCCATCGCGGTGAGCACGCCCTCGTGGTCGGGCGCGGACACCACCTCGGAGCCGGTGGCGGCCAGGGCGCGCTCGGCGACGCGGCGCGCGCGCGGGTCGGGATCGAAGAACAGGATTCGCTTGCCGCGCATGACCCTCGCTGATCATCTTAACAGAACTCGCGCGCGCGCCGCCCGCTCCCGCCGACCAGATCTTCGCGCTTGCGTCGGCCCCGGGCCGCGCCCCTATAATCGTCAGCGACATTGGCAGTACCCGACGATCCTCGACCGACGCATGAGGGTGCGTCCGACGCAGGACCGACCGCGCGCGCGGTCGTGCTGTGCGTCGACGACGAACCCCACAACCTCGACTTGCTCGATCGCGCGCTGCGCAAGCGGTTCGACGTCGTCACCGAGGCGCTGCCCGCCGCGGCGCTGGCGGCCCTCGAGCACCGCCCGGAGATCGCGGTGCTGGTCGTCGATTTTCGCATGCCGGGCATGAACGGCGTCGAGCTCCTCGCCCGCGCCGCGCAGCTCCGCCCCGACGTGCGCCGCGTGCTGGTCACCGGCTACGCCGACGCCGACACCGTCATGGCCGCGGTCAACAGCGGCGGCGTGCACTACGTCGTGCGCAAGCCGTGGCGGCCGCCCGAGCTGGTGACGCTGGTGGCCGAGCTGGTCCACGCCCGGGCGCTCGCCGTCGAGAACCAGCGGCTCGTCGAGGAGCTGCGCGCGGCCAACGACCGGCTGTTGTCGCGCGAGCGCCAGCTGATGCGCTCGCTCGACGATCAGGGCCACGAGTTCGGCCAGACCGCGGCCCAGCTCGAGCGCGTCTCGGAGCAGCTGGCCGCCGCGTCGTTCAAGGACGCGCTGACCGGGCTGTACAACCACGGCATCTTCCAGGAGCGGCTGCGCGAGGAGGTGGCCCGGGCTCAGCGCAACGGCACCGGCCTGGCGCTGCTGTTGATCGACGTCGACGGCTTCGCCCAGGTCAACCACGCGCTCGGCTACCAGGCCGGCGACGCGATCCTGCGCCGGGTGGCCGAGCTGTTGACGGTCGGCGACTCGCCGGGACGAGTCCGCGGCAGCGACATCGCGGCGCGGTTCGGCGGCGAGGAGTTCGCGCTGATCCTGCTCGACACCGGCAAGGCCGGCGCGATCGCCAAGGCCAACCGCATCCGCGAGACCGTGGCCTCGGCCGATCTGGTGCGGGCCTGGGCCGCCGACGCCGGCGAGGTCGGCGTCGCCGCCGATCGCGCCCTGACCGTCACCGTCGGCGTCGCGGCGCTGCCCGACGACGCGACCGCGCCCGACGCGCTGTTGTCGGCGGCCGAGGCCGCGCTGCGGGCGGCCAAGGCCTCGGCGGTGCGCGGCGACGGCGGCCGCGGCCGGGTCCACTTCCTGACCGCCGACGGCGGCAGCCAGGCCGCGGCGCTGGTGGCGGCGCCCGAGCCGCCCGCCGACAGGTTCCGCCCGTACCACGATCGCATGAACGAGGTCGTCGCGATCCTGCAGCGCGACCGCGCGATGAGCTGCCTCTACGTCGACCTCGCCCAGCTCGAGCGGATCCAGGTCGAGCTGGGCGTCGCGCCCCACGCCGAGCTGTACGAGCGCGCCGGCCACGTGCTCGATCGGCTGCGCGGGCCGCTGCTCAAGCCCGGCGATCTGATCTGCCGCTCGAACGACGACGACTCGTACGTGTGCCTGCTGTCGCCGCGCGACGCCAGCCAGGTCGACCTCGAGCGGCTGGCCACCGCCGTCGCCGAGGCGGTCGCCGCGGCGCTCGCGCCGTCGGTGCGCGAGATGCTGCGCGACGAGCCGCGGGTCCACGTCGGCTCGGCCCGGGTGCTGTCCAACCCGATGGTCCGCCACGAGCGGCTGGTGGCGCGGCTGGTCAGCGAGGCCCAGAGCGCGGCGCGGCTGGCCCGCGAGCGCGGCGCGCTGCGCGACAAGGCGGTGCTGCAGGACATCATCCTCGGCGACGCGCTGGTGCCGGTGTACCAGCCGATCGTGTCGATCGTGACCGGCGAGATCTTCGGCCACGAGGCGCTGACCCGTGGCCCGCGCGGCACCCGGATGGAGTCGCCCGCGACCCTGTTCGCGGTGGCCGACGAGGTCGACCTGACGTTCGAGCTCGACCGCGCGTGCTTCCGCGGCGCGCTGCGCCGGGCGGTCGGCCTCGAGCCGGTGCACCGGCTGTTCGTCAACCTGCTGCCGCTGTCGTTCTACGACGCCAGCTTCATCGAGATCGAGGTCAGCCACCTGCTGGC
>Ga0075163_10009254_pt1 | contig 12939 bp, 8 predicted proteins | sample JI1023141ADNA_FD_71478 | JGI IMG/M metagenome (GOLD analysis project Ga0075163, IMG submission 71478) | Wastewater effluent complex algal communities from Wisconsin, to seasonally profile nutrient transformation and Carbon sequestration -... | ecosystem: Engineered > WWTP > Effluent > Algae...
TGAATCGCGTCGATCCACTCGTCGATGTGGCCTTTGACGCGTGGGAGCGAGATGGGGATCTGCTTTGCAGCAGGATGATTGTCCGCGCCGGTGAATTTCGCGTCGCTGTTGAGCTTCACGTAGCATTCGGAGTTCCAGAGGCCGCTTTGGAGCTGGCCGTGCTCGCCGATGAGCAGGCAGCCGGTGCGCGGCAGGCTGCCGAATGTGGCTACAAGCGGCGCGGTGACCTCCGCAGGCGGCAAATCGCCACCGGTGTAGAAATGCAGGCGCACCGGACCGCGATCGCCACGCGCTGCGAATTGAAAATGCACCGTGCAGGCGGCGGCGAAGCTCTCCTTGCCCATGCCGGTGCCGCTGATCTCGATGCGTGACGGGTAGTCGAGGTTCAAGGCGCGCACGGGCATGTTGAAGCCGTGGCAGCAGAAGTCGCCGAGCGAGCCGTTGCCAAAGTCATACCAGCCACGCCACTTCGCCGGATGGTAGATGCCGGCCTTGTAGGCACGCTCGGGCGCGGTGCCGAGCCAGAAGTCCCAGTCGAGCGTCGCAGGGATGGGATCATTGCCCGCAGGGCGTTCCTCACCGCTCGGCCAACTGTGCGTCGGATGCCACACATGGATGTCAGTGATCGCGCCGAAGAAACCTGCGGCGATGAGTTCCATGCTGCGGCGCAGATTGGGCGACGCGCTGCCCTGATTGCCTGTCTGCGTGATCACCTTCGCCGTGCGCGACATCTCGCGCAGTTCGCGTGCCTCCGCGATGGTGTGCGTGAGCGGCTTTTCGCAATACACGTGTTTGCCCGCCTGCATCACGGCACGGCAGATCGGCGCATGCCAGTGGTCCGGCGTGGCGATGACGATGGCGTCGAGCGACTTCTCCTTTTCAAGCAGCACGCGGTAGTCGCGATACACCGCCGCATCGGCCACGCCCGCGCCATGGCGCTTCTTCGAGTTCTCGATCTGCGCTGCATCGACATCGCACAGCGCGCCCACGCGGTGACCGAGTTGCACGATCTTGCTCACGTGGCCTTGAATCTGCCCGCCCATGCCGATGAAGCCGAGGTTGAGCCGGCGCGTCGCTTGTCCGCGCAACAGTCCAGACGGCAATATCAGCGTGGAGGCTGCGGCGGCGGTGTGTTGGAGAAAATGGCGGCGGTTTGATGCGACAACGGATTTCATGGCGATCAAATAAGCCGGTGCTTGAGGTGTTGTTGCATGTTTCGCCGTCGCGAACACCGAAGAAGCGGTTTGGATGCCCCGTTTGTCGTTCATGCGACTCCTTCTCTGCTTTCTTGCCTTGGGTTCCATCCACGCCGCTGAACTCCGCATCGGCTCTTCGACCGTCAGCATCACGCCCGACAGGCCGGTGGCGCTCGCGGGGCAGTTTGGGACGCGCATTTCGCAAAGTGTCGAAGCGCCGATCATCGCCGCCGCGGTGGCGGTCGAATCCGTGGAGGCTGGCAAGCAAGTGGAGCAGGCCATTCTCATCTCCTGCGATCTCGTGGCGATCCATCACTCCGTGCTGGCGCAGTTTCGGCAGCATTTGAAGCCGCTGCTGCCGGACTTCGATGTGCGAAAGGTCGTCGTGTCCGCCACGCACACGCACACCGCACCGGTGACGTCCGAGATTCCCGAGGAGACGCTGATCACCTATCCGATTCCCAAAGAAGGCGTCATGCAGCCGGCGGAATACACGAAGTTTCTCGTCGAGCGCCTGTCGCAGGCCGCCGTGCAGGCCTGGAAGAGCCGCAAGCCCGGTGGCGTGAGTTGGACACTTGGCTTTGCCCAGATCGGCGAGAACCGCCGCTCCGTTTTCGCCGATGGCCACGCCCAGATGTATGCGAAGACCAACGACGCGCGTTTCCGCCACATGGAGGCCGGCTCCGATTCGGGAATCGAGACGCTGTTCTTCTGGAATGCTGAAAAGCAGCTACAGGCCGTCGCGATCAACGTCGCGTGCCCGTCGCAGGAAGTGGAGAGCCGCAGTGCGCTCAACGCCGACTTCTGGCACGACGCACGCGAACAGTTGAAGACCAAATTGAACTTGCCTGATCTCACCGTGCTTGGCTGGTGCAGCGCGGCGGGTGATCAATCGCCGCATCCACAGTATCGCAAGGACGCCGAGGCGCGAATGATCAAGCTGCGCGGCCTCACGCGTCAGCAGGAACTAGGTCGCCGCATCAGCAATGCCGTTTTCGACACGGTCGATGCCGCGAAGGCCGACATCCGCACCGACGCGCCATTCGGCCACATCGTCGAAGACCTGCCGCTGCCGCCGCGTAAGATCCTTGAACGCGAGTATGAAGACGCGAAGAAGAACATCGCGCAATACAGCGTCGTCGAGAAACCGGACAACCGCGTCATCACGATGCTGGCCCTGGAGAAAGGCATCGTGAAGCGATTCGAGGGCGCGGACAAACTCCCGCCCTACGACATGGAGCTGCACGTCCTGCGCCTCGGCGACATCGCCATCACCACGAACACGTTTGAGTTGTATCTCGACTGGGGCATCCAGATGAAGGCCCGCAGCCCCGCGCAGCAGACCTTTGTGCTCCAGCTCACCAACGGCTGCGGCATGTATCTACCCACCGCGCTCGCCATCGAAGGCGGCAGCTACAGCGGATTGCCCCACGTGAACAAAGTCGGCCCTGAAGGCGGCCAGATACTCGTCGATCAAACCGTCCGTGCGATGCAGGCCTTGTTTCCGGCTTCGCCTCCAGCAAAGCCGTGAAGCTTGATCGACGCCGAGGCGACAGCGAACCCCGCCTCGGGTAAAATGCGCAGCGCGCGACGAACAGGAATCAAGCCTTGGCCGGGGCGGCTGCGGCCTTGCCAACACGCGAGCGGCCCTGGAAGGTAGCCCCTTCTTCAAGTTGGAATGATGCCGCCGAGATGTCACCGACGATGGTGGCGGTGGATTTCACTTCACAACGGCCCTGCACGACGACGTTTCCTTCGATCTTTCCGAACACCACTGCCGCACCGGTCTTGATGGTGCCTTTGACAAGGGCGCTCTCGCCCACTGTCACGGTTCCTGCGGAAACGATGTCCCCCTCAACGGTCCCGTCCAACATGAGTTGCTGGGCGAAGGTGATGGAACCCTTAATCACGACGTCTTTGTCTAGTGTATTCATGGCGGCAATAGTGGTGGGATATGAGCGGCCACGGTGGCATCGCTTCCAATGCCCCGCAAGGTGTTCTCCATCTTCCGCCGACATCTGGCAGCCGGGGTTTCCCTTGCCCGCGACGACGAGATTGCTACGCTGGCCACCGTAACAGAGCTGACTCAAACACAACCCTTCAACCAGAGGAAAACTACCAGCCATGAATCGTCGTCACTTCATCACCAAGGCAGCCACGGGAGCCGGATTTCTCATTCTGCCCAGCGGCACCCGCGCCGGCAAGAACGCACCCGGCAACAAGCTCAACGTCGCCCTGATCGGCGTGTGGGGCCGCGGCCTCGCGCACTACGACTCGCTGTCGGAGGAGAACGTCGTCGCTCTCTGCGATGTGAACGAAAAACGCTTCCCGGATGCCTTGAAGCGATTCCCAAACGCGAAGACCTATGTGGACTGGCGAAAGTGCCTGGAGCAAAAGGACCTCGACGCGGTGGTGATCTGTACCGCCGACCACACGCACGCCTTTGTGGCCAACTGGGCGCTGAACCGCGACCTGCACGTCTATTGCGAAAAGCCGCTGGCGATCACCGTCGAGGAAGCGCGTGTCGTGCGGGCGAACTGGCTCTCGAAGAAGGACAAACTCGCGACGCAGGTCGGCATGCAACGCCACGCCGAGCAGAATTTCAATCGCGTCCGCGAGTTGATCCGCGATGGCGCGATTGGCGAATTGAAAGCAGCCTATGCGTGGGGCAACCGCCAGATTCGCCGCGACGGCTACCTGATTGGTGATGGTGCGCCACCGGAGGGATTCCACTACGACCTGTGGCTCGCTGGATCGCCTTATCATCCTTACAACCCCGGCTACTTCTCCGGCGGTGCTGGCGCGAACTGCCTTTCTTGGAACATGTTCTGGGACTTCGGTGCCGGACAGATCGGCGACATGGGCAGCCACACGATGGATCTGCTTTGGAATGCGGTGGATGCCAAGCTTCCGACCTCTGCGGAAGCAAAAGGCGAGGAGTTCAATCCCGACGTGACACCGGTCACCTGCGAGTCGCACTTCGAGCACCCGGCCAATGACTGGCGCGGCCCGATCCGCGTGAGCTGGTATCAGGGCGGCGTGATGCCGACGAATCCAAAGCCCTACATCGACCTCAAGCAGATCGGCCACGGCGCGATGTTCAAGGGCACAAAGGGCTTCGTCGTCTCGGACTTCGGCTCGCGCATCGTTCTCCCTTACGGTGACGAATCCGACCTCACCTACTACAAGCCGCGCACCAAGGAAACCGTGCTGCCGCCCATCGGCCACTTCCAGAAACAGTGGATCAACGCCTGCAAGGACACGAGCCTCAAGACCGCCTGCGACTTCGAGTACAGCGGCAACATGATCGAGCAGATGCTCCTCGGCCTGGTGGCCTACCGGGTCGGCAAGAAGATCGAGTACGATGGCGCGACCGGCAAGGTGACCAACTGCCCCGAGGCAAACGAGTTCCTCGGTCGCAAGTATCGCGAAGGCTGGACGCTGAACGGCTAGCCGCTCACCGCTTCAACGTTTTCGCCACAAACTCGCTCAGCGCCTTGGTCGCCGGATCGTCCGGCAGGCCGAGGTCGTTGTTCAGCTTCACATGACTGGTGTCCTTCGCGCCGAACACAGTCGTCGGCACATCGCTCGCCTTGAGCACCGCGCCAAAATGCACCGCCTGAGCCGTCGTGTCGGGATGCGCTGAAACGTGCAGGATGAGGAAGGGTGGAATCCCCTTCCCTTTCGCCACATGCGTCACGGCGGAGAAGTCTTTGTGCTTCGTGGGGTCATCCCCGAACTTCAACCGGTGACCGTACTTCGGCATCGGCAAGCCGTGGGCGCGATTCCTCGTCTCAGCCACCTCGATGATGGCTGGAATGTCGTAGGTGTCGCCATCGACCGGCACGCAGCCGATGAGGCTAGCGAAGGATGCGCCCGCCTCCTTCAAGTAGCGGTCGTCGGTGCAAAGGATGGCAGCGAGCTGCGCGCCGGCAGAGTGTCCGCCGACGAGGATGCGCTTGGGATCGCCTCCATGTTCGGCGATGTGCTTCTGCACCCAGCCAAAGGACGTGGCGCAATCGCGGATGAGAGTGCCCATGTCCACATCGGGCAGCAGGCGGTAGTTCGTGGACACAAAGACGAATCCCTTTTCCATGAACCACTGCGGCTTCAACTTCACGTCCGTCTTGTCACCCGTCTGCCAGCCGCCGCCGTGAATCCAGAACACGACAGGCGCGTTTTTCGCATTCGGCGGTGTGTAAATGTCGAGCACATGCCTGGCGTGCCCGTTCTCGACGTAGGGGATGTCGCTCTTGGTTGGTTTGGTTTCGGCTTTGGCTGAAGCCGGCAAAAGCAGCGCTGCTGCGAACAGAAGGGTGGCGGTGTGTTTCATAAGTGTGGAAGCAGGTAGCGATACGCATCAATCAGCTGACTCTCTCGATGACGAGCGCTGACGGACAGAGGGAGTCAGCCTTCCGCCTCGGCTGCGATGCGACGATAAAGTCTCTTCGCCTCTTCAAAAGCCTCCTTCGCGGCGGCACGTTCGGCAGGCGCGATGTTCTTCTCCCGCACGCGCCAGAGTTGGTCGATGCAGGCGATGCACCACTGCGCGCTTTGTTTGGAAGCACGAATGGGCTTGTCGGCGACGATCACATTGACCGGATTCGTGTGAAGCTGAGGGAAATGCCGCAGCGCCACCCAACTGCTGCGCGCGATCTCGACCGTGAACGCGACCTCGTGCGTTTGATCGTCGGCTGGCACATCGCGGGCGGCGGCGACGAGTCCGTTGACGATCAGTTCGACCCGACGCTTGCCGCTGGCGAAGGGATTCTCCCCCGTGGTGTCGTGGTAGTGAACCGTGTCACCCACGAGCCGCCGGCCGCCGACGGGCACCGCGCCGCCGTAGGCGATCTCCAGCGGCGTCTCGGAGCTGAACGCGACTTTGGCGCGCGCGGTGACGCGCCCCGGTTTGTCGAGTCGCACTTCGTCACCAGACGGCTTGCCTTCGACATTGAATCCCGGCGCGTGCGCGTAGCCGTCGCTCACATAGCTGCGCCCCTTCGCGAGGCCTTCGCACCATTTGGCAAAGTCGATGCGCTTGATGCCGCCGAGCTGCACATAGGTGCGGCCCTGGCCCACGCGCGTGCCGCTCATGCAGGGATAATCCGTCTCACCTGCGCACTTCAGCGGGAACCCGCAGTTCATCAAGTGATACCACGCATTCCACTCCAGCAGCCGCGCAGTGTCCATCGCACTGATGAAATCGCACGCGCCGAGTGCGGTGCTGACAAAGATCTCGTGCCCACCCGTGTCGGGGATGGCGACGTTCGGCAGCGTGTCGATTACACGCTCGTGGCTGGAGGTCAGCTCGGCTTCGTTCAAGCCGCCGTCGTGATCCGCGTCGATCTTGTCGAATGGTTCCGGCAGCACCATGTCGGTGAGTTCCGCGAGCGTTAGCCGTGCATCCTTGTTCGTGTCGGACAGGTCGATCATCCGCTTCGCCGCCACCGGGGCCGTCACCTGCATCCCGCTGCCCGAGTGCGGATAGCCTGTGAAACCGCCTTGCGCCTTCGTCCAGCGAAGCGCGGGTGTCGTCCACGTCGGCCAGCCCTTGGTACCGTCGGCTCCAGGGAACACAAGCTCGCGCAAATTCAGCAAGCAAATGTGACCGAGCGCGGCGGAGCCGAAACCGCTGACCTCCATGTCGTAGCGCAGCGCAGTCATTGGCTCGCTCAGCGAATGCTCGCTCCCGCCAAAGAACGGACGCTGATGCTCGAAACCGTAACCCCACGTCAGCACGCAGCCGACGTTCAGCCCCTCGCCCTTCACCTGCGCGAACATGTGCTCGGGCAACATGCCGACATCCGGCGAGGTGTAGTGCGCACAGCCCGCCGCATGGATGTGATGATCCCCGCTGTAGCACCCGTGATCCGCGGCGTTGAACCATCGCTTCAGCTTCACCGCGAGCCTGGTCTCTTGAATGTCAGGCACTGTCACCGTCCGCCGCACCGTGTGATACTCCGGCCCGCGCGATGCCTCCATCGTGAACTCACCCGGCGGCAGCAGCACCGTGCCTCCATCAGCGCGGTAGATGTGCTTCTGGAAAAAGAAGTCAGGCGCGAGACGACGTGCCTGTGGTGGGAAAACATGGCCGCGCGAGTCGGAGAAGGTCAGCCGCGCGGTGGTCGGGCTGCCGTCGAAGTCCCTCACCTCCAGCTTCACATTCACCGCTGGGCGCACATCGAGCAGCACCGGCAACTCGGCGCGGAAACCGAGATCCTGCGTGCCCTGCCCGATGTCGAAGGTCAGAGTCGCCTCGCGCTTGCCGGCTTCGCTGGAGTAGATCAGCGCGATGGCATACTCGACCTCCAGGCCGCTGAGACTCGCCGTCATCGGCGGCTGGTCAAACAGGCTCAACTCCAGGAAGCGATGCTCGCCGCGTGTGTTCTCGTTCTCGCGCAGGTGCGTCTGGCGCTCGCGCTCCATCGTACTCTTCGCCACACCCGCATACGGCGGCCCTGCCTGTGGGCTGCCGATGCGCAAGCGCGATGCGCTGACGGCGTGATTGAGCACCTTCACCAACACTGGCGTGTAACCTGCCTGCTGCACCACGGCTCGCGCCGGACCACGCTGTACTTTCACGCGGAACTCAGGATTGATGTCCACCACGCACAGCACCATCGGGTCCAGCGCCGCCTGCACGCCGGCCGCATCACGCGCTGTGACTGCCGCTTGCAACTTCGAGCGCACCTCATCAGCCAACGGCACGCCAAGAAAATCAAGCGCCTGCACCACTCGCCTCGCATTGGCCGCGAGAGGCTGGCCCTCGACCTCAATCACCGGCAGCATGTCGGCAGCGCTGGCAAATGCGGCGATCAAGAGAGACGTGAACTGGAGTTTCATCGACGGGTGAAACGAGTGCTGGTGGTGGGATCGATCAATTGCGAGCCATTGTCCATCCGTTGAGATTATGCTTCACCACTTCCCTCATCGCGATCCCCGCGCAACGCTGGCCAATCACGACCCTCGCTTGATCCGGAGGGGCGTCATGCTTTGTTCGACGGTCATGCGCTTCCCCGCCCTGCTTGTTGCCTTGTCCGCGTTGAGTTCCGACCTTCCCGCAGTCGAACCGTCGCTATTGCGCCCCAGTCCGAGAAAGCACCTCGTCTTTGATCCGCGCGTGATCCACACCGCGCAAAACGCGAAGCGAGTGCTCGGCTCACCCGAGAAGGCGGCGGAGAATCCTTTGTTCGTGGCCGACAAGCCTTGGGAGAATTCACTGAACAATCTCTACCCGAATGTGTTGTGGGATGAGAGCGAAAAGGTGTTCAAGCTCTGGTACAAATGCGTGCTCGCCGACAAAGAGGTGATCGCGAAGATGGATGGACCGAGCACGGTTCACGATGTCGGCTGGTATCTGCTGTATGCGACCTCGAAGGACGGCCTCAAGTGGGACAAGCCGAAGCTCGGCCTGCACAAGTTCGACGGCAGCGCGGAAACGAACATCGTCGCGCGCGATTGCCCTAACGTGGGTGTCTTCAAGGACGAGCACGAGACCGACCCGGCGCGGCGATACAAGATGGTGTCTGACGTAGGCCTCGGTAAGCCGCAGGTTCGATTCTCGCCCGACGGCATTCATTGGGGGCCAGTGTCCGAAGTAAAAGGCTTCGGCGCGCAGAATGGCGACACGCACAACAACGCCTTCTGGGACGAGCCGACGAAGAAATATCAGTGGTTCACGAAGCTCTATCTCGGCGAGCGCACAATGGCGCGCTTCGAGAGCGAGGATTTCCTGAACTGGCGCAATAGCGGCATGGTGCTGCGCTCGACCATCAGCGAAGGCCGCGCAACACAGACGTATTGCATGACGCCGTTCCGCTATGGCAGCATCTGGCTGGCCTATGTGATGATGTATCACCCAGGCAGTGGGCGTGGCGTCGATTGCGAGTTGGCTTGGAGCGCGGACTCGGTCAAATGGGAGCGCCTGCTTCCCGGCACGCCGTTCATTCCGCGCGGAGCGAAGGGCACCTACGACAGCGAGTGCATCTACGCCATGGCCGGCCCACCGGTGGTGCGGGACGGCAAGCTGCTCATTTTCTACGGTGGCGATGATTTCCCGCATACGGGCTGGAAGCGTGATTGCGTGCCATGCCTCGCGCGGCTGCCACTCGATCACTTCGCGGGCTACGCGCCCGTGGAAAAGGAGAAACCCGCGACGCTCTTCACGACGAAGCTCACCGTGACCGACGAGCCGCTGCGCATCACCGCGAATGCGTCGGGCGGACGGATCAGGATCGCAGCCATCGACGACATCGCGGTGGGCATTGATGAAGTGGAGGAAATCACCACGGATGTGACGGACTTCGCGGTGAATTGGAAGCACGACGGAATCGCCAAGCACAAGGGCCGGAACATCCATCTTCAGTTCGAACTCACCAACGCCAGCCTGTGGACCCTCAGCGGGATCGACCTCGCGAGCACCGACGTGCCGGAGAAACTCAGCCCGCTTAAGAATCCGCATCGGGTCACGGCACCCGTCGCCGCAACGACGATCTCGTTTGATGCGGGAGTGGAAGGCTGGAAGGCCGTCGATCAGATCACGCATCACGCGGGCGGCGGAGCGAAGGGCGGCTACGTTTCCCTATCACGCAAAGGCAGATCACTTCCCATTGCCAGCTCGCCTGTCGGAGACGCATCCCTCGCTGGCGATTGGCCGTCGAAGTTCGGCGGCAAGGAGGCCACGATCTCATGCTCGGTGCGCTCCGCGAAAGTCGGCGGCAAGGTACAGATCGAAATCTTCGCCAGCGATGTCGCACCGTGGCACTACCAAACAGACGTCACTTTTGGTCCCTACTGGAAACAAGCCGTGGCAAAGCTGCGCTACGACTGGAGCGACGAGGAAGCCACCCAGGCAGGCTGGCGAAAGTCAGCCACCGGTTTCTCATGGGCGGAGACAATTCAGAACGTCGGCAAGATCGTGATCGTACCGACCGCGGCGGGCGCGCTGGATACCTTTGATCTCGATGAAGTCTCCGTGAGCGGCCAGACGAGTCGCTAGCCGACGCCTCACGGGGTCTATCGCGCTTCGGGCTAAGCGAGCATCGGTATTAACTCTCGCGCGGCGGAGCGTCGGAAGCGGCGAGTTCGACGAAGACATCTTCGAGACTGGGCAGCTGCTGGTGCAGCTCGCGGACGCGCCATTTCTCGCGCAGGGCGAGATCGAGGATGGCCTCGCGGATGTCGTTTTGCGACTCGACGCGGACGCTGATCACGCGCCAGCCGTCGTGCGGTTCGTCCTCGGAGGCTTTGCGCACGCCGGGCAGTTTCTCGAGTTCCTGGATGACCTTGCCGTTGCCTTGCAGTTCAAGATGCACGGTGGCGGCGGCGCGGAGTTGCTTGGTGAGATTCCGCGGGGTGTCGCACGCGCGGATGCGCCCGTGGTGGATCATGATGACGCGGTCGCAGACTTGCTCGACCTCGCTCAGGATATGGGTGGAGAGCATGACGGTCTGCTGCTCCCGCAGGCCGAAGAGCATCTCGCGCACATGGCGTATCTGCGTGGGGTCGAGGCCGTTGGTCGGCTCGTCGAGGATTAGCAACGGCGGCTTGGCGATGAGGGCATCTGCGAGGGCGACGCGCTGGCGGTAGCCTTTGGACAAATTGCCGATCAAGCGGCGGCGGACGTCGGTGATGCCGCACATGTCCATCACCTCGCCGGTGCGCTGGCGGAGATTGTGGCCGCGCAGGCCTTTCAGCTCGCCACGGAAATGGAGGTACTCTTTGACCCGCAGGTCCGTGTAGAGCGGGGCGTTCTCCGGCATGTAGCCGACGTTTTTCCGCACCTCGATGGAGTCGCGGAAAACATCGTGCCCTGCGACGAGCGCGCTGCCGGATGTGGGCGGCATGTAGCCGCTGAGGATGCGCATCGTCGTCGATTTGCCGGCTCCGTTTGGTCCGAGGAAGCCGACGATCTCCCCGGGCCTGACGAAAAACGAAATGCCATCAACCGCGACGCGTCCTGCGTACTGCTTGGTGAGGTCCTGGACTTCGATCATGGTTCGTGGGTCGGCTGGCTTGCGAATCGGGCGGCCAGTAAACCTGTTTTCAGGGAAAAGACAACCGGCGGGCAATGCTTTTGTCCGCGATCAAGGGGATGGAGCACGGAGTGTCTCAATTTCCAGGAGTGCTGCGGCCTTGCATGGCGAAAGTTGATCGACAGTTTATGCGTCTCGCATGTCATTCTCTCCCACACGATCCGGCCCGTTTCCTGAAACGCCGTGGACGCATGTCCACCGCGCGGCAGGCGGGCAGGACACGCTGGCGGGCGCGTCTCTGGAGACGGTGTGCCGGATGTATTGGGCTCCGCTTTATGCCGTAGCGCGACGGGACGGGCTGAGCCCGGCGGAGGCGGAGGATGTGACGCAATCGTTCTTCGCGCAGCTGTTGGAAGATGAAACGCTGAAGTCCGTCGATCCCACCAAAGGCCGCCTGCGCTCCTATTTGCTCACGGCGATGAAGCACTTCATCTCCAACTGGCGGCGCTCCGACCGCACGATCAAGCGCGGCGGCGAATTTCTGCGCGTGGACTTCGACACGAGCGGCATCGAGGCGGTGTGCGCACAGCAGGGCCACGGGCTCTCGCCGGATGAATTCTTCGAGCGACGCTGGGCTGCGACGTTGCTGAATCACGCGCTCGAATCGATGGAGCAGGAAATGGTGCACGCGGGCAAGCAGGAGGTGTTTGCGGTGCTCGGTGAATTCATCCTCGCGCATGGCAAGGAGGCGCAGCACGGCGAAGCAGCGAAGAAGCTGGGCATGAATGAAGGCGCGGCGCGCGTGGCCGTCCACCGCCTGAGAAAACGCTACCGGCAACTCGTCCGCGAGCATGTGGCGGCGACGGTAGGCAGCGAGGCGGAGGTGGACGACGAACTGCGGCATCTGATCAGCCTGTATGCCGCCTAAGCCTCAGAAATGCGACATCTGCCACACGGCGCTCGAGACGCAAGGCACGCGCTCGTTTTGCCCTGCGTGCCTTTTGCGGCAGGTGATGGGTGATGATGACGAGAACGAAGAAACGGCAGTGCTGCCGATGCAGGCACCGCCCATCGCCACTTCATCGGACATGCCGACGGTGCCGCGCTACACGCTGACATCGAAGCTGGGCGAGGGCGGATTTGCCACGGTGTATCACGCCATGCAGCACGAGCCCGTGCGACGCGAGGTGGCAGTGAAGGTGCTGAAGCCGCAGGTGGCGACGGCGCATGTGCTGGCGCGTTTTGAAGCCGAGCGCCACACGCTGGCGCGGATGGAGCATCCTGGAATCGCGCGCTTGTGGGACAGCGGCGTGACGACGGATGGCCAGCCGTTCTTCGCCATGGAACTCGTGCGCGGCGAGCCGATCACGACCTACTGCACCCAGCATGAGCTGCCGTTGAATGAGAGGCTGGAGCTTTTCCGCGGCATCTGCGGTGCCGTGCAGCACGCACATGAGAAGGGCGTGCTGCATCGCGACCTAAAGCCCTCGAACATCCTCGTGGCTTACGATGGGCGCGAGCATCGCGAGGTGAAGATCATCGACTTCGGCATCGCCAAGGCACTGGAGGTGACGCCGGGCACGGATGACACCGGCTCCGTGACCGCCCTACATCAGACCGTGGGCACGCCGGGCTACATGAGTCCCGAGCAGGCGGTGTGGGGCGCGCGCAGCGTGGATGTGCGCTCGGACTTGTATGCGCTCGGCGTGGTGCTCTACGAGCTGATCACGGGCCGCACGCCATTGCAGGTGGAGCGGCTAACGGATGAA
>Ga0075163_10009255_pt1 | contig 12937 bp, 8 predicted proteins | sample JI1023141ADNA_FD_71478 | JGI IMG/M metagenome (GOLD analysis project Ga0075163, IMG submission 71478) | Wastewater effluent complex algal communities from Wisconsin, to seasonally profile nutrient transformation and Carbon sequestration -... | ecosystem: Engineered > WWTP > Effluent > Algae...
AGCCCCTTGCGCGCATGGGTGCTCTCCACCAGAAAATCCGGGGCGAGGTCCACCAGCGCGTCCAGCACCGTGTCGGCGGGGTCGTCGCAGCAGGTGTGGACCTTCACTTCGTAGGCGATCTCCCGCCTCCCGAAGGCGCGGAGCCGCGCGTTCGGGTCGAGCGGCCGCGCCGGTTTCCTGCCGTCTTGCGCGTGCACGCTCACCAGGCGGGCGCCGGTTTGCGAGGCGAGCACCATCGCGTGCAAGAAGCCGGGATCCTGATCGCTGAAGTCCGTGGCGTGCGCGATCGTTCGGAGATGCATCATGGCAATGCTCCAGTCGGGGTTCAGCTGGCCGGTGGGAGCAAGGTTCGGACCGAGCCGAGGAATGCGGTCCGATACGCGGATCCTGCGGCGCGACCCCGCAAAATACGCGCCCGTCGCAAGGAATGCAGCGTCGGTCAGAAGAGCGGAATGGGGTTCAGCGCCGCCCCCATGTCGGCCGGCAACTTGCCGCGGTCCTTGGTGTCCCCCTGCCCGAGGGTGCCGTAGATGTTCCGACCGAAGCACTTCACGTCGTTGCCGATGAGCGCGCAGGTCTGGGTATCGGCGGCAGTCACCGCGCGGACCTTCGCGCCCGGACCGAGATCGATGCTCGCCAGGTTCGACCCCATCTGGTTGACGGTCCAGCCCCAGGAGGTGAAGCCCCCCGGGAGCGGACCGAGCTGGCCGTCGAAGTCCGCTCCGAAACAGCGGAGCTCGTCGTTGTCGAGGACGACGCAGGTGTGGTTGATGCCGACGCCGATGCCCTTGGCCTTGTGGCCCTGACCGAGATCGATGGCTTTGAGCGCTGCGCCCATCTCGCCGGCGGTGTCGCCCCGGTTGTTGATGTCGCCGGTGCCGCACTGTCCGAAGTAAGCGTTGCCCCAACACTTCACCGTGTCGTCGTCGAGGAGCGCGCAGGTGTGCTGGGTCCCCGTGCCAATGGCCTTCGCCTTCCGTCCCGGCCCAAGGTCCACCGCCCTGAGCGCGTCACCCATCTCACCGGCGCCATCGCCTCGGGTCGTGAAATCGCCGTAGCCGAGCTGGCCGGAGGAGCTGCTGCCCCAGCACTTGACGTCGTCGTTGTCGAGGATCGCGCAGGTGTGCTCCCCTCCGGCGGCTACGTGCTTCGCGGTGCGACCGGTGCCGAGGTCGACGACCTTGAGGCCGTCGCCCAGGTCCGCGACCACGCCGCCTCGGCTCCGCGTGTCGCCGGCGCCCAGCTGACCACGGGAGTTGAAGCCCCAGCAGCGGAGCGTGCCGTCGTCGAGGATGGCGCACGTGTGCTCGTAGCCGACCGCGACCTCCTTGGCGGTGCGACCGGTCGGGAGTCTGACCGCGGCGAGGTCGGTCCCCATCTCCTTGGGGTTGTCGCCGCGAGTGTCGAGATCGCCGAGCCCGAGCTCGCCGGTGCCGTTGTACCCCCAGCACTTCAGCGAGCGGTCCCCGAGCACCGCGCAGCTGTGGCGATCGCCCATCGCGACCTGGGTGACCTGCGCGGATGGGCCCAGGTCCACGGGCAAGAGCATCTTCCCCATCTCGTTCGGCTTGCTCCCGCGCGACGCGGTATCCCCCAGTCCCAGCTGGCCGACGTCGTTGCGACCCCAGCACTTGAGCGAACCTCGCGCTTCCACGACGCACGCTCGATCGAGGGCCGCAGCGACCTGCACGATGGTGGGGAACGGCAGGGGCTCGGCGTCCTTCCCGGCGTCACCCGGCGACGTCACGTCGGGGCGGGAGGCGTCGATGGGGTCGCCCGCATCGCCCGCATCGCCGGGCGCCGGCGGAACGACGACCGCGGAGAGCTCGATGCCGCAGGCCCCGGTCAGGACCATGACTGCGATAGCCAGGGCGGACGACGACGCACGGAGGGTGGGAGCGCGCATGGATGCAAGCATACTGCGACGGCCGGAGAATGCCCGAAATGAGCGACGCCGCCCAGCGAGTGCCGGGCGGCGCGTTCCGGCGGTAACCGGTCTTCAGGGAACGTCTTTGACGAAGAGGCCCTTGCCCGGCTGGGTGAAGAGCACCTTCTTGCCGGCCAGCGCGAGATCGAGGCCGGGGTCGACAGCGGTGAGCAGCGGGGTCGCGGCGCCAGCGCCCGCCACGTCGAGCAGCTTGTAGTCGAGGACCGTGGTCTTCTGGCCGCCCACCGTGATCTCGGTGGGGTTGTCGCCGATGATGATCTTGGAGCTGCCGGCGATGCTGCCGCCGAACGAAGAGATCTTCCCGAGGTCCTTCTCGGCGCCGCCGCCCGCAACCGGGCGCGCCTTGAGGACGGTGGCGGTGGCCGGGTCCGGCAGGTACAGCGCGTGCGAGCCGTTGCCGGTGAACCCGATGGGGAGCGCGGTAGCGGCTGCCACCAGGACGGTGGGCGCGGCAGCCGCCGCGGTGCCGGAGAGCTGGATGTCGAAGCGGGGCGACTGGGCGGTGCCGCCCGGCGCCAGCTTGTGCGAGAGCAGGTACTTGAAGTCCGACGAGAAGCCGAGGAGGCCCATGGCGCCGGCGTTGTCGACCAGCGTGACCACGTTGGCCGCGGTGGTGGTGGCAGCCTTGTGGATGGCGCCCTGGTTGGTGCGATAGAAGACCGCGGTCCCGTCGTCGGAGATGACGCCCTCCGCGATCCCACTCTCCACTGCGATGGACGTGACGGTGCCGGCGGCCGAGATGGAGTACGCGCGGCCCACGCCGGGGCGGGTCCAGGCGAACACGCGATCTCCCGCGGCGCTGGCGTTCACCAGCGGGTTCTGGCCGGTGGCGATGGTGACCGGGGCTCCGGTGTCCTCGCTGCGGCGGATGGTGGCCGTGGTCTGCGCGCCGGTGCACGTGGCGGAGAACAGGTACTTCCCCTGGAAGCCGAAGTCGGGGTCGCACGCGTTCGCGGCGTTGCCGCGCGCGAGCGGGCTCTGGACGACGTTGGCCGCAGTGGCAAAGGTGGTGAGCGAAACCACGAGCTCGTCGTTGGCGCCCACATGGCGGATGAAGCCGACGCGCGTTCCGTCCGCAGAGCCGGCCACGAAATCGGCCGCCGGCGCCAGCGCCGCAGCGTCCTTGAGCCCGTTGGCCTTGGTCCAGATCTGGAGCTTGGCGTTTCCGGTCGCGCCGTCGGTGCCGGTCCACAATCCGACCACGCCTTGGGAGACCTGGAAGGAATCGTCGGTGGGCTTGCCAGGGCTGCTCAACTTGAGATCGGCGGCGATGACGGTGGGAGCGCCACCGGTGATGGCCACTGCTTCGAGGGAGATCTTCGCGCCGAAGGAGAGATAGACGGCGGTGCCGTCGGGCATCACGCCGACCACCTGGACGTCACCGGCCTTGAGCAAGGTTCCCTGCTCCTGAACGCCGCCGTCGCCGCCGTCGGTGGAGGGACCACCGTCGGAGGTGGGACCGCCGTCCTTGCCGGTGTTGCCACCGGAGTCCCTGGTGCCGGAGTCGAACGTGGGGAGCTCGATGCCGGTTCCGTTGTCGCTACAAGCGAGGAAGGCTGAAGCAGGCAGGAGAGCAACCAGGGCGAGCGCGAAGGGACGAAGCTTCATCGGGAGAGACACCTCGAAAGGGGTAGACTCGCGCACCTTAGCGCGGCCGCCGATGCCTGCAACCCAAGTGCGCCACGTGTACGAAAGCGAGGGCGCCCGCCCTCAGCGTGGAGGGCGGGCGCATGACGACGTTGCAAGGGGAGGCTCGCGCCTCCGGAGCGACGGAGAGGCTCGCGCCTCCGGAGCGACGGAGAGGCTCGCGCCTCCGGAGCGACGGAGAGGCTCGCGCCTCCTTCGCTACGGAGAGGCTCGCGCCTCCTTCGCTACGGAGAGGGCTTACTGCCGCGCGGCACCGCCTCCCGGCGGTAGGCCGTTGATGGCGATGGCGCCGTGACGATTCACCAGGGGCTGATGATACGGGAAGCCATCCTTGTCCTCCCAGAGCTCGAGCTCACCCTTGGTCTTGATGTGCAGGATGTCGTCGAGGAGGCAGATGCCCCAGTGGCAGATGTCCTTGATCTTGTACCAGGCGTAGACGCGTCCCTTGAGGAAGTTCACGTCGAGCGACGAGGTGAAGTCGAGCTTGAGCGACGGCTGCTCCGTGTTCATCAGGAGGTTCAGGGTCGTCGGCAGCTTGGCGTCGACCACCGTGAGCTCCGCGCGGATGCCTCCCTCCGCCAGCTTCATGAGCTTCTTGCTCCCGACGATGAGACGCACATCGGGATTGACGTTCACCGAGAGCTCGGGTCGCACCCCGAGATCGCACTTGAGCGAGGGCGCTGTTGCGTCGCTGGCGACGGTAGGCCGTAGCGCCATGGTGGCGGAGCCGTCCATGCCGCCCTCGATGCGCACCAGCGGCACGATGGAGAAGCCCAGGGACACCTTCGGGGACTTGAACGTGCGGTCGAGACGCTCGTCCTTCACCGAGCCGGACTTCTTGAACACCGGCGTCGACTGGCCGATGAGGTACAGCGCGGCATTGCCCGAGGTCGTCCGCTTGTTGTCGACGGTGGTGGCCGACGCGTCACCCATGAACTTGATGAGCGAGATGTCCTTGCCGTGCAGCGAGATGCCGTTGTCCCACACCGCCGAGCAAGACTCGGTCTGCAGGTTGGGCGTCTTCTCGCCGGCCGAGAACGACGTGTAGGCGGCCACCACCTTCTTGTCGCCGAGCGCCTTCTCCCAGTGCACCTGGGCCTGGGGCTCCTTGGGCGTGCAGGTCGTGCAGGTGACCGGTGCGGGCTTCGGCGGCGCCCCGCTCGGCGCGGTGCTGGGAGCGGTGGTCGGTGCCGTCGAGGGCGCCGTCGTAGGCGCGGTGCTGGGCTTGGGTGTGGGACCGAACGTCGGCGCCGGTCGGTTGGTCTTCGGCGACGAGGGCTCGGGCGGGGCCTCCGGCGGCGGCGCGCTGCTATTGAAGTCTCCGCCGTTCTTCTTCAGCTGGTCGAGCTCCTGCCTGTGAGCGGCCTTCTGGGCGTCGCGCTTCGCGGCGGTGCCCTCGATCGCCCAGCCGTGGGCCGGGAGCGCAGTGAGCGACCCGCCCTGCTTCGCGCTCTCCTGCTCCGTCTCGTCGGCGGCGTCCAGGATCTCCTTCACCGTCAGCGTCTCGCCCTTGCCCACGTCGATCTTCTCGTTGCCGTCGAACTTGGCGAGGGCCTCGGCGCCGGTGAGCTCCTTGCCGTCCTTCTGGATCTTGGCGGACAGGCGCTTCTGGAGGGTGGGCGAACGAAAGGTGTAGGCGGTGAGCTGCACCGAGGCGGTGGCCCCCCGCCCGGTGGAAGGGCCGGGGCCGCGCGGAAGGGCCAGCGCCGAGCCGCTCGCCCCCAGCACACAACCGACGAGAATGACCGTACGCAAACGCTTCATGAGACCCTCCGTGCGGGGAAAACGACGAGCCCGGTCTCCGTGAAAGAGACGCGGCGTGCTCTTCCACTCCCTTCGAGCACGCAGCGTGCCGCCCCGAGCCGGGCGAAAACCCGGGCAAATTCCAGGTGGGCGACCGGCACCGGCCATGGGCGCGCCCGGGGTGCGCCCGCTTCGGTTCGCGCTCGCTCAAGCCGTCGTCGGTGTTGCCGTTCGACCCAACGAGGAGACGCGACGCATGTTCTGGCGCAAGAAGCCCGAGACCCAGGGACCGTCCGTCGCGTCCGTTCGCCCGGCCGATGCGGGCGCCGGCGCCGAGCTCGAGCGCGCTCTCGAGACCACCGCGGAGCTCTTGCGTACGCTCGGTCGCCACGCCTTCGATCTGCCGCAACGGCCGGCGGTCCGCGTCGGGCAGGACTTCGAACAGTGGGCGTCACACCTCCTGGTGCTGAGCCCGCCGCCGGCACACGGCGGCGAGGCGCAACCGAGCGAAGGCCCGCGGCGGCGAGAGTGGCGCAAGCTCGTGCGCTTTCTGGGCGCACACCGGCAAGAGGAAGAGCGCCACGTGGTGCAGAGCACGAGCGATCTCCGCGATACGGTGCTCACGTTCGTGAAGTGCATCGGGCGCGCCTCGCTGGCAGATGGCAAGAACGCGCGGACGCTGCGCTCGCGGGTGGAGCAGCTCGAGGCGGCGGTGGAGAGCAACTCGCTGGAAGAGCTCAAGAGCAGCGCGCTCGAAGTGGCCCAGGCGGTGAGCTCGGTGCTGGAAGAGCAGCAGAAGCGCGCCACCGAACAGACGTCGGAGCTACGCGACAAGCTGCTGCGACTCCAGGATCAGCTCGACCTTGCCAACCGCGAGGGCGCCACCGACGCCCTCACGCGCCTGCAGAATCGCCGCGTCTTCGACACCGCTCTGGAGCGGGCGGTGGCGCTTGCACCGGTGCTCTCGCGCCCGACGTGCCTGCTCATGGTCGACGTCGATCACTTCAAGGCCATCAACGACCGCCTGGGCCATCCGGGCGGCGATCGCGTGCTGCGCGCCGTGGCCGACGCGCTGGCCCGGGCATTTCCCCGGCGCGGCGATCTCGTCACGCGGTACGGCGGCGAGGAGTTCGCCTGCCTCCTCGGGGATACCCCGGCCACGGAGGCGCCCAAGCTGGCGGCGCGCGTCCTCGAGGCCATGCGAAGACTGCGCGTCGAGCACGAAGGTACGGAGATTCGCGTGACTGCTTCCGCGGGCTTCGGCGTGCTGGGCGTGGGTGAGACCGGCGAAGCCTTCGTGGCGCGGGTGGATCGCGCACTCTACGAGGCCAAGCACACCGGCCGCGATCGCGCCTGGGGCGCGGCTCCGTTCGCGGGGTGACGCGGATGCTTCGCGACCTTTCGCGAAGCGCGGGCGCCTGTGCGAGCGCACTTCGCGATGCGTCGCGAGCCGCATTTTCCCCGCTCGATCGCCGTGCGAGGGGTGGCCCCGCGCGCTAGCGTAGGCGCATGAAGCGTGCGGCCGCCCTTGCTCTCGCCCTCGGCACCGGCCTCGTCGTCACGTCGGCTTCGGCCACGCCGCCGGGCCCCCCCGGCTACAGCGGCAAGCCGAACCTGCTCGACCCATCCGGTGCAGGTTGCACCAAATGTCACGGTGGCGGTCCCACCCCGACGCTGAGCCTCACCGGCCCCGACACCCTGCCCGCCTCGGGCGTGGGCACCTACACGCTCAAGGTCGCAGCCAGCTCCGGCACCGTGCGCTGCATGGTGGCAGCCACCGATCTCGCGGAGCTGACGCCGATGAGCGCCACCGTCGAGAAGTCGTTCGACGAGCTCACGCCCGCGCCCGCTGGCGGCGGCACCTGCGTGTTCCAGCTCAAGGCCCCGGCCAAGGGCCCCCTCACCATCTGGTACGCCGGGGCCTCCATGAACGGTCGGGGCACCAGCGGTGACGGCTACGCGAGCGCGAAGCGCGACATCACGGTGGTCTCGGCCGGCCCGGGTGACGCCGGCCCCAAGCCCACGGCAGACGGCGGCGCCCAGGACGGCGGCACGCAGCCGGTCGGTGACGCGACCGTCGGCGACGCGGGGAGCAGCGGGAGCAGCGGGACCAGCGGCCAGAGCGCGACGAACGACGATCTGCCCGGCGACGGTGGTTGCTCGAGTGCTGCTTCCCCGGCGCCTTCGCTCTTCGCCGCAGGGGCGGTGGCTTCGCTCCTGCTGGCGCGCCGCCGGCGCCGCTGAGCCGGGCTCACTCGCCGGTCCACCGCAGGGTGCAGCGACAATCGCGGTGACCATCCGCGACGCAGCGAAGCGGCTCGACGGTGACGTCCTTGCACCCCAGGGTCTCGAAGAGCGCAGCGGTGGTCTCTTGCACGAGAAGGCACAGGATCGGGTGGTGGCCGGCCCAGTTTCCGGTGATCGAGAGCGCTTGGTGGTCGCCCATTTCGATGCGCCGCTCGCCGGTGTCGTGCAGCAGACGGAAGAGCCACTGCACGTGGCGGGCGTAGAGCCGCGGCGAGAGGATCTGCTGCGCCACGAAATGGTAGATGCCGGTCCGGAGCGGCCGCATGCCCTGGCGTGCGGCGTCACGGGCGAAGGTGCGTCGCTTCGCCTCGTCGAGGTCGCCGAACACGTTCTCGAGGACCTTGTGGACGATGCGCGCGTCGTACCAGGCGCTCGCCAGGATCTCTTGTGCGTCGCCGCCGAGCTCTGCCCGGTCTGCGGGCGTCAGGCCATCGAAGACCCGTGCGTACGCTGGGCTGCCCTCGGTCACGCGGTACCACTCGAGCAGGGCCCGCACCACCGAACCCTTGATTCTGGCAACCGGGCGACTCACTTCTCTCCATGATACCCCGGCGGGCGGCACGCGCCGAGCGCAACGCCGCCGGACGCAGGAACGCCACCCGAGGCGCGAGGCCTCGAATGGCGTTTGTAGGATGCACGCACTGCCGGAGCAGCGCCGGGCTTCAGCCGATGCGCTCGAAGAGGCCGGCAGCGCCCATGCCGCCGCCGATGCACATGCTGACGATGGCGTACTTGCCGTTTCGGCGCTTGAGCTCGTAGAGCGCGCTGGCGGTGAGCTTGGCGCCGGTGCAGCCGAGCGGGTGACCGAGAGCGATGGCGCCGCCGTTCACGTTCAGCTTCTCGTCGGGGATGCCCAGCGTCTTCTGGACGTAGACGCACTGGCTGCCGAAGGCTTCGTTGATCTCGAAGATGTCGATGTCCTTCACCGACAGGCCGGTCTTCTTGAAGAGCTTCTCGATGGCCGGCGCCGGGCCGATGCCCATGATCGCCGGGTCGACGCCCACGGTGACGAAGCTCCGGAAGTATCCGAGGCCCTTCACGCCCAGGGAGTCCGCCTTCTCCTTGGTCATCATGAGCGCCGCCGCAGCACCGTCGGAGAGGGGCGAGGCGTTGCCGGCGGTGACCGAGCCCTTGGCCGAGAACGCGGGCTTCAGCGAAGCCAGACCCTCGGCGGTGGTCTCCGGGCGAATGAGCTCGTCTTGCCGGAAGTCGAAGGTGACCTTCTTGTCGCCCTCGTAGCGAATGCCCTTCACGGTGACGATCTCGTCCTCGAACTTCTTCGCTTCCCGCGCCGCCGAGGCCTTCTTCTGGCTCTTGAGGGCGAAGGCGTCTTGCTCCTCGCGGGTGACGTTGAAGCGCGAGGCGACGTTCTCGGCGGTGATGCCCATGGGGGTGTAGGCCGCCGGGAAGCGCTCCATGGCCTCGGGAGAGGCGGAGAGCTTGTTGCCGGTCATCGGCACCATGCTCATGGACTCCACGCCGCCCGCGATGACGATGTCGTTGGAGCCGATGGCGATGGCGCCGGCGCCCAGCGCGATGGCCTGGAGGCCGCTGGAGCAGAACCGATTGATGGTCATGGCGCTGGACTCTTGCGGCAAGCCGCCGAGGAGGCCGGCGATGCGCGCCACGTTGAGACCTTGCTCGCCTTCCGGCATGGCGCAGCCGAGCACCAGATCTTCCACGTCCGCCGGCTTGACGCCGGGAACGCGCGCGAGCAGGGCGGCGATGACCTCACCTGCGAGCTCGTCGGGACGCTTGTAGGCGAGAGAGCCTTTGAGCGCGCGACCGACGGCCGAACGAACCGCTTCGACGATGACGATGTCTTTCATGTTTCTTCTCGTTTCTCTGTTCGATGGGTTCGCGGCTTAGTTGCGGAGCGGCTTGTTGTTCATGAGCATGAACTGCATGCGCTCCTGGCTCTTGGGCTCGCCGCAGAGGCTCACGAAGGCCTCGGCTTCGAGGTCGAGGATCTCTTCCTCGGTGACCTCGTGGCTGGCGCCGGACACGCCGCCGCACAGCACGTTGGCGAGCTTGCGAGCGATCTTCGCGTCGTGCTCGCTGGCGTAACCACCAGCGACGAGCGTGTCGACCATCATGCTCAGGGTGGCGATGCCGCTCTCGCCGGGGAGCACGAAGGCGCGGGGAATCGCCGGGTGGTACCCGGCCTCGGCCAGGCCGATGACCCGGGCCTTGGCGTCGGTGACCTGCCGCGCGCGATCGAAGGAGACGCCGTCGCTCTTGCGGAAGTAGCCGAAGGCCTTGGCCTCGTCGGCGGAGGTGGCGACCTTGGCGAGGGCGATGTTCTTGAAGGTCTGGGTGACGAACTCCTGGGTGATCGCCTGCGTCCCTTCGGGGATGTTCTCGAGGGCGCGCCAGAGCATGTTCATGGTGCCGGCGCCGCCGGGGATGAGGCCCACCGCCACCTCGACCAGACCGGAGTAGGTCTCTGCCGCCGCCTGCACCGCGTCGCCCGCGAAGCAGAGCTCCAGACCGCCGCCGAGGGTCATGCCGTAGGGGCACACCACCACCGGCACGCTGGCGTACTTCAGGCGCTGGGTGGCGCTCTGGTAGGCCTTCACCATGGTGCGGAGGTCGTCCCACTTCTGTTGGCCCGCCGCGAGGACCACGCCGAAGAGGTTGGCGCCGACGCAGAAGTGCTCACCGGAGTTGGAGATGACCAGGCCGCGGAACGCGCTCTCGGCCTTCTCCGCCGCCTGACCGAGCATGGAGATGACGTCGGCGTCGATGCTGTTGGCCTTGGTTTTGAAGGTGAGGCCGAGGACGCCGTCGCCCAGATCCCACGCTTCCGCGCCGTCGTTCTTGAGGACCGGCGAGGTGCCCTTCTTCAGGATCTCGAAGGTGGCGTTCTTCGGGTTCACCGTGCGCGGGACGTACTCGCCCTTGGCGAGGTCGAAGATGTTGCCGTCCTTGTAGAAGGCGGTGGCCCCGGAGGCCTTCATCTTCAGCACCGACTCCGGCACCTTGTAGCCGTCCGCGAGCATGCGATCGACGGTGGTGGCGAAGCCGAGCGCGTCCCAGGTCTCGAACGGGCCGAGCTCCCAGTTGTAGCCCCACTTCATGGCATCGTCGATGGCGTCCACGCTGTCGGCGATCTCGCCGATGCGGGTGGCCGAGTAGGCGAGCGAGGGCGCGAGCACCTTCCAAGCGAACTGGCCGGCCTTGCCGGTGTCGGCCACCAGGGCCTTCACCCGAGCCGCCGGGTCTTCCAGCTTGGCGATGCTCTTGGTGACGCCCTTGATGGCGTCGTCGCCGCCCTTGGCGCGGTACTCCGACTTGAAGGGGTCGAAGGTCTGGATGTCCTTTCCTTCCTTCTTGTAGAAGCCGCCCTTGGTCTTGTTGCCGAGGAGCTTCTTCTCGACCATGGTGCGAATGAAGGCGGGCACCTGGAACACGTCGCGCTCTTCGTCCTGCTTGAGCGCGGCGTAGCAGTTGTCGGCCACGTGCACGAAGGTGTCGAGGCCGACCAGGTCGGCGGTGCGGAAGCTGGCACTCTTGGGGTGCCCCATGGGCGAGCCGGTGATGTTGTCGACGTCCTCCGGAGTGAGGCCGTCCTTCAGCATCTGGTGGATGGTGGTCATCATGGCGTGGATGCCGATGCGGTTGCCGATGAAGTTCGGCGTGTCCTTGCCCACCACGATGCCCTTGCCGAGCATGTTCTCGCCGAAGCCGCGCACCACCGCGAGGGTGTTGGGATCGGTGTCCGGGCCCACCACCAGCTCGAGGAGCTTCATGTACCGGACCGGGTTGAAGAAGTGCATCACCAGGAAGTTCTTCTTGAAGGCGTCGGTGCGGCCCTCGACCATGTCGTGGATGCGCAGGCCCGAGGTGTTGGACGCCACGATGGCGTGCTCCGGCAGGATCTTCTCGAGCTTGGTGAAGAGCGCCTGCTTGATGTCGAGACGCTCGACCACCGCTTCGATGACGAGATCGCAGGTGGAGAGCTTGGCGAGATCGTCCTCGGTGTTGCCCACCGAGACGAGGCGCGCGTTCGACTTGTGAAAGAAGAGCGCCGGCCGGTTCTTGATGGCCTTGTCGAGGCCGCCCGCGGCGAAGCGATTGCGCGCCGCCGGGTCCTTCTTCTCTGCGTCCGTCAGGTTCGGCGGCACGATGTCGAGGAGGGTGACCTTGACCCCCGCGTTCGCCAGGTGCGCGGCGATGCCTGCTCCCATGACTCCTGCGCCGATGACTCCAACGTGCCTTATGGGCTTTGCCATGCGTTCTCTCCCTGAATCCTGAGTGACGTTCCGCGCGATGGGTTTCGATGCCCGCGCGACAAGCGACGTTTTACCGCACGGGTTGTACCGTAGGGCGCGGCTTTGGGCGCCGAAATAACGCACTGCACACCCGGCACTCCGGCAATTTTTGCGCAGGAAACGCGAGCGGTCGGAACCTCCCGCCGAGCGGTCCCCGGGCGCACCCCAGCGGGCGAAGGAAAACCTGCCGAAAAGCGTCCAATGGTCCATGAATCCCTCGGCATCGACCTCCGCCCCTTCGGCCTTCCCCGGTGGCCCCCCGGAACCGCCTCGCTACTACCAAGGTTCTCCGTACCGCCCGGTGCCCCGGTGGTCCGCACCGGGCATGTTCCCGGCGAGCGGGCCCCGTCGCGCCAGCGCCCGGGAGCTGGTGGCACTGGTGCTGTGGGTGGTGCTCTTCGACGTGGCGCTCTGGCAGCGTCCCGGTGGCTATGGGTTCGCGGCGGCCTTCGGGCTCGCGCCGCTGCTCCTCCTGCTCGGAGTGCACAATGCACGTTTCTCGGCGCGCCCCTTCGTGCTCATGGGGCTGGCATCGTTGACCGCGCTCCGCTGCGCCTACGCGCCGTCGCCGGTGCTGGTGGCTTCGTCGTTCCTCTTGCTGTTCGTCTCCGCCCTCACGCTGCGGGTGCGCAGCGTCGACCTGCCGATGTTCGTGCGCGCCTTCCTCGCCGGCTTCCCCCTCTTCTTCGTGCGGCAAGCGGCGTTCGCGCGGGCGCTGCGGCCGCGGATCCGTCGGCCTGCGCTGGCTCGGCTCGGGCTCACGGTCGGCATTCCCATCCTCCTGGTGGCGGTCTTCGGCGGCATCTTCGCCCTGGCCAACCCGGTGCTCCAGGCAGCGCTCTCGCGGGTGCTCGCGCTGGTGACGGTGCCGGTGCCCAATATGCTTCGGCTGTTCTTCTGGGGCGCGCTCCTCGCAACCGGCGCGCTCTTCCTGCGCCCGCCGGTGGCCTTGCCGCGCGCCGAAGCATCGGCGCACGCGGAGCGCTCGCCGCTCACCGACACCATCGCCAAGAACGCC
>Ga0075163_10009256_pt1 | contig 12936 bp, 10 predicted proteins | sample JI1023141ADNA_FD_71478 | JGI IMG/M metagenome (GOLD analysis project Ga0075163, IMG submission 71478) | Wastewater effluent complex algal communities from Wisconsin, to seasonally profile nutrient transformation and Carbon sequestration -... | ecosystem: Engineered > WWTP > Effluent > Algae...
GAGCACCTCGCGGCCGATCCGCAGGCGCTTGTACAGCTCGGCGTTGTAGGCGTCGTCGAAGTAGACGTCCCAGTAGTGCTGGATGCTGGTGTCGAAGTCGTCGGTGATCGTGTACTGCATGCAGCTGCGACGATACCCACAGGGCCGCCGCGGGCGCAACGACGGTCAGTCCGCGGCGAGCGGGGCGTGGCGCGCGGACGTCGGCGGGGGCGGTGCGGGGCGGAACTTGAGGCGGAAGGCGGTCCGGTAGCTGTCCAGAGGCGGCGCGGTGATGTCGGCGGCGGCGCTGGAGATCAACCGGGAGGCCCACAGGCGCTCGGCGACGCCGCACGCGTCCTCGAGCTCGCGGCCGGACCGGCCGTCGCTGGCGGCGGCGAGGGCCGCGAGCTCGTCGGCGGCGAGGTGACGGGCGTAGCGGCCGAGGATCGCGGCGCGCTCGTCCGCGTCGGGCAGCGGGAAGTGGACGCGCAGGTTGAAGCGGCTGAGCAGCGCGGGGTCGAGGTCGTCGGCGGTGTTGGTGGCGCCGATGACGACGATGCGGCTGGTGTCGACGAGGCCCTGCAGCTGGCGCAGGAGCACGCTGAGGATCCTCCGGGTGGCCTCGTGCATGTTGCCGGCGTCGCGCGAGCCGGCGAAGGCGTCGATCTCGTCGAGGAACACGATGCTGCGCGCGAGCTGTCCGGCGCTGCTGAAGATCGCGTCGAGCCGCCTCTCGCTCTCGCCGAAGTACTTGCTCATGATCGACTCGACCGGCACGTAGATCAGCGGGATGGCGCTGGCGCCGGCGATCACGCGGGCCATCGTGGTCTTGCCGGTGCCGGGCGGACCCTCGAACAGCACGGCCCGCGGCACCGAGCTGCCCGCACGCACGCGCGCGAGCTCGCCGATCTTGACGTAGACCTCGGGGTTCAATAATGGGAGTACGACGGTGTCGCGGACGTCGCGCTTCGTGGCCTCGTAGCCGGCGATCCGCTCCTCGGTGAACTCGGGGTCCGGGGCGAACACGACGGCGCCGAGCTCGGCGAGCTTAATTGTGGGGTCGGTGATGACGGGCCGGGTGAGGCTCGCCGGGTCGCGCTGGCCGTATTTCTTGAAGACGTCGAGGATGCAGTTGATCTCCTCCTGGGCGAGCAGGGCCTTCTTCTCGAAGGTGATCGTGCCGCCGCCCTTCGCCTCGGTCTTGAACTGGATCTCGAGCGGCGGCGGGAGCTCGACGGGCGGCGGATCGCCGGCCTTGCGCGCCCGAAACTCGGGCCTGCGCCGATCGAAGGCGCCGTGGATGTCGGCCAGGAAGATGCATCCGCGGTAGCCACGGCGCAGGTTGGTCAGGTGGTGAAAGTACGGCTGCACGACCTCGAGCAGGCCGAAGAAGTCGGTCAGCGCGAGGGCCTGGAAGGTGAGCTCGACGGAGACCTCGCTCTTCTTGAGGCCGACGACCGGCAGGTCGGCGGCGATACGCTCGGGCGCGAGTGCGGCGAGGAAGGCGGCGGCGTTGCCCTCGATCTGCTGGCGGGCGGCGTCATACTCGATCAGCGGGGCGAGGTCCGGCACGCGCCGAGGGTAGCCCGGGCCGCGGTGCAGATGGTATGGAGGGGCCGCGCGGGGTTGCCCAGGGCGGAGGCGTGGAGGATACTGCGGGCATGTCCGCCGCCGTCGCCAGCACTCGAGAGACAGAGCCGTTGATCGTCCATGTCGGGCGGGATGGCAACGGAGCGACGTTCGCCATGGACTCCGCGTCGCGTCGGCGGCTCGCCGAGATACTTCCGGGCGTACGCGTGTGGCCGCGGCTGTTTCTCGCGCACGAACACGAGGGAGATTTTGCGCGGCTCGGGGAGGCCGTGCAGGCGCACGTGCTCACGTTGCTCACGGGGGTGAGCGGTGAACGTCTGGCGAGCCTCGGGTCCGTGGTCTTCATGGACCCGGTGTCCGAAGAAGAGATTGCGACCTGGCCCCGGGTCCGTCGCTGAGCTCCGGGAAGTCCGGGTGCCAGGTGTCGAGCGGTAGAACGACGCCCCAGAACGTCGCTGTGTCGCCGCCGAAGAGGATGCTGGGTCCGAGGTCGTCGCCCTGGGCGGTGTCATCGGTCCGTGGCGATGGTCCAGGACGACCGCCGGTCCGGGATTCGAAGGCCTTTCGTTGGTCCTGCAGGACCGTCTGGGCGATCAGCAGATATCGCCAGCGGTCGTCCTGCAGCAGCATGAACATGTAGTAGAGCGGGGTTTCCTTGAGCCCTCGCAATTGTTTGCGGGACACGTTGAAGTGCACCGCTGGCCATTGGCGGGTCCGGTCGTCGCGGAGGGCCCGTCGGGCCTTGACCTGGACGCGCCGCAGGGTGCCGATGCCGTCGTTGACCACGTAGATGTCGTCGCCGACGTCGACGGCCGAGGTGGCGACGTTCCAGCCGCGGCGGAGGAACTCGGACATGGCCACGTAATGGCCGGCCATGCCGAAGTGGGTGCGCTTCTCGGACATTCGGCGCGGAGTATGATCCGCGCGAATTGGTGCGGCAAGGCGACCGGTCGGTCAGCGGTTGGCGTAGGCGCGGAGGGCGAGGTAGGCGAGGTTCTCGCTGCTGAGTTCGTCGGTGGCGATGCCGTCCATGTACGCGTCGACGTAGCGCTTGCGGGCCTCGGGCGGGGCGTTCTTCAGCTCGAGGGCGATCATGCCGGCGATGGTGGTCATGCCGTCGCTGAGGACCTCGCTCTTGCGCTCGTGGAGGTCGTCGAGGCCGACCTGCAGGCGGTCGCCGTCGCGGGCCTGGAGGGCGTCGAGCACGTCGATGACGCGGCGCAGCTCGTCGCTGGCGCGCGGGTCCTTGACGGTCTGCTTGACGTCGGTCCACCACTGGGTCTTGCCGAGCTCGATGTGCGGGGAGATCTGGGTGTAGACGGTGTAGACCTTCTCGATCCAGTCGTTCCAGTCGGGCGCCTCGCCGCCGAGGGCCTGCTGGGCGTCGATGAAGTTGTTCATCGCGGTGACGGTGGTGTGCTCGCTGATCGTGAGGGTCGGGTCGTCGTACATGCGCAGCATGGCGGCGGCGGACTCGGTCTCGAGGAACACGTGGGGCTCGCGCAGGTCGCCGATGCCGTTCGGCGGGAACGGGCGGCGCTCGATGCCGCCGAGGACCTCGACCAGCGGGGCGGGGGTCCAGCGCAGCGAGTGGAGGAAGCCGGCGGAGTCCTGCATGAAGCGGGCCTTCTCGGCGCCGGTGTCGAGGCGCGGGTGGGCGTCGGAGTTGGCGGGGCGGCCGGCCAGGAACGGGTGGAGCATGCGGCGGTTGGCGACCAGGAGGCTGTCCATCTGGCCCATGTCGTGGACGCCGATGACCTTGAGCTCGGGGGCGATGGCGGGCCACTTGAGCGGGTCGCCGCTGAGCCGGCCGACCTCGCCGTCGGCGACCGCGAGGATCACCCAGTCGCTGTCGCCGACGCGGAGGATCTGGTAGTCGCTGAACTCCTGGTCGAGGGCGGTCAGCACCGTCATCAGCAATTCGTTGCTGAGCTCGTAGCCCTGCAGCCACTGGGCCAGCACGCCGCCGGGCTTGAGGTAGCGCTTGGACTCGCGGTAGAACTCGACGGTGAACAGGCTCGAGACGCCCGAGACCCACGGGTTGGTCGGCTCGGACACGATGATGTCGAATTGCTGGGCGGCGCCGGCGAAGTAGGCCTTGGCGTCGTCGAACCAGAAGTGGTTGCGCGGGTCGGTGTAGGCGCGCTCGTTGACCGGGAGGAAGTTCTTCGAGCCCTCGACCATCTCGGGCTCGATCTCGATGGTGTCGAGGCGCTCGAGGATCGGCGAGGCGAGCAGGACGTGGCAGGTGACGCCGGAGCCGAAGCCGATGAGCGCGGCGTTGGTGGCGTTCGGGCGGATCATCATGGGGATGAGGCCGACCAGGATCTGGTTCGGCTCGTCGCCGGCGATGTCGGGGCCCTGGTCGGGGTCGCGGTCCTTGGGGTACCGATTGAGCACGAGCGAGGCGTCGGGCTTGCCGTTGGTGTAGATCACGCGGTACTCGCGTTCGTCGGTCAGGCGGATCACGGTGACCGAGGCGGTGCGGCCGTCGACGTAGCGGATCAGCTCGTAGCCGTCGCCGAGGCGCGTCCGGCCGTGGCGGAACACGGTCGCCGAGAGGACCATCGGGTCGAGCTTGAAGCGCAGCGGGAGGCCGCCGATGTTGGGCAGCAGGCCGAGCCCGAAGGCCACGCCGAACACGCTCGAGCCGGTCGCCAGCGCGAGGGTCCGGCCGAGCCCGACCGGCCGCGTGGCGCTGGTGAACTCGACGCGCATGAGAAGGAGGCCGAGGATGATGTCGACGACGGCCCCGACGACGATGACGCGCTGCAGGCCGATGAGCGGCATGAGCAGCAGGCCGGCGAGGGTGGCCCCGACGATCGCGCCGAGGGTGTTGCAGCCGTAGACGCGGCCGATGACGCCCTCCTCCTGGCCGCGCTTCAGCAGGACGTGGGTGATCAGCGGGAGGGTCATGCCGGCGCAGAAGGTCGCCGGGAACATGATGATGAGGCACAGGCCGTAGCGCATGGCGTTGAAGCCGAGCCACATCTGCTCGGTGCGGGCCTCGTCGCCGGACATCAGCCAGCCCATCGCCTGGACGGCGGACGCGTAGAACGGGAGGGTCGCGATCGCGGCCAGGCCCATGAGGATCTGGACGAACCCGAGGACCAGCTCCGGGCGCTTGAACTTGTCCATCCTGCCGCGGACCCACAATCCGCCGACGGCGAGGCCGAACACGAAGGCGGACAGCATGACCTCGAACGAGTGGGTGGCGCTGCCGATGATCATCGAGAGCAGGCGGATCCACCCGATCTCGTACATGAAGGAGGACAGGCCGGTGCCGAACGCGACGACCAGCAGCAGGCGGGTCAGGCCGGCGCGCGCGCGCGGGTCGGCCGAGGTCGCGGCGGCGCCGGCGACGATCGGCGGGTGCTCCTTGCGCTGGCCGACGGCGATGACGGCGATCAGGATGTTGAGCGCGGCGGCGCAGGCGAGCGTGCCCGGCAGGCCAAAGGTGCCGACCAGCACGAACCCCGAGAGCAGCGCGCCGAGGGCCGCGCCGATGCTGTTGGTGAAGTAGAGGAAGCTGAGGATCTCGCCGGAGCGCTCGCGGTCCTGGCGGAGGATGCCCGCGCTCATCAGCGGGAAGGTCATGCCGAGCAGGACGCACGGCGGCAAGATGAGCAGGCTGGCCATGCCCCACTTGACGATCGCTACGCCCGCGCCGCCGCCGAGGGCCGGGAAGATCACGTCGTAACACAGGCGCATGGCCCCGGCGGCCAGCCACGGGAAGGCCAGCGCGTACACGCCGATGCCGCCCTCGATGAGGCCGTACGCACGGATCGGCGCGCGCACCTGGCTCAGCTTGCGCGAGGCGATCAGCGCGCCCAGAGCCATGCCGCCCATGAACAGGCTGAGCACCAGCACCTGCGCGGTCGAGGCGCTGCCGACGAACTGACGGATGTACCGCGACCAGATCGACTCGTAGATCAAGCCGCTGATGCCGGAGAGGAAGAAGAGGAGGAAGAGGCCCGCGTACCGCGCCATGCGCGGGGAAGATACCGCAGGACGCGTCAGCGTCCGCAGGAACGGCATTTGGCGGTGGGGGCCGCAGGACCCAGCGGGACAGTGGCCGTCCGTTAACCGCGGCGGTCGCCGCCTTGGCGGGTCACGGGCCCTGGCCGAACCAGGTGGTGCCGTCGATCGCGACCTCTCGCTTCCAGATCGGGACGTCGCGCTTGAGGCGGTCGATGGCGGCGCGGCAGGCGTCGAACGCCTCGGCGCGGTGCGGGGCGGCGGCGGCGACGATGACGGCGAGCTCGCCGATGCCGAGCCAGCCGAGGCGGTGGTGGATGGCCAGGCGGGCCGCGGGGATCTCCGTCTCGATGCCGGCGGCGATCTGCTGCATCACGCGCAGGGCCATCGGCTCGTAGGCCTCGTACTCGAGGTGGTGGATCGCGTGGCCGCGGCTGTGGTCGCGGACCTTGCCGATGAAGGTGACGACGCCGCCGGCGGTCCGCCGCTCGACCGCCGCGGTGGCGCGGGCCAACGAGAGGGGCGAGGCGCCGAGGTAGAAGGAGTCATCGTGGTCGTGGCCGTGGCCGCCGCTGACCGGCGGGATGATCGCGACCTCGCGGGCGCCGTGTAGAGGATGGTCGGCAGCGACGAAGGTCTGATCGACGGCGACGCGGCACGGCGGCAACAGCTCGCGCACCGCGGGGTGGGCCGCGGCGAGCGCGGCCAGGAGGTCGCGGACGGTCGCGCCGGCTTGGAGCTCGAGGTCGACGTGGGACTGCCGCAGGCGCTCGCGCAGACCCGCGAACAGGAGGACGCGGACGGTCATGGCAGGGGCCCTCTCAGATCCCAGAGGTCGAGGCAAATTCGCTGTGGATCAAGGCGACCGGGTGCGCGCGACCGGATTTTTATGAGGCCGCCGCGTGGGACGATATCCTACCCCTGCTTGCTCCGGCCGAGATCAAGCTCCGCCGGTATCTTCGTCTTGGACGCACCCATGATGCAGACTGCCCTTCGAGGCCAGCCCCTGGCTCACCTCTCCCTCGTCCCCACCACGAACGAGTCCACCACCATGAAGTCCCAGCGAGCTCCGGCCCCTGCAGCCCTGTTGCGGGCAGTGGCGCCGGCCGAGGAGGAGGTGGAGCCGCGGAGCGACGTCGAGGATGTCCTGCTCGAGCCCGACCTCGAGCCGGAGTCGCCGAGCGAGGCGGAGGAGCAGCGGCTCGCGGTGCAGACGCGGTTGTCTGCGTACTTCACGAGCGGTAGGCCGCGGGTGGTCTTCACCGACAACCTGCACACGATGCTGTCGATCAAGCGCGGGCAGGGCGTGTGGACGTTGCGGATGCACCGGATGTTCGCGATGGCGCCGCCGCAGGTGCTGCGGGCGGTGGCCCACTACGCGCAGACGCAGAACCGCCAGGCGTCGGAGCTGCTGCGCCGCTTCATCGATCATCACGAGCACCTGATCCGCGAGCAGCTCGCGCCGCGGGGCCTTGCGATCGACGTGCAGGGGGCGCACCACAACCTGCAGGAGATCTTCGACGAGCTCAACGCGCGGTACTTCGGCGGGGCCGTGAAGGCCAGGATCACGTGGGGCCCGCGGGCGCGCCGCAAGGCCGGGCGCGAGTCGATCAAGCTCGGCAGCTACAGCGTGGAGGAGCAGCTGATCCGCATCCACCCGGTGCTCGACGCCAGCGACGTGCCGCGGTTCTTCGTCGCGTGGATCATCTATCACGAGATGCTGCACGAGGTGCACGACATGCCGATCGTCGACGGTCGACGCGTGTACCACACGCGGGAGTTCCGGCGCGCCGAGGCCCAGTTCGAGCACTACGCCGAGGCGGTCCTGTGGGAGCGCACGCAGGTCCGCAAGCTGCTGGATCGCTGAGCCCGCAGGTGTGCAGGCGGATTCGCCCCGGGCGCTGAAACGGCGCTCCGGGGCGTTTTCTTGGCGTTTGGCGACGGTCGACGAGGCGGCGCGAGGCGAGTATCGTGCGTCCCCCATGACGAATCCCCCCCGGTCGAATCGCGGCAAAGAAGCGCTGGAGTTCCACTCGAAGGGCCGCCCCGGAAAGATCCAGGTCGTCCCGACCAAGCCGTTGACGACGCAGCGCGACCTGTCGCTGGCGTACTCGCCAGGGGTCGCCGAGCCGTGCATGGAGATTTTTAAGGATCCCGCGGAGGTCTTTAAATATACGGCGCGCGGGAACCTCGTCGCGGTGATCACGGACGGCACGGCGGTGCTCGGGCTCGGGGACATCGGGCCGCTGGCGAGCAAGCCGGTGATGGAGGGCAAGGGGGTGCTCTTCAAGAAGTTCGCCGACATCGACGTGTTCGACATCGAGATCTCGTCGAAGAGCTCGGACCACTTCATCGAGACGGTGGCGGCGCTCGAGCCGACGTTCGGGGGGATCAACCTCGAGGACATCAAGGCGCCGGAGTGTTTTTATATCGAAGAAGCGCTGAAGAAGCGGATGAACATCCCGGTGTTCCACGACGATCAGCACGGCACGGCGATCATCACCGGGGCGGGGCTCATCAACGCGATCGAGATCCAGGGCAAGAAGCTGGATCAGCTCAAGGTCGTGGTCAGCGGCGCGGGGGCGTCGGCGATCGCGTGCACGCGGTTCTACCTGAGCCTCGGCGTGAAGCCCGAGAACGTGATCATGTGCGACTCGAAGGGGGTCCTGAATCCGCGGCGCAACATCGCGGCGGACGACCCGAAGCTCGAGTGGGTCCGCGAGACGCCGGCCGAGACGCTGGCCGAGGCGCTGGTCGGCGCCGACATGTTCCTCGGACTGTCGCGCGCCGGGCTGGTGACGCCGGAGATGCTCACGTCGATGGCGGCGAAGCCGATCGTGTTCGCCCTGGCGAACCCGGACCCGGAGATCGACTACCCGACGGCGCGCGCGGCCCGTCCGGACGCGATCATCGGGACCGGGCGCAGCGACTACAACAACCAGGTCAACAACGTGCTCGGGTTCCCGTTCATCTTCCGCGGGGCGCTCGACGTGCGCGCGACGCAGATCAACGAGGCGATGAAGATCGCGGCGGCCCACGCGCTGGCCGAGCTGGCCCGCAAGGACGTGCCGCAGGTCGTCAACGCGGCGTACGGCGAGGAGTACCGCTACGGGCCGGAGTACATCATCCCCAAGCCGTTCGACCCGCGCGTGCTGACGTGGGTCGCGCCGGCGGTCGCGAAGGCGGCGATGGAGTCCGGGGTGGCCCGCATCCAGGTCGACATCGAGGCGTACCGCGAGAAGCTGCAGGGGCTGCTCGGCGGGTCCTCGGCGGTCATGCGGCGGTTCGTCCGCAAGGCGGCCGGCGACCCGCGCAAGATCGTGTTCCCCGAGGGCGACGACCCGCGCATCCTGAAGGCGGCGTCGATCATCGTCGAGGAGCGCATCGCCCGGCCGGTGCTGCTCGGCGAGGAGGAGAAGATCCGCGCGATGATCCGCAAGCACGACATCGACCTGCTCGGCGACACCTTCGACATCGTCGACCCGCGCAAGGACGAGAAGGCGGCCCAGTACGCCGAGAAGCTGCACCGCATGCGCGAGCGCAAGGGCGTGACCGCCGAGCTGGCCAAGGTGCTGATGCGCGAGGCCAACAACTTCGGGATGATGATGGTGGCCGAGCGCCGGGTCGACGGCATCGTCACCGGCCTCAACTTCTCGTACTCCGACACGGTCCGCCCGGCGCTGCAGATCATCGGCCTGCGCCCCGGGGTCCGCCGCATCGCCGGCATGTACCTGATGCTGCACCGCAACGGGATGCTGTTCTTCGGCGACACCACCGTGAACGTCGAGATGGACGAGCACACCCTCGCCGACGTGGCGGAGATGATCGCCGACGCGGCCAAGAACTTCGACGCGACGCCCCGCGTCGCGATGCTCAGCTTCTCCAACTTCGGCTCGGTCCGCGACGAACGCTCGTCGATGGTCGCCCGCGCCGTCGAGCTGCTGCGCAAGCGCCGGCCCGACCTCGAGGTCGAGGGCGAGATGCAGGCGAACGTCGCGGTGGACTTCACGCTGCAGCAGCACATCTTCCCGTCGACCCGCCTCACCGGGCCCGCGAACGTGCTGATCTTCCCCAACCTCGAGGCGGGCAACGTCGCCTACAAGCTGATGCGCGAGCTCGGCGGGGTGCCGGCGGTCGGACCGGTGCTGCTGGGCATGGCGCGGCCGGTGACCGTGCTCGAGCGCGACTGCACGGTCGACAACGTGGTGCACATGGCGGCGCTCACGGTGGTCTCGGCGCAGAAGGCGGACGGCGTGACGTCGTCGGCCGGCGTGACGCTGGTGTAGGGCTCATTGCGCGGCGGCGGCGGCGGGCGCGGGCTGCCCGGCGCCGGTCTGCAGCTCGGCGCAGGTGTCGAGCGACATGCCGTAGGTCGCCTGCAGCTCGGCGCACGGGGTGGTGCAGACCTTCTGGCACATCATGGTGTCGCCGCCGAACTTCTCGCAGCGCTCCAGGCACGCGGGCAGGTCGGTGGCCTTGCAGCCGGCGAGGAGGAGGAGGGCGAGGATGAGACGGGTCATGGTGGTGGCGCTGCGGGGCATCATTGCATGAGGAGGGTCAGCTTGGCGCTCTTGAGCAGGCCGGCGTTGCCCGCGGCGCTGTCGCCGACGCAGAACTTCCAGGTGCCGACGGCGGGGGTGCCGGCGAGGCCGGCGAAGTTCAGCAGGCTGGTCGCGGACCCGCGGTTGGGGATGTAGTCGCAGGCGGCGTCGTCCTTGCAGATCGTCTTGGTGTTGTCGAGGGTGTTGCCCATCTGCTCGGCGTTCTTGAGGCCGGCGTCGCGGAACAGCAGCGGGGAGCCGAGGCCCAGGTCGCTGCCCTCGTTCGACATCGAGCCGCCGTTGTCCGCGGCCTCGATGATGCCGGGCAGGCTGAGCATGGCCAGGGTCTTGGCGTTGGCGGGGCTAAACAGCTTGAAGGTCAGGTCGCCAGCCCACGGGTGGGACACCTCCACCTGCAGCTTGCCGGTCGCCACGGTCGCGCCCTGGGCGATCTTCAGGTCGAGGCAGGCCATCGTCGCCTGGGTGCCGTCGTAGGCGTTGTCGCCGATGGCGAGGTTCGGCGACGACGCGCTGGCCTCCTGGATGTTCTCGAAGACGCACCCCGGGGTGCAGCCGTCGAGGGGCTGGTCGTTGCCGTCGTCGCAGTCCTCGACGCCGTCGAGGATGTGGCCGTCCCCGCACTTGGCGAGCGCGCACGTCGTGGTGCACGCGTCGTCGTCGTTGGCGTTGCCGTCGTCGCACGCCTCGCCCGGGCCCTGGAAGGCGTCGCCGCACACGTTGACCACGCAGCTATGGAGGCACGCGCCGTGCTCGCCGTTGTCGTCGCCGTCGTCGCACTCCTCGCCCGGGCCGAGGAAGCCGTCGCCGCACTCGTTGACCGCGCAGGTCGACAGGCAGGCCTCAGTGTCGCCGTTGTCGGCTCCCTCGTCGCACTGCTCGCCCGGCTGGACGAACCCGTCGCCGCAGGCGGCGGCCTTGCACAGGGTGGTGCACTCGCCGGTGTCGGCGTTGCCCGGCCCGAGGTCGCACTGCTCGGCGAGGCTCGCCTGGACGAACCCGTCGCCGCAGGTCGGGGCGGTGCACAGGTCGGTGCACTCGTCGTCGTTGTCGCCGTCGGCGCCGTCGTCACAGTCCTCGCTGGGGTCGGCGATGCCGTCGCCGCACGACTCGGAGTGACAGGCGGCGTCGCAGCCGTCACCCGCCTCGAGGTCGCCGTCGTCGCACGCCTCGACGCCGGCCTGGACGTGGCCGTCGCCGCAGGCCGCGTCCGCGCAGGCGCTGGTGCACGTGTCGGTGTCGTCGAGGTCGCCGTCGTCGCAGTCCTCGCCGTCGTCGATGACGCCGTCGCCGCACTCGCCCGCAGACGGGCCGGTGGACGAGGCGCTCGAGGAGGAGGAGGTCGTGGTGCCGTCGTCGGCGGTGGTGCTGTCGTCGGTCGCGCCGCTGTCGCTGGTCGGGCTGGGGGGCGAGGACGTGGTGTCTTCGTCCGGCTCGGTCGTCGTCAGGGTGAGGGACGCCATTGCGGCGGTCGGCTCGGGGGCGTCGCCGCCGCAGCCGGTGGACCATCCGAGCATCGCTGCACAGGTGCAGCCGAGCAGCCTCGCGCGCGTCGGGATCTTCCGCATGCCGGGACGATATCGACAAACCGGCGCGACCGCATCCGTGTCAGCGGAGGTGGCGGGTCATCAGGCGGCTGCCGCGGTCGGTGTAACCGGCGCGGGCGTAGAGGTTGGCGTTGCGGGCCTCGTGGGCGAGGACCTCGAGGTGGACGGCGACGACGCCGCGCTGGCGGGCCTCGTGCTCGAGCAGGCCGAGCACGCGGAGGCCGAGGCCGCGGCCGCGTTCGTCCGGCAGGATGTAGAGCTCGTCGAGGATGGCGTCGCGGCCGGCGAACTCGACCGAGTAGCCCCAGCAGAGGATCGCGTAGCCGATCGTTCGAACCTCGTCGTCGATGCGGAACACGACGCCGGGCGTCGGGTCGACGAGCAGGGCGCGCAGGGCGACCAGCTCGCGCTCGCTGCGGGGCTCGGGGTCATCGACCTTGAAGTCGATCGCCATCGGCCCCAGCAGCGCGGCGTCGGCGAGGGTGGCGATCGTCAGCCGGAGGTCGGACATGGCCGCGAGTTTATCCGCGACGCTCGGCGAGCTGGAACAGGAGGACGCCGACCAGCACGATGCCGCCGCCGGTCAGGGTGATCGCGCCGAGGTGCTCATTTTTAAAAATGAGGCCGAGGATGACGGCGATCGGCGGGGTCAGCAGGGCGATCATCGCCATGAGGGTCGCGCTGAGTTTTTTTAATAGGTGGTAGTAGATGAGGAACGTGCAGATCGACCCGAACCCGGCCAGGTAGGCGATGGAGCCGAGCACGGGCGTGGTCCACGGGAACGGCTGGGCCCACTCGCCGCGCGGGATGGCGAGCAGCGCGAGGATGGCGCTGCCGATCGCCATGCCGATGCCGCTGAGGAACGCGGCGGGGACGTGGTGGCCGTCGCGCTTGATAGAAATCTGGGCGAAGCCCTGGATCACGACCGAGAAGGTGATGATGGCGACGCCGGTGAAGCTGTCCGGGCCGAGCTCGGCGAGGCTGCCGCTAAACAGCAGGAGCAGGCCGATCATGCCGACCGCGATGGCGAGCAGCTTGCCGACGGTCAGGCGGTCGCCGAGCTGGAAGTGGGCCAGCACGGCGACCCAGAACGGGAACACGCCGAAGGTCAGCGAGCCGAGGCCGGACGGGACCAGCCGACCGCCGACGTACGTGCAGCCGTAGCCGATGCCGAAGCTGCACACGCCGAGCAGGATCGCCAGGCGCCACGCGACCCGGTCGCGGAACGACGGGCGCGCGGTGATCAGGGACAGCGGGACGAGCACCGCCGCGGCGATCAGGAA
>Ga0075163_10009257_pt1 | contig 12935 bp, 10 predicted proteins | sample JI1023141ADNA_FD_71478 | JGI IMG/M metagenome (GOLD analysis project Ga0075163, IMG submission 71478) | Wastewater effluent complex algal communities from Wisconsin, to seasonally profile nutrient transformation and Carbon sequestration -... | ecosystem: Engineered > WWTP > Effluent > Algae...
TTAACTCCCAAGGTTGCCAGTATAAATCCTGCTAACAAAAGTTGGATAGATGTACTTCGTACTACAAAATTATTCCAACCAAAAGCTTTGATACCTAATTGCTCCAATCGTTTTGCTTCACTTTGAAAAGCACTTAGGTATTGTGCCGGAACTGTGCGCAAAAAAAATGCATAAATACTTTCTCCATACCTTGCAGTAGCTGCATCCTTATTGGTACCCACCCATTTGTGATGTACTTTAATATGCTCAATAAAAAAATGGCTGTAATTCACAATAAGTAAATTCCATTTTCCTAATGCTTGCCACCAGGCTTGCTTTCGATGTATCATTTCATGCGCTGAAATTATGCCCGAAATTCCGGAATTTAATCCGGTTGAAACAACTGCCAGCAAGAGGTAATAACTGCTTATGCTATGAGAATAGGCACCCATTAATAATGTGAGTACTGCAAGTGTGTGAACAAGTAGCGATAATACAAGTATTAAATTAGGAACAAGCTCATTATCCTTTGACTTTGATGGAGTTTTATCTTCAGGTAAAATACGATCCAATAAAACCATGCCTAGCATATTGTAAGCAATATTCATCCACAAATAATTACCGCCTACTATATTTCCTGCTATGGCTAGTATGCCCGGAATTAAAGCTAAAAAATACTTAGTGTTTCGCATTGTGGTTGACAAAATTACTAAAAGAAACACGCAATTTATTTCTTTCTATTTTTGAAAAAAATTGAGCATCTAAATTTGTTGGTGGTTCAATACTATGAAAAATTAATCTTTGTAAGGCACATTCATAAACTGTTAACCCATGAAAATAATTTGTATTGGAAGAAATTACGGAGCACATGCTAAAGAACTAAAAAATGAAATACCCGAAGAGCCGGTATTTTTTCTCAAACCCGATACTGCCTTATTAAAAGATGGACAAGCCTTTTATCTACCCGATTTCAGTAAGGATATACACCATGAAATTGAACTGGTTTTGCAAATTTGTAAAAATGGGAAAAACATTTCTGAAAAATTTGCAGCAGGCTATTATGAAAAAATTGCTGTAGGAATTGATTTCACAGCGCGCGACATTCAACAACAATGCAAAGAAAAAGGATTGCCTTGGGAAAAAGCAAAAGCTTTTGATAATTCGGCTCCCATTGGTGAATTTATTTCTAAAAGTGAAATGCAAAACACCGGTAACATTAATTTTCATTTAACAATTAATGGTGAGGTTCGTCAAAATGGAAATTCAAAAGATATGTTATTTAGCTTCGAAAAAATCATAGCCTATGTGTCAAGATTCATCACTTTAAAACAAGGTGATTTAATTTACACCGGCACACCGGCAGGAGTTGGAGCAGTTGCAATTAGCGATAAACTAGAAGGGTATATTGGCGATAAAAAATTGTTGAGCTTTGAAGTTAAATAGCACTGTATTTTTAATTACCGTTTTTTAATTAATGAAGGATGACAGCTAGTACTATTCGATTGGCAACTGAAGCAGATGCCGAAGAGTTAATGGAAGTTTGTAAAAAATCTTTCTTTGACACTTTTACAGGAACCTGCACTGAATTAGATATGCAAACCTACTTGGCAAAAACCTTTCCTTTACAGCGTATTATTGATGAAATAAACGACCAAGCTTGCTGGTTATATGTGTTAGTTAATGCAACAAAAATTGGTGGCTATGTTAAGATTGGACGCAATTTAATTGCTGAAATGAAGTCGAGAAAAGCCCTTGAAATAGAACGTTTGTATTTATTGCACGAGTGTATTGGCAAAGGCAATGGCGATGCATTAATGCAAAAATGTTTCGAAATTGCCAAGAATGAAAATACGGAGGTAATTTATTTGGGTGTGTGGGAACACAATTATAGGGCTCAAAAATTTTATTCGAAGTATGGATTTGAGCTATTTGGCCAACATCCCTTCCCTATTGAATCGACGCCACAAACCGATCTTTGGTTGAAGAAAGAATTGCAGCACTAATCATCACTTAATATTGCTCCTTACTATTCGGGAAATCCTTTGTCTTTACATCTTTAATATAATTTCCTACTGCTGCAGTAATTTCGTCAAACAAGTTAGCATATCTTCTTAAAAATCGTGGACTAAAATCGTTGTTAATTCCAAGCATATCGTGCAATACAAGTACTTGTCCATCAACCCCGTTTCCGGCTCCAATACCAATAATAGGAATACTAACATTTTTAGCTACCTCAGCTGCAAGTTTAGCCGGAATTTTTTCGAGAACAATCGCAAAACAGCCTGTTTGCTCAAGTAATATGGCATCTTCTATTAATCGTTGCGCTTCAATTTTTTCCTTTGCACGAACGGTGTAAGTACCGAATTTATAAATCGATTGTGGAGTTAATCCCAAATGCCCCATCACAGGGATACCTGCAGTTAATATACGTTCAATCGATTCTTTTACTTCACGACCACCTTCCAATTTCACGGCATGTGCACCTGATTCTTTCATAATTCGAATAGATGAATGCAAAGCTTCCTTAGAATTGCCCTGATACGACCCAAAAGGTAAATCCACCACAACTAAAGCACGATCCACTGCACGAATAACAGAAGCAGCATGGTATATCATATCGTTGAGTGTAATAGGCAAAGTTGTTTCGTGTCCGGCCATTACATTACTCGCACTATCGCCTACTAAAATCACATCAATACCAGCCATGTCGATTATCTTGGCAAGCGAGTAATCATAGGCAGTAAGCATCGAAATTTTTTCTCCCTTTCGCTTCATTTCTAAAAGCGTATTGGTGGTAATCTTCTTTACTTCCTTATTAACTGACATAGCTATAGAATTGATGAGCAGGCAAAACTAAACATTAATTTTTTATCTGTTTTAAATTTCTATTTTTGCTAACCTTAAAAAATCCAACCCTGTCAAATGAAAAAGTTACTGGTACTGCTAAGTTTAATAAGTAGTGTATTTGTTGCCTGCAAAACCGATTTTGAATTGAATGCAGCGTATAAAGAAACCACCGTTATTTACGGTTTACTCGATCAGTCAAGAAATGTACAGATGATTAAGATAAACAAAGCATTTTTAGGATCGGGCGATGCGAATGCCTTTGCTCAAAATTCCGATTCTATTAATTACAATCCTGCCGATTTATCGGTGTATGTTGAAGAACTTAAAAACGGTACTGTTATGCGTACCATTACTTTTCACGATTCGGTAATTGCATCTAAAAAGCCTGGCGATTTTACCACTTCTAATAATATTATTTATGTGTCGCATGCTGCGTTAGATTCAGTAGACTTTTCAAAAATTTACAAACTATACGTAGTAAATAATAAAACCGGAAATATTGCAACCGCATCTACCGGATTGCTCGAAAAAACGAAGTATACCAAGCCGGCAACCACCAGCAATTTTATTTCGTTTGTAAACAGCCCTTCAAGTCCCAGCTCCAATGGCGTGTATTCTGATTTAGCAACAAGCTGGACTACCAAGCGCAATGCTAGAACTTATCAAACCAATATTCGTTTTTATTACAACGAAAAAGATTTAACTACCAATATTACTACCCTTAAATATGTAGACTGGTTGCAATCTCCTAAAGAATCGACAACATTGAGCGGTGGTGAAACGATTATACAAAATGTTAGCGGGCAAGGATTTTATCAATTGTTGGGGAATGTTATACCTGAAGATGCTAATGTGATAAGACATTGCAGCCATTTTGTATTTACCATGACCACAGGCGCTGATGACCTTAACAATTATATCAATGTAACTGCGCCTTCTGGAGATTTGAATCAGGATAAACCTACCTTTACCAATATTGATAATGGTATTGGCGTATTTGCGAGCCGAAATAGTTATTCGATGATTAAATATATTTGCAACGATACCATTGCAAATCCACGCTTATGTAACTCTACAACTGTTTCGTTAAAAGAATTGGTGGAAGGTAGATACACATACAAGCTTAAATTCCAATACTAGTTTTGCTGTCGTTTTGACATAAACGATAGCAGCTTTACTGCGTCTTTTTCAATTTACTGTCATATTTGCAACATTCACAACGAATGTTTGCTGTGGCATTACTATTGACTAGCGCCAAACAGTTTTAAAAATTAACAATTAATAAACAAACAAATGAGCAAAATAATAGGAATTGACTTAGGAACAACTAACTCCTGTGTTTCAGTAATGGAAGGTAATGAGCCGGTTGTTATTGCCAACAGCGAAGGTAAAAGAACAACCCCATCGATTGTGGCATTTATCGAAAACGGAGAACGTAAAGTGGGTGACCCTGCAAAACGTCAAGCCATTACAAATCCTAAAAAAACAATATATTCAATTAAGCGATTCATGGGTGAAACCTATGATAAAGTGACCTCTGAAATTTCACGTGTACCATACGAAGTAACCAAAGGAGAAAACAATACTCCCCGTGTTAATATTGATGGACGTCAATACACTGCACAAGAAATTTCGGCTATCGTTTTACAAAAAATGAAGAAAACTGCCGAGGACTATTTGGGCATGGAAGTAAAGGACGCAGTAATTACAGTTCCTGCTTACTTTAACGATGCTCAACGTCAGGCAACCAAAGAAGCCGGCGAAATTGCAGGTCTTAATGTAAAGCGTATTATTAATGAACCTACTGCAGCTGCTTTAGCTTATGGTTTAGATAAGAAAAACAAAGACATGAAAATTGTGGTGTTCGACTGTGGTGGTGGAACGCATGACGTGTCGGTGTTGGAATTGGGAGATGGTGTATTTGAAGTAAAATCAACCGATGGAGATACACATTTGGGTGGTGACGATTTTGACCAGGTTATAATTGACTGGCTAGCTGAAGAATTTTTGAAAGATGAGCGTATTGATTTACGTAAAGACCCAATGGCTTTGCAACGTTTGAAAGAGGCAGCGGAAAAAGCTAAAATCGAATTATCGAGTTCAGCAAGTACCGAAATTAACTTGCCTTATATTATGCCGGTTGATGGAATTCCAAAGCACTTGGTTCGTCAATTGAGTCGTGCAAAATTTGAACAATTGGCCGATAGCTTGATTAAGCGAACCATTGCCCCTTGTGAGAAAGCGTTGAAAAATGCAGGTTATACTATTGGTGATATTGATGAGGTTATTTTAGTTGGAGGTTCTACACGAATTCCGGCGATACAAGACGCAGTGCAAAAGTTTTTCGGAAAAGCTCCTTCAAAAGGTGTAAATCCGGATGAAGTGGTTGCGCTTGGTGCAGCGATACAAGGCGGTGTATTAACCGGAGAAGTTAAAGACGTGTTATTGTTGGATGTTACACCACTATCACTAGGTATAGAAACCATGGGAGGGGTAATGACTAAATTGATAGAATCAAATACAACTATTCCTTCAAAAAAATCAGAAACTTTCTCTACTGCAAGCGATAATCAACCATCAGTAGAAATACACATTTTGCAAGGTGAGCGCCCTATGGCAAATCAAAACCGTACCATTGGACGTTTCCATTTAGATGGTATTCCTCCTGCACCTCGTGGTGTGCCACAAATTGAAGTTACATTTGATATTGATGCCAACGGTATTTTACATGTAACTGCGAAAGATAAGGCTACCGGAAAATCGCAAAATATTCGTATAGAAGCAAGCAGCGGATTAAGCGATGCCGAAATTAAGCGTATGAAAGACGAAGCTGAAGCAAATGCAGAGGCCGACCGTAAAGCCAAGGAATCGATTGACAAAATGAATCAGGCAGATTCATTGATTTTTCAAACTGAAAAACAATTGAAAGAATACGGCGATAAATTACCGGCTGATAAAAAAGCACCAATTGAAGCAGGATTAACCGAATTAAAAGCAGCACATGCTGCGAAAGATAGTGCTGCAGTAGATGCCGCTATGGAAAAATTAAATTCGGCTTGGACTGCTGCTTCAGAAGAAATGTACAAGGCAACACAAGGCGCACCTCAAGGGGGTCCTGAAGCTTCGCAAACCGCCGATGCTAACCCGGGAACTAGTGCTGAAGCTACTGACGTTGATTTTGAAGAAGTAAAAGAAGACAAAAAATAAGCACTGAATGCAGTAAAAATCAAACAGAGGTACATGTATTGCTACCTCTGTTTTTTTTATACATTTGCGCTAATTAATTAATAATCATCATTTATCATTACAAGTATGAAAACAGGTACCGTAAAATTTTTTAATGTAACCAAAGGTTTTGGTTTTATTAAGGAGGACAATTCCGATCAGGAAATTTTTGTTCATGCATCAGGTTTAGTCGACCAAATACGTGAAGCAGATAAAGTTACTTTTGAAGTAACAGAAGGCAAAAAAGGCTTAAATGCAGTGAATGTAAAAAAAGCTTAATCATAGTATCTTAATTCACTACAAACGCTTTCCGATTTCGGGAAGCGTTTTTTATTTAAAAAAGTAGCTTTCTATTTTGAGCTCCTCCCTAATATTAGTTAGAGCCAAGTGCAGTATTTTTAATTATTTTTATCCGAAAATATTCCTAACCATTTAACTAATTCTGTATGAAAAGTACTTTTTACTCACTGTTTGCATTTAGTGTTTTATTTCTGGCTTTGCGCTTTAATTCCTTTGCTGGAATTGGTGATACAACACATGTACTCACACACAACCAGCAAATCATGGTTACTAATCCCAACACCGGAAATAACCCTTACAAAGCTTGGGGTGTTTTTCCTGCTGCAGGTACCAATTACCGAAAGGTAATTTTAAACATTAATTACAAATGCCCTCCAGGTATGGCTTGTGGTGAATGGGATTATATTGACTGGGTGTATATTCGCCGCTTAGGCAGTGTTAATGCAGTTTCAAAGGACATGGAAATAGCCCGTTTTATTACTCCCTACGGAAATTCTTTTAATTCAACCTGGCATGCTGAGTTTCATTTAGATCTTACCGATTACGCAACATTTTTGCACGATTCAGTAGAAATTGAATACAACCACACCGGATATGAAACCAATGTTGGAAAAGGATGGTCGGTTAATGTGGAATTTGAACTGATAGAAGGAACTCCCATAATGCCTCCTTTAAAATTTACACAATTGTGGAATGGTAGTTTTCCATACGGAAATGCCTCTAACCCAATTGAAAACTACTTGCAAGCCGACACCCTAGTTGTAGACACTGCTGCTACTTTAGGACGTATTCGAATTTTACAATCGGGTCACGGTAGCGACAATACCCAATGTGCTGAGTTTTGCGCAAAAACACGTTCGGTTTATTTTAATGGAGCCTTGGTAGGTCAACGTTCTATTTGGCGTGCCAATTGTGGTTTAAATCCAATTTATCCACAAGCAGGTACCTGGATTTATAGCCGGGGCAATTGGTGTCCGGGTTCATGGGTATTCCCCGATTTTTATGAAGTTAGTTTAACCGGTGGTACTAGCAATACAGTGGATGTGAATATGCAAAACTATACCAGCTCAAGTCCATCAGCCAACTATGCTTTTAATGCACAGTTTATTGAATATGGACCTCACAGTAATGCATTAGATGCCTCAATTGAAGAAATTTATTCTCCTAATGCTATGTTTGAATATACTCGTTCTAATCCGGTTTGCGACAATCCTAAAATTAATATACGTAACAATGGAAGCAGTACCATTACCTCTGCTACTATAAAGTATGGAATTGAAGGACAACCTGAAAGTACACACAATTGGGTAGGTACCTTGGCAAAAAATAAATCAACCGACATTACTTTAAGTGATGTAATTACACCAATAGCAGGTAATCAAACCTTCAAAGCATATATTGCCAGCATAAATGGAGCTGCCGATCAATACAATTACGATGATACCATGCGTACAACTGCTTTAATTCCACCAGCCTGGGATTCGGTTTTTGTATTTGTATTTAAAACAAACAATCAACCTGTGCATAATAGCTATACTTTAAAGGATCATGCCGGTACAACATTGTATTCACGTGTGGCGGGTTCAATGACTGCTAACACAACTTACCGCGATACTTTTAGATTGATTCCTGGAGGATGTTATCGATTTACTTTTAACGATTCGGGCAACGATGGATTAAGCTGGTGGGCGAATACTGCCGGAGGAAGCGGTACTGCAAAGTTTGCTAAACTTAACAATGCAACTATTAAAACCTTTAATCCTGATTTTGGAAGCCAAATTTTTCAAAGTTTTACCGTAGCGCTTGCTCCTAATGCTGTTCAGGAAATCAGCAATGAATTTAAACTTGAAGCTTTCCCAAATCCTACTATTGGTATTGTAAATCTTGAATTATTTTTACCAAAAGAAGAAGCTGTTACCATTCAACTATTTAATAGTGTAGGGCAGCAATTGGAAGAAAAATCTGTTAGCAAAACGATGCATCAATTTATTGAATTTGATTTGAGTAAATACGAGTGCGGAATGTATTATGCTAAAGTTATTTCTGCTTCATATACTGAAACAAAAGAGATTGTGTTGACCAAATAGTAAAACAATTAACTAGTTAAAAGTCCTGCTGGTATTGCACTAGCAGGATTTTTTTATGTACTTGCTTAGGAGTAAACGCTACTAAGTTGCTATAAAATGAACTAGCGTTTACATCTGTATTTATTGTAGGAAATACAAAAAAAATCCGTGCAGTTCTATACTACACGGAGAATACTTTAAAATTTTAGTGTTAGAGATTTTGGCTTGATATAAATACTTAGGCCTTTTCCTGTAAGCGCACACTTTTTAAAGTTTTTACAGCCTTAACAAAGTTAACAAACAAAGGATGAGGATTGGCAACCGTGCTTTTGTATTCGGGGTGAAACTGCACGCCTACAAACCAAGGATGATTATCTAACTCAACTATTTCAACCAATTCATTTTCGGGATTTATTCCGGTTGCTTTCATACCGGCCTTTTCGAAGTCGATTAAATATTTGTTGTTAAACTCATACCGATGACGGTGACGCTCTGAAATTAGTTCTTTCTGATAAATCTCCATCGCTAATGTTTCCTTGGTAATTTTACAATTGTAAGCTCCCAAGCGCATGGTTCCTCCCTTTTTGGTTACCTTTTTCTGACTTTCAAGCAAATGAATTACAGGTGAGGTAGTGGTTTTATTCATTTCGGTTGAATGTGCATCTTGCATTCCTAATACATTGCGGGCAAATTCAATTACCGCACATTGCATTCCAAGGCAGATTCCTAAAAATGGAATATTGTTTTCGCGTGCATATTTTATGGCGGTAACTTTTCCTTCTATGCCTCTTTCGCCAAAACCCGGAGCTACCAAAATTCCTTTAAGCCCTTTTAATTGTTTTTGAACATTTTTATCATCTATACTTTCAGAGTGTATCCAGGTTAAGTTTACTTTGCAATCGTTGGCTACTCCTGCATGAATAAAGGCTTCTGCAATTGATTTATAGGCATCCTTTAATTCGATGTATTTCCCAATTAATCCAATGGAAACAACTGAAGTAGGATTTTTTAAACTAAATAAAAACTTGTTCCAATCGGCCAATTGTGGCTCATGCCCCAGTGGCATGTTTAATTTATTGAGCACTACCTTATCCAATTCCTCATCGCGCATCAACACCGGTACATTGTATATCGAATCGGTATCGATGCTTTCGATTACTGCATTTGGCGCCACATTGCAAAAAAGTGCAACCTTTCGGCGAATATCCTTATTTAATTCATGCTCTGTACGACAAACCAAAATATCGGGTTGAACCCCATATTCGAGTAAGGCTTTAACAGAATGCTGTGTAGGTTTGGTTTTTAATTCTCCGGCTGCAGCCAAATAAGGCACAAGCGTTAAATGAATTACCAGACACTCGTTACCAAGCTCCCATTTTAATTGTCGCACAGCTTCTATATAGGGCAAGGATTCAATATCGCCAACAGTCCCTCCTATTTCGGTAATAACAAAATCAAATTTTGTATCCTTTCCTAATCGGCGAATTCGGTCTTTAATTTCATCGGTAATGTGTGGAATAACTTGTACTGTTTTACCTAAAAAAACTCCTTGGCGTTCTTTATCAATTACCGATTGATAGATACGGCCGGTGGTAACATTATTGGCTTGCGATGTAGGAACATTTAAAAATCGCTCGTAATGACCCAAATCTAAATCTGTTTCGGCACCGTCGTCGGTTACAAAACATTCACCATGTTCGTAAGGATTAAGTGTACCCGGATCGATGTTAATGTAGGGGTCGAGCTTTTGAATGGTAACTGAGTAGCCTCTAGCTTGCAACAATTTAGCCAGCGATGCGGATATAATTCCTTTTCCTAAAGATGATGTTACTCCCCCCGTTACGAAAATATATTTTGCTGACGACATAAAATGAGTGATAAAGGCTTTAGATTAAATTAATAAGTACGGATGGGCAAAAGTAGAATTTTTTTTGCGATTAGCTTCTAGCTCTTTCAGAATTATTAACGAGTTACTAAGAATTTTTAGTACCCTTTTTTAGCACATACATCGAAACAAAAATGCTAATCTCATACAATAAATACAGCGGAAAGGCCACGAGTAATTGAGAAGTTACATCGGGTGAAGGAGTTATTACTGCCGCAACAATTAAAATAACAATCACAGCATGTTTCCGAAACTTGCGCATAAATTGAGGCGACATCAAACCTATTTTAGTTAAAAAATAAACTACAATGGGCAATTCAAATACTAAACCGGATGCGAGTGTAATGGTAGTTATAGTTGAAATAAATGAATCCATTTCAATCATATTCTTTACATCAGTGCTCAATTGATAGTTTCCTAAAAAATTGATGGATAAGGGAGCGATAATATAGTAACCGAAGGCAACACCAATCGCAAATAGAGATGAAATAAAAAACACTAATCCACTTGTATACTTTCGTTCGGCTTCTTTTAAACCCGGTTTCACAAATCTCCATAATTCCCATATTACATAAGGAAATCCTAAAATTAATCCGGCAACAAAAGCAATCCACATGTGCATAGTGAACTGACCTGAAAGCTGTGTATTAATTAAATCAAAATTCAAACTTTTTATACATAGTGCATCACCTAAGCCCAAAAAATCAGACAAGCGGCACATTTGCACATAGGTCCAAAAATCGGCATGACGGGGTGCAAAAATAATTTTATCGAAGAGTATGTCGTTGTAAACAAAAGCCAAAATAGCCAATGAAAAAACTACAATAGCCGAACGAACCAAATGCCAGCGCAAGGCTTCGAGGTGTTCCAAAAAGGACATTTCGGAAGCAGGATTAGCAGCTTTTTTAAATCGTTCGAACATATTTTTAAATGGCCGTCAAAGGTAATGCTTTGCAGCAAACGAAAAACAAAAGAGACAGAAAAATGAATTTCTATCTCTTTTGCAGGTATAGTAATTACTGTATTCTTATGCTAAGCGCTTAGCTGCACTAACAAGTATTTTAGTTAAAAATGAAAGGAAGCATAAATCAAAGCATTTCCATTTTTAAGTCCTGAGTCAAAGGAAAAATTAGTTGAGCCACCAATATTCTTGGTTTGTGTTTTTCTTTCGGCATTAATTGGATCCCATATTTCCGAAACCTCTTGTCCTTCGCCTTGTACGCCAACTCGAAATGAAACACCATACTCCATTCCAATCGCAATTTTTGGGAAAATAAAATACTCCATTCCAATAAAACCACGTAGTCCTAATCCATAAGTAGCTCCCTGTTTTGCTTGCGTAATGCGGCTACCATCGCTCTTAATATTGCCGTTGAAATTATTGGAAGCTGGTGAAATAGTGTTTTTGCTATAACTATTTCCATAGCTGTATTTATTTTTACTACCATTTAGGTAAAACAAGGAAACTTCGCCTCCATACAAACCTTGTAAACGTGTTTTGCCTTTACGTTTTTCAATACCTGCTCCAAGTGTGATGCTGGTTCGCGTATTTTTCCATTCATCTACAACGGTAACATTGGGATCGGTTTGACCATCTTTGGTTGTGTTGTATTTTTGGTTTTGAGAACTTACTCCAATATTTAGTTTTAGGCGAACTGCCTTTTTTTCGTGTAAAAAATATTTACCCATTACTGTTAAACTACTATCGCCAAATGATTTAAAAATTGAATTGTTTCCTGCTGAAGAGAAAGCATTTCCTAAGTAGTTAAAAAAAGGTGCTGCATCTACTGCAATTGCCCAATCGCCTGAATCGGGTAACATTTTTTCGCCTTTTTTAGAAAGCAGTTCCTGTGCATTAGCTATAGAAATCGAAAATAGTAAAGCACACAACAGAATTTTATTTTTCATAGTTTTAATGGGTTAGAATTATTGATAAACGCAATTTTACTATAAATATTGCATCTGCTAAAGTGAATAACAGAGCTGGATGTTTGCAAATCTAGTAATAAAAATACTAGCAATTAGGTGTACTTTTTAGGTTGAACTAACTAGCCCAATCAATCCCCTTTACCAATAACGAATGAGTGGATTGCTCAGCCGAACCTGCTTCGGGAGCATGCGCATATTCCCAATTGGCTTGTGGTGGTAAGCTCATTAATATCGATTCAATACGTCCATTTGTTTCAAGTCCGAAACGGGTTCCCTTATCGTATACTAAATTAAATTCAACATACCGTCCTCTTCTTAATTTTTGCCATTGTTCTTCACGACCCCCAAAAGCAAGCGATTTATTTTTTTCTAGAATAGCAATGTAAATAGGTGCGAATGCACTACCAACCGCTTGTACAAAATTGAAACGTTGCTGTTTTGAATAATCGGCTGTTTCGCTTAAGTTGTCAAAAAATATTCCTCCAATGCCGCGTGTTTCGTTGCGATGAGGAATAAAAAAATAATCATCGGCCCAGTTTTTAAACTTTGGATAATAAGCAGTTGAAAATTGATCGCAAACTTTTTTTAATTCAGTATGAAAAAATCGGGCATTGTCAGGATTAATGTAATGTGGTGTTAAATCAATTCCTCCTCCAAACCAATGTTTGCCAGAACTGGTTTCGAAGTAACGCGTATTCATATGA
>Ga0075163_10009260_pt1 | contig 12932 bp, 12 predicted proteins | sample JI1023141ADNA_FD_71478 | JGI IMG/M metagenome (GOLD analysis project Ga0075163, IMG submission 71478) | Wastewater effluent complex algal communities from Wisconsin, to seasonally profile nutrient transformation and Carbon sequestration -... | ecosystem: Engineered > WWTP > Effluent > Algae...
AAAAGACTTGCTGAGCTGTTTGACATCGGAACAGTGTTAGAGGGGTAATACAAGCAGTTTTTCGATTTCTCGAGAGAAAAAGCTCTATTTTTTTATACAATCCTGTAAACTCCGGTTAGAGCTTCTCTGGGTAGAGAGAGTTCTCCCTTTAGCTTTATTCCGTGCAACTTGAAATGTTGAGAAATCCAAGATTCAACCAGTCTTAAACTTACTTCGGCCTGTTCTGAAAGAGGACCTTTAATTTCTTGCGTCTGAATGATGCTCCTACCTGAAGTTCCTTTAAATTGAGAGCAGATAATGATCGCTTCAGGAATAAAGACTTCAGGATTTTCACAGAAATGCAGAGTACCAGCGACTGTAGGGCAGTCATTTTCTAAGTTAACATGAGATTGTGCGATAATTTTCTCTGCCATAAGGCGTCTTTTTGAAGGGACGATATGAAGATAACTTTTTAAAAGATCTTTCGAAAGTATCTCTGAAGATTCACGTATCATTTCTTCATCATAGAATATCCGTTTAGACTCTCTCATCAATTCCTCGATATATTTTTCCGAGGCTCTTCGAGTACTTGATCCAACCCGAAGATAGACCCCTTTGGGAATTCCCTCTCTTTTCTGAAAACAAGGCTTTTTGAGACTCGGAGAAATATGAATAATCATTACAGATTTCTCCTTAAAAACTCTCTCATAGATCTGAGCAAGAAGAGAAGGACTTGTTGAGTCAAATAAACTATTTGGAAATTCATCAAAAATTCGTGTTTTTGTTAATTCATTAACCCCAACGATTTCTCTTGTCTGATCTTCAACTCCAATGATAATAGATCCCCCAATCCCATTTGCAAATGCGATACAAGTTTTAATCAAGACATCAAATTTCGGTAGAGTTGATTTAATTTCTAATGTCTTTGATTCCCTTTCTTCAAAGATCTCTTTGTTTGCCATAAATACACCATATGAGGCTTAATTGCACCAATTAACCCACATATTAACAAATTGCACCAAATAAATCAATATAAAAAGTAAGTTCATAAGCTGTTGTATATGAGTAAGAATAAAGGTTGTCCACAAAGATTTAAATGCACCAACTGATTCAGTTTGGGCTTCTTTTGCATGTGCACTATAAAAATTTTACTTGTTTTGAAACTCTAAATATTTCTAATATGTCTCCAATTTTATAAAAAATTTACATTTAAGGAGAATCCCATGGAAGCCGCGTCCTCAAAGACATCTATACTAGATCGATACCAACCCTATATTGCTACTATGCTTGATGAAGGCAAAAATTCTACCGAAAAAACTGAGGCTTCAACAGGTCTTATCCAGATTCTGGAACAGACAGATAGAGAGGTTCAAGATTTAGCAGAGAAAGTCGATAAACTTTCTCAGGCGACTGCTGAGGCAAACCAGCAGAGCAGTGAGGCCAAAGAGGAACTTAGCAAACTAGAGGAATCTTCTGGTAAAGAGAGAAAGAATCTTGAAGAACAGATTACGCAATTACAAGAGGATCTCCAAAAGGCAAAAGAGAAATTAGAGCAAGGAAAAGGTCTATGTAGCACAGAAGAAGGAAAGGAGATTCTTGCTAGGCTTAACCTGATCATTGATGGAATACAGGATGAATCTAAGAAAGAAGAAATCCTCCAAGAACTCAAGGGTTCTCAAGAAGCACTCCATGAACTGAACAAGGGAAAGGAAGATACCGAGCTTAATGCAATTATAGGTCTATTAGGAGCACTTACAACAGCTTTAGCAAAGTCCGATTCACAGAAATCAGAGTCTACTCTTCGAGTGAAAGACTTGACCCATAAAACACCGAATGAAGGAGAACTTAGCGAAGAAGTAGAAAAGATCGACGATGTTGCCTCAAAATTTGTCGCTATTCAAAAGGTCAGCATGATGTCCCGTGAGGAAATGCAAACGCGGCAGAAAGAACTAGAGGATAATTCTGAGAAAAATTCGATAGAGACGTTCGAGCTTGAATTTATTAATACTCAAATAGAAAAAATCGATGCAGCAGTTGCCGCCAACCAAAGGGAAATGCAAGCTCAAGTAGAGGCGCTGCAGCAAGAGATTAATAAACTTCAGACTCAAAAGGAAGAAGAAAATGCTGTCAAACTAGCAGCCCCTTTACTCGATCCGTTGGCACAGGTTCCCCCCGAAGGTCAAAGAGAGGGACTGCAGATGGATGATCGAGAAAACCTCTGGAAAGAAGCGGCTTTAGCTCCCATTGTAAATGCATTAGCTGACGTAGAAAGGCAACTACAGGAAAAGGAGCAAGAAAAAACGGGTCTTGGCGATCAACAAACGGCTGATAATCAAGAGCAATGGGATAACTTGGAGTCCGAGATTCAAAGCCTTAAGAAACAACAAGCGTTTTTGACTCGGATCTCCGAACAATTTGAAAATATTCAGCTTTCTGATGTGGATACAAAAGCAGCGTGGGTCGATGAACAGATTGGACAACTTTTAAAGGATATCTATCGTTGGGAAAACGAGTATAGAGACTATTTGGACAAAGCTACACAAGCCGCCGGAGATGTTCCTGGAGGCGCTATTGCGGATAAAAGAGATGCCTTCGAGGCATACATAACAGGATTAAAGAACGCATTGGCAACACTGGAGTGGGAGAAGAGTCCTTTGGGGACGGTGCAACGGATCGTTTCGACTTTTTTTGCGATGATCTGGGGCGTTCTCGGAGTTCTTGGTGGTGGACTGAAAAGAGTAGGAGGTATTCTTGTTTCACCTCCTAAAGAGGCTCTTTAGAAAGAGCGTTCATAGCCCCGCTTTGGAAGTAAAAACTCAGGATTGCAAAGTCGGTTTTTATTGTTCTAAAGCGGGGCTATCTATCTTTTGGAAAAATAAAAACCGAGGAAGGGTCCCTTTTGCATCTCTCTGAATCCTTCCCTCTTGTTGGCTAAAAAAATCACATCCTCTTCACCTCAACACTTTTATTTACACCCCAATTTTTGTCCCCTCTGGATTTTTTTTATCGATTATGTTATGTTAGCCTGGAACCAATAAATCCTCTAGGAGAGGAATGACTGAATGGAATCAAAATTTCACATCCAAGGCGCTCGTTAGAGCTTCTTTTTATCTTTGAAAATAAAAATGCATGGTAGTAGATAGATGAAACCTTGGTTAAAGATATTAGTAGGGCTTGTTTTAGGAATTATCACAGGGCTCATTTTATTCCATCAAGTGGAAATGGAATCGGTGCTAGGAAAAACCTGCAACGAATTTTTGACCCTTGTGGGAAAAGCATTTATTGATCTTTTAAAGATGCTTGTCGGGCTGATTGTCTTTTCCTCGTTAGTTGTGGGGATGTGTCACATTAGTGATCCAAAGAAGATGGGGCGGATTGGGCTCACGACAATTATTTTTTATATTGTGACAACGTTGATTGCTATTGGAATTGGACTTGTGGTGGTCTTTTTGGTCAATCCAGGTGTAGGGATGAACAGGCCGATCCCTCCAGGACATGGGAATGGAAGTGGGCAGACGTTAATTGATTTCATCTTTTCAATTGTTCCCTCGAATCCCTTTGCATCGTTTGCGGAAGGAAATATTTTACAGATCATTGTCTTTGGGGTCTTTTTTGCGATTGCGATCAATTTAGCAGGAGAAAAGGGGAAAATTGTTTTAAAATATATCGAGTCGCTCAGCGAAATTATGGCAAAGTTAACCGGTGTCGTAATGAAGTTTGCCCCCTATGGGGTATTTGCGCTCATGGCAACCGCTGTCGGTGTGATTGGAGAGAAATTCTTACTTTTATTTTCCGCGGTAGGATGTATTTTTATTGCGGCGCTTATTCAGGTTGTTGTGATTTTTACTGTGGTGCTAAAATATATGGCGGGAGTGGGGATTGCTCCGTTCTTTAAGGGGATGAAGGATGCGATTGTCGTGGCATTTACGACAACTAGTAGTTCGGCAACTTTGCCGGTTTCTCTTGAGTGTGCCAGGGACCATTTAGGTCTTTCTTCCGATATTTCAGGATTTGTCTTATCGCTGGGATCGACAGTTAACATGAACGGAACAGCGATCGGGCAGGCAGTTTTAGCGATCTTTATTGCCCAGGCTTATGGGATCGAGGTAGGCTTTACCTCGGTTGTGATTCTTGTCTTTACGACCCTCATCTCTGCTATAGGAACAGCAGGGATCCCGGGGAGTGGACTTGTGATGCTTTCTATTGTTCTAAGTGCGATGGGGCTTCCCCTTGAGGGGATCGCCCTTGTTGCGGGGATCGACCGTTTGCGAGATATGATCGCAACAGTTGTGAATATTTTGGGGGATGCTGTGGCTGCAGTGTATGTAGCCAAGAAAGAAAATCAAATTGACTTAACCAAGTACCACCAGGTAACATGGATAGAGTAACTTTTTTTACTAGTGAGAGATCAAATTCTCTCCAAACTTCGTAGGATTTTATATATGAAACTTTTTATTGCCAATATTGCTAGAGAAGCCTCAGAAGATGAGCTTAACGAACTTTTTTCAGCCTGTGGCGAGGTGAAGAGCCTAAAAATTATTAAAGATAGAGACACGGGGCAATCTCGAGGATTTGGCTTTGTTGAGATGGCAAATCGTGATGGTGGAGATAAAGCCATTGCTGAACTTCATGAAAAAGAAGTTCATGGGCGCAAGCTCGCTGTTGCTGAAGCGAAAGAGCAAGAGAGACGTGGTGGTCCACGTGGTGGAGGCGGAGGCGGTCGCCGCTTCTAAATAAACCTTTAGGGTATGTGTTCATAGGGAATATCCCCTCTGAACACGTACCTTTCATAAACCTTTTGCGTGGATCAAAATCTCCATTTTTGACGCAACTCAGTCGCCTGATTACTACGTTATCTGAGAAGAGTCCCGTTGTTGTTTTAGTAGATGAGTATGATAAACCACTCACTGCCCAACTTGATGACCCTGATACTGCCAGCAAAAATAAAGAGGTTCTTCAAGGGTTTTTTTCAACGCTTAAGACTTTAGATGCACATGTACGTTTTACATTTGTCACAGGGATTAGTAAATTTGCGCAGGTTTCTCTATTTTCATCTTTCAATAACTTAGAAGATTTAACGATGGACCCTGCATTTGCAGATATGATGGGGTATACAAAAGAAGAATTGACAACCTATTTTACCCTTCATATGCAAGCAATCGCAGAGAAAAGGAGCCAGGAGTTTGGAAAAGAAGTCACACAAGAAGATCTCCTAAAAGAGATGGGCGCATGGTATAATGGCTATCGTTTTTCAGAGAAAAAGACTTTCGTGTATAACCCTTTTTCAACCTTAAATTTTCTAAAAAAAAGACAGATTGCAGGTTATTGGTATGAAACAGGAACTCCTACGTTTCTCATTAATGAACTAAAAAAATATTCTGAGTCTATGATTTCTTTAGATGGAACGACGGCTACAAGAGAAGAATTGATGGGGACTAGTTATATAGATAAAACAAGCCTGTCTGCCTTGATGTATCAGACGGGGTATTTTACGATTCAAGATTATAGTCCTGTCTCAGGGCTTTATCGGTTAGGGCTTCCTAATGAAGAGGTGAGAAGAGCCTTCGTTAATTCTCTTGTGAAAAATTTTGCTCCCATAGCTGACCTCAGAGGATCAGGAGAGTTTGTAAAAGTGCTTGAGGAGCATTGTCCAGACTTCTAAGCAGATAGAATTAGGATTTTCCAGCTTTGCTTATCAGGTTTTTATCGATGCAAAAGAGCGCACTTATCAGGGGATGCTCTTATCGATGCTATATGGGATGGGATTTCATCCTCTATCAGAAAGGTCAACGAATACAGGTCGTATCGATGTCGTCTTAGAAATGTCAAACACAACATACATTATGGAATTGAAACTCGATAGAACCTCTGATGCTGCACTTAAACAAATCCATGATAAACGGTACTGGAAACCCTATGCTGATAAGGGAAAGGAAATTGTGGTCATAGGTGCGAATTTCTCCTCTAAGGATCGGAATATTTCTGATTGGAAAGGGGAGCTTCTTTCTGCATCAGGAGAAAAAGTAAAAAACATTTTTCCTTCATTTTGATTAATGAATGAGATGTGAAAATATAAATCTCGACTTTGTACATTTTTTAGCGAGCAGATCTTAGAAAGTTCGTGTGTTATAAGTTAGGTAGGGGAGCTGGATTTTTATCTCTTGATCAGCTAGACTTAAGTTCTTTCAGAAAAAAAATTTTGAGGCAGTTTGTGCAAAGCGCCATTTTAAAATCTGTAAAGGATGGGGTGAGAGCGATCGAGATCCTCTCTTCAGGTGAAAGTCTAAAATTTATTGAGGGTGCCGCTTGGGCGCTTATCGATTGTTATAAGAGTGGGGGAAAGCTGATCATTGCAGGGAATGGAGGGAGCCTTTGTGATGCGATGCACTTTGCTGAAGAACTCACCGGCTACTTCCGAAAAAAACGTCCTGCCCTTCCAGCCATTGCTTTGGCCGATCCTGGTCACCTCACCTGTGTGGGGAATGATGTTGGTTTCAACGAAGTATTTGCACGGGGAGTCGAAGCTCATGGGAGGAAAGGGGATCTTTTTATCGCCTTAACGACAAGTGGAAACTCTAAAAACCTTGTCCGCGCAGTCCAAGTTGCGAAGGAAAAGGGGATGCAGGTCATTACCTTCTTAGGGAAAGAGGGTGGAGCCCTCAAAGGACAAGGGGATTACGAGTGGATTGTTTCGGGGTTTAAGTACTCCGATCGGATTCAGGAAGCTCATATGGCAGCGATTCATATCATCATTGAGATGGTGGAGAGGGAGCTCTTTGCCCCATCGGAAGAGGTGGAGATCGAAAAGGTAGGAGCGCAAAATTGATGAGCGCTCAAGGCTATATTGTCGATATCATTGAAGGGCGACGTAAAGGGATTTTTTTAAAAGGAGCTCTTCTTGCGGCGAGTACCCTTTTTGAGGTGGGGGTCAAGCTAAGAAATCTAGCCTTTGATCGCCATTGGTTCAAAATTAAGCGAATTGATATTCCAGTCATTAGTATCGGAAATATCATTGCAGGGGGAACGGGGAAGACGGCATTTATTCAACGTTTAGCCCGCGATTTACGTAGCATGGGAAAGGTTTCGATTTTGACGAGAGGATACCGCTCTGAAATCGAAAGAGCGGGGGGGAGCCTCCATCTGATTGAACAGTCAAGGATTACCCCTGAAGTGTGTGGCGATGAGGCCTATCTCCTTTTTAAATCTCTTCCCGATGCTGTCTTATTTGTTGGAAAAGATCGCGCTTTGAATGCTGAGCGGGCTGTTTACCATGAGGCCGATGTGATTCTTCTCGATGATGGGATGCAGTACCGTTCTCTTCACCGCGATATAGAGATTGTCATGCTCCATGCCGATGATCTTTATGGAAAAGGATTTTATCTCCCCCGCGGGTACCTTAGAGACTCACCAAAGCGCCTTCAAGAAGCAGGAGTCTTAGTCATCAATCATGTTCACGATCTCAACCACTTTCATGCGATAGAAAAAGAGCTTCGCAAATGGAGTCAAGCTCCTGTAATCGGGACCCGAATGGTTCCTGGAGGAGTCGAACTTTTGTCAGGAGAGCATTTGCGTGATCTGAAAGATCGGAAAATAGGGGTTTTTTGTGGTCTTGGGAAACCAGATTCTTTCTTTAACACTCTTCTAGAATTGGGGGGAGAGATTCGCGAAAAATGGATCCTTCCTGATCATATTGGAGTGGCACGAGAAGAACTTGCCCATTTTGCAGAAAGGTGTGTGGAGCGGGGATGTGACATCCTCATCTGTTCCGAAAAAGATGGGGTGAAACTTCCTCCGCATGGCAATCTTCCCCTCCCAATAGGGCAACTTAAGGCAGAGCTTCAAGTGGTTACTGGAAAAGAGGTTTACCAAACCCTTCTTCGCTCGATTCAAAAACGGATGAAACATGAAGCCGTGGATTAAAATTATTGTGGGTCTCGTCCTTGGGATCATCGCTGGCCTCGTTTTAGGGAAGCGGGAACTTGTCATTTTTGACTATTCCATCTCAAATTTTCTCCATGAAATTGTGGATCGTTTTGGAAAAGCATTTATCGATCTTCTTAAAATGGTTGTCGGACTCATTGTTTTCTCCTCTCTTGTGGTGGGGATGTGTCATATCAGTGATCCCAAAAAATTAGGGCGCATCGGGATCCGTACAGTCCTTTTTTATGGGGGAACAACGATTATTGCCATCGCGTTTGGCCTCCTTCTAGCGTTTCTTATGAGGCCAGGTGTAGGTCTTAATCGCCCCATTCCTACCGACTTTTTAAATGCAAAGAACGCCATTGGGCTGATCGATTTCATCTTTAGCGCTATTCCCTCAAACCCATTTGCAGCCTTTGCTGAAGGAAACGTTTTGCAGATTATTGTTTTTGCGATCTTTTTTGCATTTGCGATTAACTTAGCAGGAAAAACAGGGAAAGCAGTCCTCGAAGTTTTGGAGTCGGTAAGTGAAGTGATGTACTCACTCACTCACTTTATCATGAAGCTTGCTCCTTATGGAGTTTTTGCTTTGATTACAACTGCTGTGAGCACCGTGGGGATCGATCTCGTTAGGCTTCTAGTGAAATTTCTCATCTGTAATTATATTGCCTGCGCTCTTCAGGTCTTCGTTGTTTTTTCGTTAGCCCTTCGCTACATGGCAAAAGTCAAAGTCCTCCCTTTCTTTAAAGGGATGAAGGATGCAATTGCTCTTGCCTTTACGACAAGTAGTAGCTCTGCAACCCTTCCCGTTTCATTAGACTGCGCCCGTAAACACCTAGGAATATCGCCCAGTATTTCAGGGTTTGTCCTCTCTCTTGGATCGACGATCAATATGAATGGAGCGGCCATTGGACAAGCGATCTCTGCCATCTTTATTGCTCAAGCGTATGGTATCGAAGTTACCGCTTTAAAAGTGGTGATCTTAATTGTTGTTTCCCTTCTTTCTGCAATAGGTGCTGCTGGAATTCCTGGAACGGGGATTGTTATGCTCTCTGTTGTTCTTAACGCCATGGGACTCCCCTTAGAAGGGATCGCCCTTGTCGCTGGAGTTGACAGAATCCGAGAAATGGTGTCTGCTGTGGTAAATATCTTAGGAGATGCTGTGGCAGCAGTCTTTATTGCAAAAACAGAAAATCAAATCGATGAAAAGCGGTATCATGCCGTAACATGGCTGGAGTAAGCAAAATATGGCAGACGAAATAGAAATTAAGCTTCCAAAACTTGGCGAAAGTATCGTCAGTGCCACTGTTGTCCAGTGGTTTAAGAAAGTAGGAGATCGTGTAAAGCTCGATGAACCCCTCCTTGAAGTCTCTACCGACAAAGTCAATAGCGAAATCCCTTCTCCCGTTGCAGGAACAATCACAAAAATTGTAGCGGATCCCGATCAAGAACTCGATGTGGGAGCCCCCCTTGCCTTTATTTCTATCAGTGGATCGGCCGCGGCGGTTTGCGAAAAAAACATCCTCGAAAACAAAGAAGAAAGATCCCTTCCTCCATCAAAGAAAGGGTTTTATACCCCTGTGGTTTTAAAAATTGCGCAAGAAAAAGGGGTAGATCTTTCAGAACTTGAAGACATCCCAGCAACAGGTGTTGGGGGAAGGCTCTCCAAGCGCGATCTTGAAAAGTATCTTGAGACCCGTAAACAAGTCCTCCCTCGAGGAGAAGTAGAGCGGGTCAAGATGACAACAATGAGAAAGATGATCGCTGATGCGATGGTCGACTCCTTCTTCACTGCCCCCCATGCCACTCTTGTCAACGAAGTCGATGTCACCAAACTGATGAAGCACCTTAAAGAAACCAAAGAGAGTTTCCTTCAAGAGAACGGCTTTAAGATAACGATTACGAGTCACATTGCAAAAGCTATTGGCGTTGCTGCCAAAAAATATCCGATGATCAATGCATCGCTAGAAAAAGATACCATTCTCATCAAAAAGAATGTCAATCTTGGGATTGCAGTAAGCGTTGAGCAGGGGATTCTTGTCCCAGTCATTGCCCGCTGCGACTCTCTTTCTCTCAAAGAAATTGCCCGCGCAGTTGCAACCCTCTCTGAAAAAGCCCGCACCGGGACCCTTCAGCCTGACCAAGTCAAAGAGGGGACAATCACCATGACCAACTTTGGGATGTCAGGGACCCTGATGGGGACCCCCATCATCCGACAACCCGAAGTGGCAATCCTTGGCGTGGGCGCGATCACCAAAAAAGTGGTTGCTCTCGACGACGATACGATGGCTATCCGCTCCATCATGCATCTCTCCCTCTCCTTTGACCACCGGGTCATCGATGGGATGTATGGCTGCGAATTTCTTGCTGAGGTCAAAAAACAGCTCGAAATTTAAGGACTGTAGGCGAGGGAGTAGTCACTGGGTATCCTATCCCTTTGGAGAAGAATAGCCTGGATTCCCATCGAAGAGGTAGAGATACTCCGTTTTGATCACCTCATAGTCTTTATGAGATAGCTCCCTTAAGAGTTCAACGATTTCTCCATGAGTACACCCCCCCTTTTTAGGGAAAAAGCGGACCCTCCATTGATCGATGCAAAAAGTTTCAGCCATTCCATCGGGGTAGACGCGAGCTCCTCGATTGCTGATCATTTCAATCTTCCCATTTGTAAACGTGTCAGCTGTGATTTTTTTAACAAAGTCTTCAAGAGAATCAGGAGAATAGAGATAGACATCCACTCCAACAAGTTCCCGTTTTGTTTGAATCTTTTGGCGGACAAAAGGTTTTTTCTTTCCATTCTTATCTTCATAAGAGACCGCCTTCAGCTCCTTTGGCGTTTCACCCAGACGTTGAATCACCGCCTCTGCAAACTCTTGTGTTCCCACCTTTTTTTTGCTGACCCCTTCCTTAAAAATGTCGTAAGTGTGGATCCCATCCTCTAAAGTTTTCAGCCAACTATTATGGATCACTCCTGCATACTTGCTTTGGTTAATATGGATAAGCATCAAGACCGATGCAAGAATCAGGGCAGAAGGATTTGCTACATTTTGACCGGCCCTACGAGGTGCCGATCCATGAATCGCCTCAAACATCGCACCATGATCCCCAATATTTGCCGATCCCACAAGACCCACCGATCCCGCAATCTGCGCCCCCACATCAGAAAGGATATCTCCATAGAGGTTAGGCATCACAATCACATCAAACGCTTCAGGAGTATCGGCAAGCTTTGCCGCTCCGATATCGACAATCCAATGATCACTTTCAATATGAGGGTACTCTTTTGCGACCTGATCAAACACCTGATGGAAGAGGCCATCTGAAAGTTTCATGATATTATCTTTCACAAAACAGGTCACCTTTTTCCGGTGATTCATCGTTGCGTACTCAAAAGCATACCGGATAATTTTTTCAGAGCCCGGCTGCGAGATCAGTTTGATCGATTCACACACCTCTGGAGATTGACGGTATTCAATTCCCGAATAAAGATCCTCTTCATTTTCACGGACAATCACAACATCCATCACAGGATGTTTCGTTGCAACAAATGGAAAATAAGAAACACAAGGGCGGACATTGGCATAAAGGCCAAGCGTTGTCCGAATCGTCACATTTAGACTCTTAAACCCTCCCCCTTGAGGAGTCGTAATCGGCGCCTTCAAAAAAGCTTTCGTATTCCGGATCGTCTCCCATGTCGCATCTTCGATCCCTGTCGGGTGCCCTTTTAAGTAAACCTTTTCTCCAATTTCGACCTCATGGATCTCAATCTCCACGCCAGCTGCTTCCAAAATTTTTAGGGTAGCCCCCATGATTTCAGGGCCGATTCCATCGCCACGGGCAACCGTAATAGGGACTTTTTTGCTCACCGTCTTATTTCCTCACTTGCATCATTATCATTACCATTATATTATTTGCCTTAAGTTATCAAATCTAAAAATGCTATTTATGCTAAAAGATCTTTTCAAAGAGTACCAGGAAAATCTAAACAACTTCTTTGATCACGTAGATATCGATCAAGCTCAAAAGATTTTCGACCTCCTTTTAAACGCCTCTGGCACCCTGATTTTCACAGGGGTAGGTAAATCGGGAATCATCGCCGAAAAACTAGCGATGACCATGATCTCAACGGGGACCAAAGCCCTCTACCTCCCTCCAATGAATGCCCTTCATGGAGACATTGGAATAGTCACAGAAAAAGACATTCTCATCTGCATCAGCAAAAGTGGACAAAGCGAAGAACTCCTTAGCCTCATCCCTTATGCCCAGAAAAAAGGAGCAAAAACCATTGCATGGGTCTCAAATCCCCATTCCAAACTTCTCCGCATGTGCGATCTTGGAATCACCCTCCCCTTGAGTAAAGAACTGTGCCCCTTTGATCTTGCCCCAACCACATCGACTGCAATTCAACTCATTTTTGGGGACGTTCTGTCAGTCGCCCTGATGCAAGCTAAAAAATTCAGTCTCGACGACTATGCTCTGAACCATCCTGCAGGAGCCATTGGGAGAAAAATTACCCTCACCGTAGAAGATATCATGCTTGAAGGAGAAGGGCTCCCCCTTTGCAAACCCACCGATCGACTTCGCGATGCCATTGCAATCCTTACAGATAAAAAATGTGGATGTCTCCTGATTGTTGATAAAAACGAGCGCCTCCTAGGGATTTTTACCGATGGAGATCTCCGCCGCTCCCTACAAAAAGATCCCGCTGCCGCACTAGAAAAGACAATGGAAGAGCTGATGACCCCCTCATGTATCGCTACCGATAAAGGAAAAAAGGCTCTCGAAGCCTTAAAGCTCATGCAAAAAGATCCCAAAAAGTGGGTAAATGTGGTTCCTGTCACCGATGCAGACCGACTCATTGGCCTCATTCGGATGCACGATCTTGTTCAAGCCGGCATTGCATAAGAAAACTTGAGTTTTAAAAAAGCAAACGTTACCCTTGGCTCTAATGGAAAGCAGTATCTTCACACTCTCTCATAACTTCTTGATCGCCATATTTTGCATTGGCTATGTTGCTATTGTCCTCGAATTCT
>Ga0075163_10009262_pt1 | contig 12930 bp, 8 predicted proteins | sample JI1023141ADNA_FD_71478 | JGI IMG/M metagenome (GOLD analysis project Ga0075163, IMG submission 71478) | Wastewater effluent complex algal communities from Wisconsin, to seasonally profile nutrient transformation and Carbon sequestration -... | ecosystem: Engineered > WWTP > Effluent > Algae...
GTGCCGCGCCGGCTGCCGCGACGACGACGCCTGCCCGATCGAGCAGCTGTGCGAGCCGGCCGGGCTGGTCTGCAAGCCCGGCTGCGACGGCATCGAGAACTGCGGCCCGGGCAAGCTCTGCAAGGCGGGCCTGTGAAAGCAGGGCCAGGCGCCCTGAGCCCCGGCGCCGCGCTTCGCCGGGACTTCCGGGGCTAGAACGGGTCGACGACGGTCGGCTTGCTCGGGCCCGGCTTCGGCTTGGCGGGCAGCGCGGGCTTCTTGACCGCGGGCTTCTTGACCGGCTTCGCGGTCGGGGTCGCGTCGGCGACGGCCGGCAGGGCCGGGGCGAGGCCGCCGGCGCCGGGCTGGGGCGTGACCGCCTGCGCCACCAGCGGGGCCGGGGGCTGGACCGGCGCGGCCGGGGGCGGCGTGGGGGCCTGCTTCGCGGCCGGGGTCGGGGTGCTGGCGGCGACCGGCGCCTGCTCGGCGGGCGGCGGGTCGGTGCGACCCATCATCAGCACCATGGCGATCGCCAGGCCGGCGACCGCGATGCCGCCGCCGACCGCCATCGGCATCACCGCGGCGCGGCGCGGCGCGGGCTCGGGCGCGTGGGTGTACTCCGGCGCGACCGCGACTGCGACGGGCGCAGGCGCGGGCTCGGGCTCGGGCTCGGGCTCCATGGTCGGCCGCAGGGCGAGCTCGTCGACGAGCTGCCCGAGGAGATCATCGAAGGCGACGGCGTTCGCGCGCTGGGAGGTTTGGTTTGCCATGGTCGTGCTCCTGAACTTCTGTGTCCTGGTTTAAAAAAAGGCGGACGAGGCCGCGGCGCGGGCGCTGCCGACCGCGGGCGCGGCGGCAGGTCCGTCCGTCGCCTGCGTCGGGCTTCAACGTGCCGGCGGCCGCCCCCGATCTACGCCCCGATCGCGCCCATGACGGCGTCCGCACGCCGCGGCTGCACGGACGCGTGTCCGGGCCGAGGCGGCGCGCCGCCGGGGTCCGAGGCTTCGACCGCGTCGAGCACCGACCGGCGACCGGGCGGCACGGGCGCCCCGTCCGGGGCCCGCTGTCCTAGTCGGCGTCCGGCAGCCCCGCGAACCACGCCGCGAACGGCGAGGCCACGGCCGCCTCGACGATCGCCAGCGGATCGCGGGCGGGCGGCAGCCCGGCGTCGACCCACTCGTCGAGCTCGCTGGCGATCATCGCCATGCCCTCGCGCAGGTCGGCGACGTCGACCGGGATCGCGTCCTCGTCGGGCCCCCCGTCGCGCATTCGCTGGGCCTTGCGCACGAGGTCGTAGATCTGCCCCAGGCCGAACGGCAGCAGCCGCAAGAACCCCGCGAAGTCGGGCGCGATCGCCTCGACCGGCTCACCCTCGCTGTCGAGCCAGATCACCGGGCACTGCGCCAGCGGGGTCCCCGGCGAGCGCCGCCACAGCGCGACCAGCGAGCCGCTGCCGTGCTGCCCGAACGCGATCAGGCTGCCCTCAGGGACGACCTTGCCGAGGTGATCGATGAGGTGGTCGTCGGGCTCGAGCTCGAGGTCGGCCTCGCCGAGCAGCTCGGTCGCGTCGGGGGTGCGGATGGGGAGGAGCAGATGATCGAGGGTGTCGAGATCCGGGGTCTTCACGGGCGCGACGCTAGTACACATCGGAGGAAGAGCCGATCCCCGCGTCCGCGCCGGTCGCTCGGCGCGGGACCTCGGGTGAACCCTGGTCTGCGCGCCCCGCTCCGCGCAATATGCGCGATGCCGCCTGCCGAACCGGGCTCTCGCGCCGAAGACCGCACGAACCGGGCCCTGGCGGCGCCTGCGAGGGACCTTGTCGGCGTACCCTGGCTCCGATATCTGTGGGTGCTGGAGGGTTTGATGAGCGATAGCGAGCGAGACGCCGGCACGCTCCTCGTCGTCGAGGATCACGAGGACACGCGGGAGATGCTGCGCGTGTGCCTCGAGCAGTACGGGTACGCGGTCGAGACCGCGGTCGACGGCCAGGACGGCCTCGACAAGGCGCGGGCGCGGGCCTTCGACCTCGTCATCACCGACCTCAACATGCCGCGGGTGAGCGGGCTGGAGCTGCTGCAGGCGATCCGGCGCGAGCGGCTGAGCCCCGATGTCCTGATGCTCTCGGCCGACGGCCAGATCTCGCGGGCCGTCGAGGCCATGCGCCACGGCGCGATCAACTATCTGCCCAAGCCGATCGACCTCGAGCTGCTGGCCGGCGAGGCGCGGGCGGTGATGCAGGCCCGCCGCGACCGCGCCGCGGTCCACGACGCGGGCCGGACCACGGCGATCCTCGGCCACCACAGCCTGCCGCCCGGGACCGGTCTGCGGCCGTCGAGCAACCAGCGGCGGGTCGACGGCGAGGACATCCCGGCGAGCATCGCCCGCTATCAGGTGCTCGCCAGGGTCGGCGCCGGCGGCATGGGCACGATCTACAAGTGCTTCGACCCGACCCTGCGGCGCGTCGTCGCCGTCAAGGTCGTCGCCACCGACCCCGACCAGCGCGGCCAGGAGGAGCTGCTGCGCCGCTTCGCGCGCGAGGCCCAGGCCGCGGGCATGCTGCGCCACCCGAACATCGTCACCGTGTACGACTACGCCGCCGAGCCGCACGGCCCGGTGTACCTGGCGATGGAGTTCCTGTCGGGCGCGCCGCTCGGCGACGTGATCGCGGCGGCCGGGCGGCTGCCGTGGCAGCGGGTCGCGAACCTCGCATACCAGCTCGCCGACGCGCTGGAGTTCGCGCACCGCAACCGCGTCGTCCACCGCGACGTCAAGCCCGCGAACGTCATGGTCCTCGCCGACGACGTGGTGAAGATCCTCGACTTCGGGATCGCCAAGCTCGACGACGCCTCGCTGACCGTCCCGGGGACGTGCCTCGGCTCGCCGCGCTACCTGTCGCCGGAGAGCTTCCGCGGCGCGCACATCGACTACCGCGCCGACCAGTTCTCGCTCGGCAGCGTGATCTACGAGATGCTCGCCGGCGCGCCCGCGTTCGACTTCCAAGACTTCTACGCCGGCGTGCACCGCGTGCTCACCGAGGATCCGCCGTCGCTCGAGTCCCTCGGCCTCGACGCGCCGTCGCTGCTGTTCGAGATCGTCGAGCGCCTGCACCAGAAGGACCCCGACCGCCGCTACCACAACGAGATGCGGCTGCTCGAGGACCTCGCGGACCTCGGGGAGCTCGCCGGCCTCAAGCTGCGCCCCGCGGTCGCGCGCGAGCCGTCGGGCGCCGACCCGGGCGACGACCTGGACGACCTCGACGACGACCTCGACGACCTCGTCTGAGGCGCGCCCCGATGGCCTGCTGTGGTCCGCAACTGGCGCGGATCCTGGGCTCCTGAATATGCTCGTTGACGCTGTCCGCCGGACGGACGGGGTGCAAGAGCGACGGCTCACGCCGCAGTGATCACGCGAGCAGGCGGACGACCAGGAGGTTGATCGCCGCGATCTCGAGCGCGTAGGTCAGGCCGGCGCCGACGCGCATCGGCGTGCTGCGCGGCCGCGTCAACATGCCGTAGATGTAGATCGCGCGGGCGACGAAGAAGGTCGTGCCGAGCCCGCAGATCCAGCCGGCGCTCGCGCCCTGGGTCTCGGCGAACAGCAGCAGCATCACCATCGGCAGCCCGTGCTCGAGCGTGTTGCCGTGCGCCCGCGAGGCGCGGAGGATCGCCTCCTTGGCGGCCGGCGAGGGGTCGCGACCGCCGCGCATGCGACAGCGCGTGGTGTTGATCGCCAGCGCGGTGAGCAGGGCCCCGAGGAGGGCGGCGTGGGCGGCGGTGACGGGGGCCATGACCGCCGAGGATAGGCCGCGCCCCGCCGGACCGCAACGCCCGCCCGCTGCGTCGCGGCGATGAACCGAGCCCTCCTGGCTCGATCGCGTCGCGCGGGCGTCAGCGCATCGCGGCGTAGAACTGCAGCAGCCCGCCCTCGGCGGCCGCGGCCCCGCAGTTGCCCTGCGAGACCTTCCATGCGCCGAGCGGGACGAAGGTGTCGTAGCCGGCGTCGTTGTCGGCGGGCTGGTTCGAGTAGCTGTACAGGTACAGGCGCTCGCAGCCGCAGTTGAGCATGCGGTAATCGATGCTGTGGTGGTCGAAGCCGTTGGTCGTCATGTTGACGCCGCAGGTCTTGGCGTCGGGGCTCTGGGCGAGGCCGAAGTCGCCGCCGCCGGCGACGTTGAAGTTCGACCAGCCGAGGAAGGCGGGGGCGGTCGCGGCGTCGCTGGCGGTCAGCGTGACCGGGATCTTGGCGGACTTGTTGGCCATGCCGAGCGTGGCGTCGAAGGCCGGGGCGCTGGCCTTGAGCCACACGGCGCCCGGCCGCACGAACAGCGTCTCGGTCGCGCCGGCGGCGATCAGGATCTTCTTGGCGCGGGTGAGGTTGTAGTGCTTGAACATCAGCGGGTCGCCGGTCAGCACCTCGGTGTTGCTGACCAGCGGCTGCTCGCCGTTGGCGCCCGCGCCGGCGTAGAAGATCGTCCAGCCGCCGCCGTCGCTGTTCATGTCGCAGAACACGTCCTGCGCCATCAGCGGGCCGGCGCCGTCGAGGTCGGCGACGAACTTGCCGCTGGTCGCCAGGGGGTTGAGCGTCTTGATCTCCTTGCAGCTCTTGGGGATCGGCTGGCAGGTGCCCATCGCGCAGATGTTGGTCGCGCAGTCGGCGTTGGCGAGGCACTTCTTGGCGACCGCGCAGGTCGGGCACTCGCCGCCGCCGCAGTCCTCGTCGGTCTCCTTGCCGCTGACGAGCTTGTCGTCGCAGGCCGGCGCCTTGCAGACCGTCGTGCACGTGTCGGTGTTGTCGGCGTTGCCGTCGTCGCAGGCCTCGGTGCCGGCCCACACCAGCGCGTCGCCGCACTTGGCCGACAGGCAGCTGGCGAGGCAGGCGTCGGTGTCGTCGGCGTTGGCGTCGTCGCACTCCTCCGGCGCCTGGACCTTGCCGTCGCCGCAGCTCTCGAGCCCGCACGCCGCGTCGCAGCCGTCGCCGCCGTCGAGGTTGCCGTCGTCGCAGGCCTCGACGCCGGCCTGGACCTTGCCGTCGCCGCAGGCCGCGGCCTGGCACGCGAGGGTGCACGCGCCGTCGTCGGCGTTGTCGGGGCCGGCGTCGCAGGTCTCGACGCCGTCCTGGACCAGGGCGTCGCCGCAGACGGCGGCCTTGCAGGCGGCCGTGCACGCGGCGGTGTCGGCGTTCTCGGGGCCGTCGTCGCACTCCTCGCCGTCGTCGACGTTGCCGTCGCCGCAGACCGGCGCGGCGCCGGTGCTGGTGCTGCCGTCGCCGGACGAGCTGCTGGTGTCGTCCGGCGCGGCGGTGGTCGGGACCACTGTCGTGCTGGTGGTCGGGTCGACGACGCCGGTGCTGGTGGCGTCGCCCGTGGTCGTCGTGGGGTCGACGGTGGTCACCGGAGGGGCCATCGTCGTCTCGGCGCTCTCGCGGTCGCCGTCGTCGCCGCAGGCCGCAGCGGCCAGACCGAGCACACCAAGCCAGTAGAGTCTCTCGCGCATGTCCATCCATCTCCCGGGCGGCGGTCCGGATATCCACGCTGTCGTCCGCGGCCCCCGGCGATGGTATCCGGAACCGGGTTTTGCGGGGGATCCACTTGTGTGTGCGTTTGTGAGCTCATGCTCGAGGATGCACGTCCGGTGGCTCGAAGTCCCTCGGGGCGTGCGAGGGCTTGGGGTGGGCGACGCGGACGACGTCGCGCGGGCCGGCGGGGTCCGGCTGGGTGGCCCGCGCGACTGGGCGCAGCCGGGTGACCGAAGGGGGCCCGGCCCTCAAACACGGCGGGCGCGCCGTATCGCGTCCGGCCCTCTCGGTCCCGCCGGACTCGGTCCAAACCCCCTTCGGCCCCCCGGCACCCAGGCCTGCGCTGAAGGACCGGGCGGTCGGCGCAGCCGAGAGCCGGACCCCGCCGACCCTCCGGGCGCTCAGGGGTGACGCGGGCAAGCTCGCGCGATGACCTGGCTCGAGCGCGCGAGAGACATGTCTCGGAGGACATGTCCGTGCGGACATGTCCTCCGGTGACCGGGCGATCGTAGCTGGTCCGAGAAACATGTCTCGGAGGACATGTCCGTGCGGACATATCGGTGAATCAGGGCCGGTGCGGGTCCGGCCTCGGCTGCGCCGACCGCTCCGTCCCTTGGCGCAAGCCTGGGTGCCGGGGGGCCGAAGGGGTCTTGGACCGAGTCCGGCGGGACCCGGGACGTCGGACGCGATACGGTGATTGTGCCGTGTTTGAGGGCCGAGACCCCTTCGGTCACCCGGCTGCGCCAGGTTGCGCGGGCGTTTCGCCGGACCCGCACCGGACCGTGCCATGCCGCCCGCGCCTCGCTCCACGAGCGCCCGCGACCCTGCCAAGGACGTGAGGATCGCGGCGCCAGGCGGCGATCAGCCGAGGCGGCCGCGGGTCGGGCGACCGAGGGCGACGCGGCGCAGCAGGAGGTCGAGGAGCAGCAGCGGGAGGACGAGGGCCCACAGGACCACCGGCCACAACGGGCGCGTGCGGGTGCCCTGCGGGGCGCCGGGGGTCGTCAGGATCGGGTCGAGCGGGCCGGCGGAGGTGCCTGGCTCCGGGGACAGGGTCGCCAGCCACGAGGGGTCGGCGCCGAGCTGGTCGGGGGCGAGCTCGCTCGGGTACGGGACCGAGACCTGGCCGAGCGCCTCGGCGACCAGGCGGCGCGGGGTCTGGCCCTCGTCGTACAGCTGGGCTTTCAGCAGGCGCTGGCCGGCGTGGACGCCGAGGACGGTCGCCTCGTAGCGGCCCGGGGCGGTCAGGGCGACCGGGAGGCGGGCGGTGTGGCCCTCGGCGCCGGCGGCGAGCGCCGGGTCGATGACGAGCAGCTCGCCGCGCAGGTCGTTGACGAAGCCCTCGCTGGCGTCGACGTCGACGACGACGCTGTAGCTGCCCTCGTCGGCGCCGGGCGTGACGCGCAGCGCGGCGCCGCCGAGCGTGCCGGCGCCCTGGCGCATGGTGTCGCGCGCGAGCTGGGCCCAGAACTTATTAAAACCCTCCCAGGCGACCCAGCGGGCGGCCCAGCGCGGCTGGGCGTCGGAGGCGAAGGCGGCGGTGCGGCCGAGGCCGCGGCGGCCGCGGACGAGCAGCGGGTCGCCGACGTGGGTGCGCAGGATGAGCTCGGCGAGCGGCTTGAGCTTGAGCGGGATGATGCCGAGGAGGCCGGGCGCGCGCTCGAAGTCGAGGCCGCGCAGCAGCTGCACGCGCTTGGCGACGCGCGGGTAGAGGTCGCGCTCGACGACGGCGTTGCGGGTCACCTCGCGGGTCTCGCGGCTGAAGATCCGCGGGACGTCGGTGCCGTCCTGCGAGAAGTAGTAGCGGCCGCGGCCGCGCTCGGCGACGCGGGCGAGGAAGTCCTTGCCCGCGCCCGCGCCGACGCCGACCGCCGAGACGGTGATGTCGGCGTCGCGCATGTCGCCGAGCAGGGTGTTGACGCCGGCCTCGGGCGACTGGCCGTCGCTGAGCAGGATGACGTGCTTGACCAGCGCCTTCGAGCCGACGAGCTGCAGGTAGGCCTCGCGCAGCGCGGGCAGGGCGTTGGTGCCGCCGCCGGCGCTGAGGCGGCGGATGTCGCCGGCGATGCGGATGCGGTTGGCGGCCGGCTGCAGGCGCACGAGCGTGTAGGGCCGCGAGTCGAAGGCGATCACGCCGAGCTCGTCGCCGGGGTCGAGGGTGCTCGCGGTCGACCGCGCGGCCTCCTTGACGAGGTCGAGGCGGTCCTCGCTGCTCATCGACCCCGACTTGTCGATGACGAGCACGAGCGCGAGGGTCGGCTGCTCGCGCTGGCGCTCGCCCTCGAAGCGGACCGGCAGGATGTCCTCGATCACGGTGCCGCCCCAGCCGCCGACGCCGAACGCCCGCTCGCCGCCGACCATGATGAAGCCGCCGCCGTCGCCGACATACTTCGAGATCGCCTGCTGCAGCCCGCCGCCGACCCGCCGCGCGGGCAGGTCGGAGATGACGACGAGGTCGTAGGGGCGCAGGCCCTCGGCGCTCGCGGGCGCGGCCTCGGGGGCGAGGACGTCGACCTGCAGGTGGTCGCTGCGCAGCGCCCGGGGCAGCGCGCTGCTCTCGTCGGCGTCGCCGAGCGCGAGCACCCGCGGGCGCCCGCGGACCTCGCCGACGACGCCGGCGCGGTCGTTGCCGGCGCTGCGGTTGAGCTCCGGGGCGAGCCCGGCGGCGTCGAGGCTCGCGGTGAACACGACCGGGCCCGGGGCGCTGGCCCGCGCCTGCAGCTTGACCTGCTGGGGGCCACCCCGCAGGTCGACCTCGAGGCTCGGCGCGAGCGGGTTCGGCTGGCCGTCCTTGTCGAGGCGCAGGGTCAGCTTCGCGGGCGCGCTGGCCCACAGGTCGACGGCGACGTCGAAGGTCTGGCCGACGCGCAATTCGGCCGGCAGGTGCACGGCCTCGACGAGCACGTCGCCGCGGGTCGCGGGCGGGAAGCTGCGGGTGTGCAGGGTCAGGCCGCGGGCCTGCAGCTCGCGCGCGGTCGCGGCCAGGTCGGCGCGCTCGGCCACGCTGCCGGCGCCGTCGGTGACGAGCACGACGCGGCCCTCGGTGTCGGGGTCGAGCAGCGCCTCGGCGAGCCGCAGCGCGCCGGCGTGATCGCTGGCGAGGCCGCCACCTGGCTCGCGGGACAGGTCGACGGCGCCGGCGTCGGCGATCGGGACGGCCCGCGCGGCGCTGGCGTAGCCGAGCAGGCGCAGGCGGGTGCGGTCCTCGCGGTCGCCGGTCTCGGCCGCGATCGTGCGCAGGGCGCCGGCGACGAGCTCGCGGGCCGCGGCGAGCTGGCCGTCGTCGACGCTGGCCGAGACGTCGACCGCGAGCACGACGGTCTTGCCGCGGCGCGGGCTCTGCAGGCTCGGCAGGGCGAGCGCGAGCGCGAGCGCGGCGAGCACGAGCAGGCGCACGAGGGCCTGGAGCCCGACCTGCCAGCCGTGCAGGTCGACCAGCGAGCGCCGCGCGACGACCACGAGGTACGGCAGCAGCGCGAGCGGCACCAGCCACAGCGCGGCCGGCTGCCCGAGCACGAGGTCGCGGTCGCCCGCGGGCGACAGCCACTCGGCGAGCGCGGCCGGCAGCGTGACGTGGGTCGGCGCGACGGCCGGGCCCCACAGGTGCAGCGCCGCGGCCGCGCCGACGCCGAACAGCAGCGCGAGCAGCGGCCTCAGCACGCCGACCTCCCGGCCGCGGGGGGCCGCGGGTGAGCTGTGCGAGCCTGTCCGCGGGGACATGTCCGCGAGGACAGACTCGCATGTCCGCCGGGACATGTCCGCGAGGACAGCCCGTCATGGCCGCGAGGACATGTCTTCAAGAACAGGCGACTCATACCGTCACCCGCCGGTGGTAGGTGGCCCACTCGATCGCCACGAGCGCGACCACGGCGAGCAGGATCAGGGTCCACAGCGGGCCGTCGCCGACCGGCAGCGGCGCGGGCGGGTCGCCGGCGGTCGCCTCGGGCGGGAGGTTCAGGTCGGGGAGGCGGTCGTGCAGGTCGGAGGCGGCGGCGCTGGCCTGGTTGACGGCGAGCAGGACCTCGGCGCCCGCGCCCGCGCCGTCGACGGCGCGCACGCGGTAGATGCCGGGCTCGCGCGCGCGCAGGCGGAAGATGCCGCGGTCGACCGGGACGCGGGTCGTCGGCAGCGCGTCGGCCCCGGCCGATTGGTCGGGCTCGGGGCCGGCGACCTCGACGGCGCTCAGGCCGTCGGCGACGAGCCCGAGCTCGGCGGCGGCGAGCGGGCGCGCGGCCCCGACGGCGACGCTGGCGACGAAGCCGGGGCGGCTCTGCTCGAAGTAGGTGATCAGGTTGTTGACGAGGATCGGGAACGCGGTGCGAAGTGGCAGGTCGGTCTGGCGCGGGTCGAAGCCGAAGGCGACGATCGTGCGCGCGCCGGTGGCGTCGTCCTGGCCGGACTCGCGGCGCACCAGCGCGATCGGGTCGCCGAGGCTGCGGACCAGCACCTGATCGCCGGGCAGCGCGGCGAGCCTGGTGCCGCGGCCGAGGTTCACGTCCTTGAGCACGACGCCGTCGAGCAGCGGGTGGCCGAGCGCCTGCTCGGTCAGGAACGGCCGGGCCAGCTCGCCGGCGCCGACGATCGGGCTCGGGGTGTCGGGGCGGCGCGCCGGGTCGAAGATCACGAGGTCGTTCGCCGGCAGCGGGCCCGGCAGCGGCTCGGCGCCGAGGTCGAAGATCACGAGGTCGGCCTCGGCGACGACCGGGTTGCCGGCCACCTGCGCGGGGCCGAGGCCGGTCAGCTGGATGTGATCCTGCAGGGTCAGCAGCGCGGCCTCGAGGAACAGGTCGGTGCCGTCGGTGACCAGCGCGACCTTGAACGGGCGCAGCGGCGGCACGATCGCGTGGGCCCGGTCGTCGCGCCGCGGCCCGAGCGCGGCCGCGGCCGCGCCTGGCCCCGGGGACAGGTCGGCGGTCAGGCGCGTGCGCGCGGCGTCGAGGTCGCGCAGGACCTCGGTGCGGCGCTCGCCCGGCGCGAGGGTCAGCGGCCGGCGCCCGACCGACAGGCCGTCGGCGACGACGTCGAGCACGACGTCGGCCGCGGCGTCGCCGAGGTTGTGGACCTCCGCCAGGACCTCGACGTGCTCGCGGTCCTCCGGGTAGCGCCGCGCCGCGAACGCGGTGATCGCGACGTTGTCGGCCGGGCCGCCGAACGCGGCGATCCGGCAGCGGACCGCGGCGGTCTCGTCTGTCCCATCGGGCATGTCCGCCGGGCCAGGCCCTGCTGTCCCATCGGGCATGTCCGCGGGGCCAGGTTCGTCTGTCCCATCGGACAGGTCCGGCGCGGCGCAGGCCCGCAGCGCGGCGGCGCCGGCGGGATCGAGGGCGCCGTCGGTGAGCACGAGGATGCGGCCGCCGGGCTGGCCGGCGAGGGCGCTGCGGGCGAGCGCGAGGGCCCGCGTGAGGTCGGCCTCGCCGGGCTGGACGGTGATGCCGTCGAGGCTGCGCAGCAGCGGGTCGGGGTCGCGGCTGAGCGGGCCGGGCACGGCGACCTCGGGCCCGGCGGCGATGACGAGGGCGCGGTCGACGGGGCCGAGCGCGGACAGCTCGGCGCGCGCGCGGGCCAGCGCGAGGTCGAGGCGGGTCGCGCCGGCGTCGCCCGCACCGCCCGTGGCATCGGCGTCCGCGGCGGCCCCGGCCATGCTCGCCGAGCGGTCGACGACGATCGCCAGGGTCGTCGGGTCGCGCAGCCAGCTCTCGGGCCGCGGGTCGCCGAGCGCGAGGCACAGCAGCGCGAGCAGCACGAGCTGCAGCAGCCACGACAGCACGCGCCGGAGCTTGCGCCACAGCCGGCGGGTGTCGCTCTCGCGGGTGACCTGCCGCCACAGCGCCGCGAACGGGACGATCAGCCGGCGCCGACGCATGCGCAGCAGGTACATCGCCGTGATCGCGGCCGCGCCGACGGCGAACAGCGGCACCAGCTCGGCGAGGGTCCAGCCGGCGAAGCTCACCGCAGCAGCCCCCCCATCCGGAACATGCGCAGCACCAGCTCGTCGAAGGGCACGTCGATCTCCGCGCGAAAGTACGGGATCCCGCGGGCCCGGCAGCTGCTGGCCAGCGCGGCGCAGAACTGCTCGTGCGCGGCCGCGTAGGCGCGCAGCGTCGCCGGGCTCAGCGTCACGTCGCGGGCCTCGGCGCCCTCGCAGTCGACGAGGCTGACGTCGCCGCGCAGCCCCGCGGGGTCGGGCCGCGCCTCGGCCGGGTCGAGCACCTGGATCGCGACCGGCTCGTGCTTGCGAAAGCGCAGCAGGTTGAGGCCGTCGAACGCGCCGTCCATGTCGTAGAAGTCGGAGAGCACGACGGTCAGGCCCGGCTGCACGCTCTCCGCGGCGAGCCGCGAGCAGGCGGCGCGCAGGTCGGTCGGGCCGCCGCGCGGCGCGGTCCGCAGGAAGTCGAAGACGCGGAAGATGCGGCCCTTGCCGCGGACCGCGGGAAGGCTGGTGTGGACCTTGCGGCTCATGCAGGTCAGGCCGACGCGGTCGAGGTTGGCGAGGCCGACGTAGCTGAGCGCCGCGGCGACCTGCTGGGCGTAGCGCAGCTTGCCGCCGCCGGAGGTCTGCATCGACTCGCTGACGTCGATCGCCACGCGGATCGGCAGGTCCTCGTCCTCCTCGTACAGGCGGATCAGCGTCTGGCCGAGCCGCATCAGCACGTTCCAGTCGAGGTTGCGGATGTCGTCGCCCGGCGAGTACTCGCGGTGGTCGGCGAACTCGAGCCCGCTGCCGACCTTCCGCGTCTTGCGCTCGGCCCGCTGGCGCCCGCGAAACAGCCGGCGCGCGATCACCTGCAGCAGCTCGAGCCGGGCCAGGAACTGCTCGTCGAAGACGTCGCCCGGGTCGCCGGCGCGCGCGCCCGGGGCCAGCGACCTGGCCGATGGGACCTGTCCCGAAGGTCCTGGCGCTTCGGCCAGGTCAGGCGCGCTGCGCTTCCACCAGGCCATGGGCGGTCAGTCGGTCGGCACCCCGGCGAGGACCTGGGCGAGCACCTTGTCGACGGCGACGCCCTCGGCCTCGCCCTCGAAGTTGAGGATCACGCGGTGGCGCAGCGCCGAGGGGGCGACGGCCCGGACGTCGTCGATCGACGGGGTCTTGCGCCCGGCCATCAGGCTGCGGATGCGCGCCGCCAGCAGGATCGCCTGGGCGCCGCGCGGGCTGCCGCCGAAGCGGACGTAGCGCTTGACGAGGTCGGTCGCGTGGGCGTCGTCGGGGTGGGTCGCCCGCAGCACGCGGACGACGTAGCGGCTGATCGTCGGCGCGACGGGGATCGCGCGCACGAACCCGCGGATCGCCAGCAGGTCGGCGGCGGACAGCACCGGCTTGGCGCTCGCGCTGCGCGTGCCGGTCGTGCGCTCGAGGATCTGCAGCAGCTCGGCCTCGCCCGGGAACGGCACGTCGATCTTGAACAGGAAGCGGTCGAGCTGGGCCTCGGGCAGCGGGTA
>Ga0075163_10009263_pt1 | contig 12930 bp, 21 predicted proteins | sample JI1023141ADNA_FD_71478 | JGI IMG/M metagenome (GOLD analysis project Ga0075163, IMG submission 71478) | Wastewater effluent complex algal communities from Wisconsin, to seasonally profile nutrient transformation and Carbon sequestration -... | ecosystem: Engineered > WWTP > Effluent > Algae...
GGCCGCTCATCGCTCGCGCTCCTTCAAGTCAGGAAAGAGCACGTTGGCGTTGAGCAACTGCACCAGCAGCAGCGGCGTCGGCGCGCTATAGGTCCACACGCCCAGCCTGGCTGCAAAGCGGCCGTCGCTTGCTCGAGTCAACACCAGCGACCGAGCCACCGAAGGCGGCCAGCCGCCACTGATGAGCCCCGCCACCACAATCTCCCCGAAGTCGCTCGGCGCGCTCATAAAACGACCTCGCGCGCCCGCACGAGCAGCTGCGCCGGAGTTCGCGCCAGAACCTCAACCCCGCGAACTACACATCGCCAGAGACCGTCTTCTCGAACGCCAACAGTACGGGCGGCCCGCGACCCGCAGGCCTGCTCGATGTCGTAGCGAAGCTGCGACATCTCTTGGCTACGCCTCCTGGCGAGCAAGTCCACCTGCTGCCACACCGTCAGACCGGGGGCACTCATCGGTAGAACCCCGCGTCGAAGTCGGCCGCAGCGCGCTCGGCCATCTGGCGTTTGATTCGCGCCGCCCGGCGAGACGCCTCGAGGTCCGCCAGGTGCGCTTCGAACTGCGCCGTGTCGAGCTGCCCGGCCAAGTCTGAGAGGAGCTGCGCCTCTTCAGCGTCGCCGCAGCGCTGGCGATGGTGCGCTCGCCGGTGCGCCTCGAGCGTGAGGGCAGTGAGCAGCCCGCACCAGTCGGCGATGTCGAAGCACTCCAGCTGTTGCTGCAGCGCACGCGCTGCGCGGCCTGCTCGGAGAAACGGGTCTACGAATTCGGACGGCGCGGAGTGCTGGCCGCCACGCGCGACAGCTCGCGACGTTGCGGTAGAAGGCTCTGGTGAGAGCGACGCCGCAACTTCGTGTAATCCTTGACTATGACAACCGGTCGCCGGTACGAGGGCAGAAGTGCCCGGTTCGGCGACGGCGGTGAAGGTGGGATCAGCGGGCGCGTCAGTGTTGGTGCTCATGGAGGTTCAAGCTCCTGCGGCATCTGGGGGCGGTCGGTTCCAGCCGGCCGTCCCCGTTATTTTTGGCGTCTCTGGGGAGCTGACCCGGGCGCACCCGAGACCTGCAGCGGTGTTGGAAGCACCGTCGCAGTAGGCCCCCCAGAGATCGCCTTGCTTCTCTCTCTCTCTGGGCGGGCCGACCTTTGCGGGGTCGACCCGTCCACCGAGGCCGGTTTCTACGGCCTCAAATTGGACGACGTCAACGGGTTTGCAAAAATTCGAGCTGTGGGGGGGACACCACACATGACGAAGCGTCTCGCTCTGCTGCTGTTGCTGGCCGGCTGCCCGTTGCGCGAAAACGACCCGTGCCAGCCGAACGGCTCGATGTTCTGCGCCAGCAACACTTCTTCCTTCTGGTGCGAGAACGGAACCGCGCACGAGTCCCCGTGCCCCGGCCCGCTTGGCTGCACCATGACCACCGATGGCACCTCTGGCTTCTGCGACGCGCACAACGTCTCGAACGGCACCAAGTGCCCGACCGCGCGCGAAGACCAGTGGGTTTGCAACAGCGCGACCGAGGCGGCGGTCTGCACCCGCGGCCGCTGGCAGACTCAACGCTGCTCCTTGTGTTCCGAGGTTGCCGGCCAAGTGAGCTGCAGACCCTAAGCGGCTCACTGCACACCCCCGTCGCGCAGCTGCTGGCGTAGCTCTCGCAGCTCGCGCACCAGTTCCACGGTCGCCGGCGGCGGCGCGAGGCGGTCGGCGAGCGCCTGCACCAACGGCTGCAGACAGACGGCCACCGCCGCGATTGCACTCGCCCAGCCCACCATTCGCCTGGTGGTGCCGGTGCGCGGGTGCATCACGCTCGAGGGCTGCTCCGGCCCGAGCGGGTCGGCGACCGGCCCTTGCACCCACTGCGGCGGCGGCGGCTGTTCGCGCGTCACTTTTCGCCGCTCCAGCAGCAGCGCGACGGCCTTCGCAATGGCGTCGAGGCGGTGGTGCCGCTCATCGCTCACACCTTGCGCACGCCCGGCGACATGATGCCCAGCGCCGCGCCCGCGGCCACCACTGCGCCGCAAATCTGCGTCACCAGCGGCGGCAGGCCCGGCAGCATGGTGCAGACGCCGGCAGCGCCGACGACTGCAACGAGCACGCGCGCCAGCCACTGCGGCATCACGGCACCAGCGGCAGGCCCCGAGACGGCGGGCGAGAGCTGCTGCAGGCGGTTGGGGTTCGGGGGAGTCGGTGCGTCGGGGGAAATCATGGTTGCCTTTCTCAGTGCGTCGAAGCGTTTGAGACTGCCGAGTTGTCTTGGGCTCATCGTGGACCTACGCAAATCCAGTCGAAGTCTTCGGTGCCGGTGCCGGCGAAGGTGGCGCCCGTGGCGCTCACCGCGGTGCGCTTGCAGGCGTTGCCCGAGGCAGTGCACGCACAGCGGGGCGTTGAGCTGTAGGCCACGGTGAACGTCACGCTTCTGGTGCCCGCAGAGAAGGTGTTGGTGTCGGCCTGCACCAGCGGCCCGCAGAGGCTGTTGCGGTCAGTGCAGACCGACTCGTAGCCAGCGTCGGCGGTCGCGCTCGTCGTCGTGCACAGCTTCATCTGCTGGGTGTTGGGGTTGAAGCCGAACATGCCCGGCCCCTTGAACACCGCGTCGAAGTCGAGCGTGCTCTTGCAGACTGGGAGGTCGGCCGTGTTGATTGCCGACTGCCACATGCCGTCTGCGGTCCACAGGTTGCCCCGCACGTCGATGGCGGTGGTTGTGTCGCTGTGTAGCGCGGCGCTCGAGCGCGGCGAGCCGCCGAAAATCTGCAGGGCAAGCCCGCCGTCGCGGTACGACGTGCCGAGGTAGTAGCCGCCATCTGGCAGCAGCGGGCCGCCGTTTCCGATGACGACGCCCCCGTGAAAGCCAGAGTTGCGAATGCCCGAGACGAGCGAGAGGTAACAACCACTCTCGGGCGAGCCGCCGCCGGGCCCCGGGCTGCAGCTCATCGTCGGGTGGGTCGGGTCTTGCTGGAGCGAGAGAAAGTCGGCGCTCGCTTCGACGGAGCCGCCGCCGATGATTTCGCCGCGGCTGCCGACACCGGCAATCACCTGCGTCGACGGCTCGCCGAGGTACCACTTGACAGCGTAGGTGCCTGGGTCTCGCGCGAATCCGTTTTGAAACGTAACGTCCGGCCCCGGGTCGCTGCTCGCTCGGTTGGTGGTGAACGACAGCCCCGAGCCGCCCGAGCGCGCCCGCAGGTTGTTGGAGAAGAGGTAGGTGAGGGCGTAGAGGTACGCGCCGGCGAGGTTGTCGTTGAACGTCTTGTCGCCGGCGAACGACTGGGTGCCCGTCGTCACGCACCCGCCGACCACCCCGCTTGCTGGCACACAGCTGATCACGTTGCCAGCCGTCACGGTGATGGGGGCCACGCCGCGGTACGGTCGGCCGCCCGCCGCGCTCACCTGCCCAAGCACCGCAATCAGCAGAAGCGCCGGCATTGGCTCACTGGGAGATGGTGACGCCGCACCCGATGAGCCCCGGGTTCGCGGTGCACGTGGTGTTGGAGGTGAGCCGCAGCGCGTAGTTGTGCGCCGTCGTGCTCATCGTGCCGTTGCAGCTGCAGCTCTGCACGGCGGTACTGGTGCAGCTCGAGAGCTGACAGGCGCAGATGTCGCTGGCCGCAGTGAGGTCTCTCACCGCAATTTCGACGACGCCCGCGCCGGTGCCCGCCGTGCGCCAGTTGCAGGCGATGGTCCGAAACTTTGGCGGCGAGGTGGCGACGTTCCGCGACTGGTACGGAATCAAAAACATGTTGGTGTCGCCGGTGCCCTCGGTCGCCGCGGCGTCGGGGTTGTAGGCGCCCCACACCATTTCAGACTGAGCCGAGGTGACGCCGCCGCCCACCACCAGGTCGCCGCTGCTCGCTCCGTTGAGCGTGACTGAGCTGGTGCCACCGCCCGCAAGGCAGGCGCTCCACGCGGAGCCGTTGCAGTACTTGAAGCAGGTGGCGGTGGTGTCGTAGTGCAGCGAGCCGTTGGTGCCCGCCGCGCAGCTTGGGAGCGAGCCGGTCGCCACTCCCGCGAGCTGCAGGTAGCCGGTGCCCGTCGCCTTGAATGCCGCGTCCGCCGAGACCGCCGAGAAGAATCGCGCGTCGGTGTAGAGGTCGATGGCCGACACGTTGAGGCCGTTGCTCGCTGTGCCGCCTCCGTAGGTGATTCCCGCGTTGCAGACACCGAGGCTGGTTCCTCCGATGCAGATGCCCTGCGCGCTGCCGGTGCGCTCGATGAAGATGGCGTATGGCGCCGAGGCCGGCGGCTTGAACGACAGCCCCGGGCCGACCGCCGAGTAGTTGATGCGCAGTCGCCCGCTCATCGTGTCGCCGGCCTTTTTCACGAAGGCACCAGGCGTCACCTGGGCCTGCGCCGGCGAGGCGCTCAGCGCCCACCCCAGCAGCGCGAGCGCCAGCACCACAAACGCCAGGCCTCCGACAGTCGCGCACTTCATCGAATGCCCTGCACCGCGAAGCCGAGCCCAGTGCGCGCCGCGGCGAGCAGGTTGCGAATGCCGAGGTACATGCGGCCGGTGCCGGTGACGTTGAAGACAACCACCCGGTACTGCCCGCCGGTGGTGTCCGTGTCGGGCACAGACACCCGCTCAGTGCCCTGCTCATGCCACCCGGCGGCGGTCTGCGAAGGGTTGTACCAGGGCACGAGGTCAAAGCTCGTTGCGTTGGCACTGTTGCTGTTGGTGTCGATGAAGACGCGAATCGCCGAGAAGCCTGAGACGTCGAAGGCTCCCGTTGGCGACGCGCCGCTTGGGTCCGTGTCTTCGGCGACGGTGGTGTAGGCGGTCGGGACACCAGTTGGCCCAAAGGTGCCCAGCAGCGTCACCGGCGGCAGGGTAGCGACCGAGGCTGGCGACTCGACGTAGCGCGCGCTCGGGTGCCGAATGATGGCGAGCAGGTAGGGGCCGCTGGTCGCCGAGTTGTCGCCGCGCTCGAGCTTTAGCTCTTCGAAGTACCCATAGAGCGAATCGCCCGGCGCGAAGCTGCGCAGCTCGCCGCCAATCGACAGCTTGAGGCGGGCGCCCGGGTGCGAGCCGCGGCGCAGAAAGACAACCCCGTAGCCGGTCTCGTTGACGGAGTAGCCGCCCTTTTGCGTCAACTCCGCGTCGCCGAGGTCGCGCCCGTCGCCGAAGGTGGTGATGGCGCCGAGCAGGTTGAGCGGGCGCACCGGCTTGCGGCGCGCCTCTTCCAGCACCGGCATCATCACCCGGGCGATTTCAAACAGCGCGGAAAAGTACTCTTTGAGGTTCGGCAGGGCGCTCATGCGGTGTACTCCCAGTGCCACGGCTCATCGGGCACGGTGCGGCTGAAGCCAAAGCGGTGGGCGTTGGCTGACAGCCAGAGGTAGGCAGCATTGGTGCCCCAGGCCGTTTCGACGTCGACTGCAGTTCCACCCTCGTGGTTGCTGTACCCCGGCGGAGCTGCAACGGCGCTTCTGCGGCCTGAGACGTAATCGTCGTAGAGCGCTTTTTGCTGCTCTCGAGTGCGCCAGGCCGAATTCACCTGCAGCGCGACACCTTCAGAGAGTGCCTGCGCGCGCATCGAAGCGAAGGCGCTGGCCGCGTCGGCTCGGAGGTAGAAGCCGCCGCCGATGGCCCACAGCTCGAGCTGCACCAGCTTGCCGCGCAGCGAGACGGCGAGCCGGCGCACGGCCTCTTGCACCGCGCTCGAGCGACTCACGGCCAGCACCGCCAGCAGGAGCAGCCAGCCCACGTCAAGCAAGCCTCCGAGGCGCGCCGAGCAGGTACACCGCCAGCAGCAGCACCACCGCGAGGCCAACTCCGAAGGAGCCGGCCTTCGCCACGGTGGCCACCTTATCTTCGACGTACCCGCCGACCGCGACGACAATCGACTTGAGGCCGAAGCGGTCGCTGTCTGACCACTTCAGGGTGCGGGCCACCATGTCTTGAGCGTCTTGGGCCAGCTGCAGCGCCAACTCCGCGCAGCGCTCGGGCGAGCCGTGCGGCCCGCCGCCCTGCGCCATGTAGTTGCGCAAGTCAACGGAGATTGCCTGCATTGCGGAGTCGAGCACGCTGCGCACGATGCCGAAGCTCGAAGGCTCGATGACGTAGCTGGAGGCCTCTTGCTCGAAGGCCGCTTTTGCGTTGGCCACCGCGTCGACACAGCGGTCGAGCACGGCGCTTGCGGGCAGGGCGCTCATGCCGGGGCCACCACAATCTGATTTCGCTCGCGCGACTGAATCGGCGCGACGGCCCACCCGGTGTTCGGGTCGACCAGCCAGTAGGCGCGAAGTCTCTCGTCGCCGACCTTCCGCTCTTCCGCCCGCACGTCCCAAAGCAGCGTGCGCTGGGAGATGCCTTCAGCGAATGCACGGTCACCCGGCCAGCCGACCGTGTAGCCGGCGATTGCCGCGAGCACGATGCCTTCAGCCGCGCCCGAGAAGTGCGCCAGCCTGGTGACCGCAGTGAACGGGTCGTAGATGCCCTCAACGTTTGCGCAGAAGTCGCGTGCCGCGTTTTCGACTTCGGCGTAGCTGGGGTGCCCCACGTGAATCGACGGGTAGGGCGACTTCGGCTCATTGGTGAAGCCGATGTTGGTCAGCCCACCCGAGGTGATGGGGTTGAAGTTGTAGGTCGCCTGCGGCAGCCCACCCAAGAGCGCGCGGTCTGCGAACACCTCCCAGAAGTCGCTGCCCGGCATTGACTCGCCCGTCTCTCGGCGCTGCTGGGCGCTGTGCCCGAGCGAGGCAAAGAAGGCGTCACACGCCAGGTTTCGCGCCCAGCATCGCTCGATGCCGACATAGAGCGACGCGAGGTAGAGCCGCCGCAAGAGCTGCTCTTCGATTGGTGGCCACCACTGCGACTTGTCGGCCGACGTCAGCGCGAAGCTCTTCCGGTACTTCACGGCCGCTTCGTTCAGCGGCAGTTGAATCAGCTGCTTCACCGTGAATTGCAGTCGCTGCACGTAGGCGCCCACCAGCACGTCGAGCGAGCCTGCGCGGATGTCGTAGCCAAGAAGTCGGGTGACCGCCTGGTGGTACTCCGAGACGGCCGAACCGACTAAGCCCGTCACCACCGCGGCGACAATGAGCACCGCAACAGCGACAGGCGCAGCGATGGAAATCGCCGACACGCCGCCGAGCGCACCGCCACCAGCCAACGCCGCCGAGCCCGAGCCGCCAGCTCCAGCACCAGCGCCAGCCGCGCCAGTGCCCAGCCCTGCGGTCACCTTGCCGATGATTCCGCCGATGGTCGGCACGAGACTTCCGGCCAAGCCCAGCGCCGTTTTCAGCGCCGCATCACCCCCGCCGCCGCCGGGTTCGAGCTCGGTCGGCGGCGGCGTCTGAGGCGGCTGGCCGCCCGCATTGCTGTCGCTACTGCCCGGGCGCTTGCTCCCGAGCAGCAACAGCGCAGCGACGGCCAGCGCCTCTTGGCTCACTACTCTTTCCCCGAGTTGTACTTCTGGTACTCGGCGTACCCTTCCTTCGCCGCGCCGAGGATGACCTTGAACCAGTCAAGGGCGGTCTCCTTGGCGCCGCCACCCGAGGCTGCGGGCGGCTGCTGGGCCGGTAGCTGTTGCTGCTGCGAGGGCTTCTGCTGTTGGAGCAGCAGAAGCCCGACGACGACGAGAACCAACATGGGGTGTCTCCTCTCTCGCAGCGCCGCTTACGCGCGGCCGGCTTTGGCGTAGTGGGGCATAAAGCGACGGAGCCACGCCGGGCCCTTGAACGGCTCCTTGCTGAGCGTCTTCACCGTGGGCGCCCCGGTGACGATGCCCAGCTCGCGGCAGGCGGTATCCACCACCCGCTGCACTTCGCTCGCCTCGAGCGGGAGCGCGCGGCCAGTGAGGCGGCCGGTGCCCGTCGAAGTCTGCGAGCCGCTCCACAGCAGCTTGAACTGGTTCGGGCAGTAGACGCCCGCCTTGGTGATGTAGCTGTCTTTGCCGCTCCACCAGATTGGCTGCAGGTCGGCCGTCTGCGCAGCGATGGCAGTCGGCGACGCCAGGTTGACTTGGCGCTGGTGCACGTCGGTCGCGTCTTCGGGCTCGCCCTGAATCGCGCCGATTTCGCCAGGCGCGAAGTCGTGGTTGAAGCACGCGGTGAGCGCCTCGGCGGGCACGCTGTTGATGGGGTTGAAGCGCCCCGTCTCGAGCGTCACGTTCGCGATGTCGCCAGCCGCGAGCGCGTCGTAGCTGCTGCTGTTGACCAGACCCAAGGTCATCAGCAGCTGCTCGCCGGTGAGGATTTCTCCCATCGCCACGAAGTCTTCGCGGCGCTCGTACGTCGGGCCGACGACAAGCTCGTTGTCGCGCACGATGTATTCGGCAATCACCTGCACCGTGCCGCTCATCGCGGTGGTGTCGGCTGAGATGTCAGTCAGCGCGCCGAATTCCACCTCGAGCGTGCCGTCGACCATGCCGGCGCAGCAGATGGCGAACTCTTCAGGGTTGGCCGCGTTGGCCGGGCCCATTTCGATGACGCGGGAGAAGTGCCGGGGCGAGCCGGTGGTTGTTTGAATGGCCTCGCCGACTTTCGCCTTGCCGTTTTCCAGCCGCTCGAACATGCGCAGCGCGTTGCCTGAGAGCGACGCGCGCACCTGAGAGCCGCCGAACGGGGCGAAGGTGATTTTCTTGAAGAGGTTGTTGTGCCCGACAACGCCCGGCTGAGCGGTGAAGCTCACGGTGAGAATCGAGCGCAGCGTCACGCGCTGCAGGTACGCGATGCGCCCGTCGATTCGCTTGTCGAGGTCTCGCAGCTTGAAGGTGCGTCGCGCGCCGGCCGAGATGCTCCAGGTGTCGACCAGCTTTTTGTAGGTAGCCATGTGGTGGTGTCCCTTTCAGGAGTGAGTGTGAGAGGGAGGCCGCTTCAGGCGCCGAAGCCGAGGGTGTCGGCGACCTTGTAGAGAATGCTGTCTTTGATGCTGGGGTTGGTCTTCGCTTCGGCCTGGGCCTTCATCAGCTTCGCGACAACGAAGGCGCTCACAACAGCGCCGAGGGCCAGCTTGCCTGCGGGAGTTTTCAGAAACTTCATGACGGGTGACTCTCTTTCGGGGGGATGGGGTTGGGGTGCTGCACGAGGCCGGCGACCCACGCGCGGTGGGCTCCGACTGGGAGACTGGGAAGCACGGCCGCGAGAGACTCATCACGGGTGCGCTCGACGACGGCTTCGACGTCGCCGGGCTCGTCGACATGGAAAAGAACGAGCGCGTCGAGCTGACTGCGCACCGTCTTCGGCACGATGGCCGGGCGCTGCGCCACCACCAGCAGCCGGCAGTGCGGCAGTCCCTGGGTCGCGAGCGTGTGCAACTCTTCGCGGCAGAACTCGGCGTAGCTGCCGACCTCTTCGGCCACCACCACACACTGAATCTGCCTGGCGTGCACCAGGCGAGCGAGGAGCCTGAAGGCCCGGCCGGCGGCTCGCGGCGTGCGGTCGGGCACCATCAAGCACACGTTGTCGGTGAGCAGGTAGCCGGGCGCCTGGAGCAGCTCGTCGGCTGTCATGAACATGAAGCCGGCCGCGAGGCACCAGGCTCGCCAGTCGCCCTTTGCGTCGACGACGAAGACGCGGCGACCGGCCGCCGTCAGCTCAGCCGACTCGAGCGCCTTGCGTGTCCACGTCGACTTGCCGAATTGCGTCTTGCCGAAGACACCAACGTGCCCGACGCCCGGCAGACGGGGCGGCGCGACAGTCGCGCGCGGCTTCTGGGGCAGCTTCGCCCTCACGCCTTCGCCTCGCTCGGCTGAACGTCGGGAGTTGGCTTGGCGGCCGGCGAGGGGGGATTCTCCGGCGCGTCTGGCTCCATTGCTTTGGGCCCGTAGATGAACGCGGCGACCGCCAGAAACGCTACCTCTGGCGACACCTGCGCATCGGGCATGTACTTTTCGACGACGGGCACCGCGGCCGCGGCCAGCTTCTGCTGCTCGGCTTCGGTCAGCTCGTATTTCTTGCCGAAGAACTTCGGCACGAAGATGTTGAGCGCCACCACTCCGAGGTTGGCGAGGCCTTCGGCGCCGAGATTCTGCACCGCCTCGCTTAGCTCCACCGTGGCGCCCGCGGGCGGCTCACTTGGCGCAGCTTCGCCGGGCGGCGTGTTGAGCTTCGCGGCGGCCTCAGCCTGCCGCGCGGCCTTCAACTGGCTCGGCGCCTCTTCTGCGGCGAACTGCGCCGCGGCGGCGTCGAGCACCGAGTCTGAAATCGGCTCGCTCACTCGTCGTCGTCCGCGTCGTCTTCGTCGTCGTCGGCCTCTTCGCTGAAGAGGTATTCGAACAAGTCGTCGTCGCCGTCTTGGCGGCGCGCCTTGATGGGCGGTGCGGGCTGCTCGTCGTCGTCGCCGTCGTCAGCTGCGGCCGCCTGCGGCTTCTTCGGCAGCACTGGGCGTCGCGGCTTCTTCGGCGAGGCTTCGGGGTTGGCGTCGGGCACGAACGCATGAGCCCACACCTTCGGCGCGGTGCGAAGGGCACGCGGGGGCACGGCGAAGCACTCCAGGCCCCAGGCTGTTTTCGCTCGGGGCACGCCGTGGCATTTTCCGGACAGTCAGGGGGCCGCACGCATGAACGTCGTCTGGGAGCAGCCGAGTGTGGTCGCGCAGCGAATCAACGTGCACGTGCGCACGCTGCGCCGCTGGTGCGCTCGAGGCATCTACGTCGCGAAGACGGTGCCCGGCGGGCGCTGGCGCGTGAAAGTCGACGCAGACGGCTGGCCGGTGGAGCCGTCGTGAGGCTGTTCCCAGTTGTTGCCATCGAGAGGCCGAATTTCTGCCCACACTGCGGCAAGCCTTGGGGCTACGTACTGACGATGTTTCCGCCCGCGTGCGGCTACTGTCGCGTGCCGCTTGGTGCCGGCATCTGGGTTGACGAAGACGCCAAGCGAGAAGTCGACCGATTCACCGCGGCGCTCGCTGCTCAGTGAAGCTCGAGCCGGGTATAGCCCGGGTCTCTGAAAAGGCGCCGCTCCTGCTCCCAGTGGGTGAACTTCTCCTGAGCCCGCGACAGCACGCCGTCACCCTTCTTGCGCCGCTTGCGCTGCTCATCGGCCTCGCGGCAGGTGCGCAGCAGCTCCTCGAGCAGCTCCGGCCGGCCTGAAGGCTGCCCGTACTCGCGCCAGCGCTCGAAGACGGCGCGAGAAAGCCACCCGCCGAGCTGGGCCATGGTGTCGTCGAAGTCGATTTCTCGCTTGTGGCGGTAGACCTCCGCATCCCAGCTGTCGTCGCGAAACACCGCACCATCAACCAGGCGCTGCCACACCGGCTGCAGGCGCACCCGCTGCGTCGCGGTGCGCGGCAGACGCCAGGAAAGCCAGCCGGTCGCCAGCTGCCGCCACAGCGCGGTGAGACTGTCGCGGGCAGACTCCCACTGCGCGAAGACGTGCACCAGCTCGCCGGACTTCATATCCACGGCCGCGTGCTCGTTGAGGGCCTCCCGGCGCAGCTGAAACTCGAGCCGCCACACGGGCGCCTCGCCGTCCCAACCCTTCTTTCGCCACAGCTGCCGAAACCAGAGCTTGTTGGAAGTCTTCACCTCGCGCGTTTTGTCGTACAGGCGCGCCGAGATGGCGCCACCCAGGCCCCACGAAAAGCCGGTGAAGGCGCGGCCGCGGTGGTGGGTGTCGAGCGAGTCGCGGTGCTCCTCGTGGGTGCTGCGGCGCACCGCGCGCGTGAAAAACTCCGGCAGCTGCTCGGGGGCAGGGCACCAGCCCACGAAGTCTGCGCAGATGTCCAACCGCGTCACCTGCACCCGCAAGTCGGCGCCCGCTGGCGCCTTCGACTCGTCGCAGAGGGCCGCGAAGATGGCGGCCACGTCGGCGGCCGCGGTGGTGTAGCCCACTTGCCACAGCCACAGCGCCTTGAGCTCGGCCGACACGGTGGGCAGCCGGCGAGGGGCCTCGGGGTTGATGACGAGCGTCAACGCCTCGCACTCGAGCAGCAGGGGGCCCTTTCTGCTGCCCCAGGGGCGCACGGTGAAGCGATGTCCCGCCACCACCACCGGAACCCCGTCTGAGGCTTCGTTCGCGTCTCTGGCGGCCAATGCGGCCTGTTTGGCCTTGCCCAACCGCTGCACCCAGGCGTCTGAGAGCGGGCAGACGGTGTGCAAGTGCAGCGTGTCGACGCCCGAAGTCAGCACCTTGACGCCCTCGGCCGGTGCCGACTGGGCCGCCCGCAACTTGGCCAGCCGGGCCGCAGTCGCCTTCGCCGCACCGGCCGCCGTGCCGCCTGCTCCTGCTCGCTGTCCACCCCTCACGTTGCACCCCTGTCTTTGAATCGAAAATGACGCTTGAGGGGGGCGTGTTACTCGCCGCCCCCTAAGCAATGTCAGGCAGTTGGCTGTACGGGCGCGTCACTGCTCGTTTCAACCGAACGGCGGTGGGCAGCCGATGACGCTCACGCCACGTGCCCGGGGCTGCAGTCTGGGCAGCACTTGCGTTGCTGCGGCCACAGCTCTCTGCACTGCGACCACCGGTAACCGCAGCCCCGGCAGACCCGGAACGGCGCGACCAGCCGCTGCAGCAGCAGCCCGGCAGCCTGTCCGGCGGTGAGGTAGGGCCAGCCACCCATCACAGCGCCTCCAGCAGTCGGCCCATCGCCTGGAGCACCGCCAGCTTCGCGAGCAGCACGGTGCGGGCCTGCTGCGACTGGCCGCGCAGCTCGAGCAGAGAGACGGCTTCGTTCAGCTCGGCATCGAGGGATTCAGCGAAGGCCTGCGCGCGCAGCGTGGTGCGGCGCAGCTCCGGCGCAAACTGACGCGGCGCCGCTGTCGGCGTGCTGGGCCAGATGCGCTCAACCGTGGCCGACCTCAAGCACCACCCCCGCGCGCTCGCCAGTCGCGGCAGGCCAGCTGCATGTACAGCCGCTTGCAGTCGACGCTGCCGCAGTGCACGCGAAGGCGGCCGGTGCGACACCGGCGCGGCGGCATCGGCTCATCACACAGCGGGCAGCAGCCAGGCCGCGCCTCGCGCACGAAGGCCTGAACGCTCGGGTACACCGAGAAGCC
>Ga0075163_10009264_pt1 | contig 12930 bp, 11 predicted proteins | sample JI1023141ADNA_FD_71478 | JGI IMG/M metagenome (GOLD analysis project Ga0075163, IMG submission 71478) | Wastewater effluent complex algal communities from Wisconsin, to seasonally profile nutrient transformation and Carbon sequestration -... | ecosystem: Engineered > WWTP > Effluent > Algae...
GCCGGCGTGCCCACCGACCACAGCAATCTCGCCCTGCGCGCCGCGCGGGCGCTCGCCGATGCGGCCGGGATCCTGCGGCCGGTCCGGATCCGGATCACCAAGGAGATTCCCGTCGCGGGCGGTATGGCGGGTGGCTCGGCCGATGCCGCCGGCACCCTCCTCGCGTGCCACCGCCTGTGGGGCCTCGACCTCAGCCCCGCGGAACTGGCGCAGATTGCCGCCGAACTCGGCAGCGACATCCCCTTCCTGTTGACCGGGGGCACTGCGCTCGGCACTGGTCGCGGCGAACAGGTCGCCCCGACGGCGACCCGCGGCACCTACCACTGGGTCTTCGCCCTCTCTCCCCGCGGCCTGTCGACCCCCACCGTCTTCGCCGAATGCGATCGGCTGCGCGGCGATGCGGTGATCTCGCCGCCGCAGCCCAGCCCGGACCTGCTCGCGGCCCTCAGCTTCGGCAACGCCGAGGCGCTCGCGCAGGCCATGGGCAATGACCTGCAACCCGCGGCGCTCGCCCTGCAACCGGAACTCGCCGCCACCCTTGAGGCCGGTATGTCCTTCGGAGCCCTCGCCGGCATTGTCTCGGGATCCGGGCCCACCCTTGCCTTCCTCGCCCGGGATGCCGAGGCGGCGATCGACCTGGCGGTCTCGCTCACGGCCTCCGGTGCGGCCGGCGACATCCGCAAGGCCACCGGCCCGGCCACGGTCGGCCCGATCGAGGTAGCGACCAGCCGCTGATGGCCAATCTCGTCAATATCGAGCGGGTGACCGTTCACTCCGGGATCACCGCTGTCCTCGACGGCATCTCCCTCGGCGTCGGCGGCGGAGACCGGATCGGCGTGGTCGGCGCCAATGGCGGCGGCAAGTCCACGCTGCTCGGGGTGCTGGCCCGCACGCGCGCCATCGATGAGGGACGGGTCACGCACGCTGGCGGACTGCGCGTGGCCACCGTCAGCCAAGAGGACACCCTGACTCCGGACGCGACGATCCGGGAGATCGTCCTCGGCGATCTGGCCGAGCACCAGTGGTCGGGCCAGGCCCGGATCCGCGAGGTCCTCACCGGCCTCCTCGGAGATCTGGACGCCGGGCCCCTGGGCGGTCTGGACACCCCGATCGCGCGGATGTCCGGCGGGGAACGGCGCCGGGTCGCGCTCGCGGCGGCCCTGGTTGCCGAGGCTGACCTGCTGCTGCTCGATGAGCCCACCAACCATCTCGATGTCGAGGGGGTTGCCTGGCTCGCCGACTACCTCGCCAAGACCTGGGCCGGACCGGAGCGGGGCCTGATCGTGGTCACCCACGACCGGTGGTTCCTCGACGCCGTGGCGACCCAGACGTGGGAGGTGGTCGGCGGGTCGGTCGCCGCGTATGACGGGGGGTATGCCGCATACATCCTCGCCCGCGCGGAGCGCCAGCGGATCGCTGCGGTCACCGCCGAGCGGCGTGACAACCTGCTGCGCAAGGAGTTGGCCTGGCTGCGCCGCGGGGCGCCCGCGCGCACGAGCAAACCGAAGTTCCGTATCGAGGCGGCATCGGCCCTCATCGCCGATGAGCCGCCCCCGCGCGACTCCGTGGAACTGATGCGTTTTGCCACCGCCCGGCTCGGCAAGGACGTCATCGATCTGCACGACGCGTCCTTGGCCTTCGGTGATATCTCGATCCTGGAGCGGGTGACCTGGCAGCTCGCGCCGGGGGAGCGGATCGGCCTGGTCGGGGTCAATGGCGCCGGGAAGTCGACGGTGCTCAATGTGCTGGCCGGGAGCCAGCCGCTCGATTCGGGCCGGCGCAAGGTCGGGATCACCGTGCGCATCGGCGTGGTCAGCCAAGAGGTTCGGGAACTTGAGAAGCTCGCCGGAATGAAGGTGATTGAGGCTATCGAGTCGGTGCGCAGCACGACGATGCTCGGTGGCAAGCCGGTGAGCGCGAGCAGCCTGGCCAAGCGACTTGGCTTCCCCGGTCCGCGTCAGCAGGCGCGCGTCGGTGACCTCTCCGGTGGCGAGCGCCGACGACTGCAAGTGCTGCGCGTGCTGCTCGATGAGCCCAATGTCTTGGTGCTCGACGAGCCCACCAATGACCTCGACATCGACACCCTCACGGCGCTGGAGGATGTGCTCGACGGCTGGATCGGCACCCTCATCGTCGTCTCCCACGACCGCTACCTGCTCGAGCGCATCACGGATAAACAACTGGCCCTGCTCGGAGACGGCCGCCTGCGAGAACTGCCCGGCGGAGTCGATCAATATCTGCAATTGCGCGCGACGGGTCAGGCGGCCCGCGCCGCTCGCCCCGCCGTCGCCGCGCCAGGGGCGGGCCCGGCGCCCGGGGCCGCAGCGAGCGGCACTCCGGCGAGCACCGCGGCGACTGGCGCCGCGACAAGCCAGCCCAGTGCGGCGCAGGTGCGTGAGGCGCGCAAGGAACTCGCCCGCATCGAGCGCTCCCTGCAACGCCTATCGGAGAAGGCCGAGCGAATCCATGCGCAGATGGCGCTGGCGGCGAGCGACCATACGGCGATGCTCGCCCTGAACACCGATCTGCGCGCTGTCGAGGCGGAGGTCGCCGCCTTGGAGGAGGCCTGGCTCACGGCGGCCGAGATCGTCGGCTGAGGCGGTCCGCGCTCAGCGCAAAGCGGTCTGCAAGGTGCGTAGCGCCTCGGCCAGGCGTTCCTGGTCCGCGGCGGACAGGCTCGCCAGCAAGGCGCGCTCTTGTTCGAGCAGGCTGGCCAGGGCCCCGTCCACCGCGGCGGCACCCTCGCGGGTCAATTCCACCAGGACCCCGCGGCGATCGTTGGGCGAGGGGCGGCGGCGCACCAGTCCTCGCTCCTGCAATCGATCCACCCGATTGGTCATCGTTCCGCTGGTGACCAAGGTGGCCTCCGCGAGCCGGCCGGGGGAGAGGCGATAGGGAGAGCCCGAGCGGCGCAGCGCCGAGAGGACATCGAACTCCCACGACTCCAAAGCAAAGGCGGTGAAGGCTTCCTTGCGGGCTAGGTCGAGACGCTTGGCCAGCCGGGTGACGCGCGACAGAATGTGCAGCGGGGTCAGATCGAGGTCGGGTCGCTCCCGATGCCAGGCCGCCACGATGGCGTCGACATCGTCCTCGGCCGGGGTGGCCGCAGGCTCGGCGGGCAGACTCACGGCTCCCACTCTAAGCGCGAGGTATCTTGACGTCGAGACATCTGGCAATTTATCTTGACGTCAAGATAAATTGGAAGGAGCGTCCGATGACGACCGTATGGAATCCCACGCAGTACGCCAAGTTCGCCGACGAACGCAGCCGGCCCTTCTTTGAGCTTCTTGCCCGGGTCGGCGCGCCCGAGCCGAAGCTCGTGGCCGATCTCGGCTGCGGCAACGGCCCGCTCACCCTCTCGCTGGCGCAGCGCTGGCCGCAGGCGCGGATCGTGGGCGTCGATTCGTCCACCCAGATGCTCGACGCGGCCCGCGACCTCGATGCGCAGGGGCGGGTGGAGTGGCGGCGCGCGGACCTCGCGATCTGGGATCTGCACGACCTCGGCGCGATCCCGGACGTGATCGTGACCAATGCCACCTTGCAGTGGATCCCACGGCATCTGGAACTCATCGACGCCTGGGCTCGCGCCCTGCCGCCCGGCGGCTGGTTCGCCATGCAGGTCCCCGGCAACTATGGCGCACCCAGCCATCGGCTCATGCGCGAGGTCGCCGTGACCCAGCCGCGGGCCGGGGAGTTGGAGGCGGCGCTCAAGCGCGGCGGCTCCGCCGAGCCGGCGACCTATTTGCAGGTGCTGCACCGCGCCGGGCTGCGCGTCGAGGCGTGGGAGACGACATACCTGCACGTGCTTGACCCGCAGCACGAACTGACCGATCCGGTCCTGGAGTGGGTCAAGGGCACCGGCCTGCGGCCCGTGCTGGACCTGCTGACACAGGAGCACGAGCGGGCGGCCTTCGAGCAGGAGTATGCCGCCCGCCTGCGCGAGGCCTATCCCCGCACCTCCGCCGGGGTGATCCTGCCCTTCCGCCGGGTCTTCGCCGTCGGTCACCGCCCCTAACGGTCAATCCCGGGCGCCGGGATTCACGCCCGCAGGGTGGGCCGTTCTTCGAGGGCGGTCAGCCCATTCCACGCGAGGTTGACCAGATGGGCGGCCACATCGGCCCGGGAGAACTTGCGATTGGAATCCATCCACCACTGGCCCGTGAGGGCCACCATGCCGACCAACATCTGGGCGTACATCGGGGCCGCCTTGGTGTCCAGGCCGCGCAATTTGAACTGCGCCACCATGAGGTATTCCACCTGCGAGGCCACATCGCTCATCAGGCTGGCAAAGGAGCCGGTGCTCTGGCCGGGGGGCGAGTCGCGCACCAAGATCCGGAAACCATCGGTCTCCTCCTCGATGTAATCCAAGAGCGCGAGGGCCGCGCGTTCGATCAGCGTGCGCGGGCTCGTCGCGGACCCCAGGGCGGCAGTGATGCGCGCGGTCAGGTCCGCGATCTCGCGGTCGACGACCACGGCATACAGGCCCTCCTTTCCGCCGAAGTGTTCGTAGACAACGGGTTTGGACACCTTGGCGCTCGCGGCGATCTCCTCGACGCTGCTGGCTTCAAAGCCGCGTTCGGCGAAGGAGTGGCGCCCGACCTCGATGAGTTGCTCGCGGCGCTGACTCCCGGTCATCCGAGACTTCGCTCCCGTGCGTCGGCTTCGCGCGGAGGAGGGGCTCACCCGGTCATTGTGCAGGCTCGACTACGCTATGGGGGCCAATGTCCGTCGGCGATGGGCATTCCCCGGTTGGTCTGCTGGCAGGGCCCGCCTGACTTTGAATCAGGATTAGCGACGTAGGTTCGATTCCTACCCGGGGAGCGCAGGACGCGTGGGGCGCTGCGCCAGTGGCGGTAATGACGTTCTAGCTACCGACGGACAGTTGAGCCGTCCAGCGCACCATGCAAAACTGCCGGGCGCAGGCCCCGCTCCCGGGCCTGACCAGTGAGAACAGGAATTTCGTATGGGCCGTCACGCACGCCGCAGCTTTCCCTGGGCGCTGCTCACCATGCTCGCGGTGGTGGCGCTTGTCCTCGGCTTCGGCTATGCAGTGTTGAACAGGGGCGACGATCCGAGCGAGGCGGCGACGACCACGACCACCGGCTCGTCCACCTCCTCGCGCTCCGGCTGCGCCGACCTTCGCGTGGCCGTCGCGCCGCAGATCGCCCCGGTCATCTCCGAACTCGTGCGACCCGCACAGGCCGTATGCGGCAAGGTCACCATCGAGCCGACCATCTCCGCCGATGTCGTCGACGATCTCTCGACCGGGCAGGAGGGCGTTGCGCCTCTCTGGTTGAGCGATGCGGCGGCCTGGGAGGACCTTTACCGGCTGCGCCGCGCGGACAATAGCGAGTTGCCGCCCATCGAGGTCGGGCCTACCATCGCCACCTCCCCGGTCGTGCTCGCGGTGCCCAAGTCCTTGGCGACCGCCGCGACCACGGGCCCGCACGCGTGGATCGACGGTCTCGCGAGCTTGCCGGTCAGCGCCGCCGACACCCGCCAGTCCACGCCGACCGCCTTGGCCTTTGCCGCGGTCTGGCAGCAGTTTGCGAACCTGCCCGGCGGCACCGACTCGGTCGGCGACGCCTTCTTCGAGATCGTCCGCAGCCAGGTGACGATGACCGAGGCCTTCCAGGGGGCCGGCGACAAGTCCACCGTCAAGGCATTCCCGGCCAGCGAGCAGGAGATCTTTGCCTGGAATCAGGGCACGAGGCAAACTAGGTCTCGGCCCTGACGCCGGTCCAGAGCCTGCCCTTCCTGCGCTTCGCCCTCGTGCGTCATGGCGTCCTCGACGACGCGAGCGCCAAGACGGCCGAATCCCTGCAGACCTTGCTCACGAGCAAGGCCGCGAGCGCCGCACTCGCCGAGGCCGGCTTCCGGCCCGCCACGTCCGAGACGCCGCAGGCGGAACTGGTGCCCGGCATCCCGGCGACCCTGCCCACCTCCGCCGTGACCTTGACGGCCCCGGACTTCGGGCAGATCCTGCGCGATATGCAGCGCATCGTGCGAAAGCAGACCGTGCTCATTGTCGTCGACGTCTCCGGCTCGATGCTCGAACCCGTCGGGGCCGGCACCCGCATCGACGTCGCGGTCAAGGCGATCAACGACTCGATGGCGCAATTGCCCGATGACGCCCGCGCCGGCCTGTGGGTCTTCTCCAGCGACCGGGGCAAGAATAATCGAGACTGGGAAAAGATCCTCGGAGTGGCCGAGCTCGGGCCGGCCGGCAAGGCCGGGGGCGAGCGGGCCAAGCTGACCGCGGCGGCCAAATCCATGCCGTCGATGCTGCGCGGCGACACCGGGCTCTATGACACCATCCTCGCGGCCTATGAGTCGGCGCTCGCGGACTTCAAGGAGGGCTCGGAATCGGTGGTCATCGTCATCACCGATGGTGAGAACGACGACCCCACCGGCGGCCTCTCGGAGAAGTCCCTGGTCACCAAGCTCAAGGCGGCTCAAGACGACAAGCGCCCTGTGCGCCTGGCGCTGATCGGCATGGGTCCGAGCACCGATGTCCAGACGATGCGCCGCGTCACCGGGGCAATCGGTGGGCTGACCGCGGTCGCGGCCAACCCCGCCGACATCACGGGTGTCTTCGCCTCGGCGATGTGGACCGTCGCCAAGCAGCCCCAGAAGTAGCCCCGCGCCATCTCATCCCGGTTCGCGCGCCGCGCGGGGGTGGATACGATGGCGGGGTTGCCCTCTTTCCCCGACCGTTGGGAGCCGCGCCGTCGTGTCCGATCGACGCCCCGCCGCCGTCATCATCCTCGCCGCCGGCGAGGGGACCCGTATGAAGTCCGCCACCCCCAAGGTGTTGCACGCCATCTGCGGTCGCAGTCTGGTGGGGCACGCGATTGCCGCGGCCCGCGCAACGCAGCCCGATTATCTCTGCGTCGTGGTGCGCCACCAGCGAGATCTGGTTGCCGCGCATATCGCCGAGGTCGATCTGGGTGCCGTGATCGCCGACCAGGATGAGGTCAAGGGGACCGGCCGGGCCGCCGAGTGCGGGCTCGAGGTCTTGCCCCCCGACCTCTCCGGGACCGTCGTGGTCACCTATGGCGATGTCCCCCTGCTCACGGGGGAGACGCTGAACGAACTGGTGGAACGGCATACGGCCTCGGGATCGGTGGTCACGGTGCTGACCGGCGTGACGGACTCGCCGGACGGCTATGGTCGGATCGTGCGCGATGCCGACGGCGGCGTGGCCGCGATCGTCGAGCACAAGGACGCCTCTGCCGAGCAGCGGGCGATCCGCGAGATCAACTCCGGCATCTATGCCTTCGAGGCCGACGTGCTGCGCGCCTGCCTGGCCAAGGTGGGCACCAATAACGCGCAGGGGGAGAAATACCTCACGGATGTCCTTGCGCTCGCGCGCGCGGACGGCGGCCTGGTCAGCGCCTTCGCGATCGATGACTGGTGGCAGACCGAGGGCGTCAACGACAAGGTGCAACTCGCGACCCTCGGGGCCGTGCTCAACGCCCGGACCGCGGAAAAGTGGATGCGCGCCGGGGTCACGATCGTCGACCCGGCTAGCACGTGGATCGACGTCGAGGTCAGCATCGGCGCCGACACCGTGATCCGCCCCGGCACCCAGGTGCTCGGCGCCACCACGATCGGGTCCGGGGCGATCATCGGACCCGAGGTGACGATCACCGACAGCGAGATCGGTGATCGGGCGCACGTGCGGCGCGCGGAGGTCGAGCTGGCGGTGGTCGCGCACGACGCCACGGTCGGGCCCTACTCCTATCTGCGGGCCGGCACCGAACTCGGGCCGGCGGGCAAGATCGGCGGTTTCGTCGAGACCAAGAACGCCAAGATCGGCCCCGGCGCGAAGGTGCCCCACCTGACCTATTGCGGGGATGCGACGATCGGCGAGGGGGCCAATATCGGCGCCGGCACGATCTTCGCCAACTATGACGGCGTCACCAAGTCGCACACCAGCATCGGGCGCTACAGCTTTGTCGGCTCGCAGTCGGTCATCGTCGCCCCGGTCACCGTCGGTGATGGCGCCTATGTGGCGGCGGGAAGCGCCCTGGTCAATGACGTCGGGCCGGGGGAGATCGCCGTCGCCCGCGGCCGGCAGCGCAATATCGCCGGCTGGGTCGCCCGGGCCCGCGCCGGCACCAAGACGGCGGCCGCTGCGGCCGCGGCAATCGACGCGGCCGCGACGCCGGGGGAGTGAGCGCATGACCGGCATCTCGAAGAAGACGCGCAAGAACCTGATGATCTTCTCCGGCCGGGTCGGTCGCGACCTAGCCGAGGAGGTGGCCGGCCTGACCGGCACCGGCCTGGTGCCGACGCAGATCTATGACTTCGCCAATGGCGAGATCTTCGTCCGGTATGAGGAGTCGGTCCGCGGGTGCGATGCCTTCGTCATGCAGTCGCACGCCGCTCCGATCAACGAGTCGATCATGGAGCAATTGATCATGGTCGATGCGCTCAAGCGCGCCTCCGCCAAGCGGATCAGCGTCGTGCTGCCCTTCTATGGCTACGCCCGTCAGGACAAGAAGCATCGGGGGCGCGAGCCGATCTCGGCGCGCCTGGTCGCCGACCTGTTCAAGACCGCGGGGGCGGACCGGCTGATGGCGGTCGATCTGCATACCGACCAGATCCAGGGGTTCTTCGACGGTCCCGTCGATCACCTGATGGCGCTGCCGGTCCTGAGTGCGTATGTCGCGCGGCAGTATGCGGGGGAGGATCTCGCGGTCGTCTCGCCCGATGCCGGGCGGATCAAGGTTGCCGAGCACTGGTCCCGGCGCCTGGGCGGCGCGCCCCTGGCCTTCATCCACAAGACGCGCGATATCACCCGACCCAATGTCTCGGTCGCCAACCGGGTCGTCGGTGACGTGGCCGGGCGGGTCTGCATCGTGGTCGACGACATGATCGACACCGGTGGCACGATCGTCAAGGCTGCCGAGGCCTGTATGACAGCGGGGGCCGCCGGAGTGGTCATTGCGGCCACGCACGCGATTCTGTCCGACCCAGCCGCCACCCGGCTGGCGCAGAGCGTGGCCCGCGAGGTCATCGTCACCAATACCTTGCCGATCCCGGACGAGAAGAAGTTCGACAAGCTCACTGTCCTCTCGGTCGGTCCGCTCATCGCCGAAGCCATCAGCGCGGTCTTTAACGATGGCTCGGTCACCCAGCTCTTCGACGGTCACGCCTGAGCGGGCCCCCGATTTCGTGGCCGGGGCCGGGCCCACTAAACTAGCTGGCGATGCCTCGGCGAGGGGCGGCGTGAGCCGTCCGTAATCGACGCGGTGGTGCCCGAAGAAGTCGCGCCCCGCTCCGGTGAGCGCCCGAGGCCCACCGCATACCGTTCACTACGGCGCACCCGTCCCCGGGCGCGCGCCGTCAGCGCCCCGAGGAGAAAACTGTGTCCACCGATAACCGCCTGGACGTCGAGCTGCGAACCGAGTTCGGCAAGGGTGCGGCGCGCCGCATCCGCCGTGCGGGCAAGGTCCCGGCGGTCGTCTACGGCCACGGCACCGCCCCCGTCCACATCGCCATGCCCGGCCACGACACGATGATGGCCCTGAAGCAGGCCAATGCTCTGCTCACCCTGATCATCGATGGCGAGGAGCAGCTTGCGCTCGCCAAGGATGTGCAGCGCGACCCGATCAAGCCGGTCATCGAGCATGTCGACCTCGTCGTGGTCCGCAAGGGCGAGAAGGTCACCGTCGATGTCGCCGTGCACACCACGGGTGAGGCGGCGCCCGAGACCGTCGTCACCATCGACCACCCGAGCGTGCAGGTCGAGGTCGAGGCGACCAATATTCCCGAGAACATCGAGGTCTCCATCGAGGGCCTCGGTGCTGGCACCCAGATCCTCGCCGGCGCCCTGGCGCTGCCGGCCGGTGCGACGCTGGTCACCGACGCCGAGGCGCTGGTCGTCAATGTCACCGCGATGATCTCGCAGGAGGCGCTCGACGCCGAACTCGCCGAGGCCGAGGCGGAAGCCGGCATCGAGCACGAGGAGGCCGAGGAGGTCGCCGAGGGTGGCGATGTCGCCGCGGCGAGTGCCGAAGCCGACGCCAAGATCGCCGAGGTCGAGTCCACCGAGGGCTGATGATCATCGTGAGCGCCACGCCAGGATGCCGGCCCGAGCGGGTTGGAACATCCGGCGTGGCGCTCAATCTTTTTGCCGTAACTCGTGGTACTGCACCAATGTGCGGTACCGTCCCACGGGACACTTGTCATCAGTTGAACACCACGGGTCACATTGATCCGGCCGGGATGAAGCCTGGAGGGGCGCGTCCGCGGGTCACAGGAGGAAGACGTGAGCGGGGCTATGCACACTGAGTCGCCGGCGGCCGGGGGGACCGCCAGCGGCACGACCAACGAGTCGGCGGGCGTCAAATCCGCCACTCCCAGCAACACCCCCCGCGTGCATGGGCAGCCGCTGGCCTGGCATATGCCCGAGTGGGTGCACCCGTATGTCGATCAGGACGGCCCCGGCCGTGGCTGGCGGGCGCGCTATCAGCGTCGCGTCATCGTCAGCGACTTCCTCGCGGCCCTGGTGGCCTGCTTCGTCGCGGCTCTCGCGCTTTATAACGGCATACCGAATCTGCGGGTCGCCCTGCTGACCTCCGTCGTGCCCTTCGCGTGGGTGATCATCTGTGGCCGGTCCGGCGCCTATCGGGTCAACTCCCTGGGCATCGGGCTCGATGAGTACCGCAGCATCGTGCGGGCCCTGGTGATCCTGCTCGCGTTGCTCTCGGTGACCCTGGTGGCTCTCGGGTGGCGGATGTCGCGACTGCTCTTCTTCGTCGCCGTCCCCCTGATCTTCCTGCTCACGGTCATCGCTCGGCGGATCCTTCGTGGTCGTCTGGCCCGGGCCCGGCACAACGGCCACGCCCTGCAACCCACGATCGTCGTCGGGCGCGGCCTGGCCGTGCACGACATGATCGCCTCGATTCAGAACGACCCGATGTCGACGGGGATGAAGGTCGTCGGTGCGTGCGCCTCGGACCTGCCCGACCCGCACCGGGTCGCCGCTGTCGCGGTCTATGGCGGACCCGAGACAGCCCTGCTCGCGGTGCGTGACACCGGCGCCGAAGCAGTGGTCGTCGCCTCCGACGCCTCCTTCTCCGGCAAGGCGCTGCGCCGCCTGGGCTGGGCGCTCTCCGAGATCGGCGTCGATCTCTTCGTCCACCCCGGCATCAACGAGGTCGCCTCGCCGCGCCTGACGCTGCGCCCGGCCGCCGGCATGTCCCTGCTGCACGTCGAAGGCCCCACGATCGGCGGCTTCGATGCCGTCGCCAAACGGGCCATCGACCTCTTCTGCTCCACGATGATCGCCCTGGTCACGATGCCCGTCTGGCTGTTCATCGCGGCATCGATCAAGCTGCACGACCGCGGCCCCATCTTCTTCGTCCAGCAGCGGGTCGGTGAGAACGGCCGCACCTTCCCGATGGTGAAATTCCGCACGATGGTCGTCGATGCGGAGCAGCGCCTGATCAATGGCGAACTCTCCGCGCACCCGCAGGTCAACGAGATGCTCTTCAAGCACAAGGCTGACCCACGGATCACCAAGCCCGGCCGGATCCTGCGCCGCCTGTCCCTGGATGAACTGCCGCAGTTGATCAATGTGCTGCGCGGCGAGATGTCGCTGGTCGGTCCCCGCCCGCCGCTGCCGCGCGAGGTCGACGCCTATGAGCCCGACGCCATGCGCCGCCTGAAGGTCCGCCCCGGGCTGACCGGGATGTGGCAGATCTCCGGGCGCTCGGACCTGAACTGGGAAGAGTCGCTGCGCTTGGACCTTTGGTATGTCGACAACTGGTCTCCCGTGCTGGACGTGATGATCCTCATGCGCACGGTGCGCGCCGTGGTCAAGGCCGAAGGCGCCTACTGACCCCTCTGACCCCCGTCTGGGTCCTGCGCGTAGCGCGGGAAAGGACACTTTGGCCCCGCGTGGCACTGACCTATGAAGGCTGGCCCCCCGACCTCTTGGGTCAGGGGGCCAGCTGTTGTCCGCGGCGGGCGCGGCGTCAGGCGTCGTAGCCGTAGCGGGCGAGTTGGGGAGCGATCAGGGACTCGATCGCGGCCACCTGCGCGGGGGTCAGGTCGTGCAGATAGGCCGCCTTGCGGCTGGGGGAGAGGGTGTATCGGGCGATGCCGGCCTCATAGGCGTCGGTCCACGTGAGCCCGATGTGCTCCAGGATGCGCGTGAGGTGGGTGCGGGAGTCCTCGAGGACGTCCTCATAGCGGACCGTCAGCCAGCGGTCGCCGAGTTCGGCAGCGCACTCCTCATGCCGGTCCACCAGCATCCGCCAGGCGATTGCCGCAAGCGCCGGCTGGGTGCGTCCCGCCGCGCTCCAGGCGGCATCCAGTTCGGGGGTCAGCGGCCCGAAGTGCCAGCCGGCGGGGCCGAGGTGGCCCTTCCACCAGTCCATCTGCAGCCAACTATTCGCGACGGCGCGGCCGTCGCGCACGATGTGCACGAAGCGGGCATCGGGGAAGGCGGCGGCGATCAGTTCCGCCCGCGGCCAGCCGGTGAACTTGTGCAGGAAGATCTCGGCGGCGTCCAGACCGGACATCCGCTTCTCCACGAAGGTATGCAGTCGCTTCTCCAGCCAGGGGGTCAGGTCTGCGGCTCTCGGGTCCTGCGCCGGGTCCACCAGCGCGGGGGAGACCTCCTTGGCCAGGACTCGATAGCCCTCGCTGGGGGCCAGGCGGGCCCGGCCCTTCTCGCTCACAGCCGCCGGCAGGCGCCGCCACAGGGTCAGTTGCTGGGCATTGCCCTGGCGCACCCCGAGGTCGTCGAGATTGGTGACGAATCCGGTGCTCGGGTGGCGGGCGATCAACTCGTGCACGAGCGTCGATCCGCACCGACCGGTGCCGAGGATGAAGGCGGGCGGCAACGAGGTCATCAGCGGTATCCCATCGCGGTCAATTGGTCGGCCATCGGTTCCAAGGCGGCTTGCTGCT
>Ga0075163_10009265_pt1 | contig 12929 bp, 11 predicted proteins | sample JI1023141ADNA_FD_71478 | JGI IMG/M metagenome (GOLD analysis project Ga0075163, IMG submission 71478) | Wastewater effluent complex algal communities from Wisconsin, to seasonally profile nutrient transformation and Carbon sequestration -... | ecosystem: Engineered > WWTP > Effluent > Algae...
ACCTGCTTGGGGCAGGCGCACTCCAGCAACACGCAACAAGGCATAGGCACGGCAGCGGTCTGCGTTGCCACAACTCAACCAGCAGTGGGGAAACACCATGAACTACAAGCAATCCATCCTTTCGGCTGCGATCGTGGCAAGCCTTGGCTTCGCTGCGCAGTTGCATGCGCAGGAAGCCACGCCAGCGGCCAGCGGCACCGAGGCCACCGACCTCGACACCATCGTGGTCCGCGGCATCCGCGGCAGCATGGAGAAGTCACTGGACGTGAAGCGCGAAGCCAATTCGCACGTCGAAGTGATCACCGCCGAAGACATCGGCAAGATGCCTGACAAGAACGTGGCCGACTCGCTGCAGCGCGTGCCCGGCGTGACCGTCAGTTCCGCCGGCGCCACCGAAGGCGGCTTCGACGAGAACGACCGCGTCAGCATGCGCGGCACCAATCCCAGCCTGACCCAGACCCTGTTCAACGGCCACAACATCGCCTCGGGCGACTGGTTCGTGCTGAACCAGACCGGCACCGTGGGCCGCAGCGTCAGCTACACCCTGTTGCCGTCGGAACTGGTCGGCCAGGTCGTGGTGCACAAGAGCTCGCAGGCCAGCCTGGTGGAAGGCGGCGTCGCCGGCTCGGTGGACATCATCACCCGCAAGCCGCTCGACTTCGCCGAGAACTTCACCGGTGAAGCGTCCATTGGCGTGGTCCACTCCGACCTGCCCAGCGAGACCGAACCGCAGTTCAGCGGCCTAGTGAACATCAAGAACGAAGCCAACACCGCCGGCCTCATGCTGCAGGTGTTCTCCGAGAAGCGCAGCCTGCGCCGCGACGGCCAGGAGCTGCTGGGTTACGAGCAGATCAAGCCAGGCAGCACGGTGGCCCTCAGCAACCCCGACCTCGCCGGCGTCTACTACCCGGGCCTGATGGGTTCGGCGTTGTTCGAACAGACCCGCGAGCGCAAAGGTGGCTTGCTGTCCATCGAGTTGAAGCCCAGCGACACCATTGATGTCGGCTTCACTGCGTTCGTGTCCCAACAGGATGCCGCCAACTACAACCGCAACTACCTGCTGTGGCCAAGCCGCTTCCTGGCGCAGGGCGCCGGCCAGGCACCACTGCCCGGTTACGTGGTGCGCAACAACACCCTCATCAGCGCCGATTTCGCACCCGTTGCTGGCACCCAGTACGGCGTGTACGACCAGATCTCGCGCCCGGATTCCAGCGCCGATTCGCAGTTCCTCAGCTGGGATGCCACCTGGCGCGCCAGTGACAAGCTGACCTTCAAGGGCCAGGCGGGCATGTCGTGGGGCACCGGCCAGACGCCGACCCAGGACGTGGCCGAGTGGAACGTGGGCGTGGGCGGCGGCGGCGGTTGGGCGCTGCATGGCGTTGGCGCGGCCGATTGGCACATCGGTGGCAACACCGCCAGCCCGGCGGGCAATGGCCTGGGCTGGATCTTCGGCTACCAGGACGTGGAAGTGGAAGACAAGGAAGACTGGATCAAGCTGGACGGCGAATATTTCATCGACAGCGGCGCGATGACGTCGCTGCAGTTCGGCCTGCGTTACGCCGAACACAGCCGCGAATCGAAGACCGCGACCGCACAGGGCCCGGGCTGCATCGACGCGGCGGGCAACGTCGTCGGCTTCGACTGGTCGCAGCAGTACTGGTGCCCGGTGGGCACGGCGTCCCCTGCGGACCCGGCCAATTTCCCCAGCGGCGGCTTCCTCAACTATCCGGGTGACTTCGGCGGCGGCCTGGGTGGCAGCTTCCCGCGTGACATCTGGTACTACACGCCCGAACAGCTCGCGGCCTACAACGACCGCTTCGCCAACCGCGATCCGATCACGCGCAGCGACTGGCTTGGCATCTACGGCATCCGCGAAAAGACCACGGCTGGCTACGTGCAGCTGAACCTGGAAGGCGAACGCTGGAGCGGTAATGTCGGCCTGCGCCTGGTGAAGACCGAAGACCGCATCACCAACAACATCGCCGCCAGCGCCAACACCCCGGGTGCGATCACCAGCTCGGCGTTCGGTCCGTACCTGCCGGTCGTCACCGAACACACCTACAACCACGTGCTGCCCAGCTTCAACTTCAAGTACGACATCAGCGACGACCTGGTGACCCGTTTCGCCGCGTCGCGCACCATGACCCGTCCGGACTATTCCGCACTGGCCGGTGCCGTCTCGCTGAGCCCGCCGGCCTCGCCGGGTGCGCAGGGTTCGGGCTCGGGTGGCAACCCGGACCTGGAGCCGGTGCTGTCGACCAACCTCGACGCCACGCTGGAATGGTATTTCGCACCGCGTGCCCTGCTGGCGGCCAGCGTGTTCTACATGGACCTGGACAACTACGTGTCCTACGGCCAGGTCACGCGTGAATTCATGACCTACAACAGCACCTACCCGCAGGGCTTCCTGGCCGAGTACGTGCTGAGCGTGCCGGTGAATTCGGGCGGCAAGGTACAGGGCGTCGAGTTGACCTATGAACAGCCGATCGGCGAGAACTTCGGCGTCAGCGCCAACTTCACCTACGCGGACTCCGAAGCGGACGACGGCAGCGACCTGGTGGGCACGTCCAAGAACACCTACAACCTGAGTGGCTACTACGAGAACGACGTGTTCAGCGCACGCGTCAACTACACCGCGCGCTCGTCGTTCTACAGCGGCCTGGATCGCGCCACCGCGTTCTACCAGGACGACGTGGACAACGTGTCCGCCTCGCTGGGCTACAAGGCCACCGACTGGATGAGCATCACCCTGGATGCGCAGAACCTCAACAATCCCAAGTTGAAGTACTACGCGGACAACAAGGACCAGCCGCGCTCGATCTACGAGAACGGCCGCCAGTACTACCTGAACTTCCGCTTCAAGTTCTGAGTCGATGCAAGGCTGCACGTGATGCAGCGCTGCAGGTGATACGTTTCCCTCACGGGCCCAGGACTTGTCCCGGGCCCGTTTTTTTAGGCACTCTCCCATGACCATGACAACGGATGCCGCGATGACGCTTTCCCGATTTCCATGGCGGACATTCCCCGCCCTGTTGTTGACTGTCGCGCTGGCGGCCTGTGCACAGGCCAGTGCGCCGGCCCGGGTCGCCGCGCCGGCGCCGTCCTTCATCCCGGCGCCCGCGTCGCTTCAGTTGCAGGACGGCAGCTTCGCCCTGTCTGCTGCCACCGTGATCGTTGCCGACGGCGCGGAAGCACGCGCGGCGGCGGAACAGTTCCAGCGCACGGTCAACAAAACCCACGGCCTGGATTTGAAGATCACCGGCCAGGGCGCGCCCGACAACGCCATCGTGTTCTCCCTGAAAGCATCCAACACTGGCGGCAAGCCCGAAAGCTACGAACTTGAAGTGACTCCGCAGGGGATCGTGGTGTCCGCCAGTGACGCGGCCGGCTTGTTCTATGGCGGCGTGACGTTGTGGCAGGCGCTGCCGGAAGCCTCCGCATCCGGCACGCTGCAGGTGCCCGCGCTGCGCATCGAAGACGCACCGCGCTTCGGCTGGCGCGGTTTCATGATGGACCCGTCACGCCACTTCTGGAGCGTGGATGAAGTGAAGCGGACCATCGACGCGATGGCGCTGCACAAGCTCAACACCCTGCACTGGCACCTGACCGATGACCAGGGCTGGCGCATCGAAATCAAGCAATACCCCAAGCTCACCCAGATCGGTGGCTGCCGCATTCCCGCCGGCGACGGCGGCAAGGATCCGAAAACGGGCGCGCCGCGTCCCTACTGCGGCTTCTACACGCAGGAGCAGATTCGCGACGTGGTCAAGTACGCCGCCGAGCGCCACATCACCATCGTCCCGGAAATCAACGTCCCCGGACACGCGACGGCGGCCATTGCGGCGTATCCGGAAATTGGCACGATCAACACGCCATTGCTCCCGTCCAGCGAGTGGGGCGTGTTCCCCAACCTGGTCAACACCGAAGAAAGCACGTACCGCTTCTTCGAAAACGTATTGGGCGAAGTGGTCACGCTGTTTCCCGGCACCTACGTGCACATTGGCGGCGACGAAGCGGTGAAGGACCAGTGGGAAGCGTCGGCGCGCGTGCAGCAGCGCATGCGCGATGTCGGTGCGAAGGACGAGATGGCGATGCAGGGCCACCTGGTGGAGCGCCTGGAGAAGTACCTGGCCGGGCACGGCAAGCGCCTGATCGGCTGGGACGAGATCCTGGAAGCCAAGCTGCCCGCCGAGGCCACGGTGATGTCGTGGCGTGGCATCGAAGGTGGCCTGCAAGCCGCACGCCAGGGCCACGACGTGGTGATGTCACCCTCGGGTGACCTGTACCTGGACTACCTGCAGACGGATTCGCCGCATGAGCCACCGGGTCGCCCGGCCACGATACCGCTCAAGCAGGTCTATAACTTCGAACCGATACCCGCGCAACTGGAAGCAGACAAGCGCCAGCACATCCTGGGCCTGCAGGCGAACATGTGGACCGAGCACACGCGCACGTTCGAACGCCTGCAACACAACGTGTTCCCACGCTTGGCCGCAGTCGCCGAAACCGGCTGGTCACCGGCCGAACGCAAGGACTATGCGGATTTCCTGAAGCGACTGCCACGGCAATTGCAGCGCTATGACGCGCTTGGGCTGGCGTACGCGAAGACACCTTTCGCGGTGGACATGCTGGCGAAGGGCGACCGCAAACTGGGAACGGCAACGGTGACGCTGTCCAACCCGCTGGGCTACGACATCCACTACACCACGGATGGCAGCACGCCGACGGCGCAGTCGCCGCGCTACCAGGCTCCGGTGCCAGTGACCTTGCCCGGCACGATCAACGCAGCCGCGTTCTTCGAAGGCAAGCCACTTGCCGCATCGAGCACGCAGGCATTCGACACGCAGTCGCTGCTGCAGCAGACAGACGAAAGCCTGTCGATCTGCCCGGACGCCGGACGCCTGTTGCTGCGCCTCGAGGACGATGGCCCCGCCGACGGCGAACGCGCCATTTTCAACACCACCATCTTCTACCCGTGCTGGCAGTGGAACGCGGCCGACCTGGACGACATTGCATCGATCCAGGTGCGTGCCGGGCAGATTCCGTATTACTTCCAGTTGGCGCACGACGAACCGCATCGCACCTTCGAGCCGGCGCGCAGCGCGCACGGTGAACTGGATATCCGCGCAGGCGGCTGCAAGGGCGAGTTGCTGGCCAGCGTGCCGCTGCCGGCGGCTCCCGGCAAAGACGGATTCATCGAACTGAGTGCGGAGTTACCTGCCGGCACGCAAGGCAAGCACGACCTGTGCATGGTCTTCACCGGCGACACGCGCCCGACCATGTGGGTGATGGATAAGGTGACCTTGCAACCCAGGTAATCAAACGCCGACCCGGTAGGAGCGCCCCATGGGCGCGAGCTCTTGAGGCTTCACCGATACGCCAGGATGAAGAGCTCGCGCCCATGGGGCGCTCCTACCCGTGTGATGGTAGTTACGAGGACAATCGCTTCTCGAAACGCTGGAGCAGGTCGCGCCACGGCGTGAGCAGCGTGGCCATGCCCAGCAGCACGCCGATGGTGTTGGCCAGCGCATCGCGCGGATCCGCCGCGCGATGCGCAGTGAACACGCCCTGTGCAATTTCGATGCCTATGCCCATCACTACCAGGGCCATGGCGATGATCCAGAGCGCGCGACGGCCTTGGAATAATTGGACTGCCAACGCAGCGAGGAAGAAATAGGCGAGCAGGTGTTCGATCTTGTCGCTGTTGTCCGGCAACGGCGGCATCGCCGGCATCGGCATCAGGCAGACCACGATCACCACCAGGATCGCCACTCCCCACAGCGACAGCCACAGGCGCGGCCAGCGCAATGGCTTCAACCACGTCGCGCGGTTCACAGCCGCCATGTCTGGTCACCGAGCAGGAACGCCGCACCGAACTCCACGTCGCGCGAGAAGCCCATCACCTGGAAACGCTCGCCCATTTCGCTGGGCAAGGTCAGGTGCCTGGCTTCGTTGCGGAAACGCTGCATGCGGGTTTCGTCAGCACGCGCTTCCGCTTCCTCCAGCCGTTGCTGCAAGCCATTGCCCAATAGGAAGCTGGCCTGGTTGCAGTAGCCGGCCAGATCGAACCCGGCCTGCGTGCCTGCTTCCGCCAATGCAGTGAAATCGACGGACGCGGTGAGGTCCTGCAGTCCCGGCCACGCATATGCATCGTTATGCGTGCGATGCCGATAGAAGGCGCGCAAGGTGCCCTCATCGCGCTGCGGCAGGTAGAACTCGCGGCGTGGATAGCCGTAGTCGACGAACAGCATGGCCCCGGACTGCAGGCCGCCCATCACCGCCTGTATCCAGTACGGCAACTGCGGCAACAGTTCCGAGCGGTAACCGTCCACGAAAGCGGTTTCCAGGCTGCGCTCGACATGGCGTACGCCGGCGGCCAGCAGGGGATCGGCGGGCCGGTCGCTGCGGATGAAGCCGTCCTGCTCGTCCAGCGCCACGTGTTCCTCGAACACTTCGCCTTCGCGCAAGGTGAAGCGCGGTGTCGGCAGCGCATCGATCACTTCATTGGCGAACAGCACGCCGTTCCAGTTTTCATCCGGCGGTCCATCCAGCCATTCGACCAGGTCGAACACCGGCGGAATCAGGCTGCGACCCAGACGTTCGCGCTGGCGTTCACGCAGGTCGGCGCTTGGTTCCAGGATGGCGTAACGCGCCGGCAATGCATCGAGTGCCAGCAGACGCTTGAGCATGACCTCGGCGAATGCACCGCTGCCGCCACCAATCTCGACTAACTCCGCTTCAGGTCCGAGTTCCTGCAACACCGGCGCCACCGCTTCGGCCACGCAACTGGCGAACAGCGGGCCGATCTCGGGCGCGGTGACGAAATCACCGGCTGCGCCGAACTTGGTGCTGCCAGCGCTGTAATAGCCCAGGCCCGGTGCATACAGGCAGCGCTCCATGAAGCGCGAGAACGGAATGCTGCCGCCGGATGCGCGGATCTCGTCGCGGATCAACCGGCTCAGCTGGGCGCTGTGCCGCAGCGCATCGGCATCGGGCTGGGGTAGCTCGGCTTGCATGGGGATTGCCGTGGAGGAAACAGCGGGAAGCTTAGCCGAGGTCATCCATGTCGCGACATACAACCAGCAGAGGAAAGTCGCGCAGCCTCGTTCAAAAAAACAGGCGTCCGCAGCCTGGGCCACGGACGCCTGCCGGGTGGATCACGTCGCCGTGATCAGCGACGGCTGACGCGCGTCGTCGAACCGTCGTTGGTCACGTTGACCAGGTCGCCGGCGCGGAACGCATCGATCGGGCCTTCCTGCACGATGGCCACGGTCTGGCCACTGTCCTTGCGCACGATGACTTCGAGGCCCTGGCCGGACGGCGTCAAACGACGGCTGCTTTCCAGCGTTACCACGCGGACGCTTTCGACCACGCCCGGCTCGACGCTGTTCACTTGCTGGCTGCCACTGCGGCTGAAGGTGTTGCCGGGATCAGGAGTGCTCCTGCAGCCAGCGACCAGCAGGACGGAAACCAGGGCAATTGGCACCACGCGCAAAACGGACATCTTGGACTTCATGGTTGGCACTCCACGTCAGGGGAATTGTGAGAAGGCAGTTTAATGTGCCCGCAGGCGACTGCCCAGCTCGGGGATTGCGTGCTACGACAGGCCCTGCGGGGGCAAACACCTGCATGCATCACTCCAAGCCGGGGCGAAAGTACCACCTCTCGTGGTCAAGGGTTGTGACGACTCGCAATCCAGTGCTAGCCAAGCCTGCGGGGCGCGCCTAGAATCCTTGGTGCACAGCACAACGGCCCTGAAATGACCTATTGCGTCGGCATAGAAACAGACGAAGGCCTGGTCTTCGCCGCGGATACACGCACCAGCGCCTCGTTCGACGACGTGCGCGTGTACCGCAAGATGCATGTGTTCGAATATCCCGGCGACCGCGTCTTCGTCATCATGTCCGCGGGCAACCTGGCGACCACCCAGCTCACCATTTCGCGACTGGCGCGCGACGCCGAAGACCCCAAGGCCACGCGCAGCCTGCGCACCTTCACCCATCTGTATGAAGTCGCCGAGTACGTGGGCGAGGTGCTGGTTGCCAGCCAGGTGAAGATGAGCGATGACGCGCAACAGAGCGGCGTCAGCGTGCAGTCCACCTTGATCTTGGGCGGCCAGATCGCCGGCGAGCGCCCCGGCCTGTACATGGTCTACCCGCTGGGCAACTGCATCGCCACGTCGCCGGAAACGCCCTACCTGCAGATCGGCGAATCGAAATACGGCAAACCCATCCTGGACCGCATCCTGCGCCCGCAGACCACGCTGGAAGACGCCGCGCGCTGCGCGCTGGTGTCGCTGGATTCGACCATCCGCTCCAACCTGTCGGTCGGCCTGCCGATCGACATGGCACTCGTGCGTGCGGGTGACCTGAAGATCACCCAGAAGCTGCGCATGGAAGGCGACACGCCGCTGTACTCGGAAATCCATGAAACCTGGTCGCGCAAGCTGGAAGCGGCGGTGCACAGCCTGCCGCGTTTCCCATGGGAACCGGAACGCGCCAAGGAAGACGAACCCGCTTCGTCACTGCCCCCCCTGCCACCACGCCGCGTCGCACCGCGCCCCGACCCGGGTGATGCCTCCGGCCAGCAGTAGGAGCGCCCCATGGGCGCGAGCTTTTGATTTCCTGACGTGTACCCAAGAGCTCGCGCCCATGGGGCGCTCCTACCGCCGTCTAACCGCGGAAATAGCCGTCGGCCAGCGCCGCATTGAAGGTGCCCAGGTGCACCTGGATCTCGTCCATGAAACCGGCCGGGTTCTTCGCAGCCAGGCTGGCCGGATCCGCGTTGCGGATCAAACCCACCACGCGATTCAAGCCACGGTCCACGCCCGGACGCGCCGGCATGGTCGGCAACACGTGCTGCGCGCGCGCCAGGCAGAACTGCACGCTGCGCGGGAATTCGTTGTTCTGCAGCAGGAAGCGCAGCGCGTGCTCGGCGGTCACGCGCTGGCGCACGTGGCGACGGTACATCTGGTACGCGGCGAGCGAGCGCAGCACCGCCATCCACTGCATGTTCTGGAACGCCTCGCGGTCGTCCTCGTTGCGCGGCGTCACCAGACCGGACGCACCCGCATCGATGATGCGCGTGGTCATGTCGGCTTGCTCGATGGCCGTGCCCAGGCGCAGGAACTGGAAGCCGATATCGCGGCTGACGTTGGCGGTCAGCAATCCGGATACCTTCAGGCAGCCGTCGGCGATGCGGGTGATGAACTCCAGCCGATAGCGCCGGCTGACGCCGCGTTCGCCATTGGCCTCGATATAGAGGTACAGGTCGTTGATGGCTTCCCACACTTCCTGCGGCAAGGTGTCACGGATGCCACGCAGGATTTCACGCGCCGCATCGACGGAACTGCGCAACGACGAGCTGTTGCGTTCGTCCAGCAGCAGGAAGCGTACGACTTCGGCATCGGTGGCATCGTCGCCGGAACTTGGGAACAGTTCCGCGAACGCATCGCCGGCACCCACCGTATCCACCATCGGCCGCCAGGCGAAACGCACCGAACGCGGCAAGTCCAGCTGCAGCAAGCTGCCCACGCCGACCAGGCGCGCCGTGTTTTCCGCACGGCGCACGTAGCGGCTGAACCAGTAGAGATTGTCGGCGACGCGGGAGAGCATCAGTCGGCCTCCTCGTCGAGATCCACCACCCAAGTATCCTTCGCGCCACCGCCCTGCGAAGAATTCACCACCAGCGAGCCCTTCTCCATCGCCACGCGCGTCAGGCCGCCGGTAGTCACGTAGATGTCCTCGCGCGACAACACGAACGGGCGCAAATCCAGATGCCGTGGCGACGGCCCTTCGTCGGTGACGATGGGCGCAGTGGACAGCGACAAGGTGGGTTGCGCCATGTAGTTGCGCGGATCGGCTTCGATCAGTTTCTTGAACTTGTCACGCTCGCGCTTGGTGGAACGCGGCCCGATCAGCATGCCGTAGCCGCCGGATTCGTTGGCCGGCTTCACCACCAGCTTCTCGATGTTCTCCAGCACGTACTTGCGCTCCTTGGCGTTGTGGCACAGGTAGCTGGGCACGTTGGGCAGGATGGGATCTTCGTCCAGGTAGTACTTGATCATCTTCGGCACATAGGCGAACACCACCTTGTCGTCGGCCACGCCGGCGCCCGGCGCATTCGCCAACGCCACCTTGCCCGCACGCCAGCTACGCATCAGGCCCGGCGCGCCGAGCACGGACTCGGGATGGAACACTTCCGGGTCGATGAACAGGTCATCCACGCGCCGGTAGATCACGTCCACGCGCTGCGCGCCGTACACGGTGCGCATGTAGGTGCAGTCGTCGTCGGCGACGAACAGGTCGTTACCTTCAACGAGTTCGATGCCCATCGCCTGCGCCAGGTAGGCATGTTCGAAGTACGCGCTGTTGAACACGCCCGGCGTCAGCAGCGCGATCACCGGCGTATCGCCGGGGCGCGGAGACAATGCCGCGAGTGTGTCGTAGAGCTGCGACGGATATTCGTCCACCGGCAGGATGGAGCTGGTCTCGAACAGTTCCGGGAACACGCGCTTGGCCACCATGCGGTTTTCCAGCATGTAGCTGACGCCGCTGGGGATGCGCAGGTTGTCTTCCAACGCGTACAGCGTGCCGTCGCCATCGCGCACCAGGTCGCTGCCGCAGATATGCGCCCACACGCCGAGCGGCGGTTTGATGCCCACGCACTGCTGGCGGAAATTCACCGAGTCCTTCAACAGCATCGCCGGGAACACCTTGTCCTTGACGATCTGCTGCTTGCCGTAGATGTCGCCGATGAAAAGATTCAGCGCGCGCATGCGTTGCTTCAGGCCGGCTTCGGTCCTGATCCATTCGGTGCGCGGGATCACGCGCGGGATCAGGTCGAACGGCAACGTGCGGTCCACGTTGCGGCCATCGGAATACACGGTGAAGGTGATGCCCATGACCTTGGCGATCACGTCGGCGGCGAGCTGGCGTTCGGCGATCTCGCGACCGGACAGGCCGCCCAGGTATTCCACCAGCCGGCGCGCGGCGGGACGCGGTTGTCCGTCGGCCTGGATCAGCTCGTCAAACGTGGTGGTTCGGTACTTGGCCCAGTCCATCCGCTCCGTTTCCGTTGTCCTGCAGCGGAGCGAGCGCCCTTGCAGGTGATGCATCGCAACATGCCCGGAACCGCGAGGGGCGTCAAGCAGTCGGCGCATGTGTGAGATTGGGACACAATGGCGGCCCTCGCACCGCCAAGGAATGCCATGCCCCAGACGGCCCCCGTCGCCCTGATCACCGGCAGCGCCCGCCGCATCGGCGCGGCCATCGCGCGCCGGCTGCATGCCGAAGGCTTTGACCTGGCCCTGCACTACCGCGGCTCGGCCGCGGACATGCACGCCCTGGTGGCGGAACTGGACGCAATGCGGCCCGGCAGCGTGCTGGCAGTGCAGGCGGATCTTTCCGAGTTCGACCGCCTGCCTGAGCTGGTCGCCCAGGCGGTCGGTCGCTTCGGTCGCCTGGATGCACTGGTCAACAACGCGTCCAGTTTCAAGACCACGCCCATCGGTCCAACGACGCCGCAACAGTGGGATGAGCTGTTCGCCTCCAACGCGCGCGCGCCGTTCTTCCTCGCCCAGGTGGCCGCGCCACATCTGAAGGCCACGCGTGGCGCCATCGTCAATCTGGTGGATATCTACGCCGAACGGCCGCTCGCCGGCCACACGGTCTACTGCATGGCCAAGGCCGCGCTGTTGATGGCGACGAAATCACTGGCACTGGAACTGGCGCCGGACGTGCGCGTGAATGCCGTGGCACCGGGCGCAATCCTGTGGGCCGAAAACGAAATCAGCGAAGCCAAGCAGCAGGCGATGCTGGCCCGCACGCCGCTCGCACGCACTGGAACGCCCGAAGAAATCGCCGAAGCCGTGCGCTGGCTGCTGCGCGACGCCACCTACGTCACCGGCCAGGTCATCCGCGTGGACGGCGGCCGCACGCTCGCGGGTTGATGCTTTAGGTAGGAGCGCCCCATGGGCGCGAGCTCTTAAGGCTTCACCACCGCACACCAAGATCAAAGGCTCGCGCCCATGGGGCGCTCCTACCGGTGCGGGTACCTTCAATCGATCGACACGATCTCGAATACGCGGCCATGGTCGGGGTGCGCTTCCCACAGTGCGGCGAGTGTCTTGCCGCTCACCGGATCACGGAACGCGGGCGCGATATCGGCGAGCGGTTTCAACACGAAGGCGTGGCGCAATTCATCGCGCGGAATCTGCAGGTTGCCCGCGCCTTCCAGCACCAGGTCGTCGTAGAACACGATGTCGATGTCCAGGGTGCGGTCGTTGAAGCGCGGGCCGCTGCGGTCGCGGCCATGCGCATCTTCCAGCGCGTGCAGCCAGTCGTTGAGTGCGTGCACGTCGAGGTCGGATTCCATCACGACAGCGGCATTGAGGAAGTCCGCACCGTCGAACCCGACGGCGCCCGTGCGGTAGACCGGCGATGCCTGCACGCCAGCAAAGCGCTCACGCAGCGCCTTGAGCGCCCGGGACAGGTTGCCAGCGGGCGCGATATTGCTGCCCAGGCTCAGGTACGCCTTGCCCATCAGCGGCGGGAACGCTCGATGATGACGCCCACCGCCACCGCGCCGCGCACCGCGCCGGGCTTGCTGAGTTTCAGGCGCAGCCATTCTACGTTGAACTCGGACAGCACCACGTCCGCACAGCGTTCGGCCAATGTTTCCACCAGGCCGAAATCGGATTGCGACACGACCTCGACCAGGCGCCGGCTCACCGCCTTGTAGTTCAGCGTGTCCTCGATGTTGTCCGTCGCCGCAGGCTCGCGGTTGTCGAAACCCATCTCCAGGTCGAAACGCAGCGTCTGGCGGATGCGCCGCTCCCAATCGTAGATGCCGATCAGGGCGTCGATTTCCAGTCCTTCGATGAAAACTTTGTCCATGGGCGGGGAGTGAGGAGTGAGGAGTGAGGAGTG
>Ga0075163_10009267_pt1 | contig 12928 bp, 12 predicted proteins | sample JI1023141ADNA_FD_71478 | JGI IMG/M metagenome (GOLD analysis project Ga0075163, IMG submission 71478) | Wastewater effluent complex algal communities from Wisconsin, to seasonally profile nutrient transformation and Carbon sequestration -... | ecosystem: Engineered > WWTP > Effluent > Algae...
GTGCCCATCGGCCACCGCCGATGACTGCAACAGTAAGGCCGGTCATTGCTCATCCCCCAACGATTCGACTCGGTTTTGGTAGTAGTACAGGAGCTGTCTATCTCCGATGGTCACAGCCTGAGAAGGAGTTCGCAGCGCTGCGGGTTCGGTGTGATAGCTCGCAAAGGCCGCGAGCCCTGCTTCAATGACCTGCTCCGGGGTTCCATCGGCGCGAGGTCCAAGGTGATGCCGCCTGTGGCGGAGGTGGGTCTGCAGTCGCTCGACATCAGCGACGAGTTCGCTATGCGGTACATGCAAATCGATGGGCTGGCGCAGTCGTCGATACAGATCCAGTCCCGGTAGCGCTTGTCCAAGCCGTCGCCACAGCACCGAAGCCAGCAAGTGGGTCGGCATCAGCACCGTCTCCCTACGGTACGCTCGACTGAGCGAGGCTGCGGTCTGCTGCATGTACTCGCCATCGCGCTGGGCCAACGCTTGCGGCTTGCCGCTTACCCAGAAGTAACGCGCCAGATCGACCGGCTGACCATGCGGACCGATCGACTCGAACGCCTCACTGAGCGGGTGCCCGAGCACATCCATCGGTTCGCCGAATCGAATCACGATGGCACCGGTGTGGGTCATCGTCGATCGCATAAAGTCGACCACCCGTCTCCACTGAGCGGACTCGTCGTCCTCGATGATGAAGCGAGCTTTGCCCGTTTCCTTTAGGTAGTCGGCGATGAGCGTCTCTGCTTCGAGCACCAGTTGCTGATTGATCGTCACTGGCACGATAAAGATCGGTCGCACCGGTGCGCCCGCGGACACTCCGGCTTGGCGCCGGTAGCCCTCGATGGTGGCCGTCAGTGCTGTGCCGAGCAACCCGAGCTTGATTCGTCCCTCGACCCGTCCCGAGCGTGACCGTGTACCACCCGGAAAGAACATCGAGTGATAGCCGCGCTCCAAAATCACCTGAGAGTAGGTTTTGAGGACATCCTTATACAGCTCGTGGCGAATCCGGCGGTCGACCCGATAGGCACCGCAGTTGCGCATAAAGAAGCCCAGGATCGGGTTTGTAAACAGGTTCTTGCCCGCGCCATAGGTCGTGGGTGGCAATCCCGCGGCTTGCAGCGCATAGCCCATCGCCGGTGAATCCAGGTTTGATAGGTGCGTGGGCACACACACCATCGTTCCAACCTGCGCCAGCTTGCGCAGATGGTCGAGGGGACCATGAACTTGCAGCCGCTCGCCGAGCGCTTCGAGAAGCTTGTGGGGCTGCAGCATGTGAAACGGCAGGCGCAGCGGGCTTTCGGGCGTCAACAAGAGCGATAGCGCAGGGGGCACCACTCGCGATGCCACCGTGTAGACCTGCTTGTTGAAGCCACCGGCCACATCGTTGGCATAGTCGCCAATCAGCGCCTGGAGGTCGTGCTCCAGCTCGCGTCGCGACTTCCCACCGAGCGTTCGCCACAGCCTTTTCCACTCCGAAAGCTCTCGCACTTCCTCCTGCGCAGAGCTCTCTGACAGACGGCGAATCTCTTGAAGGCAGGCGTCGTTCAAGATGTACTCAGGAGCACTCGCAGAGAGCACCACCTGAAGTGCGCGTTGGGTCGTTTCAGAAACGATGCCCTGACGCTCACGATGAAACCGCAGCAGCGGATAGTCGGTGACCGGCTGAAATCCTGGCACGGAAACGGATTGTATCACCCCGCGTATCCGTAGTGGGCGCTAACAATTCACGCGGGCTATTGAAACATTTTTGTTTCACGTTGAAACTATGGCAGACGCTGGTTTCAGTCGAGCGGTACCAGCGGCTTGGTGGATGTCAGACGAATCGATTGCGGTGAAGACGATTGGCATTGGGCTTGCTCAATCCTTGGCATAGGCGGCGAAACAAACCGTTACAAGGACACCGAATCATGTTGGAAGTTGCGCTCGTACTCGCTCTACTCATCGGAGTCCTCCTGGGGATGCTTGGTGGGGGAGGCTCGGTGCTACTCGTGCCGGTGCTCCTGTACGTGTTGAAGCTAGAACCCAAGGTGGCGCTGGCGACCTCCCAAATGGTGATGGCGGCGACGACGGCAGTGGCGGTGCTGCTGCATGTGCGGGCTGGGCGGGTGGTGTTTTCGACAGGCGTCATCTTTGGCGTGAGCGGCATGCTTGGGTCCTATTTGGGGGGGCGCATTGCCCACTTCATCCCATCGGTGGTTTTGCTCTCTGGATTCATTGGGTTGATGGTGGTAAGCGCAGTGCAGATGCTGCGGGCGAAGCGACGCCCTACAACCAGTTCGGACCCTGGAATGGACGCTGCTGCGCAGGGAACCCGGCCGCAGCCGTGGATGGGCGCAGTGGTCGGTTTTCCAACGGGACTTACCGCTGGAATGTTGGGTGCCGGAGGTGGTTTTCTGGTGGTGCCTGCGCTGACTTTGTTTGGCGGTCTATCGATTCAGCAAGCGGTGGGCACGTCGCTGCTTGTGATTGCAATGCAGTCCTTTGCGGGCTCGATGGGATACCTGGGGCATGCGGCGGTGAATTTCCGGCTGGTCGGCATGCTGGCACTGGCGATGGGGGTAAGCAGCGTGCTCGGAGGCGTTCTGTCGCAGAAGGTTCCGGCGTTGACGCTGCGCAAGCTGTTTGCCGGGTTGCTACTGGCGGTGGCATTGCTGATGCTGCTAAAAACCTTCGTCTAGCAGGTACGAACCAAACCACTCAATAAAGAGGAGCTTCATATGCATCATTTTACTCCTATCTCGGCGCTGATCGGTGGTCTCCTCATCGGAGTCGCAGCTTCGCTGATGCTACTCCTTAAGGGACGGATTGCCGGGATCAGCGGCATCATTGGTGGGCTCCTCCATCCGTCGGCGGGTGATGCTTCCTGGCGGGCTCTGTTTCTCATCGGAATGATGACCGCACCGCTGGGCTATCTGCTGTGGACTGGGCGACTCCCAGAGATCACCTCGGACGTTTCCAATCGCACCCTGATCGTATCCGGTCTGCTGGTGGGCTTTGGGACTCGTCTTGGGAGTGGTTGCACCAGCGGTCACGGAGTCTGCGGTATGGCCCGTCGCTCACCGCGTTCCTTGGTTGCGACGTTGACCTTCATTCTAAGCGGAGCGCTGGCTGTGTTTGTGTCACGCCACCTCATCGGAGTCACCCCATGAGCGCCAAGCAAAGTCTGTCTTCCCTGATCCTCGGTGCGCTATTTGGCTCGGGTCTGCTGATCTCGGGCATGATCCATCCACAAAAGGTACAGAACTTTCTCGACGTGGCAGGAAGCTGGGATCCCAGCCTGAGCCTGGTGATGGGAGGGGCTCTGTTGATTTCAGCGATAGCCTTTCCCCTGATCCTCAAGAGACGCGAGCCGCTGTTTGCGCACAAGTTCCATGTGCCCTCGGCGAAAAACATCGATGCCAAGCTGGTGGTGGGATCCGCGCTATTTGGGATCGGCTGGGGACTTGGCGGATTCTGTCCGGGGCCGGCGATTGTCGGGCTGGTGAGCGGGTCGTCGGCTTCGCTTCTGTTTGTGGTGTCGATGCTCTTGGGGATGGCTCTCCATCGCACCTATCACGATCTGCGGAGTCCGCCTACCTAAGCGCGGTTGACAGTCCGGATTCGCTATGTCTCTCTGTAGATCATGACTGCGCGGGTCTGTGGATGGCTGTGTGGACTTTGGCTGCTGGCGGTGGTCACTCCGGAGGGACGGGGGGCTCCCCCGGTTGCGGCACCCAGCGTCGCCAAACCAGTGGAACCCAAGCCCGCGGACCCTGCGAAGGTTCCGAGCAAGCCCATTGATCTGCTGCTGACCGATCCGCGACTGGCCCCCCGCGACACGCTGATGTCACCGGCAGATTGGGGTGCCATCCGGCGAGCAGCCACGACGCGGTTTCATCCGACCCGCGATCAGATTACGGAAGAACCGAAACCCAAGGCGCTCTTGCGACAGTTGGCAAATCCCGCTGTGCCGACCTTGGATCCGGCTGGAGGCAAGGTAAGCACCGACGAACACCTCGAACTGCAAGAATCGGTGGATGCCACGCAGCGTGCCTATGAGCGTCCCGCTTCTTCGCGTACGGTGGAGATCACGGTCAAGACCTCGGAAACGGGTCAGGTGTTGGGAATGGCGGTGAGCTTGCCATCGGGCAGTCCGCGCTTTGATGAAGAAGCGATGCTCTGTCTCCGCGATGCGTTTGCTTCCTATCCACCCACCGAAGACCGCCGCCCCATGGTCAGCCGCTGGCGGGTGCGGGCGGGCTATGCGGTCACGTTGCCCAAAGCGATGGCACCGATGGTGGAGAGGACACCAAACGGGAGACTGCCTTCTCGTGGGATTCCGCTGTTGGCACCGATCTGGGGGACATTTGATGAGACGCGTGGCACCGCGAAGACCCATCATGCGTTCGCCGATAAGATCGAAACGCAAATTGAGCTGCTGTCCCGTACCCCGGACTAACCGACAGGACTGGTCGACGGAAAATCTGTGCTATGGAGCGGATTTGAAATTCTGCACTGCGTAAAATTGATTCGTGTACGATGCCGCCAATTCCTGAAATTTTGGAGGCTTCGTCATGTCGATTCGCGCAAAGTTATTCGGTACGGCACTGCTGGCTCTGTCCTGCGCAGCGGTCGTCTCGGCCCCCTCATCGGCACTTGCGAGTAACCCAGCGGCGAACTATGCGGTTCCCACCAAGCTGGAGTTTTTCCCCGACGAGGCGAAAGCCACCAGCGTGGTCATTCACGGCTCATTTTTCTTCTACCAAAACGGTGGTTCGTACGGCACGCCATCGTGCGGCTACATGTATTTCAGTTGTCCTGCGGGCAGCGAAACGATGTGTCGCATGCAGTGGACCGACATCAAGAACGCGATTGGGCAACCGCAGTGCGTCGGATTCGGACCGCAGAACATGGTGTCGAAGGCAACCTTGCGCAGCGAGGGCACCACACCGGCCAATCCTGATACCTGGGATCTGGGAATCGGAGTCTCACCGGGCTCGTTTGTGGGTGGTCAGTGTGCGCCCGCGCAGGCCTTGAAGTGCCCGTTGCCGCCGCCTCCTGACATGGCCACGCCGCCTCCTGCGCCGGATATGACCGTGGTTCCGATGCCGAATCCGCCAGGTCCGGGGAGCAGTTCGGGCTGCTCCATGGGTGGAGCGGAAGGAGTGGTCGGCGGTGTCGGCTTGCTGTTCGCCTCGGTCGTTACCGCTGTCCTGCGACGAAGACGCCGTCGCTAGCCAACGCTTGGTACTCCCCCCAAGAGCATGAACGGCTCGCTCCTCCGCCACTCGTCCCTGGATGCGCTGCTGATCGGAATGAGTGTGTTCCACGCAGTGCTGTTGGGGGCGCTGTTTTGCCTACCCCCCCAACCAGGGGTGCTCTTGTCTGGCTCCCTGGGATTTGCGGGGATTCTGTGGTGGAACGCCAATACCGTTTCGCACAATCATCTGCACAATCCGCTGTTCCATTCGCGGTGGCATAACCAGGCGTTTTCGATTTTCCTCACGCTGCTTTCGGGCGTGCCGCAGACGATGTGGAAACGGCGACATCTGTGGCACCACGCAGGTGAACCAGCGACGAAAAAGAAGTTTCTTGGGCGTGCCGAATTCCCAGAGTTGCTGCTGCTTGGCGGCTGGTGGATTGCGTTGTTTTTCATCGCTCCTTCGCGATTTCTCCTGACCTACCTTCCGGGCTATGGCTTGGGAATGCTGCTGTGTCAGCTCCAAGGGCACTTCGAGCACGCGGGCTTGCCGGTCGTGGTGGAGCCGGGCATCAGCTACTACGGGCGACTCTACAATCTGCTGTGGTTCAACGATGGCTACCACGCCGAGCATCATCGTTATCCAGGGACACACTGGTCCAAGTTGCCGCTGCGCAAGCTGCAGAGTCCTCTGCCCACTGTGAGCACGCTGCCCCCCCTTCTTCGCGGCTGGGAGTCCTTTCGGGCGAGCCTGAACCAGATGCAGGCCTACTGCTTGGTGTTGCTGGAAGGGCTGGCGCTCCGCCCGGGACCGATCCAGCGCTTCATGCTATCGACGCATGAACGCGCCCTGGCAAGGCTGCTCAAGCATCCGATCCTCTCCGACGTGCATCGCTCCGAACCGCCGCCACGGATCGGCATTGTAGGGGGCGGGCTCTTTCCGCGTACGGCACTCCTATTGGCCAAGCTGGTGCCTTCCGCTCATCTTACGATCATCGATGAATGTGCCGATCATGTGAGCTGTGCGAGATCGACTCTGTTGCAACATGGAGTCCGTTCTGATCGGCTTGCATTTGTGGTTCAGCGCTATTGCGAAGAGCGACACCGCGACTTTGATCTGCTGGTCTTTCCGCTGGGCTACCTGGGGGATCGGGAGGCGCTGTACCGAGTTCCTTTCGGAGATCCTCCCCGGCTGATCCATGACTGGTTTTTTCGTCGAGACGGACAGATCGGAGTCAGCATCTCACGCTGGATCGGGAAGCGGCTCAACCTGGCTTGTTCTCCCTCCCAGGTTTCTGTGCAAACCGATTCTGAATCGGTGCGGTGTGCGTCATGAAAATTCATCAATCTGCCGCCTTTCTGCGTGCCTACCACCTGCTGCCGCATCGGCTGCTGAACCAAGCATGTGCGCGGCTGATGACAGCGAAGACTCCGGCGTTTGCGGTTCAGGCGGCGATTCGATGGTGGATTCGCAGTGCTGGCATCGATATGTCGGACTTTGCGAGCGTTCCGTACCAATCGATTGAAGAGTTCTTTTTGCGCGAGCTCCAAACGGGAGCCCGACCGATTGCGGAAGGTATCGTGTGTCCCGTTGATGGCGAGGTGTTTGCGACTGGAACGATCGCTGCTGATTCCCGACTATCGGTCAAGGGTCAGGTGCTGTCTCTGTCTCGGCTCGTGAACGGACAAGGACATTCGGCATCTCTGTCGGAGTATGAAGGCGGATGCTACGTTGCCATTTTTTTGAGCCCACGCGGCTACCACCACATCCATGCTCCCGTCGCGGCAGAGCTTGTACGCAGGCAGTGGATTCCCGGTCGCTACTTTCCGCAAAACGCCGTGGCCTTGCAGCACATTCCTGCTGTCTACGAACGCAACGAGCGCGCCGCGCTGTTTTGGCAAACCTCGAAAGAACAAGGAGCGCAGCGGCTGATCACGGTCTTGGTCGGTGCCAGCATGGTCGGAGGAATTGAATTGGAAGAGCTGCCACAGTCCGCGTGGCAGACCGCGCACGGAACCGATTGTTCACGATGGTATGAAAAAGGGCAGCGGTTCGCTCACTTTCGGTTTGGTTCTACCGTGGTCGTCCTGTTTTCCCAAGGGTTGGTTGAGCGGCTGCTGGTGAAGGTGGGAGATGCGGTGCTGATGGGACAGCGGTTGGCGGAGCCTAGTGCGCGGTAATCAAGAGCCGCTGGCGATAGAACCAGGCCCGAAGATGGGCTCTGTAGCGTTCCACTAGCTCGGGATGCAGCGATGACAGGTCGGTCTGTTCTTCGGGATCGCGTACCACATCAAAGAGCTGCGTACGCCCGGTCTCGGATTCATCAATGAACTTCCAGGGACCATGACGTAGGCCGACTTGCTCCAGTGTGTGATCGGTCAAAAAGCGCGGCACAGAGTCCTCGGACCTACTGCGCAGAAGTGAGTGTCCCTGATACTCTCTCGGTATCGGCAGTCCCGTGAGATCCAGCAGAGTCGGAGCGATATCCATGATGCTGCCCGGTTGATCGAGTGGTTCGGGAACAGCGGTTTCTTTCTGATCCGTGATTCCCGGAAGATGAATGAACAGCGGCACGCGCAGATTCTCGTCGTATAGGTGCAGCGTGTGGCCAAAGTTCCCTTCGTGCTGATGGAACGCTTCGCCGTGATCAGCGGAAACCACGAGCAGTAACTTCGACATCTGTCCGCGTGCGCGCAGTCCGCGAAGTAGCTCGCCGAGCGCTTCGTCGCCTAGATGCAGATCGTTGCGATACTGATCAAGCTCGGTTCGTGGCAAAAATGGCTGCGAGCGATTCTTGGGACCAGGCGAGTGATACGGATGGTGTCCCGTGATCGGTAGATACATGACAAACGCACGCTCGTTTTGCGACAGCGAATCAAAGAACGCGAGCACACTCTGTACGCTTGACGCTTCATCGACTCCAAAGCTGGTTGCGTACGCACCTCCGATCGCTTGGGCGTCTTTGGCCACTGTGAATCCGCGATCGGCAACGATGCCGTCCATTCCCAAATACAGAAACCAGCCGGAGTGAACCATCGCGGTGCGATATCCGGCCTGTTGAAAGCGCAGTCCAATACTCGGGCAAGGTAGGCGGGCCTGGGTATAGCGCGCCGCAGTGGTGTGAGCCGCCGGGTTCATGGAGCACAGCGTAGAAAAGAGTCCTTTGATGCTCTCGGGATACGCGGCGTAGATGGAATCAAACCGGAGACTGCGTGCGCCGAGCTCACTCAGGTTCGGCATGGGATCTTCGGCTGCGCCATAAGGCCGAAGATAGCGTGCAGCCGTCGATTCCAGCACGATCCACAGCACGCTCCGATCTTTTGCCGCACCCAGAAGTGACGATAGATCGGGACGATGACGGTCGGTGACTTCGGAGTGTCCACGGAGCAGTGTCGGTAGTGGCGGTACCTCGATCGCGGATGCTGCACCATGTGCGTCACGCTGTAACAGCGTCGTATAGAGGAGTGCGGAGAGCGCGTTGCGGGACAGCCCACGCAGATTCACCCATGGGCGTGCCACAAACCCGAGCCCCACCACGGCTACCGCCAGGGACCAAAACGCAAGTCCAGTGGGAAGGAAGCGGGGTCGATGCAGCCGCGCCGTGAGAAACGGAAACAGTAGCGCGAAGATCAGCACGGTTCCGATTCCCACGACGTTACCGCCAGTGACATAGACAACCAGTGAGTCCGCGAGCGCGGTATCGGCGGCGTGCAGGATCGGAAACGTGAGCGGAGTCCCGAACATCCGCATCACCGGAACGTTGCTCGCAACATAGATCGAGGTGACGGCGTAGAGCAGCCAGTGCATCCGCTCGCCACGGCCGCGAAGCGCACGTAACACCAGGGCATCCACCAAGGTCCACAGTCCCGCAAAAGCAAGATCTTCTGCAAGCAGGACCGGGATGGAAAACAGACCCAGCTTGATGCGGCTGCCATCGATGGCACGCAAGGTCAGGACCACCAGTTTGCATACCACCATCACGCCAAGGAGTGCCAGCCCACGTCGAGCAGCTCGGAGGGATAGGTCGCAGTTTGTACCCCTTTGGTACGGAGGCGAAGGAGACGCTGCCATCGAGTTGATAGGATTCCTGTGCCGAGACGCCGGGTTCACTCCTTGCTGATATCACGTAAGGCAGCACAGTGGTCACAGTTGCTGCGGTTGGGAATCGTGTACCGATTGGTACGGAATACCTGTGCGCGGTCCTAAGTATGTAGCCGCGAGGGTGGTTGAGTCGGGAATTTGCAAGATTCCCAGATTTTGTTGGATCGGAATTATCCCCCTGGTGATACATTAGAAGTGGGCTATGAGTGGTTGCTTCTTCGACGGAGAGTTCTCCGAAGAGAGCCAAACAATGGCAATCGCACTGGCACCACGGAGTTACGGAGACGCAAGGGGGGTTCGTATGCGATACGATCTTGCGACTGCTCGTCTGTCGAGGGAATCACGCTCTGGAGTCGCCTTCGCTCTGGGTTTTATCCGAGTGCGATCGTGGCTATGGGGGCTGCTGGTAGGGTTGTGCATTCCTATTGGAATGAACACCGTGGCACCATCCCCTGTAGGAGCAGAAGAGCGTCGCAGTCCGGAGCGGATCTCGACCGTCATTGGGAGCTGCGGTTCGAAGGTCAAGTCGACTGCGATCGCTGATGTCCCTGCCGTGCTGCGGAGTGCTCTGCTCAAAGAACTGCGGACCCTGGCGGCGATTCGAGTATTTGAAGACTCGCGCAACGCCAGCTTGATCGGCTCTGGCTACAGCATCGATGGCAGCGTCACCCAACTGTCACGTCGCATCAATGCCCAAGGCGACATCGAAGTCAGTGCCGATGTGAGCTTGATAGTCTCGGCCTTACCGGGGAAACGGGTCGTGGGCATGGTGTCGGCTGGCGCGACGGTGATTGGATCGGCCACAGCCGACACTCGGTTCGCCAGTCTGCTTCTGCAGAGCCTGCAGCAGGAGGCGATCCAGCAAGCGGTTCAGCAGGCCACGGTGAGCTGGGTCGAGTCGCTGGAGCGAAAGAACCAGCGCAAGGCGAACCCAAAGCTAGTGGCGATGCGCTAAGCGAATTGGCGGCAGAGCAGGGCAGATCACACACTCAATATGAAGCAGATGAATGGCTTCATATTGCTACTTGTGGCAGACCGCTTCGATGTTGTTTCCTTCGGGGTCGAGTACAAACGCTCCGTAGTAGTTCGGGTGATACATCGGCCGGGGTCCGGGGGCTCCAAAGTCGCGTCCGCCAGCAGCGATCGCCGCAGCATAAAATGCGTCGACCGTCGCATGATCAGGGGCCGTGAACGCGATATGTGTCGGAGTATTCGCGGTCTGACCTTCCTTCCAGAAAGACATCGGGCCGCAGCCGATCCAAAACTCGGGCTTGCCATCTCGACCGAACCCACAAGTGTTCGGAAATTCCATCACGACAGTGATTCCCAGCGGAGCCAGCGCACGTTCATAAAACGCTTTGGCAGTGGCATAGTTAGCGACGGGAAGAGTGATGTGGTCGATGATCATTGGGAGTCCTCCTACGCAGAGGCTTAACACGGCGCGCCGGTTCGGTTCCAGCTAACTTCGGTCCGACTCTACCGGGAGATTGGGAGCCGGACTGAGCTGATCTGGTCGACAGTCTTCAAACAGATACCATTGTCTGATGGGCACTCGCGAACCGAGCCGGGCAAATAGCGGAGTCCACAGCCACTCCCCATACGACGACAGAGTCTGCCTGCACAGACGACGCGCCGCCTTCACCAGTTCCGGATGATACTGTGGACTTGCGACCACGAAAATGTGCGGCTGGTAGCGGGCCCGTTGCAGCTCCTCGGCCAGCGTGGTGTCCCGTGCTAGCTCCGTCCGATGTGCCGAAGGATGGTTGTAGAAGGCCGTCGGCAGGTCTGCTTGTACAAAGGGGGACTCCAGATGATTCGTTATGCGGGAATAGGCGCCGTCCCACAGCTCGACAGTAGCGTGACGCTGCTGCACGCGATTCCAGACTTGCCCCAAAAAGGCGACGTCTCGATTCTGGGGCAGCAGGGCCAGTGTTAATCCTACCGGCAGATTCAGGAGCACAAAGGGAGTGCGAAGCTGCCGCGCCCATTGTGATTTCGATAGCACCCCATCCCAGAATACCGCCAGCAGCAAAGGCAACATCCAGTAGAGGCTGACGAAGAAGCGCAGTTCTTTGTGGGCGATGACACAGTGGACCAGAAGGAATGGCCACAGGGCCCAGGTGAGCGGCTGTCTACTTTGCGTCGTGAGGTACCACAGCGCCGCCGCGAGCAGAACCAAGCTAACCGGAGGGAATGCCAACACCCAAAAGCCGAGCAGCTCCCACAATGGAGAGGTGCCGTAGTGGCTGGCAACGTCTCCAATGATGTTCACTCGAAAATAGTTCCATGGCGTCAGCGTCGCGGTTCCATATCCCCACCAATCGAGCAGGCACAGGCCTCCGAAGAACAAGCAAAACAGACCGCTCTGTAGGACCAGTACAGAGAAGCGCTCGCGGGCCTGAAACAGCAGCCACAGACCAAAGCCCAGGACCAAGAACCCGGCCTGAAATCGGCAGTGAAAAGAGAGTGCAAACAGGAGCGTCGCCAGAGGCAAGCGGAATCCGATCTGCGAGAGCCGTCGTCCCTCTAGTTGCAGAGCCACTCCCGCATAAAAACAGATAGAGGACCACGACTCGCTGGTGTGACGAACCCAGAGCATGGGCACAAACCACAACACCGCGAGAAGGTGACGAGCGTAGGACTCCTGCCGCTCCGAAATGTAATCAGAGAGTCTGAGTGCGCGCAGAAAGTACAGAGACGACGCCAGCGCTCCGATCACGGTCAGTAGTCTCAGCACAAAGGTCTGCGTCACCGGACTGTAGATGTGAAGACCGCGCAGAGTCTGTAACACCACCAACGTCGCTGCGGGCAGTGTCCAGGGACGGATCTTGGCGGCAAATTCCCACGGCAGCATCGACTCTGGTGTCAGTCCTGCTTTGAAGTTCGCAAACTCTAGAATCTGGAAGTGTTCATCGGGATGCCAATAGCCCTGATTCTGGTAGGCGGTCAGGAGCAGAAACAGCAGCCACAGCATCCCAGGAAGAGCGGAGAGTCTCCAGAAAGCGCGACTACGATTCACGGGTCATCACCAGGGCCGGAACAGCTAGGCCCGCCAGACGGCGGAGGTCGGGAGCCGTGCGTCACCTTCCGGGTCAATCGAGGAGGCGGGAACATTGTCCGGCATGCCACGGCGGAGCGTCTGGAGTGCCAGTCTCGCGGCCTGGTAGTACCGGGAAAGCGGACTCTGTCCGGGCTTCGGCTCTGGGAATAGTAGCTCGCCGGTCGCCGATAGCAGACGCGAGGCCAGCGACTCTTCTGCGGGATCGGCTTGCCCTTGTTCCTTCCATAGCATCTCGAATACCAGTGCCTGCTTGGTGGTCCCGAGCAGATACACCTGACGAGGATCCACACCGAGCACCCGCATGTGCGGTTCCATGGCCTTAAGCTCCAGCAGCGCCGCCGCTAGGAGTTGCACCTGAAAGGCAATCATCCGCCGCTCTTTCCAGCGCGATAATGTGGCGAGCTGCGTCGGCAAATACTGAAGTCCCAGCCCAACGTGCCGCGCTTCATCCTTTTCGAAATACAGCAGCAGCTCACATAGCACCGGCTCTGCTTGCGACTCCCGAATCGCCTGAAAGATCGTCAGCGCCAGCGCTTCGATCATAAGCTGCATGCCCATGACTTTCAGCAGCGGATCGTCGGTGAACAGCACTCCGTCG
>Ga0075163_10009268_pt1 | contig 12928 bp, 3 predicted proteins | sample JI1023141ADNA_FD_71478 | JGI IMG/M metagenome (GOLD analysis project Ga0075163, IMG submission 71478) | Wastewater effluent complex algal communities from Wisconsin, to seasonally profile nutrient transformation and Carbon sequestration -... | ecosystem: Engineered > WWTP > Effluent > Algae...
AGCATTGAAGCTGATGGTCCCTGCTGCTGCGTAAGGGTAATCTCTTGTTACTGGCACTGCTTGAGTAGATGTGTTGTCGTAGCTGGTAAAGCTGTTCGTATCCGCTGTAGCGTATCCTTGGATCGTTACGCCAGTTCCGCCGCCGTTAGGGTTGGAAGGAGCATAAAATCCAGCTTTCAAATCCGATCCAACGAAGTTCAGCAAAATGGATGCTGTCTTGCCCGTAACTGCGCCCGCGGATGCCAGACCGTTGATGTTGGAGTTTTGTCTGAGTAGATACTGAACCTTTGTGTAGATCTGCTTCAGAGAAGCATCTACAGGGGTTGCGCGTTGCAAGGTGAAACTCGCACCAGATGCAATCCCCAAAAGCCCGGAGGTCAAAGGAACGGAGGTTGTTGACCCTCCAGATCCTGCAATTGTGTAGGTTCCTTTTGCTGCTCCGTCATGAATCTTAAGCGTTCCGCCGTAGTAATCGGCGATCGTGATACCCGCTGCTGCAGAAGTGAAGGAAGTTGCAGCATTTGCGCCAGCTCCATCAACTCCAGAGTGAGTTCCTACGTCAATGACGATACCAAAGCTCCTAGGCGCTCCAGCAGTATCTACATCCTTTGAGAATGCTGTTGGGAAGTATTTGACGTTGATGTTGGAATATGGTGCATTTGTGATGGATGCATCGGCGACCGTAATATCCAAGTCGGTTTCGTTAGAGAGAAGCAAGTTAACCAAGTAAGGTCCAGTCGACGTCTTACCAGTATCGGAAAGTACGGAGTCTTTGTACTTCTTTTGGTACTCTCGTACGAATCCCTTGAAATACGTTCTGTTGTCGAACGTTGTTGTGGTTGCATCTGCTGCAATATCTCCGTACACCTGGATACCCTCGTTGCACTGATCGGTGAACGTGAAGTTTGTAGGTGTTCCGGATGATGTGCGTTGCCAGTAGAGCTGAGCGCCAGAACTCACAACACCCAGCCCCACAATACCGGCATATTGTCTAGCCAAAACCCCAGCAGCCGTGTACTCCGACCAACCACCGTCTCGTAGCATTTGTCGAGTTGCGTCATTAGCCGGCTTCCAGCCGCTATAGGTAGCGCCGTCTGTACCAAACTGAAACTGTCCAGACAACGCGTCAATTGCGTACATTGGAACAGGACTGTCTTGATATGTTGCCGTTGCCCAAAGGTCGACGAATTTGGAGTAAAGTGCCTGCAGCGTGACTCCATCTTTAGCTATCAGGTTTCCCGCAACGTTTAGCGTAAAGGTCTTTGCTGACTCATCTATGGTGAGTTCTGTACCGACGTTTAGACCGGCGCGTGTGGTGATTTTTGCCATGGTATTCTAGGGCCTTCTTTTAAGTGTTATGAGTATTTATTCGTTGGTTCATCTGTCAGATGTAATTACGATCCGGGACTTGCACGATTGGTAAGCTGGCTGCTGTCGCGCCCAGAGCATAATTTCTGATATACTGAGGAACATACCCGGGTTTCAGGATGCCAATATCAATGGTATCTTGGACTGTGTAGGTATATCCCCATGTGGTTCCAGAGATTGCATCGACACTCTCCAAAATTGTATTCGTTCCTGCTAGCAATACAACGACGTCCGTGCCAGCAACCAATCCAGTCAGGGTTAGCGTAGCGGATGAGAACGCATAATTGTAGGTCTTGCTTGTATCCACCTCTGTGAAGATTCGGAATGAATTCAAGCGGCTCGTTGGTTGCGGCGCCCATACAAAGCTGGTGTTCACCGCTGTGATGGTTGCGTGAATTGCGGCACACGGAACGGATCCGGACGCAGTTGATACTGCTTGGTTAGTCGCAAGAAGAGCGTTAGCAAATGTTGTTGCCACCGCGATCTGTGTGCTACCAATGATCTCCGAGACGTAATACGTCGTCGCCGTGGTGATGCCTCCAAACGTTGTACCAACCAGCTGAATGCCAGCGCCGATGAACATATTGGCATTGGTCGTCAACGTGATCAGGTTGTTTGTGCCTGTGATTGACTGGGAGCCCGTTCCCGTGTGAGAGATATTCACGAGCCAAGTGCTACCCGATCCGGAGCCAGAAATGTTGCTGACGATGTAGGTTCCGGTAGTTACTCCGGTACCAGTCAACACCATACCCGCCGCAACCACACCGCTTGATTGTGTGCCCACGGTGAATGTTGTTCCGGTGATGTTGGATCCTGTAGTTGTGGCGCTGGCGTTTGTTGTGGCAGTAGCAGTGGTATTGATAACGCTCGACCAAATCGTGTTGGTCGTCAACCATTCACCCACAATGCTCGAGGCAATTAGTGTTCCAGTGTTTGATGCTGCAGTAGTTTCATCTGCGACAACCATAGCAGTTGCAGTTGGATTGGTGATAGCATTTTGGATGCCCCAACCCGGTTCAAACTGGCAAACTTGACCTGTGTATTTTAAGCCAGAGCGCGCTGTGATTCTAAACTTGGGTTTCACGCCAGTTGATGCGCTTATTCCAGTCTCAGCAGCAAGATTAACCAAACCCGTCGTTCCGTTTAGAGTCTTCCACACTCCGCTATATCCGGAACCCTTGTTCAGATCATACTCGATTAGAGCTACCAAAGATGTAACGACGCTCAGACCCAAATCTGTGGAGTAGATGTGTGGCAGTCTTTCTGAGAATCCTGTGATTCCCTTGATGAAATGTGGCCACTCAATGATCATCTGATCACCAGCAGCTTGAAGTGCTAGGTTTCCGTCGTTGGTGAAGTAAGGTGCTCCTGCGGTGATGGTATATGGTTTGCTGGCTTTTGATGAAGACAACATCCGAATATCAAGACATCCTTTTGGTTGGCTCCCAAAAGTAAACTCATGGAACATAGCGTCGAATACAGACTGGCTTGTAATTGGGATCGAATTGATACCAACGTCTGTTGAGAGATTCCAAGTCGTTCCGTTGTAAGATGGGAATTGGTTTGCACCAAACATACCCTTGAATTGTGTATCCAGCGCCTGTGCTGAGAGGGCAGTTCTCGATTGGTTGTTCGAACGCACGTTCTGATATTTGATACCTGAAGATGCGTTTGTTGTGTTGGTTGTGTCCAACAATACAGCCAATCCCGAGCGAGCATTAATGACGTCGATATTGTGTAGATAGACGTTGTATGCTGGAGACGCAACTCCCAGATAGGCAGCAGTTCCGTTGATTGGGTAGACTGCGTCCTTAATCGTAACGTTCGTGGCGCCTGTGGTTGCAAGCAAAAGAGATCCGTGGTGGATGATCTTGTCGCTCACTGGCTCATATGTATCCACCGTGACGTTTGCGGCAGAAGTTCCAACGCTAACCCGCGGATCGCCGGCTCCCGGTGTTTCCGTGCTGAGCAATTGGTTTTGATCGTTGATCGTAAACGTTGACGTGGTTCCCAAGTGCAAATGTGCCCACAATTGGAACACCGGCGCTGTGGTGAGGTTAGTCTCAATTCCCCCTACCTGATCCATATTCCAGCCCTGAAGTCCAGCGGATGAGTTTAGGAATTGCTGTGGGAACAAATAGAGCGGATATGTCGTTGTTGCTGGGAGTGCACCGGCAGCAATTGTTGTCGGCACTCCCGACGTTCTCGTCACCGTGGCGTGTGCAACTTGGATGTTTGATCCATTCAATGGAAGCGTGATTACCGCATTTGTCGAGTTTGATGTGGTTGTGAACGATACGTAATAGCGCTTCCATTGATTGGTTAGCGTGAAAGTCTCTGTAGTTGTTCCCAGATCCAGCTTCATTGTGATGTATGAATAGCATGTTGGGAGGTTCGCGCGAGCATAAATCGCAAACGTATGGACAGTTCCCACTCCGGTCTGTACAGCTTGAGTCACAGTTCCGTTTGCTGCTGTTGCGATAAGCGACACGCCGGTTGTGGTAGGTGCAACCCCGTTTAGTCCCAGGAAGTTATCGTATGGGGCCAATTGTCCAGATGCATTGGTTCTTGTTACGTTTGATGTGGTCCATGGCGCAGTTGCTAGCGTTTGGGACTGCAGGGCATTGTTCATGTACATCACCGGAGATTGCGGGATGCATGAGATCTCCGGCAATTCCATACCCGCAACGAATCTTAGCGTCTGTGTTGCGAATGTGTTGGTATTTGCTACGGATACCGTCATTGAGGTGTTAGAATCAACGCTCACAACCTTGCAATCCATTCCGACAGTCGATCCGTAGATGTACATGCCGGGTGCTGGGCTGAAACCAACATATCGTCTCGTATTTCCGCGATTATCCACATCGGCAGTCAATGCCGCAGACAATCTTATGGTATCAAAATCAATTACCTCTGCCACGGTGGTTCCGCCGGGAATCCCCTGGCCGGTAACGATTGATCCAGGAACAATACCGTTAACGAAGAAGTTCAGAGTCAACGAGGTGAGAATGTCTGATCCATTCTTACCCTCAACGTCCCACGTGTTCACCCAGTAGTAGAATCCGCTCAGAACGTTTGGTGATGTTGTTGTGATTGTGGATGCTGAGGCTGTTCCTGAGCAGTTAGCAATCGTATTGCTTCCCGACAGTTTTCTAACGCGATAGTGGTACGTAGTGTCTCTGACAACACCCATCATGTCATCGAAATAAGATACGCCGGCTGTACCAACACCAAGAGTGGTACCGATCAATGTCGTTTCGTCTCTCGCCGTAAACCCTTCTGTTGTGGATCTGAAGATTTGGTATGCGTGCTTGTAAATTGTCAGCGTCATACCAGATGCCGTCTTCAGCGCCGGCTTATTGATTACGAATGTGGTACTGTTGGTAATTGAGGTGACGATAACTGCTGGAACGTTTGTGCCAACTGCTGGAGTACCAAAGTAGACTGCGCCAGCGGCAATCGAGTTACCTGTGTTTAGCGTAATCACAGCGCCAACATACAGCGTCACCGTCGACGCGCATGTAACTGTGGTGCTGCCTGCTGTTGTGGCAACTGTGCCGATTGTAGCGCCAGCAGTAGTGTATTCCTGCGATTGGTTATACACCGTCAGTCTATTCCAAACTGGATGTACGTTTTCGTATAGCGTCCACGTTGGAGTTCCTGCGGTGATGTCCGAGGTGTAAGCAAACTTTCCGGTTTGGGTGGAAACTACACCAACCGCATTGCCATTATTTGTGGCGCTTACCCAGTAGGTGTAATCCGGAAGATATTGGAGGGATCCCCATGTTACAGAGGTCGCGGTATTTCCCGTTGATACAACATAGCATTGAGTAGCGCGAAGACCGTTTGCTGCATCGACCAGTGGGTTACCCGTGTTGAATGTTGGGGTTCCAGCAAACAAAACGAACGCAGAGCCAGTATAGATGATCTTGTTGTAGACCATACCTGTTGGCAAGGTTGGTGCCGTCCCTGCGGTCCAAGCAACACCATCGGCTGAACATGCAGTTGGGCCCGTTACCGCCGAGTTTGATATGCAGCAGAATGTACCGTTACCAAATGCAATGGATTGCCAAAGTGAAGATGCGTTTGCACCTCCTGCCGTCCAGGTTGCTCCGTCTGTAGAATACGCCGTGGCCGTACCTACGGCAGTTCCACCTGCAATGGCTACGTATCTACCTGCTCCATTAGATGTAACATCAACCCACTGTGCGGAAGCGAGTGTCGTTGCAGCAAACACTAACGATCCGTTTGTGATTGTCCCTCTAGTTCCGGCTGTGGAAACTGCTGATCCACCAGAAACTGCAACCCACTTATTTGTCGCTTGAGAGTTATCAAATGCGATTGCTTGCCACAGTGCAGACGCTGGAGCAGTAGTAGGCTGACCCCAATCCTTACCGTTTGTTGAGTAGGAAACGAGAGTCGAAGCAACACCGCCACCTTGAATTGCGACAAACAGGTTCTGTGTTGGAGACCAAATCACCTTCCACCATTGCGTTGTTGCAGACGCGGGGAGCATGTAGGTTGTCCACGTTGCTCCGTCATCATCTGACACCAAGCAGGAGCCGCCGGACACAGCTCCGTTGAGAATAACCCACGAACCGTTACCGTAGGCGATAGATGGGGCAATCGTAGTGGACCATGCAGGCATAGCACCCATTCTCTGAGGTGCCATGAGATAACGATCAGGCGAGGTCATTACTCCGCACATCTTCATGCCATCAACATAGTTTGTGTCGTCGGCAAAATTGTGGGATCTATATGAGCGAGTTTTAAACCAGTACTTGGTATCATTAGCAAGGAATGTTCCTGCTTCTGGATTGGTGAATGCTCTATAACCAGAAATCCAACCGTACCCTTCATTGTTCAGACCAATGCGATGCGTCACATTCTCAACAGTGATTCCATTAACCGCAGTTGCCGTCAGTACGTTGTTGATATTGTACAGCTTAAGATTGCTGTAATTCTGCGTGGCTCCGGAAGTTGTGGTTCCGATTCCATTAATATAACCTCGAGTCTTAGGATAGGATCCAACTGCGATCACCTTCATTCCATTGACCGTTACGTTGTTGGAGTACGCGGTATTGAACATCGACGACATTGCATTGCCGATGGTGGGGTTTGTGTTCGCAGCATTGATTATCCAGCCTCCGAACGTCAATGTAATGTTGGTAAAGGTTGCACCTGAGATATAGGGCCATCCGATAGATACAAAGCTGGCTCCGGCTCCTTGAGTCGCAGAGACGGCCATCCGGTGTTCACGCATCACCCAGTTACCGTAGTAAGTGAATGCGGTAGTACCCGCAGTTCCAAAGGCTGCCGTTGAGACTACTAGGGTGGTAGCATTTGTGACAGAGGTAACGGTGCACGCATGTAGGTTAGTTCCGGTCAACAACACACCTGGAATGATCGCTGAAGATGAAGGTATAGTAACCGTCGTTGTGCTGTTTGTTGAACCTGTTGCGCCCAATGCAGTAGCTGCCGTCAAGCACATATTTGATGGCGGCAACCCGAATGCTGTATTGGTCAAGCTGACCTGATAGCACTCAGCTACGTAGGGAACGTAGGTCGCACCAACGTTAGACATTGACAGGGATGCAGCCTGTGTGAAGTTGCTATACGATTCTCCCAACAAGCACTTCGAGAAACTGAACACACCTCCGAACGGTGTTGTGAAATAACACCCTGCATTGTTGGATGCAAAGTTGTTCAACTGAAAGTTGGGAGCCGAAATGTCAGTCAGTAGAATGTTTTGAACACGAATCTTCCTCCCAGCCGCGGGGATAGTTCCGTTTGTTCCATCACCGAATCTCAATGTCGTTGAGTATTGAGAGCAGATTGGTCGAATGCCAATGATAGGCATCCCCGCAAAGGAGTTGGCTGCAACTACGGTAGCATTGGTAGTGAAGATCGTTGAACTGACGATTTCTTGCACAACAGTTGTTGCAGCCAGACCGCGGCCTGTGATCCAAGTTCCTGGTACCAAACCTGTAGTCGAATCACATACAATAACGTTGGTGTTGGGGACTGCTTTACATCCCGTCAGGTTGATGTACTTAACTGCATCCTGATTGAAATCTTGTGTGAAGCATGTGCCGGCATCTCCGGCAGCGATGGATTTGAATCCATTACGGATGTATTTGAAGGTTTGGAAATCTGAGGCGCCTGTGACGTTCGTCCACTGCTCGTAAACACCTGCAACTGCCGTCTCAACCTCTATGACCGGAATGTAATCGCCATAGACATAAGGGGATGTGACCGTCTGACCTGCTACACCGCTTGTGGTGCCTATTTCAATGTAGTCACCGGCAACTTCAACCGAAGCAAGTCCAGACTGAGCGTTGATAGTGTTGAGCGCGACAGCGGTAGCCAATTTAGCTGTCACAAAACGGATCGGTACTGAGGTGCTTGAGTTTTCGATTCTCAGCTTACCGTTGGTAATAGCAATAGCAGACGCCCCGACTGGTGCTCTAACTTGATCGGTGTTGACTGTCAACGTAGCGCCGTTGTTGATAACCAAAGTATCACCCGTCATGATCTTTGGTGTTATCAAGAACAGATCTAGATACGCAGCAGATGTAATTGTTGTTGGCGTCCAGGTGATACCATCAAACGAGAATGCTCCTGCTGTTGTGGAAACTGTGACCGCAGTGAACATCTGCCTGCCGTCCCAAGCAGCTTTTCCCCCCACAATCTTCCAGTTTCCTGCAGCGGGTAGCGTTGTTGCTGTCCATGTTGCTCCATTATCTGTAGAATATGCGGAGGTCGTGCTAGAGCTAGGAACGACAACCCAGGTACCATTAGCACCACCGCTGATCCAAGCCAAACGAGACCACGTTCCCGTTGATGGGAGCGCGTTGGATTGTAGCGTCCAAGTTTGTCCGTCTGGGCTGGTATAGACATCGCGCGATCCACTTGCTACAAGAACAAATTGACCATTGTAGAATTTGCAGTCCGACCAGTTCAAGGATGCTGGTAGCGTGCTTGCAGTCCATGTCTCTCCGTTATCGGTAGAGAACGCACTCGACGTTGAGTTGGGGGCAATGGTCAGGAACGTATTGTTACCGAAGCACACAATACTCCAGGCAGCAGATGAGGGTAGAACTCCGCTTAGTGTCCAGTCAATATTTGATCTCGGGCGGAAATATGCCGCCGCAGTTGAGGATGTATTGACAGTGACGAAGGTATGGTTACCGAAGGCACATCCCGTCCATGCCGCGCCCGCCGGCAAAGCAGTCGCCCTGTTAGTTGCACCGCCCGTTGCTTCTGGCGTTGTTGTTGCTGTGACTGTTCTGTTTGCCGCAACAAATACCCCAAGTTCATCACCAAACGCAAAACCCGTCCAAGCAACTGCGGCATCATTCATGTTGCCGGAAGTTGTCCAGGAGAACCCGTTAACCCCGGATATTACTGTTCTCGCAGACACCGTGGGGGCATAGAATCGGTATCCAACGTCGTCGATGTTTTGGTGAGTTGTTGCTACGTAAGCTGTCATATTTTTCTATTGCTGCGGTTACGCAGTTCCCATAATCTTCGATTGACCAAATTGGACGACAAATTTATCTCCCACTGGAGGAACTAGATATATAGTGTAGTGCATCAGTCCCTCTGGGAGTAGATGCGTGCTGTTGCTGTCGATCGAGAGCTTGATTATTCCAGTCTCGGGTTCGTCGATTGAGCAATCTATGCGATACTTAGTTGCGTCCCCTATATACTGGACAAATATGGCGTATGACGTGTATCCAGACAAACTCGCGGGATCGCCATTGCTCTGTCTCAACTGAATGAGCTTGACGAACGGTGCGTTTTGTGTTACAAAAAGAGTGATATTGCTCATGGAAAATTGACACTCTTAGAGTGCTATGTTATAATTAAGAATTACGGGGTATTTATATGAATTTATCTGTGGCAATTGTTGATATTATAGGGATTCCATACGATGGAACCACCCTCGAAAAGCGGGGTTTGGGTGGATCTGAGTCTGCGGTTATCTTGATGTCCAAGGAACTGACGAAATTGGGGTTCTCCGTCACCGTATTCAACAATTGCGTGGATGATGCCAAGCCGGGCATCTATGATGGGGTTTCTTATCGGAACGTCAAGGATATTCCGGATAATGAGCAATTTGACGTGGTCATATCTTCGAGAACGGTCTTTCCGTTTGTTCCAAAGCAACTGCAGAATATGATCAATTTTGATGCCTCTGCGTTCTCTTTCATGAGAACCCACGCGAAGCTCAAGATTGTCTGGATGCACGATACATTTTGTGCTGGTGATCATATTCTTGAAAATCTTGTTGTGAATGGATTTATCGACGAGTTATTCACATTATCAGATTTTCATACCTCCTACGTCACGACATGTAACCATGGAGTAAAGAGAATGTTTGAGGTCCTTAAAGATCACATCTTTATGACCAGAAACGGCATCGTCAGATATTATGATCAAGTAGATATTTCCAAGAAAGACCCAGATCTCTTTGTCTATAATGCCTCTACGTCTAAAGGGATGGTTCCCTTGGTGGAAGATATTTGGGAGGAAATCAAAAGGAATATCCCAGGTGCCAGATTGAAGATTATCGGCGGATATTACAAGTTCACCGAGGCCTCAGAACCAGACGAGCAAGAAAAGAAATGGCGCAGCCTCTCAACAAACCAGAAATATAAAGATCTGGGAGTTGAATTTACTGGGATTATCAGACAAAGCGAAATTGCTAAGATTCTATCTGAAGCGACGTTTATGATTTATCCTCCAGCGTTCCCGGAAACGTTTGGAATATCCACACTTGAATCCCTGGCATATAATACCCCACTAATCTCATCCAGATTTGGGGCATTGGAAGAAACTGCCGTTGCTCAGGCGTGTTATATGATGGATTACCCAATAGAGCCCAATAATGTCTATCCGACGATTAATGCCACAGAGCAAAAGAATAACTTTATCAATTTAGCTCTAAGCGCACACAGAAACAAGTATCTCCTCCAACAAAAACAAAATTACTGCAATATCATCAAGGATATTAGTGGATGGGATTCTGTAGCAAAACAGTGGAAGCAGCATCTAATCCAGAAGCTGGGTCTATATCTATCCGTTCAGGAATATCGAGAAGTCTCCAACATTAACTCTAGAGTGCATACTGTGTTTGGGCGTAGATTCCACAATAAAGAGGAGTTTTATATTCCGCGGAATCCGCAACAGAGAATCTTGATTATTTCTCCTGTTTATAATGCAGAGAAATATATTGAGCGCTGTATCGCGTCTGTGGTTACCCAGGATTATGATAATTACTTGATGGTTATTATCGACGATAATTCTTCGGATTCGACTGTTGCTCTCTCGGAAAACATTATCAACGCCTCGGGAAAAGCAGACAAATTTAAACTGCATGCCAATAAAGAAAATCTGGGGGCTGTGTGCAATCAGATATCTGCGCTCGTTACCTACGGACACGTTGACGATATTGTGATGTTATTGGATGGGGATGATTCCTTGATGCCATCCAATCAGATATTCCACTTCTACAATAATCTCTACGACGGATCGACGGAATTCTCTTATGGATCCTGCTGGTCTGAGATTGACAATATCCCGCTAATCGCGCAAGAATATCCAGATCACGTCAAGAGAAATAAATCCTATAGGGAACATCTCTTTAACTGGAATATGCCCTATACTCACCTGAGGACATTTAAGGGACATTTGCTCAATGGTCTGAATGAATCAGATTTTAAGGATAAAGATGGGAACTGGTATAAAGCCGGTGGAGACGGAGCAGTATTTTATTCGCTGATAGAGAATGCGGATCCAGATAAAATCAAAGTATTCACAGATATTGTCTACCGATATAATGACGCCAGTCCAATTAATGATTATAAGGTCAATGGCAAAATCCAAACACAAAATGCTCAGGAGATTCTCAAGAGATCTAAAGCCAAGGAACGATTTTCCGTTATCGTTCCGACTATGTGGCGTTGTCCAAACATATTCGCGGAATCTCTAAGTAGCATTGTAGATTTGGATTTAGTTGGTGAGATTATCATCATAGATAATGATTTCTCGGCGCGTCCAGCTTGGAATGTATTGGCGCATCCGAAGATACGGATACTCACTCAAGAAAAGAACATCAGAGTTAATCCATCGTGGAATCTGGGAGTTGAGAGCAGCAAAAACAATCTTCTCTGTATCGTCAACGACGACATTATGTTTGACTCGGATGTTTTCTCTAAGATTCACCCTTATATCACACCAAATAATGGAGTATATGGTATTGTCTCCGGAGAATCCAAGTTTAATCACCCACAATATGTTGATGGCGGAATATCATTCAAACGATGGAAACATGGAGATAACATTCACAGCTTCGGGCAATTGATGTTTATGCACAAGAGTAATTGGACACCTATTATCCCAGAATTAGAGATTTATTTTGGAGATGATTATATATTCCACACTCAGCTGATGAAATCTTTACCCAATTACTTGATATTCAATATCGACTTCTATTCAACGATGGCTGCTACATCTAAAGATCCCCTGATCACTCAGGGAGTTTATGCAGTCGAGCAGCCCATTTGGGCAAACTGGTTCTTTAATAATCCCCTACCAAAATGACAAAAACTATTCTAATCGCAATCCCAACAAACAAATATGTCGAGAGCGATACATTCAAATCCATATATGATCTACACATTCCGGAGGGATATGTAACAGAGTTTCAGTGTTTCTATGGTTATCGAGTAGATCAGATCAGAAACTTGATTGCCGAATGGGCAAAACGCTATGATTATCTCTTTGCTGTCGATAGCGATATTGTTCTACCCGGAGATACTTTATCCAAAATGTTGGCGCTGGATTTGGATGTGGTAAGTGGTCTGTACATCCAGAGAAAACCCAATCAGCACACTCTAGAATTGTATAGGGGTGGGGTAAACGTACCCATGGCAGACATTCAGGGCAAGGGTGTGGTGGAGGTGGATGGATGTGGTTTTGGTGGCGTCCTGATCAAGTCCGAGGTGTTCCGCAAGATGCAGTATCCGCATTTCTTCTATACATCCGCGTTGGACCATTCCAATACCATCTCAGAGGATGTGTATTTTTGCAACAAGGCTAGGGAGCTGGGGTTCCGAATCTGGGCAGATACATCAATTCGATTCGGGCATGTGGGATCCAGCACCTTTGTGGTTGAGGATCAAGTGAAGAAGATTGACTTGGATGCTCCACCTGCTCCGGTGCCGACAGGCGCAACTGCTGAATCTGTGCGTACGGATAAGGTTGGGGTGGAGAGGTTGTTTGAGTTGAGTGAGATGCCTCTCCTCCCAAAGACGCATGTTGACTATCTGGTGGGTATGCGAGAAAAGTATCCGGAACCCAAGATCATCTACGACATCGGCGCATGTGTTTTGCATTGGACGAATGTGGCAAAGCAAGTTTGGCCTGGAGCCACGATCGTTGCGTTTGAGGCGATGGAGGAGTCCAGAGCTGTATTTGAGAAGGCCAAAGTGCCACACTTCATAGGCGTTCTCAGCGATGAGGATAACAAGGATGTTGAATTCTACAAAAATGT
>Ga0075163_10009269_pt1 | contig 12927 bp, 15 predicted proteins | sample JI1023141ADNA_FD_71478 | JGI IMG/M metagenome (GOLD analysis project Ga0075163, IMG submission 71478) | Wastewater effluent complex algal communities from Wisconsin, to seasonally profile nutrient transformation and Carbon sequestration -... | ecosystem: Engineered > WWTP > Effluent > Algae...
ACGATCGCGCCGTGCCGGCGCGCTTCGTTGATGCGGGTCGCCGATTCGGCGACCGCCCCGCGGAGCGGACCCTGTGCACCGGTCCCCAGGAGGGCGTCGATGACGACGTCCGGGGGTGATGCCGGCGTGCCTAACGCGACGAACGGGAGAGCGTCCTCGCGCGCGGTGGTGGCGTCGGTGGTGCGCGGCTCGAGGACCTGCTCGACATGCACGAGCATGCCGGCGCGGGCGAGTTCGGCGGCGACGATCCAGCCGTCGCCCCCGTTGTTCCCTGGACCGCAGCAGACGAGGGCACGGCGGCCCCGTGCCGGTGCGAAGCGGTCGAGGATGACGCGCGCCGCGCCTGCACCGGCGCGACGCATCAGTTGGAGCGATGGGATCCCCGCGGCGATCGCTGCGGCGTCTCGAGCGGCAGCCTGATCGGATGTCACGACGCGGGCCGTCATGGGGCTGGTCGCGACTGGGGGAGCGCGATGAGACTACTTGTGAGACTGACCGACGGTACGGCCGAAGCTGATCTCTCCGTTATCAATGCGGATGTTGAAGCCGCACTCGGGATTGCTGCACACCCAGGCCTTGTAGGTAATCGGCGCACCATCGCGTCCGTAGTCGCTGAGCGGGAGAAGTACGCCCTTTTCGCACTTCTGGCAATGCGGGAAATCCATGGGTTGTGTCACTGCGCCTCCAAGCGCGAGGAAGGAACACATCGCTGTTCGCGATGCGTCGTCAGGCCAAGTGAGCGGCGCTCCACGGATACGCCTGCTCGAACGCCTGATCGAACTCGTACACGTCGACAAAGTCGAGGCGCGAATCGGTAGGCTGGCTCATGAGGAGCCCCAAATCCACCATCGTAAACACGATGTCACCGACATCCGCCGTCGCCCGCACGCCCCAGTGCTCGAGCACCAACCGCGCCATCACCCCGAACTTCTCGAGCGCGAGATCACGGACCGCCGACGCGAGCTCACGCCCGTCGATGTGTCGACGCTCCGTCATCCGCCCTTGCTGGAACTCCAGCGCCGCGAGCACGAACAGATACGCGTGCTCGTCGAACCGAGTCTCCCGCAAGCGGATCTGATCCCAGATCCCGTCTCGAAAAGCCAACTCCGCCACCCTCGCGATTCCTCCTGCGGGGCGAATGCCCCGTCATTCAAGGATCGAGCAGATCGATAAAAATGCGGTCGGGTCGGGAGGGACACAACCCACGTGACGACATACCGTGATGCTTGTGAAGTTTCGGCCCGCGCCGGCCCGCACTTGATGGACCGTGCGCGTCGTCACACGACGGGCGCGTGTGTCCGCATCGTGCGGCGGTCGCTGGGTCCGCTGGCGCCCCCGACGTTCCTGCGATACGGCTGCAACGGACGCCCCGACGCTCGCGCGACGGCGGCGGCAGGAATCGATTCCAGCACGTGGTCCGGCGAAGGATCGCCGGCTGGCGCGACCCCTTGCGAACGGCCGGCGCCGTCACGTGGTGTCCCGACGCCACCGCGCCGTTAGGCGGCCCCGCCCAGCCTCGGCCCATCGAGTCCCCCTCGCGCCGGGGGCGCGGGGGCCGCATCATGATGACGCCCGTTCATCTTCCCAACCGTCCTCGAGAGGTTCCTCGTGCCTCGCTCGCTTGCCCTGCTGTCTCGAGCCCTGCTCGCGCTCATCCTCATCGCCCCGGTCGCTGGCGCGCAGGCGCATGACGCACCGTCGCGTCCCTGGCCGCCGGTCGCGACCTTCTCGATCCTGGGCTACGACCCGGCGACGGGCGAAGTGGGAGGCGCCGTGCAGTCGCGCGTCTTTTCCGTGGGGAACGGTGTCCTCTGGGCGGAGGCCGGCGTGGGCGTGGTCGCCACGCAGGCGATCGTGGACGTGAGCTACGGCCCGCAAGCGCTCGCGCTCCTGCGTGGCGGGATGAACCCTAAGGACGTCGTGCAGAAGGTCTGGGGCGACGATCCCGACCCCCGTCCCACGGACTGGACCAAGCAGGGGCGACAGTTCGCCGTGATGAATGCCCGCGGCGAGGTCGCGGCCTTCACCGGGCCCAAGGCGTCGACCTGGGCGGGCGATCGACAGGGGCGCTATTGCTCGGCCCAGGGCAACATCCTGGCGGGAGAAGCCGTGGTCACGTCGATGGTGGAGGCCTTCGAGCGCACCACTGGCCACCTGTCGTTGCGGCTGCAGGCTGCCCTGGAGGCCGGGCAGGCGGCGGGAGGCGATACGCGCGGGATGCAGTCGGCCGCGATGGTGATCGTGAAGCAGGGCGCGGGCGTGTGGCTCCACAACGACGTCGTGCTCCGGTTGCAGGTGGACGACGCCCCGGAGCCGATCAAGGAGCTGCGCCGCCTCGTGGAGAAGGCAGCCGAACAGCGCGCGCGCATCCGTCGTTAGGCGCGGCGCGTTCGCGGGGCGCGGTCACAGCCGCGCCAGGACCTCGCCGAGGATCGCCGTGGCGCGGCCGAGCACCACCACGTCCGCCTCCGGCAACTCCTGCAGCGCGGCTTGCAGCCGGGCGATGCGACGCGCCCTCCCCTCTTGCAGCAGGCGGATTCCCTTGGGCGTCGCCCGCACCCGCACGACGCGGGCGTCGTCCGCATCGCCCTCGCGCTTGACCAGTCCGTGCGCCTCGAGTGCCGTGACGAGTCGCGTCATCGTGGGGGGCTTGACCTGCTCGGCCGCCGCAAGGTCTCCCAGGGTGATGGGGCCGCCGAAGACGACGACCGAGAGCGCCGAGGCGCGGGGGCCGCTCAGACCGGTCCTGCGGTCCTCGGCGCGCAGGCGTCGCAGGAGATGAATCGCGGTCGAGTGGAGGCGGTCGGCCACCCGAGCCGGTGTACACGTGTCGTCAGGATCTCTTGCCATGGGCTTCGAGGGTTCGCATATTCGTTAGCAAAGCTAACTATTAAGCACGCTACGGCGCCCCCTTACCCCTTGCCGACTCGTCCGGAGGAACCATGAGCAGTCCGTCCGTCGCCATTTCGCGCCTGGGGCAGGTCGCCATCCCGGCGCAGGACATCGCGCGCGCGATCGCCTTCTACCGGGATACGCTCGGGCTTCGCCTGCTGTTCGAGGCGCCACCCAAGCTGGCGTTCTTCGACTGCGGCGGGGTACGCCTGATGCTCTCCGAGCCGGAGGGCGGGACCGCGTTCCAGCCCGGATCCATCCTGTACTACCTCGTCGAGGACCTTCCCGCGGCGCACGAGGCGCTCGTGGCACGCGGGGTCGCGTTCCTGCACGCGCCGCAATGCATCGCGACGATGCCGGATCATGCGCTCTGGATGGCGTTCCTCAACGACTCGGAAGGGAACGTGGTCGGACTGATGAGCGAGGTGCGGTCCTAGCTGGTCGCCACGTTCCCGTGCGCATCAGCGGGGGCCGTACGAGAGCGCCGGCCCTTCGCGCGCGGGCGCGATCGACGGTGTCAGCTCGTGTGCGTCTCGACGCCGACGACGACCGGGATCCCGTGGCGCACGCTTTCCGTGACCACGCAGAAGTCCTCGAAGATCTCGAGGCATCGCTGCATGCGGGGCTCGTCGGCTTCCGACACCTCCGGAAAGAGCTCGATGTGGAGGCTCCCGACGCGCAGGCGCTTGCGCTCGTTGCGCACGAGTGTCCCCTTCGCCGTCACACGGAGCCCGCGCAGTTCGATGCGCGCCTTGCGCAGGCAGAAGGCGAGTGATGAGGCGAGGCAGGAGGCCATGGCGGTGGCGAGGACGCGCGACGGGTTGGGTGCACTCCCCTCCCCGAGCGGCGGCGTCTCGTCGACGTGGAAACCTTCCGCTCCAGCGAGCTCGGGATCGACCGCGAATCGGTAGCCCTGCTCGAGCGTGAGGGTGACGCTGAAGGTCCCCTCGTCTTCGGTCGGCGTCTGCGCCGGACGCGATTCGCCGGCGTCGTGGGATGCGGGCATGTGCGGATGGGCTGTCCGCCAGCCGCAAGCTGGCGGGATTCCCCGGCGGAACGGATCCGCTCGAGGTCGGTCGGACGGTTATCGCCTACCCCAACGAACTTATCGACCGCTACGTGGTCGTCCTAGGGGACGCGCAGCGTTCGGCACGACGACGCGCGCGCACATCGTCCCGTACGGGCACCCGATGCGCACCGAGCTGGGCACGTGCGCCCGTTGCAGCCGCAACGACCTGAGCGGTCGCGTGTCGCGGGGGTGGGAGGCGGTGCCAGACGTCTCGGCATGGCTCGCTCGTCCTTGAGCGTCCTGCGGCCCACGACTAGCGTATCGGGGGGGGGGCCTCGGTGTCGCACCGCGCGCCTTCGTGCGCGGGGTGGGGCTGTGCCGGTGCCCCAAGGAGCCGTTGCAGGGGGGGCCGAACAGCTATCCCGACGGCTGCGCGCATCCCCATCCTTGCCGGGCGGACCGACGCCGTCCGGCGCGTTCGGGCCGACGCCCGAACCGCCCAGGACGCCCGTGCCCCCACGCTTCCTCGCCGCTGCTCCCCCCTGTATCGAATGGACACCCTCATGAGCGGTCTCCCGGATCACCCGACGGCGCGTCACACCCCTTCCGCGTGCGACGGCGTGGGGCGCGGCGCCGGTGCCGCCTCCGCGACACCGGATGGCGGGCACGCCGAGTCCCGGTGCGTGGGGAATGGGGCCCGCCGCGGGATCGTTAGGTCGACACCGACGCGCGGCATCGGCTTGTGGCTCGCGGTCCTGCTGCTGGCGGGGTGCGCCTCCCGCACCCCGGTCCAGCTGCGAGCCGTTTCTGCAGCCGCGCCGGTGCGCGTCTGGGGCGACCTGCGGGGTGTGGTCTCGCTGGACGGTGAGCTACTGTCGCTGCGTCTCGATAGTGCATCGGTGCAGTATCTCGGGCTCGCCGCCTCGGACAGCACGCCGCTGGAGGACGTGACGGTTCGCGCGGTCGTGGCGTCTGACTCCGCTGGTCGCGGGATCCCGCAGGGGGTGAGCGGGGCGTTGCAGGTGGCCGACGTGCTGCGTGTCGGTGAGCGGCGCACGTTGACCGGCGAGACGCTGGCGCTTCCCCTCCCGCCGGGGGTTCCGGTGCGCGGGTTGTGGCTGGCGTTCCAGTTTCGTGGGACGGCGCGTCCGGCGGGGCGCGAGCCGGAGTTGGTGATTGCCTACGCGTGCAGCGAGACGAACCTGCTGGGGGCCACGAAAGGGGCCCGATTGCGTACCCGCCGGATGCGGGCGGGCGACGTATCGGCGTGCCAGTTGTAGTTTGGGTGTGAGGTGGGGCCCGCATCGGGCCCTTTGGGGTCGCGAGCGTTTCAGGGGACAATTCGCGACTTTCGGTTCCTCGCCGTTGGTACCACGCATTACATTGTCCCTGACGCCACCAACCCCTCAAGGGCGTCACCTTCACTCCCAGCCTTGGAGTGCCGTATGCCTGGACGAAAGCGCGACACGCGGTTCTCGTCGCGGCGCCAGCCGGCTCGTTATGCGGGCGCCGCCAATCGCAAGGGCAGTGACAACTTCGCGTCGAAGCTGACGGAGAAGGATGTCAGCAAAGCCCGCCAGATGCACAAGCGCGGAATGCCACTGCACGAACTCGCCGACAAGTTCGGCGTGCATGCATCGACGATGTCCAGAGCGCTGCGAAAGCTCACGTTCCGGCACGTCAAGTAAGAGATGATGGCGGTGAGAGGTCGTCGCGGCCGCCGCATCGCGAGCGCCGTGGCGATCTTCCTCACCGCCATCGCGCTGCAGCGCGCCTGTACCCTGCCGTGGGGGCGCGCTGCAGCACCTGACGGTACCACGTACGAACTCACGGCGGTGGGGCTCTCGCGCCTCGCGTCGCCGCCAGGTGTCGTGCGTAGCGACTGCCGGTGGTGGCCGCGCTACGGCGACGCCACGCTCTGCCGCGCTGCGCCTGACGGAGCCGTGGCCCACGCGAGACTCCGCTTCGCGTATCCCCTGCTGCAAGTCGCCCTCTGGCTGTCGGTGGCCAGCGTCTTCCTGCAGGCACTGCGCGTGCCGCGCCAGCGCCCCTTGCAGGTGGCGGTTCCCCTCGCCGCCTGCATCCTCTCGGGTGGGGCCATCGCCGTCATGTCGCGCGGGGCACGCACGGGACTGGCGGCGCTCGCCGATGCCCCCCCCGCGCTCGGCGGCGCCGGCCACACCTTCGCGATCGCCGCCGTGGTGCTGAGCGCGCTGAGCGCCGCCCTTCTCACCGAATCGTTCTCCGCCGCTCGCGACGCCTAGCGATGTCGGGAGTCGCGGAGCTCCGATCGGGGCCGGGACGCCTCGTCCCCTGCTGCGAGCGGGAGAGCGGTTCGCAGGTGATGCCGCTGGCCCTCGACCCGAAACCGTCGCTTCGCGTCGCGCTCGTCTCGTGGCTCGCCCTCGCGCTCGCCCTCGCGTTCTGGCCCGCCGTGGGCACCCGCGTGGCGAGCGCGCAACGTCCGGCACGACCGCCCGCGACGCGCGTTGCACCTCCCGATCAACGCCAGGCGCTGGTGCTTCCGCCCCTCCCCATTCCCGCCGATTCGGTCGCCGGCGACAACGCGGCATTCAACACGCTGCCGGCACAGGTTCGTCAGGTCCTCGATGTTCGCCAGCACATCCGCGCCTTTGGCGGCGACCCGGACGTGGTGTGCGTGCCGCTGAGCACCACCGCCGACGGAAGCCGGCGTCAACGGCTGCAGGGTCGGCTGCGCGACGGACTCAGTCTGGTGGTCTTCGCGCGCGCCACGCGCGACGGCGTGCTCTCGCGCGTGGAGTTCGTCCGGCGACTCCCCACCGGTGGGCAGGCGGGCTACACCTGGGACGCGCAGGGCGACGCGACCATGGCGATGGAGTGGGCACCGGGCTCCTCCGATGCCACATCGCACCCCGTGCCACGCGGCGGACCCATTCCGCGGGCGCTGCGCGGGCTCGGCCGCATCGTGCTGACCTGGCGCTGCGCGGAGTCCTGAGGGCCGATCCAGACACCGGCGCCGGTTAAGGGGCGTGGCCCCCCGGCCGAAGCGCGAGGCGGCCAGTGCGGCGGCGCGTCGACCACCGGCGTGGCATATCTTAGGGGCGCCGCTCCGGCCACTCTGCGACCGATAGCGCCCCTCTCACCATCGCCCCATTCGCGACATGTCACTCGCGCGCAACGCCCTGCTCCGCGCCTCGAAGTCCCAATGGCTCGCCTCGCAGATGACGCAGCGGGCGTTTGCCCGTCGCGCCGTCAAGCGCTTCATGCCCGGCGAGAAGCTGTCCGACGCCCTCGATGCGGCGCAGACCCTATCACCCGCACGGATCGGGACGATCATCACCCGATTGGGCGAGACGCTCACCGGCGAGCGCAATACCGACGAAGTGCGCGATCACTACCTCTCGGCGTTAGGCGAGATCGTCCGGCGCAAGCTCCCGACGCAGGTGTCGGTCAAGCCGACGCAGCTCGGGCTCGACCTCTCGGTGGACGAATGCGTGCGACAGATTGCCCCCATCGCCGCGGCGGCCGCCGCCGAGGGGCAGCTCCTGTGGATCGACATGGAGGACTCGTCGTACGTCGACCGCACGCTGGAGCTGTACGAGAAGCTCAAGGCCGCGAACGACAAGGTGGGACTCTGCCTGCAGTCCTACCTGTTCCGCACCCCCAAGGACCTGCAGAGGCTCCTGGCGATCAAGCCGGCGATCCGCATGGTGAAGGGCGCCTACGCCGAGCCCGCGTCGGTGGCCTTCCCGGCCAAGAGCGACACCGACGCGCAGTACCTGTCGTTAGGTGTGACGCTGCTGGAGGCCGCGAAGCAGGGCGGCGCCTTCCCGGTGTTCGGGACGCACGACATGTCGCTGATCCAGCAGCTGGTCGCCAAGGCGGCCGAGCTTGGCGTCGCCCCGGGGAAGTTCGAGATCCACATGCTCTACGGCATTCGCTCGGCCGAGCAGCGTGCGCTCGCCGCGCAGGGACACGCGGTGCGCTGCCTTATCAGCTACGGCAACAACTGGTTCCCCTGGTACATGCGCCGTCTCGCCGAGCGTCCGGCCAACGTCTGGTTCGTGGTGCGTAGCGCGTTCATGTGAGCGAGGGAACGCGACGGCTCGACTCCGCGGGGGGCGATCGCGCGCGCCCGAGGCCGAGTTGGTGGGAGGTGATGGCCGTCGCGATCGGCGTGGCGGCGATGTCGATCCAGTTCGCCTCCCGCCGATCGCTGTGGGTCGACGAGATCGCCGTCGTGCACAATCTCGACGCGCGCTCGTTGGGCGAACTGCTCACCCAGCCGCTCGACTACGACCAGGTCGCGCCGTCGATCTTCCTCCTGGTCCAGAAGGGGATCTTCGCACTCGTGGGCGCGGGCGAGTTCTCCATGCGGGCCTATCCGTTCGCGATGGGGGTGCTCGCGCTGCTCCTGACGTGTGCGCTCGCCCGCCGCCTGCTGGACGGATCGTGGGCGGCGCTGCCACCGCTCCTCCTGGGGATCTCCGCCGAGCACGTCTGGCTGTCGTCACAGGCGAAGCAGTACTCGGGCGATCTGGCGCTGACCGCGGCGCTCCTCCTCATCGGCGTCGTGTCACAGGACAGGGATCCCAGCCGCTGGCGGCGGTGGGGAATGGTGCTGGTGGGGATCACGGCTCCGTGGATGTCGCAGCCCGCGCTATTCGCGCTCGCGGCGGCCGGGGGGGCCCTCCTGTGGGGAGACTGGCGTCACGCGCGCCGACTCTCGCTCGGCACGGTCGCCACGGTGGGTGCCTGGGGGATCTCCGGCCTGCTCGCGCTCGCCTCGGCCCAGGGGCGCGTCTCGACGGGGACGATGCAGTTCATGCGCGACTACTGGTCGAGCGGCTTTCTCCCCTTCCCACCGCGCACGTGGGATGAGCTCAAGTGGCCCGCGTACACGCTTCGGGTCATCATTGCCGAGGTCACCGACTGGCGCTGGAGCTACGCGTACTTCGCGCTGGCCGTCGTTGGTGGGTGGGCGGTGTGGCGGCGTTCGCGCCCGGTCGCGCTGACGCTCGCGGCGCCGATTGTCGGGGCCATGGCGGCTGCGGCGCTGGGGCGGTATCCGCTGGAGGGGCGCTTGGCCTTCTTCCTGGCGCCGATCGCGGTGCTGCTCGTGTCGGCGGGGATCGCGGCGGTGGCCACGCTGGCGAAGGGCCCGCGGTGGGCGACGGCGGCCATGGCGTTGCTCCTGATCACCCCGCCGCTGGTGTCAGCCGTGCGATCGCCGCCGCCGTACACGTTGCAGCACACGCGTCCGCTCTTCGAACGGCTTCAACGAGAGTACCGTCCCGGCGATCGCGTGTACGTCCCATACGGCGGGTGGCAGGCGTGGTGGTACTACGCCCCGCGCACGGGGCTGGGGTCAGTGCCGGTGCTCGTCGGCAGCTGCCACGATACGGCACTCGCAGGCTACGAGGCAGAGGTTCGCCAGCTGCACGATGCGGCGCGGACGTGGATCCTGTTCGTCGCGGCGGGCGAACTGCAGGGGCCTGACGTCATCGTACGGGCCGCCGACACGTTCGGGGAACGGCGCGCGACGTACACGGAACGGCATGTCGCCGCCGACGGAACAATGCGCGAGGTCGTGCTGATGCGATTCGATCGTCGACCGACGGCCGGGGGACGCGACGAGGAGCCGGCGCCGCGCGGAGCGCCGGCGGGTCCGCTCCCCGCGGCCTGCCGCGGCGCCGCCGTCGATCGCCTCCTGGCGCGCCGGTAGATCCCGCCGGTGAACGAACACGGCCGGACCCGAAGGCCCGGCCGTGTTCGAGTGAGTCGTCGGATGGTGCGCCGCCGTCAGCTGCTGCGCTGGAGGAGACGCGCAGGAGCGAGCGGCCGTCAGGGCAGATCACCCTGCTCCGTGCTGCTGGGTCATTCCGCTGCGGCGGCCACCGGCGACGGATACAGCGGGAAATCATCGGTGAGCGCCTTGACCTGCGCCTTCACGCTGGCGTGCACCTGCGTATCGTCGGCGGGCGCCGTGAGCACGATGTCGATGAGGGCCGCGATGCGGTGCATCTCGGCCGCCTTCATCCCGCGTGTCGTGACGGCCGGCGTCCCGATGCGAATGCCGCTCGTGACGAACGGCGACTGCGTCTCGCGCGGCACGGTGTTCTTGTTCACCGTGATCCCCGCCTTGTCGAGCGACTGCTCGGCGGCCTTTCCGGTGATCCCCTTGTTGCGCAGGTCGAGCAGCATCAGGTGATTGTCGGTACCGCCCGAGACGAGGTTGTATCCCCGCTGTGTCAGCGCGTGGGCGAGCACCTGGGCGTTCGTCACGATCTGTCCGCAGTAGTCCGTGAACGACGGGAGCAGCGCCTCGCGGAAGGCCACGGCCTTGGCGGCGATCACATGCTCCAGCGGTCCGCCCTGCGAGCCGGGGAAGACCGCCTTGTCGATGGCCTTGGCGTGTTCGCCCTTGCACAGGATGAGGCCACCGCGCGGTCCGCGCAGCGTCTTGTGCGTCGTCGACGTGACGACGTCGGCGAAGGGGATGGGGGACGGGTGATGCCCGGTGGCGACGAGCCCGGCGATGTGGGCCATGTCGACCATGAGGATCGCGCCGACTTCCGTGGCAATCTCGCCGAACGCGGCGAAGTCGATCACGCGCGGATAGGCGCTCGCCCCCGCGATGATCATCCGGGGGCGCTCGCGACGCGCCACGTCGCGCAGCATGTCGTAGTCGATCACGCCGGCGTCGGTCACGCCGTAGTGCACGGCGCGATAGAGGAGCCCGGAGAAGTTGACTGGCGAGCCGTGCGTCAGGTGACCGCCCTGCGAGAGGTCCTGTCCGAGCAACGTGTCGCCCGGCTTGAGGAAGGCGAGGCAGACGGCGCTGTTGGCCGAGGCGCCCGAGTGCGGCTGCACGTTGGCGTGCTCGGCGCCGAACAGCTGCTTGACGCGATCGATGGCGAGCTGCTCGACGGTGTCGACGACCTCGCAGCCACCGTAGTACCGCTTGCCCGGGAGTCCCTCGGCGTACTTGTTGGTGAGCGGCGAACCCATCGCCTCGAGCACGGCAGGAGAGACGAAGTTCTCGCTGGCGATCAGCTCGATCCCGTCGGACTGGCGCTCGATCTCGCGCTCGATGAGGCGCGCGATCTCGGGATCGGCCTCACGCAGGGCCTTTCCTGGGGGACAGCGGTCCCACGACTTCCACTCGCTCATGTCGACTCCGGCGTAGGTTCGATTTTCTCGACCCGGCGTTCATGGCGTCCCCCTTCGAACGGGGTCGTGAGCCAGGTCTCGAGGATGGCAGCAGCATCGTCCTCGGACACGAAGCGCGCCGGGAGGACGAGGATGTTGGAATCGTTATGCAGGCGCGACAGCTCGGCGATCTCCGGCGTCCACGCGACCGCCGCCCGCACATGTGCATGCCGGTTGGCGGCGTACGACATCCCGAGCCCGGTGCCACAGAGCAGGATGCCGCGCCGCGCCTCTCCATGCTCGACCCGCGCGGCCACGAGGTGGGCGAAGTCGGGGTAGTCGGTCGAGGCGGGAGAGTTCGTGCCAAGGTCCTGCGCGTCATACCCCAAGGCGCGGAGGCGCTCGACCATCTTCTGCTTCATGTCGAAGCCGGCATGGTCGGAGGCGATGGGAATGGTCTCGGACATCGGAAGTTCAGAGGACGGGAAGACGAGATGCGACCCGGAGAATTCTAGCACTGGCGGGGGCTATGACAGAGGGGCGGACGCGCCCGGTTCAGCGCCCCCGCCCCTCTGTCGTTCACTCGTCCTCCCGTCTTCCCGTCTTCCCGTCTTCAGCTTTTCCGAGGCCACTGCGGCCAGGTGCGCACGAGACCACCCACGGCGTGCAAGCGGCGCTCGGCCAGGCGATCCGCCGCTTCGTAGGTCGGGATGCCCTGCTCGCGAGCGATCTCGAAGACGCCGAGCGTGGTGTCGTAGATCTCGTCCGCCTTGCGCAGCGCACGCTGCGCCGTCCAGCCGGCGAGTTCGCTGTACACGTTGATCACGCCGCCCGCGTTGGCGACGAAGTCGGGGGCGTACAGGATCCCCTTCTTCTCCAACTCGCCGCCGTGCTTCTCGGCGAGGAGGAGCTGGTTGTTGGCGGCACCGGCGATGATCTCGACGCGGAGCTTGGGAAGCGTGTCGTCGTTGATGATGCCGCCCAGGGCGCAGGGGGCGAAGATATCGGCCGCCGTGCTGTAGATGGCGTCGAGGTCGACGGCGCGCGCGCCGAATTCGTCGACAACGCGCTTCACGCGCGTGGCGTCGATGTCAGTGACCACGAGCTTGGCCTCGTGCGCGTGCAGCTCCTTGCACAGGTAGTGACCGACGTTGCCGAGTCCCTGCACGGCGATGGTCTTGCCGGCGACCGACTCGGAGCCCCAGCGATGCTTGGCCGAGGCCTGGATGGCGCGAAAGACGCCGCGTGCCGTCACGGGTGACGGGTCGCCCGACTTGGTGGCGAGGCCGGCGACGTAGTCGGTCTCCATGTGGACGAAGTCCATGTCGGCGGTGCTCGTCCCCACGTCCTCGGCGGTGACGTAGCGACCACCTAACGACTCGACGAAGCGCCCGTGGGCGCGGAAGATCATCTCGCGCTTGGCCGTGCGATTGTCGCCGATGATGACGGCCTTGCCGCCGCCGAGGTTGAGGCCGGCGACCGCGTTCTTGTAGGTCATGCCGCGCGCGAGGCGCAGGGCATCGATGATGGCCTCCTCATCGCTGCGATACTGCCAGAACCGCGTCCCGCCGAGGGCGGGGCCGAGTGTGGTATCGTGGATGGCGATGATGCCGCGGTAGCCCGAGGACTTGTCGTGACAGACGACGAGTTGCTCATGGCCCATGCCGGCGATGGTATCGAACAAGTTCATGGCGTTGCTCTTGGGAAGACGAGAAGACGAGAAGACGGGAAGACGAGTGACGGCCTAGGACTTCGTGTACAGTTCACGGGCGATCACGATTCGCTGGATCTCAGACGTGCCTTCGTAGATTTCGGTCACCTTGGCATCGCGGAAGAGGCGCTCGACGGGATAGTCCTTCACATAGCCGTAGCCGCCGAAGATCTGGATGGCC
>Ga0075163_10009270_pt1 | contig 12927 bp, 9 predicted proteins | sample JI1023141ADNA_FD_71478 | JGI IMG/M metagenome (GOLD analysis project Ga0075163, IMG submission 71478) | Wastewater effluent complex algal communities from Wisconsin, to seasonally profile nutrient transformation and Carbon sequestration -... | ecosystem: Engineered > WWTP > Effluent > Algae...
GGTCGCAACCCAGTTCAGCCAGTCCGGCGAACGAATGATTCCTTTATTCTGTAAAACCGCGTCGAGGATGTTTGCGTGAACGACCAGTTTTGGATTTACGAAAGGGCGCTTCGAATAAGGCGTAAACGCATAATCTTCGGAGTCCGTTCGGCTCATGGAACCGACGAGAATCGTCTTATTTTCAAGTTTGCTCCTCGGAACACGTCCCTCGAGCACGTCGATCATCGAATATACTTTGTATTCTGTTTTCGCGCCGGCGCGAGGCCCGTATCCAGTCGCCCCAAAATAACGGAAAAAGAAGTAGGACGCCTCGATGGAGGGATCGGCGAACTGGCCGCGTAGCGTGAAATCAGGAGAGCGTCCGGTCAGGCGTCGAGCGAGGTCGACATGGAAGGAGGGTTTTCCGTAGAGCGATATGAGCGCGCGACGAGTAATTTTATCCTCACCAAAGACGTTTCCGTCTTTATGAATGACGGATACCGCATGGGGGACGGATGAGAGAGGAAAAGGAGGGACGACTTCTCCATTAATGTCGAAGGGAGTCCCAAGGATAAACGGAATGCCTTCATTCTCGAGTCGGGAAGCGACGCCGACAAAGCGCCCTCCCCACTGGCTCTTCACTTGTTCCGCGTACGCCTGGGCCACGCGGTTCATGTCGACGAGATACCCGATGGAGCGGGGGCGAACCTGTTCGAGGAGTTCAAGTAAACGAACGTGGTGTTCTAGAGGGACTGGGGCGAGTTCATCAAGGCTAGTCAGCGTCCGGTCGTCTACTGAGAGGAGGACGATTTCCTCCGAAGGAGTCGCTTGGCTTCCCGTCCTCATCCGAAAGTCGTAGAGGGATGATTCGATCCAATTGAATTCAAGATTCATCAAAAACGCCGTCAAAAGCGCAGACCCGAGCCCGATCACGAGCTTGCGCTCGTGTCGTTCCAGCATCGCTTTGATCAGTTTCCGGCCCTTCATTAAATCCCCTGAATTCATAACGCGGCATTTTTACGTGTCGCATCTATAAGTCTGGGCGGGTTTTTAACAGATGGAGGCATAATGCACCAGCTGTAAATTAGATAATAATATCAGCTATATATAAGACCATTGGGGTTTTTTACCCCTTGTCTGCTCCAGGGAATAGAAAAAATAGTTTCGCGCCGAGCCATTTTTGATCGGAGGCCATTGCTCGCAGAGGGTTCGCCCGGTATTAACGTCCGAATGTCTCGAATTCTGAATGTCTCCTTCTACCGTTTCACTCGTCTTCGCGATCTCCCCGCACTTCGCGATCGAGTCAAGGCGCGTGCTCTCGCGGCCGGACTTCACGGCTCGATTCTTTTAAGCGACGAGGGGATTAACGGTTTCCTTGCGGGAGAGGAATCGATTCTTCGTCCCTATCTCGAGTGGTTGTTCAAAGAAATCCCGGGACTCGCCGGCCTCCAACCGAAGGAATCTTTTTCGAAAGACATTCCCTTCACTCGGATGCTCGTAAAGATTAAGCGTGAAATTATCACGATGGGGCGTCCCGAAATTATTCCTTCCGAAAAAACGGGTCAGAACATTCGCGCTACGGAACTGAAGCGTTGGTACGATGAGAAAAAAGATTTTGTCATCGTCGACACTCGGAACGACTACGAGATCGCGCGCGGCGCATTCAAGGGCGCCATCCATTACGACATCGAAACTTTTCGAGAGTTTCCCGAAAAACTTGAGCAGGAAGCCCAGAATCTAAAAGATAAAACCGTCGTGATGTATTGTACGGGCGGGATTCGCTGTGAAAAGGCGACCGCGCTCGCACTCGATCTTGGAATTAAAGACGTCTATCAGCTTGAAGGCGGAATTCTAAAGTACTTCGAAGAAGTAGGTGGAACCCACTACCGCGGCGATTGCTTCGTCTTCGACCATCGTTCGACGGTAGACGCCGGGCTTGAAGCGTTTCCAGATAAGAAACTGAAAGAAAAGACCGAGGGTCTTCGCCTATTCACCCGTTCTGAAAGTCCGGCTTCAAATTGCGTGGAGCTTGCGATTGCGGCGAAAGGCCTTGGGTGCGGGAAGGAAACTGCAGAGACGGGCCACTCCGCTCCGGTTCTTCAGCGAGCGGATCTTGTTCTTCGGTCCGTTCCTACGATCTTGGCTTATCTCGACGAAAATTTCCCGGAGACGCGTTCTCTGACGCCCGATACGGCGGAGAGAAAAGCCCGAATGCGGGTTTGGCTGGACTGGGTCTCCGAAGTTTTTTCTCCGGATGCCGAACGCTGGGTTTCAGAACGTGCACGTCTTTCTAAGGAAGAGAGCCATTCGCTCGAAGTTCGTCTCGAAAAGCATCTCTATCGACTCAAGACCCCTCTTCAACGGAATCGACGTTTTCTCGTCGTCGATGACATTACCCAAGCCGACCTTTTCGCATACGCAGTGTTGAAGCGACTGAAGTCAGCAGAGTTTCCGCGCGACTACCCAGAGCGCTTCGATCTCGTTTGGGCTTGGATGGAGCAGGTCGCAGAGGCGGTCGAGAGTGGAGTGATTCCCACTCCGAAAGTACTTCGTCGCTCCGACACTGCGATTTGGCCGAACTAAACGCCTAAATCGTCGTCTCTGAAATCGTCGTGGGGTAGTTTGAGTCGCAGCGTGTACCCTTCGGCTCGAAATCTCTCATGATCCACTCTTCGATTTGCTGATCGCTGGGGCAGAAAAGCTGGGCTTCGTGTCCCGAATAGCGATCGATCTTTATTCGCTTTAGCCGGTCGCTGATCGGAAACGGAGTCAAAGGAGAGTCCGCGAGCGCCCGTTTCATGAAGTCAGCCCAGATCGGAAGTGCGCCGCTCGCGCCGGTCAGTTGGAGAGGCCTTTTTTTCTTTTTTTCCGATTTTTCTGTGAGGGATTGGTTTTGATCGGCTCCGACCCAAACTACAGTCGTGAGTTCAGGAGTGAACCCTGCAAACCAGGCATCACGAAAACTCGAGGTAGTTCCCGTTTTTCCAGCAGCTGGCCGATTAAAACCGTAAGACGAAGCGGCCGTGGCGGTCCCTTCAGTGAACACGCTTTTCATCGCCTCGATCAGGAGATCGATCGGGGCCGGGGGGAAAACCTGTTTCGCATTGAACACGAAACGAACAAAGACTTCTCCGTTATCCTGAGTAATCGCACGAATCGCAGTGAGTTCGTCTTGGACTCCGTGATTCGCGATCGTCGAATAGGCGGTGACGAGCTCGACAGGAGAAAGTTCCGAAACGCCGAGCGCGAGCGAAGGGACTTCGGGAAGTTCGGACTGAATTCCGAGGGTGCGTGCGGTTTCGATCACGGCAGGAATGCCGACCTGGATCCCAAGTTTCGCCGCGACGGTGTTAATTGATTTTACGAGTGCCAGCCGGAGGGGGATCCACCCGAGATACTCCTTCTCGTAATTTCGGGGTGTCCATTTTTGGCGACCCTGATCGTAGGTCAGCGTCCAGGCGGCGTCTTCCACAGGGTATCCCGTCGAATAGGGTAGACCGGATGGATCGGTTCCCTGAAGAAAGGCAGTCAAATAGACGAATGGTTTGAAGGTCGAGCCAACCTGACGCTTCATGTTCAGTATTCGATTGAACGTGCTTTCGTTGTAGCTCCGACCGCCGATCAGTGCGCGCATGAATCCTGTCGAGTGGTCGACCACGGCCATCGCGCCTTCAATCCGGTCTTCTGGATTTACGGTTGAATCGATGTTCAGCTTTTTTTCGAGCGAAGCGACCCCGCGGGCGACGGCGTCTTGAGCGATTTCTGCAAGTTCTGGATCAAGCGTCGTATAAACGCGAAGCCCAGCGGCGGCGAGGTCTGTTTCATTGATTCGATCTTTCAGCTGGCGAATCATCTCGGCTTTTACGAAGTCGGTAAAATAAGGAGCCTTATTCGCGACGTTCGACGGAGGGCGAAAACGTAGGGGAAGTCTCTCCGCCTCTTTCGCTTCGTCTTCCGCGATGAATCCCGCTTCGACCATCTTTTTTAAAACGAGCTTCTGTCGGTCGATCGCTCGTTCGGGATAGCGATAGGGAGAATAAAATCCGGGACCTCGAATCAATCCCGCCATCAGTGCGATCTCTCCCAAATGGAGTTCGCTCAGATCTTTTCCATAGAAGAGTCGCGCGCCTTCGGCGACGCCGTGGACTTCATAAGACCCGACTTGGCCGAGATAAACTTCGTTTAAGTAGCGCTCGAGAATGGCTTCTTTCGAAGTCCGCATCTCGAGAAGGAGCGATAGAAAAAGTTCATTAAATTTCAGTGCGAGATTTCGGGTTCGTCGCACCATGAGGTTTTTTACGAGCTGGGCCGTGATCGTCGAACCGCCTTGCTGGAGGCGTGCGCTCTTTAAGTTTACCCAAATCGCGCGGGCAATTCCTCGCGGATCGAGGCCGGCATGCTCCAGAAATCGCGGATCTTCGATCGAGATGATTGCTTGCCAGATCGGTGCGGGAATATCGCCAAACTTTAGAACGCGGCGAATTTCGCGTTTCATCTCCGGGTCTGAGCGCGAGAGCGTCGCGATTCCTTCGGGCTCAAGATAAAAATGGGGAATTTCTATAAATGCGCCGTCTTTTTCAGCTTCGATTTTTACCAATGCTGGATTTTTATCTGAGTCGAAAGTGAAGCGAATATTTTTTCCAGCGAGTTCACGCGTCGGTTCCTCCGCAGGGAGGAGAACATCGAAGGGATAGTCGAAAGGATGGAGAGTGATCTGGAGACGATCCTCTGCTCCGTGAGTCGGTGTATAGCCGAGCGTTTTTAATCGCTTGAGGAGTTTTGCCTTTCCAATAGGAGGAGCGACGAGCTGTACATCCGAGAAAAGACGCGTCGGAATAAATTCGTTTTCGTGATTGAAGGCGGCTTCGAGTTGGCGAAGTCCCGCGCGAAGGGTGAGGCCGAATCCTACTGAAAAAATGAGAGTGAGAGTGCCGAGGATGAGCCAAAGTCGGCGCCGATTTTTAAACCAGGCGCGAAGCGAGTGTGACTTGGTGCGTTTAAAATCCATCGCGAAACAGGTTTCCGTGCGTTATCGATCGGTTGTGAGGTTGACGGTTCTCGACCGACTCTATACAAACCTTTCATTACCTAGATTTAGAGGAAATCCGATGAAAATCTCGCTAAAAGTTTTCGCCCTGCTTTCGACGTTTGCCTTCTTCGCAGGGAGCCCTAACGCCCATGCGATGGACCTGGATTGGTCCGGACAGTTTCGATCGGAAGCCGTGCTCATCAATAACTATGCGCCCGAGACTTACATCGGAAGTGCCACCGATGGGTACCACCTCGAACCCGCCGGCTCGAGAAACGCACGTTTCCAAACCCTTTTTCTTCGTCTCCGACCCAAGCTGATCGTAAACGATAACGTCGCGATCAAGTCGGAGTGGTGGCTCGGAAACCCGGTCACGGGTTTTTATGGTTCGGACTATCCCGGATCTTCGCGCGCCGACCAGCGCTACTTTAACTCCACGTTCAGTGGCGGCTCGGCCATCTCCGCTCAGCGTTTTTGGGCAGAATTCCTAACCGACCTCGGTACCTTTCAAGTCGGACGTGCTCCTCAACACTGGGGCTTAGGTCTGATTCACCACTCCGGCGACGGCGTTTTCGATCGCTACCAGTCGACGGGCGATACTTTTAAGATGATTTCGAAATTCGGGAACTTCTCTTTGATTCCTGGTCACACGAAATACGACATGGGGAATGCTGTAGGCGGCACCTGCGTGGGTGGAGCGACGTGTGGACATCCAACGGGTGGTGCGACTCTCTCAGAATACACTGTGGGCTTACGTTACGAAAACCCGGACGAAGACTTCGAGGGCGGCGTCGAAATGATTCGCCGAATTGCAGGTGCTCAGTCCGAGTCGACTTGGATCGCGAATCGCGCGGGTGGAATGAATGTCACCATTTGGGACGTTTACGCAAAGAAGCGCATGGGGCGTTTCGACTTTGGTCTTGAAGCACCCATCTTCAATGGTGAGCTAGTCGGCTATCAATACAAGGCCTTCGCCCTCGCCACAGAATTGAAATTTCGAGCAAGCGACTCCTGGTCGTTCTCTGCGAAAGCCGGAAAAGCTCCGGGTCAGCCGAACAGCGCTGGAACGGGACCGAACGATAAGTGGTCAATGGTTTACTTCCACCCGAACTATCGCCTCGGTCTTTTGATGTTTAATTATAATTTTGCGAATTTCGCAGGAAACAATAACTCGAACAACTCCGCAGCTGGATCGGTGAAATCGATCTACGATAATCCGATTACGAATGCGAACTACTTGATGCTCGGAACCGGACTCACTGCCGACAAGTGGGTTTTCTCGGCAGCTTTCATTACCGCGAAAGCGAACGAGACGGCACATGCGGGAGATCGTTTTTTCAATACCTGGAACCGCGCGTACAGCACGGCGGTCGCGACTCGTAACCAAAGCGCATCCCTGGGTACCGAAATCGATTTCGGGGCTGCTTTAAACTGGGACGAGTTCACGACGTTCTCGCTCGACTTCGGATTTCTTATCCCGGGCGATTTCTACAAATTCGGAAACGGCGCTGTGGATAACGACCTCAGCACGATTTTCGGAGCGGTCGGTTCGATCGGCGTGAAGTTTTAACCAAAAAGTAGCTTATTGAACGAGAAAATCTGAGAAAAAGACTCCGGTCACAATCGGAGTCGAGGTCGGTGGGCTTTTTCGCTCTTCTCGAACAAGGTCATTCATGATGCCGGCGATCTTTGATCGGAGCAGGAAACGACCTTGAACGGTCGAAAGCTCATCGACGGACGTATCGCCAAGCTCGCGGAGGAGCATGTCGAGAAATTTTGGTGTTCGACCTTTTACGACGGACTCGAACTCGACGTCGATAATTTCCATCGCGATTGTCGTGTTGAGGTAGTGCGCCTTCATTTGTTGGGGCGGACCGCCGGGGACCTGTACACCGATGGGGGTCGATTTTAAGTTCGCTTGAATCGGTTCAAACGAAATCATCATCCGCTTCATGTCGGCGGGTTTCTTCGAAAATTCCTCGACGATTTTCTCGCGCTCCACCGTTTCGGTGATGACTGGACGTTTATAGAGGATCTGGGTGTAAACGAGAACGCCGAGCAGTCCGAGAAGCCCAAGAGAATTGAGTGCTCCAAGAATCATCCCCAGTGGGAGGGGTTTTTTCGGTGCCGCTTCTGGCGACTTCGCTTCCGCTTCGGACATGGCTTAATTTTGCCACTCGAGCGCACGCTTCACAAATTCAATGCGCTGTCAGGGATTTGGCGTCTTTCCGGAGAGGACGAGGCCGTCGTAGGCAAGCTCCACACCCCGCGGGAGTTTTCTCGACCATTCCCGATAATCGAAGTCGTGCCCGAGATGGGTCAGTACTGTTCGGCGCGGACGTAGGGCTTCAATCCAGGTCAGTGCCTTTTCGAGATTTAAATGGGTGGGATGGGGGGTAATCCGGAGACAGTCGAGAACAAGGGTGTCGAGGCCTTCGAGCCTTTTGCGGGAGGGCTTCGGGATTTCCTGACAGTCCGTAATATAGGCCACCTCGCCGAAGCGATAACCGACGCACTCTTCGCGTCCATGTTTAAGCGCGATGGGCCGCACCGGAAGTCCGGCGATATCGAGTGTGGGGCGATCTGCCGAAAACTCATGGAGATCGATGAGTGGAATTCCGCCGCCTTCATGTTTTCCAGCGGGGCTAAAAATATAGGGGAAACGACCGCGAAGCTCTCTGCACGTCCAGGCGTTTCCGAAGGCGGGGATTCGCTCTTTTTGGGAAAAGTTAAACGAACGAATCTCGTCTAGGCCTGAGACATGGTCAGCGTGAGGATGGGTAAAGAGGATCGCATCAATACGAGGAATTCGTTCCCGTAGGGCCTGCTGGCGGAGGTCAGTGGCCGTGTCGATGAGGATACTTTTCCCAGAGGCCTGGAACCAAGCGGAGGTTCGGAGGCGGTGATTTTTTGGGTTTCTTGAACGACAAACTTTGCAGTCACAAAAAAGGAGGGGGACCCCCGTCGAAGTTCCACACCCGAGGATCGTCAGTGACCAGGTATTTTGAGTTCCGTTTCGGCCCTTCATTGACTCTCCTAACGTAGCGGGTTTAGCTGGAAAATCGAGATGAAAGCTTTAGTCACCGGCGGTAGCGGATTTATAGGTAGTACATTGATCGAAACACTGACCCGAAAAGGCATCGAGGTCGTTGTCTTGATGCGTAAAAGCTCATCCGATCGAAACCTCAAGGGACTTCAGTACCAAAGAGTCGAGGGTGATCTTTCGAATTTCGATTCTCTGAAGAAAGCGATGGCAGGCGTCGATCTCGTATTCCATCTCGCGGGAGTGATCGCAGCGAAGAATCGCGAAGAATATTTTCAGTATAATCACACCGGAACAGAAAATCTGGCGCGGGCTGCTTCGGAGTCGAATCAAGAAGGATCCTCGAACGTTTCACGCTTTGTCTACGTTTCGACTTTAGCGGCGGGGGGGCCGTCACTCGGGCCCACACCACGTACCGAGCGTGATCCGGATCGACCCGTTTCTGCATATGGAGAAAGTAAGAAGGCAGGGGAGGACGCGCTCCTTCGTTACGGGAAGAGTTTCCTTCCTCTTATTCTTCGAGCTCCGATCGTGTACGGCCCGAAAGATTCTGCGACGCTGATCTTAATCAAGAGCGCGGCGAATCGAATCGTTCCAAAACTCCCGTCTTCGACGACTGATGGAGAAAAGTACTACTCTCTGATCCATTCGAGCGATTTGGTCGAAGCATTAGTTACGCTCGGAACGGCATCGGCCTCGGTCTTTGAGCGCGGCGACACTTTCTACATTTCTTCAGGCGAGAATGTGAGTTCGTCTCGTTTGATTCGTTCGATGGCCGACGCATTAGGGGTGCGAACCTTCTCCTTTCCTGTTCCGCGTCCCCTGCTGAGTATCCTCTCGACGTTGGGAAGTTGGTATGGAGCAGCGGTCGGAAAGTCGACGGTCATCAACCGGGATAAAATGAACGAACTTCTTCCCGACTATTGGACGTGCAGTAATCAAAAGCTGGTCTCGAAAACTCAATGGCGCCCGCAGGTTCTTCTCGAAGAAGGAATGCCCAAGGCGATCGATTGGTACAAAAAAAATGGATGGATTCGATGAAGGTTTTTTCGTACCCCGCGCTGATTTTCGCGCTGGCTGCTTCGGTTTTGGTGCCGGGTTGCAGTAGCGCAAAGAAAGAAATTCCTACGAAGTCGACTCTAAAAGAGTCAAACGAGTTAGATCGACTTGGGCTTCACTTTCCTCTCGTTACACACCATCTTTCAAACGGCTTAAAAATTTTGATCGTCGAAGATCCGATGGTCCCGGTCGTTTCGTATCAAACCTGGGTCGGAGTCGGCTCGGTCGACGATACGTTTGGTGTGACTGGTATGGCGCATCTTTTTGAGCATTTGATGTTCAAAGACTCGAAGAAGTACGGCCCGCGCGCTTTTTTTAATCACCTTGAGGCGAAGGGCGCGAATGTGAATGCCTTTACCACTCGGGACTATACCGTATTTCACGAGACGTTCGTGCCGACCCTGCTGCCTCTCGTGATCGAAATGGAAGCGGACCGACTTGCGAATTTAAAAATCGATGCCGACCTTCTCTTTACTGAACGGGAAGTCGTAATGGAGGAGAGGCGTCTCAGGGCCGAAAATTCTCCGGAGGGCAGAATGCAGGAATCGGTTTGGGCGACGCTGTTTCATGCGCATCCCTATCGATGGCCGGTCATCGGATATGAAGAAGACCTCAAGCGGATGGAAGTTAGAGATCTCGAGGAGTTTTTTGAAAAGTTCTATCAACCGGGAAATGTGACTCTCGTCGTGGTCGGAGCCGTTAAAGCCGGTGATGTATTGGCACAAATTGAAAAGGCCTATGGTTCGATACCGGGAAGATCGCGTCCGACTCGCAGGGTCCCAAAGGAAAGCGAGCAAGTCGAACCACGGAGGGTCGTCTTAAAGGATCAGGTCGCTTCCGAAAAAGTGACTCTTGCCTTTCCGTCGACGCAGGCGTCGGATGACGATACTTACGCTCTTGATGTTCTTTCAAACATTCTTTTTTCAGGGAATGCTTCGCGTGCTTATCGACGTGTCGTCGAGGAAAAAGAAATGGCGTTGGCAGTCGGCGGAGTAAATTACACTCCCTTTTATCCAGGCGTCTTCATGGCGAGCGCAACTCTGAAGCGCGGATTTACCGGGCGGGATTTCGAAGTGGAATTCGAGCGCCTGGTCACGGAAGTTCAAGCGCACGGAGTAACTCAAGAAGAAATCAATATCGCGGTCAGGCAGCTGACCGTCCAGACCGTCGACAGCATTCGAACGGCACAAGGTCTTGGGAATTTGATCGGCACCGTGAATGCAATATTTGGAGATCCCATGCGATTTAAGGACGATATCGCGAAATATTCGAGGGTCACAAACGCGGATGTCATTCGGGTGGCCCGAAAATATCTCGTACCTGCGCGTAAGAACGTGATCTCACTGGTGCCAGGGAGCCGAGGGAGTGCGCAATGAGATTCATCATTCCTGTATTTCTTCTTTTTTGTGTCTCCTCTCAGGCGTCGATCGACCCCGCGGGCCTTAAGCTCCCTTTGCCGGAAATTGAAAAACTATCGAACGGATTAACGATCGCCTGGTTTCTTGACGATAAACTCCCTGTCGTCGATCTCGCCTTACGGGTCCAGTCGGGTACGCGAAGTGATCCCGAAGGAAAGTCAGGCGCAGCGGAAATGACTGCTCGAATGCTTGAACGGGGTGCGAATGGGATGTCGGCGTTCGAGTTCGCACGAAGAGTTGAAGCTTTAGGTGCTTCGGGCTACGCGGATGCAGACGAAGAGTCGGTGAGTATCGGAATGCATGGGCTCTCCCAAGACGCCTCGACACTGCTCGGTTTCGTCGCGGGTATCGCTCGCGCTCCCGCTTTTTTGCCGGAAGAGTTTCGTCGAGAGAAAAAGATTTTGGAAGAGAGTTGGCGGCATTTGGCCGATTCCGCTCAATCTGTTTCGGGATATGTTTTTGGAAAGACGGTTTTGAACGGAACCCCCTATGGACGGGGTTCGCTCGATCGCTTGTCTAGCCTCGAAAAATTAAAACTGAACGATATCGTCTCTTTTCATCGGTCGACGTTCGTCCCGAAAAATTCGATTCTTGTCGTGATTGGGCGTGTGGATCGGGTGTCTTTTCGTAAAAAGATTCAAAATCTTTTTGGAGATTGGAAAGGCTCGCTCCCAAAGGAATCGAAACTCCTTTTTCGCGATGAGCGCTTTGCCTTCCGAAGAGGGGAGATTTTGATCACGGACCTTCCGGATCTCCCTCAGGCCCAGATTCGAGTGGGTTTTCCCGTGCCGGGAATTCGTTCTGAAAAGAGACACGCACTGGCAGTCGCAAACGCACTCTTAGGAGAGTATTTTAATAGTCGCTTGAATCTGATTGTTCGCGATCGTTTGGGTTTGGCGTACGGAATCGAATCTTCGCTAACCTATTTTAAAGACGCGGCTTTTTTCTCGATCGCCTCGGCTACGGCGAACCCAAACGTCGGAAAACTTCTCGAGGAAACCCTCCACCAGCTTCGGCTCTTAAAAGCGGCGGATATCCTGGCCGAGGAAGTGGAGGTTTCCAAAGATTACCTCATTGGTGGATTTCCACTCAGAGTGGCGACTCTGAGTTCCATCGCGAACCGCTGGCTCAGTGGATACTCTTTTCAGCTCGGGCCGAACTTTCTAAACGAGTTTATGCCTAAGATTTCGGCAGTCGGTCGTGAGGCCGTCGTTCAGGCGATCGATGAGGCGTTTCAGTTGGATCGGCTCGTCGTCGTGGTAGCGGGTGATGCAAAACAGATCGAAAAAAGCCTAAAAGAAAAAGGATTTAAACGCTTTCGGAGAGTCCCGGTGAAGACTCTCCTTTAGTGGATTTTCTTTTTCCGGTCATTTTTGTTTCGCCTTCGAGATAGGCGCCAAAGTCGATCGTAATCGTAGGGGTTTCGATATTTCCGATGATACGACCTGTCCCTTCGATCGACACTCGGTTTTTAGCCCGAATGTTTCCCCGAATAAATCCGGCTACCACTAGTGTATCGACGTCTAGAGAGCCTTCGACCATCGCGCTCTCCATGAGAATGAGGGAAGAGTTTGGGCCGGCTTTAATTTCTCCGGAGAGGCGCCCATACACACGAACGACGCCCGTCAGGTTCAGTTTTCCATCGAGGTGGTTCCCTTCGCCGATGACGGTGACTTCCGTTTCATAAACTAAGTCGTGGTCTTTCACGTGCTCGCTCCCGTTTCAACAGGGGTTGGAGAAGGAATCTCTGATGGTCGCGGAGCTGGCTTTTCAGGCGTGGACTCCGTTTTTTCAACTTTTTTAGCTGTGGGTTGGGCCGCGGCCTCAAGACCGATTTGGCTTAAGAAAATCAAACGTTTCTTCAGATCAAAGATATAGATTTCGATCGAACGAACCTCGTCACGCCTTGTAAAAGGTCCGAAGTCCGCCTTGATTTCGCGATAGCGGCTCACCGAAAAAAATTCTCCCGAGTCGGGCTTAACAAGGACAGGGGAGCCGGCAGCATCAAAAACTCCGTCCGGGTAAGCGTCGATCGACTCAGGACCTCGAACCAGGATTGCGAAATGTCCCTGTTGGTTTCCGCCGTCATCTTTCGTGTATTCGATTGCGCTTCGGATTTGGAGGACGTTCCCCTTCCATTGTGCTTTTACCGTCTCGAGGCGAAACGGAAGACTTTCAGGAGCAGGAACTTTTTCAAGAATCGATTCTGCGGGAAGGAGACTAAACGAGTGGCTCGCACCGGCCAGAGGCGCGGACCCGCGTTCAGCACTATTCAGGGCCTGGTTTTTCAGGTTTTCGTAGGACGCGCGGATTTCCGCAGTTTCCTTCTCGAGTTCTTCGACCCGGCGTGAATTTGCCACTGAACCTGTGCTGATCGTCTTCCGATAAGCACTGAAGAA